>Ga0335076_10000212_pt1 | contig 48978 bp, 40 predicted proteins | sample Lox_Sample_25_FD_206717 | JGI IMG/M metagenome (GOLD analysis project Ga0335076, IMG submission 206717) | Soil microbial communities from Loxahatchee National Wildlife Refuge, Florida, United States - Lox_Sample_2.5 | ecosystem: Environmental > Terrestrial > Soil > Wetlands | place: USA... | reverse complement strand
CAGCCGGGTGAGCAGGGCGGCGGTCAACTTCTCGCGGCCGAAGAACCGGCCGAAGTCCTGCGGTCCGAACACCGCCAGGCCAGGATAGGGGCATTCCAAGGCGACCGGCACATCGGCGGCATCCGGCCCGGTCGCACCTTCCTCATCGGCGGACACGCCAGTAACCGGCACGGGAACGCCGCCAGCCGGACGGGTCTGTTGCCGCAGGATTATCAGGTGCATCAGCGCCTGTTGCTGGGCCGCCAGTATGGCCCGGGAGTCGGCCGCGATCTCGGCCTGCGTCTCGGCTATGACCGCGACCTGGTCGTTGACCTCATGCAGCAGCCAGCCGAACTCGGTGAAATGCGACCCCAGGTCGTACAGGCCGCGAATCAGCACCTCCCGCACCTGGTCGCCGGATTCCCTGATGGTGGCCGTCAACGCCACCTTGACGGCGTCAACTCCCTGCAGTTCGCCAGCCACCTCGGCCCGCAACTCGGCTGCAGATTGGGACGAGGAGGTGAGAGCGTCCTTCAGCTCGGCGGCCAGCGCCTCCCGCAACTCATCCTCACCGGCGCCCGGCTCCTTCCGCAGCCGGTCCCAGGCCCGGATCACCGCCTCGCTCAGCAGTCCTCCGCCCAGGCCACCGACCTGCCCGAACGCCGCCGTCAACGCGGCCGGGCCCGCCACGGCGCCGCCGGCAAGCAGCGGCCAGGCCACCGGAGCGCACACTGCTGCCGCCACAGTGGCCACTGGCACTACCCACTTAGACGTGCTGGCGGAAGCGACCGTCTTCCGCACGCTATCGTGGACAGCGGCAAGTAACCCGGGCGATACCCTCGTCACCGCAGCAGCCGCTGGTTCAGCAGATGACATGGACCATCACATCTCCCCCGCCCGGGCCATACCGACTTGCCCGGACCCTTGGTCTATCGTAGCGATCCCGTCACCCAATCGACAATGAGCCCGGCCCACGGGCTACTGGCCGGTGACCTGTCGCCAGTTGGGGACCGACGGCTGGAACCGGGCGGCGGGGCCCCGGCCGAAGAGCCCGAGGATGTTGCCGGTGATCCGCTGGACCATGGTCGCCTCGCAGACCCCGCCGGGATGGCAGCCGCTGCGGCCGACCAGGGCGGGGATCCAGTTGTTGGTGCCGGTGTCGAGCACGCCGGCGCCGGTCGCAGCGTCGGTGTAATAGGTCATGTCGGAGAAGAACGCGCCGATGCTGGTCTGGCCGAGGTTCGCCGGGATGGGCGAGTGGCCGAGGATCTGGTCGTCGGCGGGCTGGCCATAGGCCAGGTCGAACTTGTCCACGTCCGAGGCGACCACGCCGGGGATGACCTGGCCGTCGCGCAGGCCGGTTCCGGCGAAGACCCAGGCCGAGGCGTCCGCGACGGTGAAGCCCACGTGCAGGCCGGGCTCAAGGAAGCCGGCGTAGGTGTCCCCGACGAAGTCGTACTCCGGCCAGCTGGACGGCGGGCTGGCCCACTCGTTGCCGGTGACCTGGAGCGGGTTGCCGTGGCCGTCGAGCGGGTCGGCGGCGGAGTCCCGGTAGTCGACGAGCTCGCGGTCGGGGCCAAGCGCGGAGGCCTGGGTCCGGACGTGCCGCAGTACCGGGCTGGCGGCGAAGAAGATGATGTTGACGCCCCGGTTGTAGGCGGCCACCGCGGCCTGGCGCTCGCCCAGCGACCAGCACTCGTCGTGGCCCAGGGAGAGCAGCACCTTGTGCCTGAGCAGGTAGCCGGGATGTTCCTGGACCGTCAGGTCGGTGGCGTAGGTGACATCGAGGCCGTGCTGTTCGGCCCATCTGGCCAGCGGGTATTCCAGGGCGAGGAAGTTGCCCGAGCCGTCCTCGGCCGCGTAGGGGCGGTCGTAGGAGACGACCCGGGCCCGGTTGCAGACCGGGTACACGTCCGGCGGGCAGCTGCCGAGGCCCTGGTAGTAGTCGTAGCCGCCGTAGTAGTTCCAGGCCTGCCAGGTGAACACGTCGTTCTTGATCACGTAGGTGGCGGTGCTGGCCGGGTCCCAGATCGTCAGCGGCACGTAGCTCTGCCGGTTACCCGGGCCGGTCAGCTTGATCAGGTAGTCGCCCTGGACGAAGGATTTGGTGATGGCGAAGCTGAGCGACGGGGACCAGTTGGCGCAGGACACCATGTTGATGCCGGAGGTGACCGGGCAGGCGGGCTGGACCCGGCCGGCTTCCCGCGGTGAGGACCAGATCAGCCGCGCGCCCTTGCCCTGGTAGTAGCCCATGCGGAAGGCCTGCGCCCGGAACGTGGGGCCGGTGGTGCTGACGTACAGGGTGACGTGCTGGCCTTGTTCGGCGTAGACCTGGCTGGCGAACCCGCTGATGCCGCCGTGCGACCCGTGGATCTCCCAGGCGGTGGTGCCCGGCTTGTCGTTCTCCTCGATCACCCAGCGAGCCTCGACCCCGTGCGGGCCGGGAAAGGTGGCCGGACCGGACGCCGCACGCTCCGGGCTGGCCTGCCCTGGCGCGGGCGTGCCCGGAGCGGGCGCGCTCGATGCAGGCGCCTGGTGCGGATGCGAGTCGCATCCCGCCAGGGCGACGGCGGACAACGCGATCGCCGCTAGGGCGCCGGCGAGGGCCAGCTTGTTCGGCAGCACGTAACCTCCACGCCTCCCGGTGGACAATCTATGGCCTCGGCGGCGCGTTCGAGTGCGATCGCGGCCGGATTACCGAGGCGAGACAGCTTTGATACTCCCGCTTGACTCATATCTCGTGATCGTCACGACGCGGGCGGCACCGGCTGCCGCCGGAACCCGGCAAATCGGGCATTCGCCGGTGGCGGCCCGCGTGGCGCGAACGTGCGATTCGTGACCATTTGCCCCGCCGGGCGGATGCGGAATGCGGATGCGCACATGGTTACCGTCCCGAAACGTGCGACAGAGGCACCCCCTTCGCCTCCGACCCCTTGGCCCCCTTGACCGGACAGGGACCAATGCCACTTAGGGCTCGCAGATCATTAACACGCTGGTTTGGCTTTCGGTGTCAGGTCGACACCGTGGGCCGCGGCGAAGGCGGTGAGCTCGGCCAGGGTCTTTATCGGTTTCCGGGCTGGCCTGACCTGCGGGCCGTACTGCTCCAGCAGCGGCCGGGCCTGGCGTTCCGCCTTGGCGATGGTGCCGGTAACCACGCCGAACAGCTCGGCGAGCACGTGCTGGGGTGTGCGGAAGCGCTGGCGCAGCACGGTGACCAGGGCCTGTTCGGCGAGGGTGAGCGCGGGCGGGTGCCGGTCTGCTGGCTTGCGGGTGGGCGGCCCGCCCCGGCGGATGTACAGTTCAGCGTCACGCGGGGCCTGGTACGGGACGGCGAGCGCGCTGATCATCTGGGTCCAGTCGCTGGTGTCCAGGCCGGTCAGGGCCGGGTGCGCCCAGTCCGGGCGCTCCGGTTGGCGGGCGGGCGGGCGGGGCGGGGGCGCCGGGGCTAGCGGTTCGGGCGCAAGGTGTAGTTCCAGTCGCCGTGCCAGTCGTGGCGGTCCAGCGGCAGGACGGCCATCTGCTCCTCGCTGACCTTGGCCCCCTCGGGGTAGCTGCCGGGGTCCAGGCTGGCGCGGACGGTCAGGCCCGCGCGGGTGGTGGCGGCGATGGCGGAGACGATGACGTCGTGACTGGTCAGCGGGCGGCCCCGCCAGTTCATCGTGATGTGGGAGAACAGCCGGTGCTCAATCTTGTTCCACTTGGAGGTGCCGGGCTGGTGCCGGGCGGGAAGTGGCAGACCGTGACGGCGAGCCCGGTTTCCAGCGCGAACGCGGCCAGCTCGGCCTTCCAGGCGCGGGTGCGGTAGCTGTTGGATCCGCCCGCGTCGGCGGTGATCAGCAGCCGCCGGGCATGCGGATAGGAGGCCCGGCCCATCGCCGTCCACCAGCGGCGGATCGACTCCACGGCGAACGCCGCGGTGTCGTGGTCGGTGCCGACGTTCACCCACCCGGCGTTGGCCGCCACGTCATAGACCCCGTAGGGGATCGCCTTGCCCAGGTCCTGGTCTATGAAGTCGTGCGTGCGCACCGGCACCGGGCTGCCCTGGGGCCGGTATTCCCTGCCGCCGTTGGCGAAGTCCCCGACCAGCTCCTTCTCCTTAGTATCCACGCTGATCACCGGGCCGCCGGCGTCCTGGCACGCCCGGGCCTGCTCACTGATGTAGCGGAACTGCGCGTCCCGGTCCGGGTGCTGGGCACCTTCAACGGTCTCGGCGTTGCCCTGCAGGCTGAACCCCTCGGCTCGCAGCAGCTCACCGACGGTATCGGCGGAGACCTGATGGCCCCGGACCGTCAGCTCGCCGGCCAGCGCCCGGGTCGACTTCGCCGTCCGCCGCAGCGGCGAGGCCGGATCACCCCGCTCCTCCGGCTCCACCAGCGCCAGCAATGCCGGGACCAGCCCCGGATCCAGGTCAGCCGCCCGCTTGCGGCCTCCGCCCGGCCGCCGCGCCCGGCCCAGCGGCTCCGCACCCGAGTCCAGCTCATCCACGCCCAGCGACACCGTGGCCTCGCGGACCCCGGCGGCCCGGGCCAGCAGCCGGATCCCGCCATGGCCCAGCGCCCGGGCCTCAGCCCCCAGCAGCAGCCGCCGCTGCCGCTCATCCAGGTGCGGGAAGATCACCTCGAACTTCGCCGCCAGCACCTCCAGGGTAACTTCCATCGCGCTCATACCACACAAGCGTGCCCGATTCCAGGAAGCTACGGGTTATTTTCCCGCGAGCCCAAAGCTGACGCACACCCCCCCGCAAGTGATCGTCAGCTGGATTGTCGGTAACGGCCGCTATGCTCACCTGCCGGACCCGTAAACCCCACGGTGTCCTTGTCCGCGCGGCACCGTGGGGTCATCATCGATCAGCACTGGAGCTTAGGCCATGCCGCAGCTTGACTACATGGTCCTCGCCGACTACGTCCGCCAAGACGGCGGCGTCATGCACATCATGGGGGCCGGCGTCGACACCGTCGGCGCACCGGCCGTTCCCATCGTCCAACCGTTCGGCGTCGCGCTGAGATTGTCGTTCGACACGACTGAGGAACCCGGCGAAGAGCATGGCCTAACAGTGTCATTCATCGGGCCGGACAACCGCGTCCTCGACGCCAACGCGACGTTCATCACTCCTCCAAGGCCACCAGGCGTACCAGAGCACTGGCGAGCCGGTCTCAACGTGGCGCTCCAGATTCCCGTCCCGCTACCCCAGTTCGGCGACTACTCGTGCGAGCTGAGTATCGACGATGGCGCGATCACCAAGTCGTTTGAATTCCGAGTCGTACAGACTGGCGTGTAGGCCCGTCATGCCCGACTACTCACCGCATGCCCGTGAGCGCATGGAGTAGCGAACATCACCGAGGACGAGGTAATCAATGCGCTCAACCGGACAACCGGGCCCCCGCAACCTGGCGACAAGGGCAGGATCGTAGTGTTTGGATACGGCAGGGGCTCACGCATACTGGAGCTTGTGCTGACTTCGGACAGGCAGACCATCGTAAGCGTCATGCCGGTCGGCGAGTAGCGAGGTGACCATGCAGCTCAAGTACGACCTCACCGTCGGTGCGCTCTACATCAAACTGAGCGACGCAAAGATCGCCCGCACGATAGAGGCCGCAGACAACGCCGCCGTGGACCTCGACGCCGCCGGAGGAGTGGTCGGCATCGAAGTCATCTCTGCGGCGTACCCTTGGCCACTGGCCGACATACTCGCCAGCTACGACATCCCGGCCGGTGAAGTCGCCCAGATCATGAGCTACTTCGGCTCGCAGGGCCTTTCGGCGGCGAGGCAACAGGCACCAAAGATCGGCATTGCCAGCCCGGCACCAGCTAAGCTTCTCGTCCCCGCTTAGCGGCTAGCGCCACCGGTTGACCGCGCCGAACGCGCTGGCCACCGACCTCAGCCTAGCCGCCGCGCCGGCCGGCACGGCCTGGGTCGGCCACCTCGACCGGGGCGCGGTCGCCGTACCGGCGCCGGTGGCCGTCCTGGCCTGCCTGGCCGCCACCGACCGCGGCGACGGGCTGCTCACCACCGACGCGGCCAGGCGGGACGCCACCGGACAGCAGTTCGTGCGCCAGGTCCCTCGGGGACCTGCTGACGGCCGAGCGCGCACCAGGCGGCCCGGACCGCGACAGGCTCATGTACGCGCTGGCCCGGTGGAATGAATGGAGGCGGCATGGCGACCGCTGACCTGCATCAGAGGACGAACGTAGCTTCGATTTTGAGCCTTCGTGATGGTCGGCGGGGATGGTGGATTTGATAAGGCCCCCTATCGTTCGCGACGCCTTCCCGGATGCTGATTCGCCGGGAACGTCGCCAGCCAGTCGGCCCACGTGTCAGAGGATTCACCAGTCAGCACTCACAACTGCGCGGACCAGGTCATGGCGTTCCGGCGCGCTGTCTGCGAGGACCACCGCGAGCTGCGCCAGCCGCCACCATGCTTCCTTGCTGAACGCAAGGTCGATGCCCCGGAGCCGGACGAGCAGCTCGTCGGTCAGGTGCCTGTCACAGTCGGCTGTCCCCGAGTCGCTCGCCCGCTCGGCCGGGATCGACGCGGGCCAGCGCGACGGCGGCTGCCAGGAGCTGAGGGTGATCGCTGGCACCGAGCGCCTGGCTAACCAGCTCGGCTGCCCGCCCGGGGTCGGCCTCGGCCAGCACAGACGCGATGGCGATGAGCGCCTCCGCTTTGCGGTTATGGTCGTCGATGCGCTCGGCGGCGTCTACTACCGGGCCGAGCAGTTGGTGGGCGTGGCCGGCCAGCGCCGTGGTGATGTCGGCCAGCGCTTGCGCCCGGTTCTCCGGGTCGATCTGGTCTGCGGCCTCCGCTACCTGGCCGACCAGCCCGCCGGCTCCGTCGGGATCGACCTCGGCCAAGGCCGCGGCGATGCCGGTGAGGGCCTCCGCCTTGTATACGGGAATATCGATGTCAATGTGACTGGCTAGCTCCAGAGCCCGGTCGGCCAGCGCCTCGGCCCGCTCCCGGTCGGTCGCAGGCAGGACGGCGGCCACCCACGCGAGCGCCTGCGCCTTGCGCCACGGGTCGCCGTCGTCGATCTGTTCCGCGATGGCGACGGCCCGGTCGGGGTGGGTCTCAGCCAGCGCGCCGGCGATACCTGCGAGCGTTTCTTCCCTGACCCGTACGTCCACACGGGCGGCGGTCGCCAAGGCCAGGTCGGGGTCGCGCCCGGCCAGGGTAACAGCGATTCCCTCGAGCGCCATCGCCTTCGACACCGGATTGCCGATCCGGTCGGCTGTGGCCGAGGCCAGGTCGGCATCCCTCTCGGCCAGCTCGACGGCTATATTCCCGAGTACCTGGTCCTCGTGTTCACGGTCATCCATGCGATTAGCGGCGTCGAGGGCTAGGTCAAGGTCGGTGCCGGCCACAGATGTGGCGAATGCGGCGAACACCCAGGCCTGGTACCAGGGGGGTTCGAGCCGGCGGGCGGCAGCCAGAGCCTCGGCGGCCAGTTCGCCGAAACGGCCCGGGTCAGCGTCCGCCAGCGTCGTCGCGACGCTGGCGATCGCCCGGGACTTGAACCAGCGATCGCCGATGCGGCGGGCGATGACCAGGGCCTTGTCCGGGTCTGCCCAGGTCATGGCGCGAACGATGTCATGGAGGTTCCTGGCGTTGCCCGGGCCGCCGATCTGGCCGGCGATGTCGAGAGCCTGGTCTGGGCTGGTGCTGGCCAGCGCGACGGCGAGGTCGGTCTGCAGCCGCGCCTTGCCGTCCGGCGCGCCGATGGCGTCGGCTATGTCCAGGACCTGGTCTGCCAGCTGCCGGCAGCGACCGGGATCGGTATCGGCCGGCGCGGCGGCGATATCAGTCAGCGCGCGTGCCTTGGCCGCGGGATCATCGATGCGGGCGGCAGCGGCAAGGGCCTGGTCGGGCGCCGTACCGCCCACCGCGCCAGCGATGCCGATCAACGCCTTGGCTTTCTCCTTGGCATCGTCGATGCCGTCGGCGGCCGCCATGGCCCGGGCCGCCATGGCGCTGGCCCGGCCGGCCAGCGCCGCGCCGATCCCGGCCAGCGCCGCCGTCTTGGCCGCGGCGTCGGCGATGTCGTCGCAGGCCGCCAGGCCCTCGTCACCCACCTCATCGGCCCGGCCGGGGTCGGTCTTGGCCAGCACGGCGGCCACGCCGGTCAGCGCGCGCGCCTTGGCTGCAGGATCGCCGATGCCGCGCGCGGCCATGAGCGCCTGGCCGGGTTGGTCATCGGTCAGCGCGGCGGCGATCCTGGCGAGCGCCCGGTCCTCGCGCCAGCCGACGCCGAGCTGGCCGACAATGGCCAGCGCCCGGCCGGTGTCGGCGGCGGCCACGGCGACGGCGATGCCGATCAGCGCGTCCGCCATGCCGTCCGGGCTGTCGATCCGGTCGGCGATGGCCAGCGCCCGGTCGACGTCCGTCCCGGCCACCACCGCGGCGACGTCGGCCAGGGCGCGGGCCTTGGCCAGGCCGATGCTGGTGCCGTCGTCGATCCGGTCGGCGATCGCCAGGGCCCGATCGATGTCCGTGCGGGCCAGCGCGGTGGCGGCGTCGGCCAGTGCCCGTCCGCGGAAAATCGGATCCTCGATCTGCTCGGCGACCGCCAGGGCCCGTTCGGGGTCCTTACGGGCGAGCACGACGACGATGTCGGACAGGGCAAAGCCGCCTTGATCGGTCTCGTTCAAGGTGGTGTAGCCGAGGGCGCGGTTGACGTCACCGAGCCGGGCGTAGGAGGCAAGCAGCGCTCCGGGCACGATCTCGGCGAACTCGACGACGGACGTGGCGATAAGCCAGCAGCGAAGCTCCTGCGGGAGGTCGTGCCGGTTGCTGGCACGAAATATCTCGCACTGACTGGCAGGAACGCCGGATCAGTAGCAGCCTCTCACAGCGGCCAGACCGATGCCTAGGGCTTCAGCGACGCTGCTGACCTGCCTGGGTATTCCGGCTGTGCCTTCGCGGGTAATCAGAGCGCGAAGGTAGCCTCGACTGTGAGCCGACGCACAGGATCAGCTGGGCTGGTGGAGGATTTGCTCAAACCCCCACGGTACCCAAAAGTCTCCCAGAAGCCCGAATACTCCCCGTTAAACGCGGATTATCGAACCGATGAGCGACCAGCGATGGACCGGCTACTCGGGGAGGTAGATGGTGTCGGCCGGGTCGGAGGCAAGGTTGTCCGGGGCCTCGGGGGACGTGAGATCAGCCGCGTCGGGGACGGCGCGTCTCGAGGCGGCCTGGGCCGAGGTAGCCCGGGTTGAGACGGCCTGGGCGCGGGCGCCCTGGCCGCGGGCAGGCGGCTTGAAGCTGAGGCGGCCGTTCTTCATCACCCCGATGCGCTGGGCGCGGCGGGCGACCGTGCTGTCGTGGGTGACCAGCACCATGGTCAGGCCGCGGTCGCGCCACATGGTCTCGAGCAGGCCGATGATCTCGTCCCTGGTGTCCTCGTCCAGGTTGCCGGTGGGCTCGTCGGCCAGCAGCACCTTCGGCTCCTTGACCAGGGCCCGGGCGATGGCCACCCGCTGCTGCTGGCCGCCGGACAGCTCGCCGGGCAGGTGGCGGAGGCGGTCGCCGAGGCCGACGGTGTCCAGGGCGACCGCGGCCCGCTGCCGCCGCGCAGCGGCCGACGCATGCAGCGGGACCAGCGCGGCCTCCACGTTCTCCTGCGCGGAGAGGGTGGGGATCAGGTTGAACGTCTGGAAAACGAAGCCGATGGAGGTGGCCCGGACCCGGGTCACTTCGGTCTCGCGCAGCTGCGCGAGGTCACGGCCGTCGAAGTCGACGATGCCGCTGGACGGCCGGTCCAGGCCGCCGAGGATCTGCAGCAGCGTCGACTTGCCGTGCCCGGTCGGGCCCTGGATGGCCAGCCACTCGCCGTCCTCAACCACCAGGTCGACGCCGCGCAGCGCGGCCACCTTCTCGCGGCCCTTGGTGTAGTTCTTGGTCACTCCGGAGAGCTTGTACACGTCGCGTTCCTCCAGGATCAGCGGGGAAGGGGCAGGGGTCAGGCGACCTTGGTCAGGGCCGCCGCGGGGCGCAGCCGCGCGGCGCGCCATCCGCCGAAGATCCCGGCGATGACACCGCCGAGCACGGCTAGCAGGACCGCGAGCACGATCACGCTCATGCTCACCGATGCGCTGAGGTGAACGGCGACCGTGTGGTTGGCCGCGGTCGACGCGTGGTTGAACCCGCCGCCACCGAAGCCGCCACCGCCGCCACCGGCACCGCCGCCACCGAAGCCACCGCCGCCACCGAAGCCGCCACCGCCGTTGCCGAAGCCGAACTGCCTGGCGCCGCCCGGCGTGGCCGAGCCGGTGGTCTGCCCCACCGTGGCGGTCAGCTTGGGCGACACCCTGGACACCAGCTCCGCGCCGGCCAGGCCGAGCCCGACGCCGATCACGCCGCCGATGATGCCCAGGGTGACCGCCTCGCCCATCACCTGGCCGATGATGCGGCGGCTGCGCCAGCCGATCGCCTTCAGCGTGCCGAACTCACGGACCCGGCGCGAGACCGCCGCCATCGTCAGCAGGATGGCCAGCAGGAACGCCGCGATGAGCACGGCGATCGCGAGCCACTTGCCGAGGCTGTTGGCCAGGCTGGAGGCGTTGGACAGCGAGCCGGTGACCTCGTTGGCCAGGTCGCTGGAGGTGGTCACGGTGTCGCCGGGCAGCGCCTTGGAGATCTCGCCCGACACGGCGCCGATGGCCGAGGAGCTGTCGGCCGTGACGTAGATCGTGTTCACGTCGTTCTTCAGGTTGGCCAGCGACTGCGCGACACCGAGCGGGATGTAGATGTCCGAGGGATTGTCGCCGGCCGGCTCGCTGACGATGCCGATGACCTTGAAGTTCGTCGTGGTGCCCTTGCTGTTCCCGATGGCGACGGTGGAGCCGACCGACAGCTTGTTCTGCGCCGCGTAGGACGCGTCCACCACCGCGACGTCGGCGTTGGCGTCCGCGGCGGTGAAGGTACGCCCGGCGCTGAGCTGGCCCGAACTGAGCGGGCCGAGTTCGCCGGCGGTCAGGTCGACGCCGTCGACGCCGAAGGAGTTGGTGGTGAAGGCCGTGCGGAACTGCTGGAACCCGGAGCCCCCGGAACCGCCCCCGCCGCCACTGCCGCCGAAGCCGCCGCCGCCACTACTACCACCACCACCGTTGAAGTTGATGGCCGGCATCGTGCCGCTGATCGTGCGGTCGTTCAGGGTCAACCCGCCCGCCGCCGCCGCCACGTCGTGCAGGCCGGTCACGGAACCGACCGAAGAGGAGCTGATCGAAGAGAGCGTGGCGACGCCGCCGAGCGTGCTGTCGTTGATCTTGGTACCGGCCGCGGGCCGCTTGGTAGTCCCGGTCCTGAAGCCGAAGCCGAACGACCCCGGCGTGAACGAGCCGGCGGCCGGCGTCCTGGTCACGGTGACGTCCGTGCCCACGCCGTACAGCGCGTGCAGCACGGTGCCCTGGGCATTCTTGACGCCGTCCGACGCGGCCGTCACGGTGATCACCAGGCCGACGCCGAGGGCGAGGCCAAGCGCGATGAACACGGCCTGGCGCATGCGGCGTCTGAGCTCGCGCCGCAGGTAGGTGAAGAACATCCCGCACTCCTGAATGGAATTGCCTGCGCATAGTTTGGCGGCGCGGTGGCTCGCCCCGCGAGCGAACGCCGCGCCACCTCAGAGCTTGGCCGCATTAGCTGAACGGTTGCTGAGCGGAACCTGCGGGGTTTCCCCCGACCGGTGAGAAAACGCGGGCCCCCCGGAATAAACCCAGGGGACCCGCATGTGGCCGTTGGCTGCCGCCAGGCCAGCTAGGGCCGGCCGGTCAGCCGCGTGCGGCCCGGATCGACTCGCGCAGCGAGCCCACCGTGGCCAGCACGGCCGACGGCTCATACCCGCAGTGTGCCATGCAGTTGGCGCACCGGGGATCCTTGCCCCGCCCGTAGGAGTCCCAGTCGGTAGTCTCCACGAGCTCCTTATAAGTCTTCACGTACCCGTCGTTCATCAGGTAGCAGGGTTTCTGCCAGCCGAACAGCGAGTAGGAGGGAATCCCCCAGGCGGTGCAGCCGAAGTCGGTTTTGCCCTCGAGGAAGTCCAGGAACAGCGGCGTGTGGTTCAGCCGCCACTTCTTCCGCCGCCCGTCGGCGAACGCCTTGCGGAACAGCTCCCTGGTCTCCTCGACGCCGAGGAAGTGCTCCTGGTCCGGCGCCTTCTCGTAGGCGTAGGCCGGCGAGATCTGCATCTGGTCGATGCCGAGGTCGTCGTTCAGGTAGTTCAGCACCTCGATGACCGTCTGCGGGGTGTCGGTGTTGAAGAACGTGGTATTCGTGTTCACCGTGAACCCGCGGGACTTCGCCAGCTTGATCGCGGCAACCGCGTCGTCGAACACGCCTTCCTTGCAGACCGACTCGTCGTGCCGCTCGCGCAGCCCGTCGATGTGCACCACCCAGGAGAAGTACGGGGACGGGGAGAACTTGTCCAGCTTCTTCGGCAGCAGCAGCGCGTTGGTGCACAGGAAGACGAACTTCTTCCGCTTGATCAGCTTGGCGACGATCACGTCGATCTGCGGGTGCATCAGCGGCTCGCCGCCGGCGATGGACACCATCGGGGCGCCGCACTCCTCGATGGCGGCGATCGCCTGCTCCACCGGCATCCGCTGCTTGAGGATGTCGTGCGGGTGCTGGATCTTGCCGCAGCCCGCGCACTTCAGGTTGCACGCGAACAGCGGCTCGAGCTCCACGAGCAGCGGGAACTTCTTCTTGCCTGTCAGCTTCCGGCGCATTAGGTAGGTCCCGACGCGCAGCGACTGACGCAGTGGCATGGGCATTATTGCCGTACCTCCTTGGGCAGGCCGAACCGGATCGATTCCGTGGTGGTCACTCGCTCGGAGACGGACAGGGCGCCGAACCCGGAAAGCGCCGATATAATCTCCTCCACCACGGCGGGAGGCGCGGAAGCTCCGGCGGTCAGGCCGATCGTCGATGCCCCCGTGAGCCAGCCGAGCTGGATGTCCGCCGCCCCGTCGATCAGGTGCGCCGGGGTCCCAGCCCGCTCGCAGGTCTCCACCAACCGGACCGAGTTGGAAGAGTTCGCCGAGCCGGCCACGAGCACCAGGTCGGATTCGGCGGCGACGGCCCGCACGGCGGCCTGCCGGTTGGTGGTCGCGTAGCAGATGTCGTCGCTGCCGGGCGCGCGCACCGCGGGGAAGCGTTCGCGCAGCGCGCCGGACACCTCCGCGGCCTCGTCGACCGACAGCGTGGTCTGCATCAGGTAGGCGACGCGCCCGGGGTCCCGCGGTCGCAGCCTGGCCACGTCGTCCGGGGTCTGCACCAGCACCGTCGAGGACGGCGCCTCGCCGAGGGTGCCCTCGACCTCCTCGTGGCTGGCGTGGCCGATCAGCGCGACGGTGTACCCGTCGGCGGCGAACCGCCGGGCCTCGGCGTGCACCTTGGACACCAGCGGGCAGGTCGCGTCGATCACCGCCAGGCCCCGGCGGGACGCCTCGGCGCGGACGGCCGGCGACACGCCGTGCGCGGAGAACACCACGGTGGCCCCGTCGGGCACCTGGTCGAGCTCGTCCACGAACACCGCGCCGCGGCCGGTGAGCTCCCCCACCACGCGGGTGTTGTGCACGATCTGCTTACGCACGTAGACCGGCGCGCCCTGGAGCTCGAGCGCCCGCTCGACGATCTCGATGGCCCGCTCCACGCCGGCGCAGAACGACCGCGGCCCGGCGAGCAGCACCCGGCGCGGGGCGCAGGCGGCGGCCCACCGCTCGACCACCGGCGCTGCGGCGCGCAGCGAGCGCAGCGCGGCCAGACCGCCGGAGACGATGCCCGCGACCGGGTGGCGCGGCGTGTCGGACACGGCCCGGACCACGGCGGCCGGACGGTCGCCGGCCGCGGCGGCCAGCGGCGCCGACTCCATGTCGGCCAGCAGCGTGCCGTCGGCGGCCAGCCCGGCCCGCTGCGACCGGCGGATCAGGTGGTCCACGGTGGTGATCCGGCCCGGACGGGCCACCAACCCGGCCCGCCGCAGCTCGCCCGCGAGTATCGGCGCGGACGGGCAGGTGGCCACGCCCACCTCGGTGCCGACGACCAGGTCGCCCGGGTTGAGGTCGGTGGTCAGCCCGGCCCCGACCCCCATGACGATCAGCTGGCCGAACGAGCTGGCTTTCAGCTCTCGGGCCCGGTCCGCCGCCCGGCCGGCGCCGTAGCCGGTGCGCAGCACGCGCGGCGGCGTCACGCTGTGTCGGCCAGGGGGGACGCCCCCCCGGACCCCCCCGCGAGGGCACGGCCAGGGGGGACGCCCCCCCCGGACCCCCCCGCGAGGGCACGGCCGGGGAGGGCGGCCCCCCCTAGCCGCCCCGGGGTGCGCAGGCCGCGGCGGATGGCGCGGGCCTCGACGCGCAGGGGGGCGCAGATGATCGTGTCAGTCATGCGTCCTCTCCGTTTACGTATCTGCCCAAGGCACTGACCGGGAAGGCCAGCCGGTACAGGTGGTAGTTGATGTAGAAGTCGCCGGGGAAGCCGGTGCCGGTGTACTGCGGCTCGTCCCAGCTGCCGTCGTCCCGCTGCGTCTGCGCCAGCCACCGGATGCCGCGCCGGGTCGCCTCGCTGTCCCGCTCCCCCGCCGCGAGCAGGGCGAGCAGCGCCCAGGCGGTCTGCGACGCGGTGGAGGCACCCCGCCCGGCCAGCGCCGGGTCGTCGTAGGAGCGCAGGTCCTCGCCCCAGCCGCCGTCCGGGTTCTGGTGCCCCTCCAGCCAGGCCACGGCACGGCGGATGGCCGGCTTGGACGGCCGCACCCCGGCTGCGATCAGCGCGGGCACCACGGCGCCGGTGCCGTAGACGTAGTTCGCACCCCAGCGGCCGAACCAGGACCCGTCCGGCTCCTGCGCCCGCAGCAGCCAGACCACGCCGCGGCGCGCGGCCGGCTCGGTGGCCCGCCCCTCGGCGGCGAACGCCTCCACGATGTGCGCGGTCACATCGGCCGAAGGCGGGTCGATGACCGCGCCGAAGTCGCAGAACGGCAGCTTGTTGACGAGCTTGCGGGTATTGTCGGCGTCGAACGCGCCCCAGCCGCCGTCGGCCGACTGCATCCCGGTCAGCCAGCGCAGCCCGCGCTCGACGGCGTGCTGCCGGGGCACGTCCGCGCGCCGCAGCGCCAGCACGACCTCGGCGGTGTCGTCGGTGTCCGGGTAGACGTCGTTGTCGAACTCGAACGCCCAACCGCCCGGGGCCAGGCCGGGGCGGCGCACCTGCCAGTCACCGGGGCCGCGGATCTCCTCGCCGAGCACCCACCGGCCCGCCCGAGCCAGCGAGGGGTCGTCGGCCGGCAGGCCCGAGTCGGCCAGCGCGATCATCGTCAGCACGGTGTCCCAGACCGGCGACTGGCACGCCTCTAGGCGGCGCACCGGTCCCGCGGGCGTGTCCTCGGTGATGAGGAACCGGTCAAGGCCGGCGATTCCGCTGGCCATGACGGGGTGGTCGAGTCCGTAGCCGAGCAGGCTGAGGGCCATCAGCGAGTACACCCAGGGCGGCTGGATGCCGCCCCAGCAGCCGTCTCTTTCCTGCCGGGCGATGATCCACTCGGCGCAGCGGCGCAGCGCGGCCCGTCTAACCGACTTTACCGGCCGGTAAAGGCGTAGGGCCTGGTCCAGGGCGGAGAAGATGCGCGACCAAGGATCGGCTGGGGCAGGTGTGGCGGCGGGAGTACGCGCGGCGGGCGCGGCGACCGAGGCGGAGGGCGCGGCGGAGGCAGGCGCGGCGGAGGCAGGCGCGGCGGAGGCAGGCGCGGCGGAGGCAGGCGCGGCGGCCGAGGCGCGGGTGCTGGGGATGGGGCGCGCGTCGAAGGAGCGGCGGGGGCCGGGGGCGCGGCCGTGCGGGCCGCCGGTCTTGAGTTCCTCGATGGTGATGCCGATGGGCCGCGAGGGGCGGAAGGACTGGACCACGGCCAGGGCCACGATGGTCTGGCGGGCCCAGCAGCCCCAGTCGTAGATGTTGAGCGGGAACCAGGACGGCAGGTAGATCAGCTCGGGCGGGATGACCGGCAGGTCGTCCCAGGACCACAGGCCGGACAGGGCCAGCCAGATCCGGGTGAACACCCGGGTCGCCTCGACGCCGCCGGAGTCCAGGATCCAGTCGCGGGCCAGCTTCGTGTGCGGTGCGTCCGGCTGGTCGCCGGCCAGCCGCAGCGCCAGGTAGGCCTCGACGGTGGTGGACAGGTCGCCGGGGCCGCCGTAGAAGTTGGCCCAGGTGCCGTCGTCCCGCTGCCGGGACCGGATCCAGCGGGCCGCCGCGGCGATCGCGGCGTCGTCGTGCAGGCCGAGGAATTCGCGCAGCAGCAGATCCTCGGCGTCCATGGACACGTTGGTCTCGAGCTCGCCCTGCCACCACCCGTCGGCGTGCTGCAGCCCGAGCAGGTGGTCACGGGCCCGGTCCAGGGTCTGCCGGGCCGTGCCGAGGGTTACCGGGTCCGTTACCACTGACGCGCCGTGATGAACTCGGCGATGGCCGTCAGCTCGGCGTGGACGTCGGCGGACAGGTCGGTGTCGGCCAGGCTCGCGTTGGCCGCGGCGAGCTGCGCGTCGGCCTCGGTTTCTGCCCACTGCCTGCCCCCGGCCGCAACCACCAGGTCGGCCGCGCGGACCAGGTCGTCCTCGGTCAGCGGCTGCGGGGACGTGAGCAGGGCGCGCAGCGGCACGGCCTCCGGGGCGCCGCTGTTCAGCGCGGCCACCACCGGCAGCGACTTCTTGCGGGCCCGCAGGTCGGCACGGACCGGCTTGCCGGTGACCTCGGGCGCGCCCCAGATGCCGAGCAGGTCATCGGTGAGCTGGAAGGCCAGGCCGACGTGCGCGCCGAACCCGGCCAGCGCCATGGCCAGCGTCGGCGGCGCGCCGAGGTGCACCGCGCCGATGCTGGACGCGCACGCCATCAGCGCAGCGGTCTTGTCGCCGGCCATGTCCAGACACTCGGCCAGGGTCACGTCGTCGCGCTTCTCGAAGGCCAGGTCCGCGCCCTGCCCGCCGATCAGCCGCTGCACCGCGGCGGACAGGCAGCGGGCCGCCCAGGCGCCCTTCAGCGTGTCGTCTTCCAGCAGCAGGTCCTGGGCCAGCGCGAGCAGCGCGTCGCCGGCCAGGATGGCCGCGCCGACGCCGAACACGGTCCAGGCCGTCGGCCGGTGCCTGCGCTCGGTGTCGTTGTCCATGATGTCGTCGTGCAGCAGGGAGAAGTTGTGCACCAGCTCGACCGCCACTGCGGCGGTCACGCCGCGCTCCGGCGGCGCGCCCGCGGCGCGGGCCGACAGCAGCGCGAGGGCCGGCCGCAGCGCCTTGCCGCTGCCGCCCCCCGTCGGGTTGCCCGCGGCGTCCGCGAAGCCCAGGTGGTACGCGGCGACCTTGCGCACGTCCGGAGTCAGGCGGGCGACGGCGGACTCCATCGCGGGCCCGACCAGGTCCCGGGCCAGGGCCACACCCTCAGGCATCACAGCAGTCACTTAGGTACCCCTATCGTTGAGAGGGAGGCTTTGAGCTCGATGGCCGCGGCCAGGCCACTGCGCACCGCGCCCTCCATCGTGTCCGGCCAGCCGGTGTCGGTCCACGCCCCGGCCAGCACCAGGCCCGGCCGCCGGGTCGCGGCCTTCGGCCGGAGCGCGCCGGTGCCCGGCGCCTGCCGGAAGGTCGCCCGCCGCTCACGGGTGACGAAGAACTCGGTGACCCTTGTGTCGCGGGCGGCCGGGAACAGTTCGGCCAGCGCGGGCACGAACTGCTCGCGCAGCCGTGCGGCCGGAGTGTCCACGCAGGAATCCGCGGCGGACAGCGAGACGGCCAGGTACTGCTCGCCCCGGCGGTCAAGCCCGGAGATGCGGGTCCGGTCGAAGACCCACTGCACCGGGGAGTCCACGGCGGCGGCGAAGGGCAGGTCCATCACCGGCCGATCGTAGATCACGTGCACGTTGACGATCGGCGAGGCGCCCAGGCCGGCCCAGCTCGCGACGGTCCCGTTCGGCAGGGCGCCCGGCGGGATCAGCCGCGCGGCCTTCTCGTGCGGGACGGCCAGGACCACGGCGTCGGCGGCGATCGCGCCGCCCTGGGCCAGCCGGATCGCGAACCCGCCGTCGCCGGGCGCGATGGCCCCGGTTTCAATGGCAGAGACCTTGGTGCCGAGGGAAACCTGGGCGCCGAGCTTGGCCAGCAGGGTCGCGGCCGCGTCGCCGTGCAGTTCGCCCAGCGGCAGCGCGGCGACGCCGATGTCGGCGGCGTCGTTCTTGCCGAGCAGGCCGGTCTTGACCACCGTGGCGGCCAGCGCCAACGAGGCGTCGTCGCCCGCGATGTTCAGCGCGGAAACCGAGAACAGGTCCCACAGGGCGCGCCTGGCGTGCTGCGACTGGCCCCGCGCGGCCAGCCAGTCGCCGAAACGCTGCTGGTCAACGGCCGGATCAGCGGGATCCACGCGGCGCATCGCCAGTGCCGGGCGGGATACCGACACCCGTTCGGGCCAGGAAAGGAACGGATACCGGCCCAGGGCCGGCAGCATGTGCAGGGGGCCGGGGAGCGCGGTCCGGCGGAGCCTGGCCTGGCGGGGCCGGCCGTGGGCGCCGGGGGCGAGGACGGTCACGTCGAAGCGGTCCTGCAGCGGCGCGTGCCCGGCCATGCCCAGCCGGGCGAGCAGGCCGCGGTAGGCCGAGCAGCAGCCCAGGAAGACGTGCTGGCCGGTGTCGACGACCAGGCCGTCCCGGTTGAAGGAGCAGGTCGCGCCGCCGAGCCTCGGCCTGGCCTCGAGCAGCGTGACGTCCGCGCCCGACTCGGCGAGCGCGATCGCGGCGGTGATCCCGGCCAGCCCGCCGCCGATGATTACCGCCCTGGCGCTCACGTGGTCCTCCCGGCCAGGGCCTTCACCGCGACGGTGGCCTTCTCCTGCGGCGACAGCGAGACCCGGCCACGCAGCACGGCCGCGGGCTGAGCGGCGATCCGGTCGAGCAGCCGCCGGTAGATGCCGGCCATGGCGGCGGTGCAGGCCCGGCTGCGCCAGTCGAGCATCGGCAGCAACCGCCAGCCGGTGGCGTACCAGTCGCGGGCCCGCTCGACCTCGAACTCGACCAGGCGGGCGAACTGGGACGGGCTGGGCTCGGCCAGGTCGACATCGAACTTGGCCAGGTCCTCGGCGGGCAGGTAGACCCGCCCGTTGGCGTAGTCCTCGCGGATATCGCGCAGGATGTTGGTCAGCTGCAGGGCCACGCCCAGCGAGTCGGCCGGCCGGGACGCCTCCTCGGGGTCGCCGCTGGTGCCGAAGATGCCCAGCGACAGCCGGCCGACGGAGCCGGCCACGCAGCGGCAGTAGTAGTGGAGGTCCTCGAACGTCCGGTAGCTGGTCCCCCGCACGTCCGCCACGCAGCCGTCGATGAGCTCGCCGAACGCGGCCATGGGCACCGGGAAGTTGCGTCCGGTGTCGGCCAGCGCGAGGAGCACAGGATCGTTCGGATCCGGGTCGCTGAGGTCGAGGACGGCCTGGCCGGCCCGCTCCAGGTCGGCGATCTTCTGCTCAGCGGGCAGGGTGCCGTCGCCGATGTCGTCGATGCGCCGGGCGAACGCGTAGATGACGGCGAGCCCGCGCCGCTTGGCGGGCGGCAGCAGCCGGATGCCGTACGCGAAGTTCCTGGCCTGCGTCCAGGTGATCCGCTGGCATTCGCGGTATGCCTCGTCGAGTTCCACTAGCGCCTGCTCACCTCCCTCTCAGGTACGCCTTGAGCAGTTCGGCGGCCAGCCGCGGCTTGCCCGGCTTCGGGGTGCCTTTCAGGACGTCGTACCCCTGTTCCGCGATCGCGGCGAGAGCCGCCCGGCCGCCGGCCAGGTAGCCGGCGACCGCCAGCCTGGCCGCGCCACGCAGCGTGCCGACCAGCGGCGCGCCCTGGTCGAGCAGTCCTGCCGCCCGGGTCGTCTCGAACGCCATCAGCCCTCTTACCGCCGGGCCTGCGCTCGGCGCGGCCAGGTCCGCCTCGGTGCAGCCGAACCGCTCCAGGTCCTCGCCCGGCAGGTAAATCCGCCCGTTGCCCAGGTCCTCGGCCACATCCTGCCAATGTTCGGCCAGCTGCAGGGCAGTGCAGATGCTATCGGAGAGCGCGATGCGTTCCGAGGTGGCGACGCCAAAGATGCAGAGCACGATTTGGCCAACGGGGTTGGCCGACAGGGTGCAGTACCTCTCGAGGTCGGGGAACGTCCGGTACCGGGTGACCCGCTGGTCCTGCCGGTTGGCCTCGATCAGGTCGAGCAGCGGCTTGGCCGGGACATCACACTCGCGGACGGTCTGCGCCATGTCGCGCATGACCGGGGATTGCGGCGTCTGGCCGGCGTAGATCCGGTCCACGTCGGCAGCCAGCTCGTCGAGCAGCCGCAGCCGCAGCTGTGTTGTCCCGGGGGGACGATTCCCTTGAGAACCCCCCTGCTCCTGCTCCTTCTCCCGGGGGGACCCGTCCCCCCGGAGCCCCCCTGGGAGGGACTCTCCGTCCCCCCCTACCCCCCTGACCTCGTCGCCGAGGTCGTCGGTCAGCCGGGCGAAACAGTACAGGTTGGTCAGGTGCCGCCGGTGCCTGGCCGGCAGCAGGCGGAGCGCGACGGGGAAGTTCTCGCCCGACGCGTTCGCCACCACGTCTTCGGCACGCGTCAGCGACGGCCGGGCCTGCTCGCGCAAGCCCGGCCGCCCGGCGCTGCCGCTAGTTCGGCTTCCCCCGGTCACCCAGTCATTTTCAAGGGAATGCGGAATTAATTGCAAACAATGACGTGCGCGTCACCTGACACTAGCGTCGGCTTGCCCGTTCCTGCCCGGTTTAGCTGAAGGTTAGCCGGAACCTCGCTGAGCGATGCGCTCGCTACCGCCCGCACGTGTTACCTGCATGTTCATGCAGGTAACACGATGGAAAAATAGTTTGCGTAAGCGAACAACGTTATGATACTGAAAATACCTGACACGAGCGTCAGTTTTGGCGCAGTCAGCCGCTTTTACCATTGGTTGACGTTCGGCGCAACCGGACTGCGCGGAGGATCAGGCCCCTCGGGGATGGCGCATGGCCCTCGAGCGTCCGGCCCGAACAGCCTCGATGTGACATCGCTGCTGATCAGGCACCAATGTGACATCGACGTTGTTTCCAGGCGGGCGCGGGGCGGGGGCGGGCGCGGGGCCGGGGCGGGCGCGGGGCCGGGGCGGGCGCGGGGCCGGAGCTGGCGGGGCGATCCGGGCGAAACGGGCTGGTTTTATCAGGTCCGCCAGAGCAGGACGAGGGCGCAGTCGTCCGAGCCGCCGATCTCCCGTTGCATGGCCGCGACCAGGGCCGGGGCGCCGGTCTTGAAGCCGCTGGCCAGCATGCGCTCGGCCTCACCGAGCAGCCGGTCGGTGCCCGCGTCGATGTCCCGTCCGGGCGCCTCGACCAGGCCGTCGGTGTAGAGCATGAGCGCGTCGCCGCGCTGCAGCACGCCGCGTTCGGATTCGCTGGCCGCGCCATGCAGGTCCGGCAGCACGCCGAGGACGATGCCGCGTGCGCGGGTGAGCCGCCAGCGGCCCGCCGCCCCGTCGTAGTGCACGGCGGGGGGATGGCCGGCCGAGGCGACCACGTACTCGCCCGAGGCCAGGTCGAGCGACAGGTGCACGGCGGTGACGAAGCCCTCGCTGGCGGAGCCGCGGCGCATGTACGCGTTGCAGGCGGGCAGGAACTCATCCCTGGGCACCGAGCCGAGCAGGCCGCCGAAGGCACCGGAGAGCAGCAGCGCCCTGGTCCCCGCGTCGATGCCCTTGCCCGACACGTCGACCAGCGCCACCTCGAGCATCTTGCCGTCACAGTACGATACGACGAAGTCGCCGCCGAACGACGAGCCGCCGGCCGGCTTGAGCACCAGCGACGACCCCCAGCCCTCGCCGAGCTCGGGCAGCTTTCCCTGGGCCCGGATGCGGTCCCGCAGTTCGAGCAGCATGCGGTCGCCGCGCAGGCCCTGGACGCCGAGTTTTTTCCTGGTCCGGGCCAGGACGTCGGCGAAGATCGCGGTGAGCACGATGGTGGCGACGATCCCGGCGCCGGCCTTGTCCTCGATCACGTCGTAGACCAGCGCCGCCGCGGCGAACCCGAAGAAGATGTGCAGCGCCCGCGGCCACAGCAGCAGGCCGCCGGCCAGTATCGGCAAGATCATCACGCCGGGCGCGAACCACCACTCGGACAGGTGGACCGAGGCTACCGCGATGGCGATCACCGCCGCCGACAAGACGAACGCGAGCCGGCGGTTCCTGGTGATGAACTGCCTGGTCAGCTGGGTGCGCACGGACTGCAGCCGCCGCGCCGCGCGCCGTCTCCACCGGCGTGGGGCCTTCGGCTGCGGCTGCGGCGTGGTAACCATGATGCGGGCACCCTATGCGATGCGGGCCGGGCAGGCTAAACCAGCCGCGCCGGCCGGGTGGTCAGGGGTACGAAGACATCTGCCCTCCTGCGCCCGGGCCGCCGGGGTTGCCTGACCCGGGGGGTGCGGGAGGACACTGGGACCAGGAGGGTGATGCCGTGCCGGCCATGAAACTCACGCCCAACGCCGCTATGCGGGCCCGGGATGTATCTCGTCCGCACGCCGAGCATCTCGCGGAGGCCGAGGCGGCCGAGGCGCGCCCCGGCCGCCCCGGCCGCCTCGCGGAGGGCTCGCGGGCGAGGACCGCGGGACCGGGGCGCGGCGACGCGAACGCGGGCCGGGGGGCGGGCAGCCAGGGACCGAACGGGCCAGGAACCAGCGCGCCGGGCACGAACAGGCCCGGCACGAACAACCCCGGCACGAACCGGGCCGAGATCACGGGCGAGCGGGCGGCGGGAGCCGGGGACGGCCGCCCGGGCCGGGCGGGGTTCCCGCGGCGGCGCCGCAGGCAGCGGCACGGCGGCCGGCGAGGCCGCTAGGCGGCGCGGCGGCCGTGCCGGGCGGCCCGCTAGGCGACGCGAGCCGCTATCAGTCGAAGATCGGGTCGCGGGTGCGAGATCGCTTCAGCTCGAAGAAACCGTCGGTTCCCGCGATCAGCAGGACGCCGTCCCAGAGCCGGCCCGCCGCCTTGCCGCGCGGGATCGGCGACAGCACCGGCCCGAACACCGACATCCCGTTCACCGAGATGACCGGGGTACCGACGTCGTACCCGACCCGCTCGATGCCCTCGGCGTGGGAGGCGCGCACGGCCTCGTCGGATTCTGTCGAGTCCATCGCGTCCGCGAGGCTGGCGGGCAGGTCGGCCTCGGCGAGCGCGGCGGTGATCGTCTCGCGGTCCCGGGGCGCCTTCTCGTGGTGGAAGCGCGTGCCGAGCGCGGTGTACAGCGGGCCGAGCACCTCGGGCCCGAATTGCCGCTCGGCCGCGACCAGCACCCGGACCGGGCCCCAGCCGGTCCGCAGCAGCTCGCGGTACTGCTCCGGCAGGTCGTCCTTGCCCTCGTTGAGCACGGAAAGGCTCATCACGTGCCAGGTCACCGAGACCGGGCGGATCTGCTGAACTTCCAGCATCCAGCGGGAAGTGATCCAGGCCCACGGGCAGATAGGGTCGAACCAGAAGTCGACGCGCGTTGGTTCCTGCGCGGTTGGCTCATAAGGGGTCATGTACCGCGTTAACGGCCGGAAAGCTCGGCGAATCCCGTAGAAGGGAGCGATCACGGTGACATCGAACCTGACCCGCGAGGAGGCGGCGGCCCGCTCGGCGCTCATCACGGTCGCCTCCTACCAGGTTGACCTCGACCTGACCTCGCACGGGGACGGCGACGCCACGTTCGGCTCGGTCAGCGTGATCAGGTTCGGCTGTGCCGTGCCGGGCTCGTCCGCCTTCGTCGACCTGACCGCCCCCGCGATCCGCGAGATCACCCTGAACGACGTGCCGGTCGGCCCGGACGCGTTCGACGGTGACCGGATCACGTTGACCGGGCTGGCCGCCGACAACGTGCTCCGGGTGGTGGCCGACTGCGCCTACTCACGCAGCGGCGAGGGGCTGCACCGGTTCACCGACCCCGCCGACGGGCGCGTGTACCTGTACTCGGACCTGGAGACCTTCGACGCGCACCGGGTGTACGCGTGCTTCGATCAGCCGGACATGAAGGCCACCTACCAGCTGGCCGTCACGGCCCCGGCGGACTGGCTTGTCGTGTCGAACATGGCGCCGGAATCAAGCGACCCGGACGGCGAGACGCAAGTGAGCCGCAGGGGCGCGGGCGTCGCCTGGACTGACGAGCGAGGGACGAGCGAGGAGGGAAGGCGACGGCTAAAGCGCGCCCCGGAGGCGAGCGGGAAAGCACTCCGCTGGCAGTTCCCGCCCACGCCGGTCGTGCCGACCTACATCACGGCCGTCGCGGCCGGCCCCTACCACGTGGTCCGCGACGAGCACGACGGCATCCCGCTCGGCGTGTACTGCCGCCAGTCGCTGGCCGGGTACCTGGACCCCGGCGAGATCTTCGCGGTGACGCGGCAGGGCTTCGACTTCTTCCACGCCTCGTTCGGCATCAAGTACCCGTTCGGCAAGTACGACCAGCTCTTCGTGCCCGAGTTCAAGGAAGGCGCGATGGAGAACGCCGGCTGCGTCACGTTCGTCGAGTCCTACGTCTTCCGGTCGCGGGTCACCGAATTCGCCCGCGAGGCACGCGGCGAGACGATCCTGCACGAGATGGCGCACATGTGGTTCGGCGACCTGGTCACCATGCGGTGGTGGGACGACCTGTGGCTGAACGAGTCGTTCGCCACCTGGGCCGGCACGCTGGCTCAGGCCGAGGCCACCCGGTGGACGTCCGCCTGGACCACGTTCGCTCAGCTGTACAAGGCCTGGGCGTACCGGCAGGACCAGCTGCCCTCCACGCACCCGATCGCCGCCGACATACCCGACATCGAGGCGGTGGAGGTGAACTTCGACGGGATCACCTACGCCAAGGGCGCGGCCGTGCTCAAGCAGCTCGTGGCTTACGTCGGGCGGGAGAACTTCCTGGACGGCGTGCGCAAGTACTTCGCCGCGCACGCGTGGGGCAACGCGACGCTGGCGGACCTGCTGGCGGCGCTCGAGGAGACCTCCGGCCGCGACCTGACCACCTGGTCGGAGCAGTGGCTGAAGACCGCCGGGGTGAACACGCTGCGCCCGGCCTACTCGCTGGAAGACGGCCGGTTCGCCGAGTTCGCGGTGCAGCAGGAGGCGCCCGCCACCCACCCGGTGCTCCGCTCGCATCGCATCGCCATCGGGCTGTACGACCGGACGGCGGACGGCCTGGTGCGCCGGCAGCGGGTAGAGACCGACGTGGCGGGCCCGCGCACGGTGATCCCGGAACTCGCCGGCCAGCGCCGCCCGGACCTGATACTGGTCAACGACGACGATCTGAGCTACGCCAAGATCCGGCTGGACGATCATTCGCTGCGGACGCTGGTGGGCCGGGGGGGTCTGGGGCGGTCGTCCCCCCGGGATAGCGGAGCCATCGGGGCCTTCGCCGAGTCGCTGCCGGCCGCGCTGTGCTGGTCGGCTGCCTGGGACATGTGCCGGGACGGCGAGATGGCGGCGCGGGACTACGTCCGGCTTGTCCTGTCCGGCATCTCCTCGGTGGCCGACATCAGCGTGGTGCAGACCCTGCTGCGGCAGGCCGGCCAGGCGGTCCGCCGGTTCGCGGACCCCGGCTGGCGGGCGACCGGGCTGGCCCTGCTGGCAGGCGCGCTGCGCGACCTGCTGCACCAGGCCCCGGCGGGCTCGGACGCGCAGCTCGCCTACGTCCGGGCCTTCGCCGGGGTGGCCACGGCCGGCGGCGACCTGGCCGTGCTGGCCGGGCTGCTCGACGGCTCGGTCGTGCTCGACGGCCTCACCGTCGACACCGAACTGCGCTGGGCCCTGCTGGCCCGGCTGGTGAGCCGGGGGTTCGGCGGCTATGGCACCGCGGCGATCGACGCGGAGCTGGCCAGGGACGCCACCGACGCGGGCGCGCGGCACGCGGCGACGTGCCGCGCGGCGATCCCCACCGCCGAGGCCAAGCAGCAGGCATGGGACACGATGACCGCGGGCGAGCAGCCCCTGGCCACGTTCCGCGCCACGCTGGGCGGGTTCGCCGACCCGGACCAGCCGGAGCTGGTGGAGCCGTACCGGGAGAGGTTCTTCGCCGTGGTCGGCGACGCGTGGCGGGACTGGTCCTCGGCGATGGCGCAGGACTTCGTGAGCGGCGGCTACACGGTGGGCGCGATCTCGGCTGAGACGGTGCGGATGACGGACGACTACATCGCCGCCGCGGACCCGCCGGCCGCGCTGCGCCGCCTGCTCATCGAGGGCCGCGACGACGTGCTCCGGGCGCTGCGCTGCCAGGCGGGCGACCGCGAGGCGTCGTGAATCCACCAGGATGCGGGGGATAGTCCTCCGCCGCCTGAAGGTCGTGCTTCTCCGGCTCGGGCAGCCACGTCACCGTCTGCGGCAGGCCTGGCCTTTCATCCGATGGCCTTGGCCACGGCCTCCTTGACCGCCCGGGGCAGGTCGTCCCGCGGGACGGACACCGTCGACCCGGTGGCGCGGTCGGTCAGTTCGGCGTTCCCGGCGGCCAGCCCGCGTTTGCCCACGGTGACCCGGAACGGGATGCCGACCAGTTCGGCGTCGCTGAACTTGACGCCGGCCCGGACCGGCCGGTCGTCCACGATGACCTCGACGCCGGCCTCCAGCAGCGCCTGGTACACCTGCTCCCCCGCGGCCGCGACGGCCTCGTCGTCCTGCTGGGCCACGACCACGACGACCTCGAACGGCGCGATCGCGGCCGGCCAGACGATGCCCTTGGAGTCGTGATGGACCTCGACGACCGTGGCCATCGCCCGCTCCACGCCGATGCCGTAGGAGCCCATGATCGGCCGGACCGGCCTGCCGTCCGGGCCGGACACGGTGACGCCGAGGGCGTCGGTGAACTTGTAGCCCTGCTTGAAGATGTGGCCCACCTCGATGCCGCGCTCCGCCTCCAGCCCGTGCCCGCAGTTGACGCACGCCTCACCCGCGGCGACTTCGCGCAGGTCGGCCCACCGGCCGACGGCGATGTCCCGCTCCACGTCGACGCCGCGCAGGTGGGTGTCGTCGACGTTGGCGCCGGTGTACATGCCGCGCCGGCCGCGCAGCGCCTCATCGGCGATGATCGGGTAATCCCCGAGTCTGGCGGACAGAGCGCCGACCGCGCCGAGGCTGCCGGGCAGCGCGCCGAGCGCCTCCCGGATCTCCTCCGCGCTCGCCGGGCGGATCGTGACCGCGCCGGTGGCGTCGACGAGCTTCTGCTCGTTCAGCGCGTGGTCGCCCCGCAGCAGCACCAGGGTGAGCACGCCGTCCAGGACGTACACCAGGGTCTTGACCTGCCGGTCGGCCGGTGCCTGGTACCGGTCGGCGAGATCCTCGATGGTGCGCACCCCGGGTGTGGCAAACGGCTCGGGGACGGCAAGCACCGCGGTCCGTTCGGGAGAATCGTCTAGGTACGCCAGCCGGGACGCGGCCTTCTCGATGTTGGCCGCGTAGCCGCATTCCGGGCAGTGGATGATGAGGTCCTCGCCGGTCGGTGAGGGGCAGACGAACTCGGTGGATTCCGAGCCGCCCATGGTGCCGTTGGACGCCTCGACCTGGAGAGCCGGGATGCCGAGCCGTTCGAAGATGCGGGCGTAGGCGTCGCGGTGCGCGTTGAAGGACACGTCGAGCCCCTCCGGGCCCAGGTCGAAGCTGTAGGAGTCCTTCATGGTGAACTCGCGGGTCCGCATCAGGCCGGCCTTGGGCCGCGGCTCGTCGCGCAGCTTGGTCTGGAACTGGTACCACAGCTGCGGGAGCTCGCGGTAGGACTCGAGCTCGGTGGCAAGGGTGGCGACGATCTCCTCGTGGGTCATGCCCAGGGCCAGGTCGGCACCCTTGCGGTCCTTGAGGCGGAACATCTCCTCGCCCATCAGCTCCCACCGGCCGCTCCTCTGCCACGGCTCCGCCGGGTGCATGACCGGCATCACGATCTCCTGCGCGCCGATCGCGTTCATCTCCTCGCGGATGATCTCGATGACCTTCAGCCGGACCCGCTGGGCGAGCGGCAGCAGGGAGTAGTGCCCGGCCATCAGCTGGCGGATATAGCCCGCGCGGAGCAGCAGGCGGTGGCTGGGCGCGCCGGCGTCGGCCGGGTCGTCGCGCAGCGTGGGAATGTACATCTTGGACCAGCGCATGAGGCCGTAGTTTATGCCCTTCGGGGGGCTCGGAGGGTCGTCCCCCCGGGGGCTAACACTGCGCGGCCTTGGCTAAACGCCGCGTCAGTATCAGCCCTTGGGCGTGCACCGGGGGCAGGGCCGATCATCGAGGTGACGATGCAGCTGTGAACCGTCCCGTGCCGGGCTGTTTCATGATCGTGGGTCAAAGTGGGCGCTATTTGCCCAAAACAACCCGTGATCATGATCGGCGCCCGGAATGTCTCAATGTCAAGTTGCGGCATTACCGGCAAAGCGGACACACCGCGCTCCTAAGTTCCCGCCATTGCAGGTAGAACGGGACCAATGGCGCATCGACCCGTCGGGTACGGCGCGGGCCGGTCAGCGATGCCGCGGGCCGGTCAGCGATGCCGCGGGCCGGTAACCACAGCGGCGGGTGCCTGCCCTTCCAGGGGCGGGCCTGCTCCAGCTGGGCGGACAGGGAGATCAGGGTGGCCTCGTCGCCCATCCGGCCGGCCAGCATCACACCGATGGGGAGGCCTTCGGCGGTCCAGTGCAACGGGACGTTGACGGCGGGCTGGCCAGACACGTTGTAGAAGGCGGCGAACGGGGTGAACCGCTTCTGCCGCTCGAAGTTCTCGGCCGGTTCTACCTCGTCGAACCAGCCGACCGGGCGCGGCGGCAGGGCCAGCGTCGGGGTGAGGACCACATCAAAGGCGTTCAGCGTGGTGAGCGCCGCGCGCGTCACCGCCTGCAGGTAGGCCTGGGCGAAAATGAGGTCCGGGGCGCTGATGGCCAGCCCGCGGCCGCGCAGGTAGCGGGTCAGCGGCAGCAGCACCTCCTCCTGCTCCGGGGCGACCGGGGCCAGTGTGGAGTAGACGTACCAGAGGGTCTCGAAGAACGGCACCACCTCGGCGCCGAGTGGCATGTCGATGTCCTCGACCTCATGCCCCAGGCTGGCCAGCAGCGTGCTGGCCTCCTCGTAGGCCGTGACGCAGTCCGGGTGTACCTCGGCGCCCTCGACCGGGTTCTGCAGGGTCCGGCCGATCCGCAGCTGGCCGGGCTCGCGGCGGGCGTAGCCGAGGAACGTCTCGCCGGCCGGCAGCGGCGGCTGGGTGTACATGTCGCCGGGGAAGTTCCCGGTCATCACGTCGAGCAGCAGCGCGGCGTCCGCGACCGTGCGCGCTAGGGACCCCTCGACGCCCAGGCCGGCCAGGTCGGGCATGAGCGGGCCCTCAGAGATGCGCCCGCGGGACGGCTTGATCCCGAACAGGCCGCACACGCTCGACGGGATGCGGATGGAGCCGCCGCCGTCGCTGCCCTGGGCGGCCGGGGCCAGGCCCGACGCGACCGCAGCGGCCGCGCCGCCGCTCGAGCCGCCCGCGGACCTGGACAGGTCCCACGGCGTGCGGGCCGGGGGCCCGATCGCGGTCTCGGTGTAGCAGGGCAGCCCGAACTCGGGGGTGGCGGTCTTGCCGGTGATGACCGCGCCGGCCTGCCTGATGTTGACCACCACGTAGTCGTCGGTGTCGGGAACGTTGGCCTCGTAGGCCTTCGAGCCGAGCGTCTGCCGCACCCCGGCGACCATGTTCAGGTCCTTGATCGGGATCGGCACCCCGGTCAGCGGCGGCAGCGCCGCCTTGTCCTGCGCCGCGGTGACGGCCTTCTCCGCTTCGCGGGCCTGTTCGGCGGCCAGTTCGGCGGTAACCGTATAGAACGCGCCGACCTGGTTGTTGAGTTCCCGCGTCCGGCGCAGATAATGATCGGTGACGGCGACCGGGGATACGTCACCCGAACGAATCGCCGCGGCTAGTTCGACCATGGTCAGCTCGTGAATCTCGGCCATGGTGGAGATCGTAGACCACGAGATGCTACGGACGTTCGGCCCGTTGGCGGGGCGAATGCCCAGCTATAAAACCAGCCGGGGTAGGGCACAATCGCACTAGTGACGGTGCTATGCGCTGAGTCCTATGGCAGTTACGCTGAGGTGGTGGGTGATACCGGATGGCGTGGCCGAAGCTGAGACATAGATCGTCTGGAACGTCAGTGACGGTCAGGAATCGCAGCGGGGCAGCACACGACGGGGCACGGTCGCACGGCGGGGCACCGCAGGGTACTCCGGGGGGCGCGGCAGGCGGGTCGGGAAGCCCGGCGGACGCGGCGGGGGGCGCGGCAGGCGGGCCGGGAAGCCCGGCGGACGCGGCGGGGAGCCCCGGGGGCGGGCCGGCCGAGGCTTATGAGGCTGAGGCGGCCCGAGCCGACGTGATCGCGGCCGGAGGCGAGGTGGCGCCGGCCGGAGGCGACGTGATCGCGGCCGAAGGCGAGGTAGCGGCGGCCGAGGCGCCGGAAGGTGCGTCGTTCTGGAATTTGTCCGAGCCCGACGATCCCAGGGACGATCCCCCCGGAGGGTTCCGGTGGGAGCGCATCGTCGACGAGCCCATGCCGGACGGCCTCAGCCCCGAGCCCCCCGAGGGCGCGGATCCGCCCAGGCCGGAGCGGAAGCCCGTGGTCACTCCGGTCGAGGAGATGGACGGAGCGTCACAGCCGCCGGGCATCGGCCAGCGCCGGGGGAACCTGGCCCACCTGGCCGGCCACCCGAGGATGCGGGTCTGGCGGGTGCGGGTCATCGTCGCGGTCCTGGTCATGGTGGCGTTCTCGATCCTGGCTTCCTGGCAGCTCGGCCTCACGCTCGCCCTGCTCGTCGTCATCGCCGACACCATCTACCGGTCGAGGAAGAACTACACGGCCCAGGCCAAGATGACCCGGGCGCAGCGCCGGACCCGGCGACAGCTGGCCAAGATGGGGCGCGCGGGCTACCGCGCCATGCATGCCGGTGTCATCCCGGAAAGCCATGACCAGATCGACCACCTCGTGGTCGGGCCGACCGGGGTGTTCGCCATCGACTCGGAGGCCTGGGACAAGCACCTGATCGTCCGGACCAGGAAGGGCAAGGAGCTGTGGCACGGCCCGTTCAGCAAGAAGGACCGGCTCGAGCACGCCCAGTGGGAGGCCCACCGCGCCGCTGACCTGCTTTCCGGCAAGATAGGCCAGCCGGTCTCGGTCCGCCCGGCGATGGCGGTCTACGGTCCGAAGATCCCCTGGGACGTGGCCACCATCCGGGACGTCGACGTGTTCAGCGGCCCGCGGCTGCGCAGGTACCTGCGGCGCCGGGCCAGGCAGCAGGGTGTCCGGCCGCTGAGCGACGACGAGATCGAGCGCATCTACAAGGCCGCGAACAAGGCGTTCCCGCACCTGTCATCGGGTTCCCCGACGAGCTGATCCGGCGCTTTCCCTCGGTAGGCTGGTGCCCTGCTCGTCAGCACATGGTTGAGGGGAGAGTTCGGTATGCCGCCGCTTCGGTCCCGCACGGTCACGCACGGCAAGAACATGGCGGGCGCGCGCGCTCTGCTGCGTGCCACCGGAGTTGCCAGGCAGGACATCGGGAAGCCGATCATCGCGGTGGCGAACAGCTTCACCGAATTCGTCCCCGGCCACGTGCACCTGCGTGAGGTGGGCCAGGTGGTCTCGGACGCGATCCGGGCGGCCGGGGCGGTCCCGCGCGAGTTCAACACGATCGCGGTGGACGACGGCATCGCCATGGGCCACGGCGGCATGCTGTACTCGCTGCCGAGCCGGGAGCTGATCGCCGACTCGGTGGAGTACCTGGTGAACGCGCACTGCGCCGACGCCATGATCTGCATCCCGCGCCGCGAGCTGCGGCTCGACGTGCCCGATGCCGAGCTGGCGGCTAGGCGGGACCGGGGCCGGTCGGCGCTGGGGTCCTACCGACCGGCCCGCCGGCAGCGGCCGGTCAGCGTGGCCTTGCAGGTCTACGCGGCGATGGCCACGTCTGCCGCGACCGGCACGGCGCGCCACATCACGCTGATCGCCCATCCGGACGAGCTTGCCCGGCCCGGTGAACTTGCCCATCCGGACGAGCTTGCCCGGCCCGGTGAACTTGCCCATCCAGATGAGCTCGCCCGGCCCGGTGAGCTCGCCCTGCCGGACAAGTGAGCCCGGCTCGGCCGTCCGGGTTGACCGCCGGCTTCGTCAGGCCGGCGCGTGCGGGTGACGCTGCCGCGCTGGCCCAGGTCCAGGTCGCGTCGTGGCGCAGCGGCCTCGCCGGAATCGTGCCCGCGGCCCTGCTGGCCGAACTGACCGGCGAGCAAGCCTCGGCGGTATGGCAGGACCGGTGGCGGGAGGCGATCACCAGCCCGCCGACCAGCAGGCATCACGTGCTGGCCGCGGTCACCGGGGCCCTGCCGCGGGAGGTGGTCGGATTCGCCTCGGCCGGGCCCGCGACCGACACCGACCGCTGGCCGGGCACCGACGGGGAGATATACGAGCTCAGGATATTTCCCGAACGAACCGGGCAGGGGCACGGCAGCAGGCTGCTGCACGCGGTGGCGGACACGCTCGTTTCCGAGGAGTTCCACACCCTGTCCATCTGGGCGCTGGAGGCGGACACGGCACTGCGCCGGTTCCTGGAGTCATCCGGCTGGGCCGCCGACGGCGCCCGGGGCGAACTCGACGTGGGCACGAGCGTGCCGGTGGTGCGTCTGCACACGACGATCAGCGAATGACCCGCGTGGCCTAGGATCTGTGCGTGGCTCAAGCTCGGGAATGGCTGGCGGGGACGCGGCCGAGGACGCTTCCCGCGGCCGTGGTGCCGGTGCTTATCGGATCGGGCGTGGCCGTCGGGTATGGGCGGTTCTCCTGGTGGCGGGCGCTGCTCGCGCTGGTGGTCGCGCTGGCCCTGCAGGTGGGCGTCAACTTCGCCAACGACTACAGCGACGGCGTGCGTGGCTCGGACGCCGCGCGGGTCGGGCCGGTCCGGCTGACCGCCGCGGGGCTCGCGCGGCCGCGGCAGGTGCTGTTCGCGGCGCTGGGGTGCTTCCTGGTGGCCGGACTGGCGGGGCTTGCGCTGGCCATAGTGACGTCGTGGTGGCTGGTGGCCGTGGGCGCCGCGTGCATCGCAGCAGCCTGGTTCTATACCGGCGGCCCGCGGCCCTACGGGTACAACGGGCTCGGCGAGGTCTTCGTGTTCGTCTTCTTCGGCATAGTGGCGGTGGCGGGCACCGCGTACGTGCAGATGAGGGCGTTCAGCTGGCTCGGCCTGGCCGCCTCGGTGCCGGCCGGGCTGCTCGCGTGCGCCCTGCTGATGGTCAACAACCTGCGCGACATCCGCACCGACACGCTGGCCGGCAAGCGCACGCTGGCGGTGCTGCTTGGCGACGCGCGCAGTCGCGTCGCGTACGTGCTGACGCTGCTGATGCCGTTCGGCGTGGCCGGGCTCATCGGCGTAATCCGGCCGTTCACCCTGGTCACGGCGGTAACGCTGCCGCTGGCGCGGCTGCCGGTCAGGTCGGTTAGGGCGGGTGCCACTGGTCCGGCCCTGATCAGGGCGCTGGGCCAGACCGGCCGACTGCAACTGGCGTTCGGCATCGCGTTCACGGTCGGCCTGGCCATCCGCATCTAAGGTCTGTGCGTCCTCTCGTTTTCGCCGGCGTTTGGTCACGCGACGGCCTCGTTTGCCTTGGTCCGCTCCCGAAATCTCTCCTGAGGGGTCACGTAAGTGGCAGAATCGAACGGGCGGGAAAGGTGGGGCCTACCGACGCGAGGTGCCACCCGGGCGGGACGCTGGATGGGCGGATTACCGGAGGCTCATGATAGTCCGGATGCGCGATTCTGGCACGCTGGCGAGCCTGGCGAGAGACACTTGATAGGAAATGCACGGTATCAGCGACATAGCGGCTGCTGGCGCGGTACTCTGCCCGGTAATCCCAGGTGATGAGGTGCGGGCGCGGGGTGGTGCCTGAGCCCATGCGTATCCAACGGGAAGGTGCCAGTTGCGAATCCGCGGAACGTGGTCGGCCGGACCTGGCGACGATCAGGCACGCTTCCTTGCCGACCTGCGCGCGCTGCGCGATTCCGCCGCGATCGGATACGACGAACTGGCGGCCCGGGCACACTACCCGAGCGACATCCTGAAAGAAGCCGAGAACGGCCCCTCCCTGCCCGGCCTGCCCATCCTCACGGCCTACGTCCGTGCCTGCGAGGGAGACGCCCTGGACTGGGAGGAGCGGTGGCGGCGACTCAACCCGGATGTGGCCGACGACCCGGGTCTGCCGGTCCGGCCCACCGGAGCGAGCGCGGCCGCCGTGGCCGGTGCCCGCGCCGGTGTAAGCGTCGCGCCGCCCGACGTCTACGATCCCGAACGGATCAAGGCCGCGCTTCGGGGCGGCCAGGCCCGTCCGGAGCAGGCCAGCCGCAGGGTCAGTGATCCAGGCGTCTCGATCGCAGCCCGAGCCCGGGATGACGCCCGTCCGGAGCGCCGGGATCAGGACCAGCACGCGGGCTGGGGAGGCGGTTCCGGCTGGGACGCTCCCGCCGACCCGGGTCTCACGTCGGCCAACGGGAAGCATCCGGCTGACCACGGCAACCGCGGGCCGTTCGATGCCTCGCTTACCGGCATCCTGAATCCCACCGAACCCGGTCAGGCGGAGAAATTCTCGTGGCTGAAGAAGAGCGCGCCGGAACCACGGCCCGCCGACGGCGAGCCGACCTGGCGGGAGCAGACCCCGGGCGGGTTCGGCTGGACCGAGCGGGCTGATGCCGGGCCGAGCCCGATGCCCACGGCCGGGCCCGCCGCGCCGGAGCCCGCCGTGTCGGAACAGGCGCCGTGGCGCCAGCTCGACGGGGTTACCGCAGGGGAGCGGACCGATTTCTGGAGCAAGCCGGTCACACCGGTATCGTCCGACCCGCAGCGGCCCGCCGCCGCCCCGCGGGCTGACGAGCCGGCCGGCGCGCGGGCGTCCTGGTCCGCGCCTCCCGACACGGCCACTGGATCCGCCCACCGGGTCACGCCCGATGCCGGCGCGATCGTCTCCGCGGGCCCCACCGGGTCTTCCGGGCTCTCCGGGTCTTCCGGGTCTTCCGGGCTCTCCGGGCTCTCCGGGTCTTCCGGGGTCCCGGGGTCGGCGCAGCCGCCCAGCCAGGCCCGGTCCACGACGCAGACTTTCACCAGCGACCGGGGTGATCGTCGTAAGAGCCGGATGTTCCCGGTGCGACTGCTGATGATCATCGTGATCGCCGCGCTGATCGGCAGCGTGCTGATCCTCCTGCTGAAGTAACGTCCTACCCGATCGCCTCGCTGCCATTGGCAGAAGCCGGATTGCTGTCCTGGCTTGCGGCCGGGGCCTCAGCCTCGGGAGCAGCCGGATCGACGGACCCCAGCGGATCCCCGAAGCTGGCCCCCGGCATGGCGGCGAGCATGGCACTCAGGGCGTCGGCGGCCGAGGCGGAGTCGACCGTCCCGGCCTGGGTTACCCCGGAGGCCAGTGCGTCATCGGCCGGGGCGCCGTCAGCCACAGCGTCAGCCACAGCACCGTCAGCCACAGCACCGTCAGCCACAGCACCGTCAGCCACAGCACCGTCAGCCACAGCACCGTCGGGCGCCGGGGCGGCGTCCAGGGCGGGAGCCTGGGTGGCCGTGACGGCGGCCGTGTCGCCGACCGGGGCCGGAGGGGTAGCGCGTCGAGGCCTGGCCGGCTCGGTGACCGCGGGCGGCCTGGCCGGCTCGGCGACCGCGGGCGCGGCGTCGCCGCCGAAGGCGCTCGCCACGGACCGCAGCGCGGACGTGACCTCGCTCGGGATGACCCAGAACGTGTTGCCCGCGCCCTGCGCGAGCTGCGGCAGGGTCTGCAGGTACTGGTAGGCGAGCAGCTTGGGATCCGGGTCGTTGTCGTGCACGGCCTGGAAGACGGCGGCGATGGCCTGCGCCTGGCCTTCGGCCCGCAGGATGGCGCTCTGCTTGGCGCCTTCGGCGCTCAGGATGGCGCTCTGCTTCTCGCCTTCCGCGGTGAGGATCTTGGCCTGCCGGAGGCCCTCGGCGGTCAGGACCGCGGCGCGCTTCTCCCGCTCGGCGCGCAGCTGCTTCTCCATCGCATCCTTGACCGACCTCGGCGGCTCGATGGCCTTGATCTCCACCCGGGTGACGCGGATGCCCCACTTGCCCGAGGCGTCGTCGAGCACGCCGCGCAGCAAGTTGTTGATCTTGTCGCGCGAGGTCAGCGTCTGCTCCAGGTCCATCGACCCGATCACGCTGCGCAGCATGGTGGCGGTGAGCTGCTCGATCGCCTGCTCATAGTTGATGATCTCGTAGTCGGCCGCCCGCGGGTCGGTGACCTGGAAGAACAGCACGGTGTTGATGAGCACGCCGACGTTGTCCTCGGTGATCACCGGCTGGGCCCGTTCGCCCTCGAACGAGACCACCTGCTCGCGCAGGTCGATCTCCTTCTTCACCCGGTCGATGACCGGGATGACGAAGTTCATCCCCGGCTCGAGCGTCCTGCGGTAGCGGCCGAACCGCTCCACGTTGCGGGCCCGCGCCTGCGGGATGATCCGCACGGAACGGATCACCGTGATAACGACGATCAGCACGACGATCGCCGCAATAATGGGTCCTACCAGAGCCATGGCTACTCCCTGGGATAGACAAGTGCGGTGGCACCCTTGATCTGCATGACGTCGACCTTGGTGCCGACCGGGATCACCAGCGAATCGTCGTAGGCACGCGAGGACCACTCCTCGCCGTCGATGCGCACCCGGCCGCTGTGGTCGGTGACCTCTTCCAGGACGATCGCCGAACGGCCGACTAGCGCGGCGGTTCCGGTACGCAGCGGCGGCGGCTGCTTGATGTGCCGCAGCGCGATCGGGCGGACGAAGACGAGCCCCGCGCCTGCCGCCACGACGAACGCGGCGAGCTGCAGACCCAAGTCCAGATGAAACGCGCCCACCACGGCCGCGACTACCGCCGCGACCGCGATGAGGCCAAAGGCCAGCGTCGTGGTGAGCAGTTCGGCGACGCCGAGTACCGCTGCCACGATCAGCCATACGATCCAAGACATGGCCGCTCCGCAGAGTGCTCCTGATTTGACTTTAACCCTGCCGGGCAGTGTCCGCAGCCCAGCCCTGACGGAGCAGGGGTCTCATTTGATACACGGCGTTATCAGGAGGACACCCCTTCAATACATCTGTTAGTGTGCAATTGGTGACAATTAGCCGTCTAGGTCATACTGGGGATTTCTGCCGACCTACACTCGAGAGGTAAGGGCAAATGTCCCGCGGCACGGCTGGACACCAGGGTCCAGGAGGTATTTGGTGGAACGTGGCGACACCGGCCCCGGCCGTGACGCGTACGGTCCGCCCGTACGCGAGCGAGCCCCCCGCGGCTATGGCCCCAGACCCTATCCTGCCGACGACGGTTACCCGCCCTCTGCCGACTACGAGGAGGATGATGCGGCCGGGCCGGGCCGACCCGTAGACGTCGAGGAAGACGACTACGGACAGTTGCTGCGCGGTCCAGGTGAGATGCCGCCCCGGCAGCGGCTCCGCCAGCCGGGACGCCGGTACCCGGGCCAGCCGGGCCGGCTTCCGCCGACCGCTCCCCCGAATGCCGGACCAGGGCCCGCCGCCCCGCCGAACGGCCAGGGCCATGGCGGCATGCCCGGCCACGGCGTCCCGCACGGGCCCGCGCCGCACGGGCCCGCGCCGCACGGGGCTGCGCCGCACGGGGCTGCGCCGCACGGGTCGGCACCGCACGCGGGACCGCAGAACGGCACGCCGCACGCCGACCCGGTGATCGGCGACGGGCTGGTACCCGATAACGCTCCGGCGCCGAGCGGCGAGCCAGCGCCCGGTCGCCAGTACCGGCTACCGAATGGGCGCCGGCTGCCGCCGAGCGCCGACCGCCTCTACCGGCCGGCGGGACCAGGCATGCCGGGAGGGACGTCGGGCCGACACCACGGACCCGGCCCGGCCGCCGACCAGGACCCGTACACCCCCCGCCGGAGCCGCCCGGGCCCGGCACCGGGCGTGCCATCGCCCGGCGCCGGGCCTGGCAGCCCCGCTCCCGGCGGAAGCGTTCCCGGCGGGCACGGCGGGGCGGCTCACGGCGGAAGCGTTCCCGGCGGGCACGGCGGGGCGGCTCCCGGCGGAAGCGTTCCCGGCGGGCACGGCGGGGGGGCTCACGGAGGGACGGCCTCGGGGACGGCTCACCGGGGGACGGCTCACGGCGGGGCGCAGCCTTACGGCGGTCCGGGGGCATCGGGGATCCCGCCGCTGCGCGAGCACCCGCCCGCCGGATCGCGCTTCGACGCTCCCGACGGCCGTGACCGGCTCGCTCCGCCGCCGGAACCGCCCGGGCCGGTGATCCGCCAGCGGGAGGCCGCCGTACCTGACCAGCCGAGCGAAGCGGCGCAGGCGGTGGTCAGCATCGCGCCGGACGGCTTGGAAGCGTTCGCCAGGGACCTGCGCGCGCTGCGGGCCCAGGCCAACTTGGACTACCCGGAGATGGCCGAGGTCTCGCATTACGAGATGAAGACGCTTGCGGCGGCGGCCGGCGGCCTGCGACTGCCTTCGCTTCCCGTCACCGTCGCCTTCGTGCGCGCCTGCGACGGGGACGTCGCCGAGTGGGAAGAGCGCTGGCAGAAACTCGCCGGGAAGCTCACCGCCGAAGCGGCCAGGAAGCGCAAGAACGACGGCGAGGAGAACCTCGGGCCGGTGGAACCGGCAGACGCGCCTGCCGCCCTGGAGCCGCCCGCCCGCAGGGCGGCCACGCCGCCTGCCGATTCCGACGGCGGCGAGGTCTACGTCATCACCTCGGCCAAGCCACGCCAGCCCGGCTGGTGAGCGAGGCGGGGAAGCCATCCGTTCGGTACTCCGGAGACCGGCCCGACAGCCAGCGGCACGAGGGGAAGTAACATCAGCCACGAGATGAGCAGTACCGATCCGGCAGTGCCCCCGGTTGATAACCACGTCCATACCGAATGGTCGTGGGACGCGCCCCGCGAGGCGTCGATGGTGCGCAGTTGCGAGCAGGCCCTGGCGGCGGGCCTGCCCGGCCTGGCGTTCACCGATCACCTCGACTTCACCAGCTGGACCGACGGCGACCTGATCGGCACCCAGAACCTCGACCCCCGCCGGTATGCCAGGATGCGCCCGCTCGACGTGGCCGGTTACCTCGCCGCCCTGGACGACTGCCGCCAGCGCTACCCCGAACTGCGGATACTCGGTGGCGTGGAGATCGGCGAGGCGCACCTGTGGGCGGCCAGCGCGACCGCGACGGTGGCCGCGGCCGGCGTCGACCGGATCCTCGGCTCGCTGCACGCGATCCCGTACCAGGGGCGGCTGACAGCGGCGGACCACCTGTTCCGGCTGATGCCGGCCGCCGACGTGATGCGCTGGTACTTCGCCGAACTGCTGCGGCTGGTGCAAGTCAGCGATGTCTTCCAGGTGCTGGCGCACCTCGACTTCCCCAGGCGGATGTGGCCCCGGACGGCCGGGCCGTACAAGGAGCGGGCCTTCGAGACCGAGTACCGGGCCGTGCTGCGGGCCCTGGCCGCCAGCGACCGGGTCCTCGAGGTAAACACCAAGAGCCCGCTGGCCTCGACCGAACTGCTGTGGTGGTGGCGGGAGGCCGGCGGACGCGCGGTCTCGTTCGGCAGCGACGCGCACCAGCCCTGGCGAGTCGGCGACAAGTTCAAGGCGGCGGTGGACGTGGTCGAGGCGGCGGGCTTCCGGGCCGGCCGCGACCGTTTCGATTTCTGGCGACTGTGACCCCGCCCGGATGCTGTGACCCGGTATGACCGGCGGCGGCACGGACGCCCGAGCGCCGGAGGAAGGCTCCGGGCCGCCGCCGGTGGCTCTCAGGTCCAGGTGTCGCCGAAGCGCCCAGCGCGAGCTTCGGTGTGAGCCGGCCGGCTGGCGCCGGTGCGCGATGGCGGTTCGGGCTGATGATTTCCGCCTTGATTCACCGGCAGGCCCTCGTCGGGGAAATTGCTGGCCACGGCCCACACCTCGATACGGTCTAACACGGTACGAAGTTGTTTCGCTACCATTTGTAATGTAACACTACGTGCTCTATGCAATGCAATGGGTAATTAGGTAATACTTACCTATCTTCCGGGCTATACGACGGGACGTGACAGAGATGGCTTGCAGGGTGCACCGGAGGCGAACGATACCGATGTGAACGCGGAACGTGTTAGCGGGGCACGCGCCGGGTTCGTTCGGCGGAAATAATAGGGAAGCGGCGGTCACTGTACGAAAATGCCCGGCCAGCGGCGGTCGGATCCCCGAAGGGCCGGCCTGCGGGGTGGCTGTCCGATTTCCGCCAGTTATGGTCCGTGCGGGCTGGCATTGTGGAAGGCGTGAAACAGACCATAACCGCGACCGGGGCGGCCGTCGCCGGACGGGGCGGTCCAGAGGGGTCGGCGCCCAGGGCTGACACCGACGACGAGCGGCGCTACCAGGCGGCGGTCAGCAAGGACCCCCGCTTCGACGGCGTGTTCTTCATCGCGGTGACCTCGACGGGCATCTACTGCCGGCCATCCTGTCCGGCGATCACGCCGAAACGCCGGAACATGCGCTTCTACCGCAGCGCCGCGGCGGCTCAGGACGCGGGCTTCCGGGCCTGCAGGCGGTGCCGCCCGGACGCCTCCCCCGGTTCGCCCGAGTGGAACATCCGGGCCGACGTGGTGGGCCGCGCGATGCGGCTCATCGCCGACGGCGTGATCGACCGGGAAGGCGTCGAGGGCCTGGCTGGCCGGCTCGGCTACGAGCAGCGCCAGGTGCGCCGCCTGGTCACGGCCGAACTGGGCGCGGGCCCGCTCGCCATCGCCCGCGCGCAGCGGGCGCAGACGGCCCGCGTGCTCACCGAGACCACCGCGCTGCCGCTGTCCGAGATCGCCTTCGCGGCCGGCTTCGCCAGCATCAGGCAGTTCAACGCGACCATCCGCGAGGTCTTCGCGGTGACGCCGAGCCAGCTGCGCCGGGCCCGCGGCGGGCCCGCACCGCGGGCCCGGCGGCTGCCGCCGCCGGCCGTTCCCGGTGACCCAGCCGCGCCCGGGCTGATCCGGATAAGGCTGGCGTACCGGGCCCCGATCGACGCCGGGCGGATGCTCGGCTTCCTGGGCGCGCGGGCCATTCCCGGAGTAGAAGAGGTGCGGGACGGCTGCTACCGGCGGACCGTTAGCCTGCCGAACGGGACCGGGATCTTGTCCTTGGGACCGCTGCGAGCCGCCCTGGCCCCGGGCTACGTGGACTGCGAGCTCCAGCTCGAGGACCTGCGCGACCTGACCGCCGCAGTGCAGCGCTGCCGCCGCCTGCTCGACCTGGACGCGGACCCGGAGGCCGTCACCGGCTACCTGGCCGCCGACCCGGTGCTCGGGCCGCTGGCGCTGGCCAACCCGGGACGCCGGTCGCCCGGGCACGTCGACGGCAGCGAGCTGGCCCTGCGGGCCGTGCTCGGCCAGCAGGTTTCCGTCGCCGCGGCCCGCCGGCTCGGAGCGCGCCTGGTGGCCGCGTACGGCAAGCCGCTCGAGCGGCCTGACGGCCCGCTGACGCACTGCTTCCCGGCGGCCGAGACGCTGGCCGCGGCCGACCCGGCCACGCTGCCGGTGCCGCGGGGCCGCGCCCGGGCGCTGACCGGGCTGGCGGTCGCGCTCGCCTCCGGCGAGCTGTCCCTCGACCCGGGCGCCGAACGCGACCGGACCGAGGCGATCCTGCTCGGGCTGCCGGGCATCGGGCCGTGGACCGCCGGTTACATCCGGATGCGTGCGCTGTCCGACCCGGACGCGTTCCTGCCGGCCGACGTGGGCGTGCTCGATGCGCTGGCCCGGCTGGGCGCCGTCCCGACGGGCAGCCGTCCGGCGGGCAGCGGCCCGGCGGCGCGGGCCCGGGCGGCCCGGGACGCGGCCGCGCTGGCCGAACGCTGGCGGCCGTGGCGCTCCTACGCCGTCCATCACCTGTGGGCTTACCCGGAAGAAAGGATCCGTCATGACCAGCCCGTTCCTAGCGCCCGATCGTGACGCGCCCCGCCTGTCCCACATTGTCGGCTCCCCCATCGGCAGGCTGCTGCTGCTCGGAGACGGGCACGCGCTGACCGGCCTGTGGATGATCGACGCGGAGCGGCACACGGCCCGCCTCGGCGCCGGCCTGACGCCGAGGCCCGGGGCATTCCGCGAGGTGGCGGCCCAACTCGAGGCGTACTTCGCCGGCGACCTCAAGGAGTTCACCCTACCGCTGGCGCCGAGCGGGACGCCTTTCCAGCTCGCCGTCTGGACCGAGCTGACCAAGATCCCGTACGGGAGCACGGTCAGCTACGGTGACATCGCCCGGGCGCTGGGCAAGCGCCCCGTCGCGTCGCGCGCGGTGGGCCTGGCCAACGGCGCCAACCCGATCTCGGTCATCGTGCCGTGCCACCGGGTGATCGGCAGCGACGGCAGCCTCGCCGGCTACGGCGGCGGCCTGGAGCGCAAGCAGCAACTGCTCCGGCTGGAGGGCGCGGGCCCGGTCACCCTGTGGTGAGGCCGTGGGTAGCGTGGGCCTGTGCTCGCCCTGTTGCTGCTCGCCGTCGCGCTCGGCCTGGATAATCGCGTGCGCGCTGCTTCATCGTGGTCGGAATCGTCATCGCCGCGGGAGCGCTCTGAGACGCCGCTGACGCGATGGAACTGACGCGGCGCGGGGGGCGTCAAAGCAGCATGATGTCTCCACGCCAAGTTCGCGGACCTGTACTGGCGGTACTGCTGTGCTCGGCGCTGGCGGTACTGTTGTGCTCGGCGCTGGCCGGGTGCGGCTCGGCCACGGCATCCTCGGCGTCCTTGACGTCCTCGGCGGACGCGGTCGGCTGCGCCAGCGTGGACCAGGCGACATCGGTCACCGTGTACCGCGCCATGCACCTCGTCGAGCCGATCCGGGCCGGGGCGCTCGTCGTGACCCAGACCAAGCCAGCCCTGGTGCGCACGCTGTTCAGCCAGTTCTGCGGCGCCATCGCGCACGCGGATACGGCGAAGGGAACGGTGCACTGCCCGGCCGACTTCGGCATCTCCTACTCGGGGACGTTCTACGACGGCGGCCGGGCGCTGGCCACGTTCGTCTACGGCGCCAGCGGATGCCAGACGGTGAGCCTCACGGCCAACGGCCAGACCCAGTCCACGATGGTGCTCGGCACGGCGTCCGCCGCCGCACCGAAGCTGGGCGCCGACATGGCCGCGGTCCTCGGCATCCCCGCCTCGATGCTGGTCCAGCCGCAGTCGCAGATCAACCCGGGCGGGCCGGACAAGCCGTTACGGAAGGTTGCCCGACTCGTCGAGGTCGAACTCGCCGTCCTTGACCCCGAGCACGAACGCCTCCCACTCCGCCTCGGTGAAGTACAGCTTGTCGCCTTCCGGGTGGGCCGCGTCGTACATCACGTAGAGCCTGGGCTCGTCGGCTTTGTGCGGCGCCGCGGACGTGTCGGTGGTGACGTATACCTCCACCCGGCTTTCCTCGGTATCGATTGCTGCCGCGTCGTCACCCGGTGCGTTCATGCGCTCAGGGTACTACCGGATAGGGTCAGGTCCGTGCCCGAACCCGCTTCCGCCGGCTTCTCGGCCCCCACGGCCCCCGCGGCCCCCTCGACCCCCACGGCCTTTTCGACCCCCTCGGACGCCGAGGAGGCCGCGTGGTACGCGCAGCTGCCCACCATGTTCGCCGCCGCGGCGGCGCTGTTCACCAACCCGGCTGACCGGGTCCTGCTGGTCAAGCCGAATTACCGGGACCACTGGTCGCTGCCGGGCGGGATCGTCGAGCACGGTGAGCCGCCGCATGACGCCTGCCGCCGCGAGGTCCGCGAGGAACTCGGCCTCGACATCGCCCCGGGGCGGCTGCTCGTCGTCGCCTGGACCGCGCCGGACCGGGTGCGGCCCAGGCCGGTCGTGCACTTCGTCTTCGACGGCGGCGCGCTGGCCGACGACGCGCCCATCCGGCTGCAGGAGGACGAACTCGACGAGTACCGGTTCGTTGACCACGCCGACCTGGACGGCTACCTGCCGCCGGTCATCAGCGCGCGGGTGGCCGCCGCGGTGCGCGGCCGCGGCACCGGGACGACCGCCTACCTGCCGTGGACCGGGCCGTGAGCCGCTGACCTGATCTGGAGCTCGTCGAGCAGTGTCGCCGTGGCCGCCGCGACGGCGTCGACGGCGTGGCCGAACGCCTCGGCATTGTGCCCGGCGGGCGCGCGGAAGCCGCTGATCTTCCGCACGTACTGCAGCGCGGCCGCGCGGATGTCCGCGTCGGTCACCTGCTCGGCGTACGGCGGGCGGAGGGTCTTGATGCTCCGGCACATGTGCTTACTCCAGTCCGAGGAGGCCTTCCAGGCCCACGGTGAGGCCGGGCGGCAGAGCCGCGACGCCGCGCACCGCGAGCAGCACGCCCGGCATGAACGAGACCCGGTCCAGGGAGTCGTGCCTGATCGTCAGCGTCTCCCCGGTCCCGCCGAAGAGCACTTCCTGGTGCGCCACCAGGCCCGCCACCCGCACCGAGTGCACATGCACGTCGTCCACCGTGGCGCCGCGCGCCCCGGGCAGCGCCGACGCGGTGGCGTCCGGCGGCGCGCCGAGGCCGGACTCGGCGCGCGTCGCCGCGATCATCGACGCAGTGCGCAGCGCCGTCCCCGACGGGGCGTCGGCCTTGTTCGCGTGGTGCAGCTCGATCACCTCGGCCGAGGGGAAGAAGCGCGCGGCCTGGGCGGCGAAGCGCATCATCAAGATGGCGCCGACGGAGAAGTTCGGCACGACGAGCACACGCACGTCCGGGTGCCCGGGCAGCCAGCCGCGCACCTCCTCGAGCCGGTCCGCGCCGAACCCCGACGTGCCGATCACCACGTCCAGGTCGTGCTGCATGCACCAGTGCAGGTTCGGCATGACCACGCCGGGATGGGTGAAGTCGACGACCACGTCGCAGCCGTTCAGCGCGTCCAGCGCGTCGTCCTGGTCGACCTCGGCGGCCACCTCCAGGTCCGGCACTTCGGTGACGGCACGGACCACCTCGCGTCCCATCCGCCCCTGCGCCCCCAGCACCCCAACCTTGGTCATGCCCGCCTCCCGCTGTTCGTGGCCATCGTGTGCGATTACCCCCGGGAAACCGGGGGTAATCGCACGCGATCCTGGTTTTCAGATCTGGAAAGCGCTGACGTCGTCGAACGGGCCGACGACGGCCAGGGTCTTGGGACGGATGAGGATGTCGGCGGCGATGGCGCGGATGTCGTCGTGGCTGACCGAGTCGATCGCGGCGAGCACCTCCTCGACCGGCTCCAGCCGCGGGTAGACGAGCTCGGACTTGCCGAGACGGCTCATCCGCGAGGACGGGTCCTCCAGGCTGAGCACGATCGAGCCGCGCACCTGGCCCTTGCCGCGGTCGAGCTCGGCGTCGGTCAGGCCGCCCTCCACCACCCGGGTGATCTCATCGGAGCAGATGGCCAGCACCTCATCGGCCTTGGCGGGCAGGCAGCCGACGTAGATGCCCCACATGCCGGTGTCGGCGTGCTGCCCGGAGAAGCTGTACACCGAGTACGCCAGGCCGCGCTTCTCCCGCACCTCCTGGAACAGCCGGGAGGACATCCCCCCGCCGAACGCCGCGTTCAGCACGCCGAGCGCGAACCTGCGCTCATCGGTCCGGGCCAGGGCCTGACAGCCAAGCACCAGGTTGGCCTGCTCGATGCCGCGGGAGATCAGCGTGCTGCCCAGGCCGGCCGGATGGCCCGCCTGGTCCCCGGTCAGCCGCGGCGCGACGGGCTCGGCGACCCGGCCGAGCACCGGGCCGAAGGCATGCCGGACCAGTTCCGCCACGACGTCGTGGTCCAGGTTGCCCGCCGCGGCCACCACCAGGTGCTCGGGCGTGTACCTGGCCTCGTAGTGCTCGAAGATCTGGTCCCTGGTAATCGCGTTGATCGAGTCCGTGCTGCCCAGGATCGGCCGGCCCAGCGGGGTGTCGCCGAACAGCTTGGCGGTGAACGCCTCGTGCACGGTGTCCGAGGGGTCGTCCTCGTTCATCGCGATCTCTTCGAGCACCACGTTGCGCTCGGCGTCGACGTCCTTCGGCGTGATCAGCGAGCCGGTGACCATGTCGGACAGGATGTCCACGGCCAGCGGCAGGTCCGCGTCGAGCACCCGCGCGTAGTAGCACGTGTACTCCTTCGCGGTGAACGCGTTCATCTCGCCGCCGACCGCGTCCATCGCTGCCGAGAGCTCAAGCGCGGAGCGCCGCCTGGTGCCCTTGAACAGCAGGTGCTCCAGGTAGTGGGTGGCGCCCGCGTGCGCCAGGTCCTCGTCACGGGAACCGACGCCCACCCAGATGCCGAGCGCGACGGAACGCACCGCGGGCAGGGACTCGGTGATTACCCGCAGCCCGCCGGGCAGGACGGTGCTGGTAATTCCATGGACTCGTTCGGTAGTCATCTATTCGTGATGCCCGCCGCGGGTCCGGTGGCGGGTCCGGCGGTGCCCGTCCTGGCCGTCACGCTCGGTCCGCTCGCCCCGGTCCCGGTCGGAGCGGGGCCGGTCACCATGCGAATCGCCGCCGGACAGCCCGGCCGCCTCTCCTTCCCCCTTCTCGGCCGCCTCGCGCTCCACCACCTCGACCGGCACCAGCGACAGCTTGCCGCGGTCGTCGATCTCACGGATCTCGACCTGGATCTTGTCGCCGATGTGCACAACGTCGTCGATGTTCTCGATCCGCTTGCCGCCGTGCAGCTTGCGGATCTGGGTGATGTGCAGCAGGCCGTCCTTGCCGGGCAGCAGCGACACGAACGCACCGAACGTGGTCGTCTTCACAACCGTGCCGAGGAACCGCTCGCCGACCTCGGGCATGTGCGGGTTGGCGATCGCGTTGATCGCGGCCCGCGCCGCCTCGGCCGAGGGACCGTCGGTTGCCCCGACGTAGATCGTGCCGTCGTCCTCGATGGTGATCTCGGCGCCTGTGTCGTCCTGAATCGAGTTGATCATCTTGCCCTTCGGGCCGATGACCTCGCCGATCTTGTCCACCGGGACCTTGATCGTGATGATCCGCGGGGCGTACGGGGACATCTCGTTCGGCGCGGAGATGGCGCCGCGCATGACGTCCAGGATGGTCAGCCGGGCCGTGCGGGCCTGCTTGAGCGCCGCGGCCAGGACCGAGGCCGGGATACCGTCCAGCTTCGTGTCGAGCTGCAGCGCGGTGACGACATGCTCGGTGCCCGCCACCTTGAAGTCCATGTCGCCGAACGCGTCTTCGGCGCCGAGAATGTCAGTCAGCGTCACGTACTGGCCACCCTCGTGGATCAGGCCCATGGCGATGCCGGAGACCAGGTCCTTCAGCGGCACGCCGGCGTCGAGCAGCGCCATCGTGGAGGCGCAGACCGAACCCATGCTGGTGGATCCGTTCGAGCCGATCGCCTCGGACACCTGGCGGATCGCGTAGGGGAACTCCTCGCGGCTGGGCAGCACCGGGATCAGCGCCCGCTCGGCCAGCGCGCCGTGGCCGATCTCGCGGCGCTTCGGCGAGCCGACCCGGCCGGTCTCCCCGGTGGAGTACGGCGGCATGTTGTAGTTGTGCATGTAGCGCTTGGTGCGCTCCGGGTTGAGCGTGTCGATCATCTGTTCCATCCGGAGCATGTTCAGCGTGGTCACGCCCAGGATCTGGGTCTCGCCGCGCTCGAACAGCGCGGACCCGTGCACCCGGGGCAGCACGTGGGTCAGCGCGGACAGCGGCCTGATGCCGGTCAGGCCGCGGCCGTCGATGCGCACCCCCTCGGCGATGATCCGCTCCCGGACCAGCTTCTTGGTCAGCGCGCGGAACGCCGCGCTGATCTCCTTCTCCCGGCCCCCGAACTGCTCGCCGAGCTTCTCGACGGCCAGCGCCTTGACCCGGTCCGTCTCGGCCTCGCGGGCGTGCTTGCCGGCGATCGTCAGCGCCTGGGACAGCTCTTCGGAAACCTCCCGGGCGACGGCCTGGTAGACGTCCTCGGTGTAGTCCACGAAGACCGGGTACTCGGCTCCCGGGGAGCCGCCGGACGCCGCCTCGGCGGCGAGCCGCTGCTGCGCCTCGACCAGGATCTTGATGAACGGCTTGGCCGCCTCGAGCCCCTCGGCCACCGTCTCCTCAGTCGGCGCGACGGCGCCGCTGGTCTCGTCGGCGATCAGCTTCAGCGTCTCGGGGGTGGACTCGGCCTCGACCATCATGATGGCCACGTCGCCGTCCTCAAGGACGCGGCCGGCGACCACCATGTCGAAGGTGGCGTGCGCCAGCTGGTCATAGGTGGGGAAGGCCACCCACCGGCTGTCGATCAGGGCCACCCGCACGCCGCCGATGGGGCCGGAGAACGGCAGGCCCGCCAGCTGGGTGGACATGGACGCGGCGTTGATCGCCACCACGTCGTACAGGTGCTGCGGGTCGAGTGCGAGCACGGTCGCCACGATCTGGATCTCGTTGCGCAGGCCCTTGACGAAAGACGGGCGCAGCGGCCGGTCGATGAGCCGGCAGGTGAGGATGGCGTCCTCGGACGGACGGCCCTCCCTACGGAAAAACGAGCCGGGAATCCGGCCCGCCGCGTACATCCGCTCCTCCACGTCGACGGTGAGCGGGAAGAAATCCAGGCCCTCCTTGGGCTGCCTGGATGCCGTGGTGGCGGAGAGCACCACGGTCTCGCCGTCCAGCGTCACCAGGGCTGAGCCCGCGGCCTGACGGGCCAGCCGGCCCGTCTCGAACCTGATCGTGTGGACGCCGAATTCGCCGTTGTCGATGACGGCTTCGGAACTTTGGACACCCTCCACGGGTGAGACCTCCTTGCGGTAGATCCCGCACCCACCCGCCGCCGTGCCGCATGTGGCCTGGCTCGCCTTAGGGGCAGCCGGCCGGTCTTCGATCGAAGCCCTCGGGTCATCGGTTACCCGGGGACCACTACCGAGGACCGGCCCTGGCGCTCGGGGCCGGGGGCTACGGGATGTCAGTATTTTCGTTGTTCAGTTGTCCCTGGCCGGCCCGGGCCCGGGGCCCGGGCGCAGACTGCGGCGAGCTCAGCGGCGGATGCCGAGGCGCTCCCGGATCGCGCGATA
>Ga0335076_10000211_pt1 | contig 49327 bp, 93 predicted proteins | sample Lox_Sample_25_FD_206717 | JGI IMG/M metagenome (GOLD analysis project Ga0335076, IMG submission 206717) | Soil microbial communities from Loxahatchee National Wildlife Refuge, Florida, United States - Lox_Sample_2.5 | ecosystem: Environmental > Terrestrial > Soil > Wetlands | place: USA... | reverse complement strand
GCGAGCCGCTGCGCCCACCGGTAGTACTCCCGCTCGAGCATGTCGATCTCGTTATCCTGGGGCCCCGTGCGCAGCGTGATCTCCCCGAGCTTCATCGCCTTGAAGCGCGAGCGCGCCAGCGCCATCTCCTGCTGGATCGACTCGCACTGGGCGAGCTGCTCCCGCACGAGCCCTATCGCCGATTCCGGGATCTGCTCCATCGCGATCTCGACGAGAAAGAGCGGCTGCGCCGCGCGCGGGAAGCCGATGCTGATCGAAGGTGCGGCGTTAAGTGTGAAATAGCCCAGGTGGAACCTGATGCGCGCCTTCTCGTCTTCCGTGAGGATCGCGTTCGCCATGGGTCAGGCCGGACGAAAAAAAAGCCGCTCGAGCGGTGAAGGTGGGAAAGGCATCAAGCCGAAGCATGAGCCAGAACAGGTCATTGACGCAGACCAGAGCGATCCCACGAGCCGACACGAGCGGTCCCGAAAGCAGTTGAGGTAGCGCCGAAGCGCGGTCAACACGCGAGCGGGAAAATGGTGCCTCCGAAGAGGCACCGACCAGGATCGCACAAGGCGATCCAGAAACCGGCCGAAGCCGGGTGAAGACCCGAAGGTCATCGGGTCAAGGATCACCCCGGCGGGACCCGGGGTCAAGCGAAGCGTGCGGCCACCGCAGCGGAGATGCGCCGGATCTCAGCCGGGTGCATGCGCAGCGGCCCGCGGCCCACGTCCACCACGTACTCGGCGAAGTCCTCCGCGGCGCGGTGATGCTTGGTCGCGTTGCAGGAACGACACGAGGGCGCGAAGTTCGCCAGCTCGTCGCGGCCCCCCACCACCCGCGGCGTGAGGTGTTCGATCTCCAAGGACATGGCGTCGCCAGCCAAGCCGCAGAACGCGCACGCATTGCCGAAGGCTTCGACGATGGCCATCCATCCCCGAACCAACGCGGGGACATCTCCGGAAGGGAGACGGCCGTAGTAGCGCTTCGACCAGCGCAGCACCTCGCGGATCTTGTGGGCGACGCTGGTGCGACGTCGCTCGCGTTCGTGCTCGCGGTGGGCAGCCTTGCCCTTCTCGCTCGCGCGCCAACGCTTCTGCGCAGCCCTGCCCTTCGGGCTCTTTGCGAATCGAGCCTGGATGGTCACGATCCGGTCTGGGTGTCTCTGCTTGTAGCGTTCGTATCCGGCCCGTGCGACCTCGCGTGCTCTTTCCGGGTTCTCCTGCGCCCAGCGGTCGAGCCGTTCGCGCATCTTGCGTTGGCGCTCTGGCTTGAGCCATTGCTTGTGGTCTGACGCCTTCTTCTTCGCCGGATTGGCCTTCTGCCATTCGACCGCCTTGATCTTCACGCAGGGGATGCAGTAGCCGCCCCACCCGCGCTGGCCCTTAGACTTCGACCGGTAAAAGTTCTCGCCGACTACCTTTTCCAGCTTGCATCGGCAGCACCGTTTCACGTCCGGGGGCAGAAGATCCATGCCCGATTATATAATCGTGAATATGAAAAAGGGGCCGAAGCCCCTCTTTCACAATCATGAATGCTTCCCGCTAGTTACTCGCCATGGCACACAATAACGCTGCGTTTAAAGACGGCCGGGCTCGTGAGTGCGGTCGCGTCACTGGGAATCGGAGCGTCCCCGCTCCATGACCACGATACCGACGTGACCTGCTGGAGCTTGTCCAGCGGGGCGCGGAGGATGAGCCGGATCCGCTCGGTCATGACCTGGATGCCCATGTTGACGATGGCGAACTCGCCGATCTTGCCCTGCACGCCGGCGTCGCTGATGTAGCGGTTCTCGTCGAGGTACTTCTCCTCCTGCGCGCCCATGCCGGTGAAGATCGGACGGTGGATGACCACGCCGGCCGGGTTGGTGAGCTCGAAGCCGGTGGTGAAGCCGATCTTCGGGTTCTGCGAGCAGGTCGAGGTCGTCGGGGCCTCGGTGTTCCGGTAGAAGGTCGTGTTGAGCAGGTGGGCGACGGCGAAGCGCCGGTAGTGGATGTAGTCGGGGATCGACTGGTTGAGTCGCTGGAACTCGTTGTCCCCGAAGATCTGGAGCTCGGAGACCGGGTCCAGGTGGCAGTGGTAGGTGCCATCCTCGTGTGGGGGCACGTTGTCGAAGCGCAGCTGGCTGACCGCCCGGCGGACATCGACGAGGGCGAACTGCTTCGCCGGGGTGATGTCGTCCACCCGGTTGCCGGCGTTGCCGCTGTAGATCAGGCGGCTCCGGTTCACCGCCAGGATGGCAGAGCGCGAGGGGAGCGCGGCCGAGAGCCCGGCATCCAGGGTCAGCGTCCCGCCGTGGATGGGGTCGGTCCCCACCGCCGGCGTGAAGCCGATAACGTTCACGCTCTGACCGAGCGCGGGGATGGTGATCGGCAGCGGGTTGGCGGCGCTCACCACGGTCTGCCGGCCGTTGAAGAGGTTCGTGGTGAACCCCGTCAGGTTGGCGACCGTGATCGTGGTGGCGGTGATCAGAGCGGCCGCCGTGGTCACGGTGTTCCCCGCGACGTAGGCGTTGAAGAGCTTGTCGCGGAACAGCCGGTTCATCGACTGGCCGCTGTTCAGGCCGAGTTGGTGCATGTTGCGCAGGTACTGCGACGCCAGCGAGACGTAGCTCGTCGGCATGCTGGTGGGGATCGACCGGCCGTATTGGGCCGCGGTCGCCTCCCACTGCTCGATGTCGTAGGTCGCGTCGTCGGGATCCGTGTTCGGATCGAGCGGCCGCGTGGTCGGCTCGATCAGGCCCGTGCGCGTGAACGTCTGGTTCGCGCCCAGGTTGACCGGCCACAACTCGGGAAGCGCCTCCATCCGGTAGAGGATCCGGGGGAAGAGCGCATCGCGAAAAGTCCGCGATAACGTTCTGTCCTGTATCGCTGCGACAAGACTGGGGTTGAACGCTGTCGAGACGATTGAACCGTCGGGGAATGCCAAGGCCTCATCTCCTTGTCCGCATCAAGGCGGACACCAAGTAGGTCCCGCAATCGCTGGTTCCCCTACACATCGGTTAACCGCCCGACGGGAGCGTGGATGGAGATGGCGCGATTTGCTCTTACGAAGTCTGCCCAAACTATCTCACGGGTCCAGGCCATTGTCACCTCGGCCACAGATTTGGCGGACGGCCGCGATTGCCTCATCGCTGATCAGCATCGTTCGGACGTCGGGGTGTTCACGCACAAAGGCCTCGTACTTCGCCATGCCTCGGCCAAGTCTGACACCCTTCACCTCGACCGTGATCTCTCCGCCGCCGGGCAACGAGACCCGGAAGTCGGGCACGTATCGAAGGCCGTTGGAGAGCGTGTAGATTACGGGCTCGTACCGCCACGGCACCTGCAACAGATCCAGGAAGCGGGCGAAGTCGCGCTCCCACGACGATCGGAACCGGTGACCAGCGTATTCCCATTCCTTGCGAGCGGAGGCCCCGCGCAGGCTCTGCATGGCGGCCAGTCCACCTCTGACCTTGGCGGCCCTGCCCTCGGCGCTCTCTGCGTACGCCTTGCTCGTCGCTTTCCTGCGCTCGTTGACCTCAGGCCGTTGGGCACCGGCGATCATGGTCTTCAGGATCCGCTCGCGGCCATCTGGCGTTGCGGCGAGTGCCTTTCTCGAGGCCGAGTGCTTCGCCCGCACGTCAGGGCGCGCCTGGGACGCGCTCATCGCAGCGATGCACTTTGCCACGGTCCCTTGCGCATAGTTGGTCGCCATGCGCTTTCGATGGGCCTCCGGCGTGTTGCCCAAGGACCTCAACTTCCGCATGCTCTCCGCGAATGCTTCGGGGTCCCGCTCGCGCCGGTGCGCGATGGCCGCACGAAGCTTGGCCTTCGTCTCTTCGCTGACCGGCCGCCCCTTCGGCCAACCCATCACTGACCAGGGCGGAAACCGTACCGGCCCTGGTGGGCGGCGAACTCCTGCGGGTTCATCGAATCGGCGTTCTTCGGGGCGCCCGGGCCCCCACCGGGACCACCGCCGGCGGGTGGGGGCTTCGGCTTCGTCTCGCCCGGCTGATTGGACTCGGGCGGGGCCGTGTCGGCCGGGATTTCCACGCGCGCGGGGGGCGCGGCCGCGCCGGCGAAGAGGTAGGTGTGTGTCTTCTTGAGCTGCCCGAAGAATGCTTTCGGCTCGGTGGCCTTGCCGGCCTCCACCGCGGCGCCGAATAGATGCACGGCGTAATCGGCCGCGGCTGGATCCATGATACCGGCGGCGGTGGCCTCGGCCCGGAACTCGGCGTCGAGTTGCAGCTCCTTGAGACGGGCGACCTCGCGCTGGCGCTTCCGCGCCTCGTCGTTGGCCCGCTTCGCCTCGCGGTCGGCGCGCGAGCGCAGGCGCTGGTTCTCCGCGGTCAGGCGCCGGACCGCATCGTCGGCCATGGCGGTCGCCTGCTGGCCGGGCGTGGCCGGGGTTCCGTTGGCGGTTGCAGCCGCCGCGGCGGGCGCGCCGCCGGCCTTCACGATGCGCTCCGCTTCCTCGAGCGAGATGCCGAGCCGCTGCTTGACGATGGTGGCCGCCCCGCGCGCGATGCGCGCCTGGAGGGATGACTCGGGCATCTGGCGCTCGACCCCGTGGAGATCCGTGAAGGTCACCATCCTCGGCTGCGGCCGCTTGCCGTTCGGCTTGCCATTGGTCTTCCCGTTGGTCGGCTTGGCGGCTGCTGGCGCAGCGGCAGCGGGCGTGGTGGCGGCGGGCGGCGGGGCAGCGGCGGCAGCGGGATCGTCGGCCATGGTCTCATCCTCCTACGCGCCGATTTGACCGCACGGCGGAAGCGTGGTGGAGCGGGAACGGGGTCAGACGACGTTCGCGTCGGCCTCCATGCAGGACGCCTTGTCGGTCGCCTGGACGTAGGTGAACGAGACCGCGGTCGCCGCGTCGGCGGCGGCGAAGGCCACCAACTTCGTGCCCGGCTGCCAGATGGCCTCGCCGGTCGCGGGCACGTCGGTGCCGACCACGCCGATCCGGAGCGTCTTGATCCCGGTGACGGTGCCCGCGGTGACGTTCACCTGCAGCATCGCAGTGGGCGTGTTCGCCAGGGTGGCCACGTTCGCCGATGGGACCACGCCGGCCTCGGTGGCGGTCGCCTTTTCGATGAGGAAGCTCAGCAACTCGCCGAACGGGATCGCCTTGAGGTTCTCGGCCAGGCGGTTGAGCTGAATGGTATCGAGCTCGGTACGAATCGACATGGGTCATCTCCTCCGAATGGTGATCAAGACACGTCCCCGGCAATCACGAACTCGAGATCCGCGGTGCCGACGAATTTGATGGCGGTGATCTCGTCGCCCGCGAACGGCGCATCCCACAGCCAGAGCTTGCTGACGGGGACCGCCTGGTCGGTGCCCTTCGCCGAGGTCACCTTCACGACGATGGTGCCCGCGTTCACCTTGAGCGCGAACATGCGGACCTTCGTGATCGTGAAATTGGCAAGGTCGAGCACGAACGGCGCCATGTCCGTCGCGCCCACCACCGTCGGCGCCCCGCTGCCGCGCGCGTTATAGGTCTCGGTGAACGACGTGTTCAGCAACTCGACGAGCGACGGTCCGCTCAGGGGGCCTGAGCTCGGCGACCCGTTGAGGGCCCCCGTGTGTGCAACAATACATGGCTGGCCCATCTATGCGGCCTCGACGTGTTTCCAGCGACGTCCGGTGAGCACGTGCCAGATTGTATAGCGTGAGACGCCGAACCGCTCGGCGAGAGCGACATACGTTGTCCCGGCCGCTTTCAACCGACGGATTTCGACCACCATCTCTCTGGTCAACTTCACGTTGTGGCAAGCCTCGCCACGCGGCCTGTTGAACCGTCCCTTGCTGACGCAGTCTCGGATGTTGTCTGACGTCGTGCCCGGGAACAGATGATCCGGATTCACGCACGTGGGAGTATCGCAGCGGTGACAGACGTCGAGGTCTCCGGGGTCACCGCGGAAGAGTCGATAAGACATGCGATGGGCGCCCTCTACGCCTTCTCCACGGCGGCCTCTCTGGATGCGCCCGTAGCCACGCTGGCCAACGGCGCCACGCCAGAGCCAACACCCAGAATTCGGCTCCGGATGAACGTACGACATGAAGCGGTCGAGCAGGGGCGTCCGCGTGGCGGACGTAAACTGCCCCCGGCCGTTCCGCTCCTCGTTCACTTGCCGACGTTCGTGAGGTTCTTCCCGGCGAGTGGCGTCTCTCGCAGGGGGTTGAGATCGGTTCCCCACTCCTCGGCCTCGCTCAGGCTCGGTTTGTCGGGCGTGGCTTCGGGGCGGCCGTGCTTTTGGTCGTAAGCTTCGATGGGGTCGACGGGCTCTGGCTCGCTCATGGGGATCCTCCCTACTTCGAGACCTTCACGCGAAACGACTCCGCCTGCGGGGGCGGCTTGTTGCCGGCCTCGGTGAGGCCCGACGGCTTCTGCTCGTCGGCGAGCTTGGGCGTCCCCATCGCGCGATCGTAGACCTCGGTCGCGTCCTCGCCCTCGGGAACCGGCATCTCGCTCATTCCCGAACGATCGCACGCACTGGCGACAGCGTCAATGCAGCGGGCAGGTGGGCGGATGTCGGTTCCGCCCTACGGACCCGCGTCGTTGTCGTCGGCCACGGTCTCGTCGCCGTCGGGCTCGCCCTCTTCGGGCTCCGCCTCTTCGGCCTTCTGGCTGGCGTCCTCGAGCTCGCCGGCGAGGTCCTCCGCCTTCTGCGCCAGATCGTCGAGGTCGACGCCCTCGATCTCGTCCATCTCCCGGAGCGCAGTGGCCGTCTGGCGCAGGTGCTCGGCGCATTCGTCGAGCGAATGATGCGGTTCGGCGCCGTCCTCGCCATCGCCGGGGATCGTGTCGTCGCCGGTCGGGGAGTCGTTGCCGGGGCCCGCCGCGGGGCCGCCGCCGGCGCCGGACTGCGGGATCCCCAGGTCGGCGAGCGCGCTGCCGGCGCTGCCCGCGCGGCGGCGAGCCGCCCACGCCTTGATGTCCTCGGGGCGCGCCATCATCCGCCTCCCTTCAGGCTGCGGGCCGGGGCCGCGGGCTCGGGCGGATTGACGGGGTTGGCCCGGTAGTCCCTCTCCTCGGCGGGCTGAGAGACCCCTGCCGGCACGCCCGCGACGGCGTCGTAGTCGTCTGGGGTGGCGAACTTCGAGCTGTCGTTCTTCTCCTCGGCGATCGTGCGCGGCGTCCGGGGCGGCATCAGCGTCCCCCCGTCAGCGGGCCGTGGCTGCGCCGGTTCCGCACGGGCTCGCCCGACTCGGTCGGATCGTCGGTGAGGCCGCCGTTCGCGACCCGATCGAAGTCGAGGTAGCTGACGTCGGAGCGGGTCTGGGGCACCGGCGTCTCAAGCTTGTACCCGTCACCGTCCGGGGTGCGCGGGCCGCGGCCGTTCTGCTTCGGAGGAGTGGGCATGCCGTTAGTGTGCGCCCGGCGACGTGGCGCGGTCAACCGGCGGCGGGGCGCCTACTTGAACGACCCGCCCATGTTCTCGTAGACGGAGGTGACGACAGCGTAGGGTTCCGAGTAGGAGTCCCAGCGCGGCTTCACCGCCTCCTTGGCCTTCTCCCAGGTAGCCTCGTCGCCGATCCAACTCGGCGGATTCGTCTCGGGCGTCACCGCGGAGGCCAGCGCGGGAAGTCCGGGATCCCGGCGAGCGAGCGCGATCTTGGCCGCCATCACCACCAGCGGCAGGAGGTCATCCGGCAACTCCGCGAGCCGCGCCGCGACCTCGTCGATGCCCTCGGCGTCCCCGAAGGCCTCCGCCAGCCGCCCGAGGTCCTGGCCCAGGTCGCTGCCGGCCACCGGCTCGTCCTGCGGGATGGCCGCGCGGATCGCGTCGAGTTGCTGCGCCTGCATCGCCTGCTCCCCCTGGCGCTGCGCGTAGTCGCCCAGGGTCTCGTCCTGGGGGTTGTATCCCACGGCTCCCACGCCGCTGTGCCGCGCCACGTAGCGCTTTCTCCGGGCCCACCAGGAGGTCGCCTTCGCGTCAGCCATCGCGCCCAGTCTGCGCCCGCCGGGCGGGCGTGTCGAGTCACGGCTCCGCGGTTGTCGGCCGGAGCGTTCTCGCGCGGGCCTTCATCCTGGCCTGGCGGAGCGCCCACGTCGCGAGGCCCACGGCGTCCGCCTCGTCCTCGCCCACGCAGATGCCGAATGTCCACTCGACCCACTTCTGCGCGGCGAGCTTCCGGACCTCGCGCGGGCTGTTGTTCTTGATCAGGCCCTTGAGCACGCCGATCTGCCACGTCTGCGCGGTTACCACCCGGTGGGGCAGGCCGACGATCTCGCAGCAGGTCTCCCAGCGGCCGACCCAGCGGGAGAGCATTTCGTGGGTGCGGACGTTCGTGCCCATGAACGGCCCCTCGATCATCACGAAGTCGACGCCCTCGCGGTCCTTCAGGAACTGCAGCATCTCGGGCCCGGCCATGCGGCCAACCCTGCCGTAGCGGTAGATTGTCTCCTTCGGATTGCCGTGCCCGACCACCGCCCAGCCGCTGCGGTTGGCTGCAGAGTCGATGGCCAGGATGATCATCGTGACCCGAGTAGGCCACGCGCGCGACTACGGGGTCAAGCCGCTCGGCGGCGAGCGCGGCTCCACCGCCCCGGGGTCGCCCACGGCCATCTTCGGCCATCCGTCGCGCCACGGCAATAACGTACTTCTGTCGTGCGGGCGGTTGGGGGGGAAGTCGTAGCGGATGATCTTCCCGGTCCGGTGCCCCTTCGAATCGAGGACGTGGTACTCGAACGGCTCGTCCATGCCCCGGACCTGCATGTGCTGCTCGAAGCTGTCCTTCCCGGTCCGGTCGTCGAACGTCGAGACCAGCGTCCGCTTCATGTCCGGCATGTCCGTCCGGTGGATCTCGCGCATCGACTCGTTGGCCACCGCGTGGAACCCGTAGGAGAGCTCGGTGCGCGCGATGCGCTCCGCGCGCCAGCGCTGCCCCGCGAAGATCCCATCGGTACCGGCCACGCGGTCGACGGCCGCATCCAGGGGCTCGCTCTGGATCATCGAGAGCGCGAGTTGGTCCTTGATGGCCTTCACCACGGGCGGGCCGTAGAGGCGCGCCGACCGGCGGTAGCGGTCCAGCAGCGAGGGCACCACCCGGTGATCGATCCCGCGCAGCACCGCCGCCGACTCGACCTGGAGCACGGGCGCGTGGCCGGTGAAAAACCGCTCGAGCGTGGTCGCGCTCTTGATGACGTGGCGCTGGGCGAGCGCCGTGGCCACGCTCTGCTGCTTCGTGAGGTGCAGGCCGAGCTCGTCCTGGAAGTTCGATACCACGTCGTAGACCTGGGCCAGGACCTGGCGGATGTGGAACGCGGTGAAGGACTTGCCGCGCCCGGCGCGCACCAGCGCGGCCAACTTCTCCTCGAGCTCGGCCCGGCTCTTCTCGTAGATGGGGCCGAGCCGCTTCACCCCGCGAAGCTCGCAGAGGCCGAAGAGCTGCGCCCGCTGGGTTTTCAGGAGCGCGCGAATGGTCGCGGATGGCATGCTACCTCGCCGACGCGCGTGCGATCAGGGTGCGCCACGCGAGCGCCGCTTGCGCGGGGACGCAGGCGTTGCCGAGGAGACGCAGGCGGTCCATTCGAGCGGGAACCCCATGAGCCACTCGACCCACGTCGGGTTCAACGCTCCACCAGTCGTCGGCGCAGCCTTGTTCACGGCGACGGCCAGGCCGTCGCCGCTGCGCTGGCTCAATCCCGCCCTGTTGTAGTTGCCCTTTACCGTCGGCGTGGGCCAAAGCAGGACCACCTCGTTCAGCGGCCTCGCGTTCGTGCCGTGCAGGTTGCTCTTGCCCGACCGCCAATCCCTGGCGGTCGGGGTCGGCCACAGCCCCTTGCGCGCCATCGTGTGGAGCGACGGCAAGGCCGTCGCTCCCGTTCTTCCCGCCGCGCCTCCGCGACAGTCGCCGTATGAGCTCGCGGTCGGCGTAGGCAAGTACGAAGAGCCGGATCCGCCGGTGGGGCGCTCCGACTTCGGCCGCGCTGAAACGGTCCCACTCCGCATCGAACCCGAGATGGGCAAGGTCGGCCAGCACGTCTCGCAGGCCGGCCGTCCGCAGGCCGGGGACGTTTTCGATGAACACGATTCGCGGACGAAGCCGATCGACAACTGCAGCGAAATGCGGCCAGAGCCACCGCGTGTCCTTCTGCGCTTTCCGCTGGCCCGCGACGCTCGTGGGTTGGCAGGGGAACCCGCCGCAGATGACGGGGACTCGCTCTGCTCCGCCAGCGATGATGTCGCGGACGTCGGAGTATCGGGTGACGCCGGGCCAGTGCTCTTCGAGGACGCATCGGGCGCACGGGTCGTTGTCACATTGCCACGCGACGGGGCCGATTCCGCAGGATTCGAGACCTCGCTCAAGCCCGCCGATGCCAGTGAAGAGGGACCCGATCCGCATGTCACCGGGACATGATGGCGTGGCCCGAACAGGACTTCAAGCGGCCTCGTCCTTGCGACCCGGCATCGGCGGCGGATCCTTCCCTTCCTCGAGCGCGCGCTCCCGCTGGTGTACGGCGTCGTGGCACTTGGCGCAGAGGACGTGGAGGGTGCTATCGTCCTTCGGGTCAGGGTCCTTCGCCGCGCGAAGCGCCTTCGGGTCTTTCCACGCGTCAGGGTCCTCGAAGATCTCCCGGGGATGGCCGCTCTGGTGATCGAGGTCAAGATCCTTGTTCGGCGCCGGGCAGTGCGGGTTCTCGCAGCGCCACTTGGCCTTGCGGAACACAGCCAGCGCCTTCTCCGGATCGATCCCGCCCTTGCCGTCGCTCTTGAGCGTCGCGCCCGCGGCCTTCGCCTCCTCCTGGATCTGGCGGAGCACGGCTCCCTTGCTAATAGCGGCGGCGTTGCGCTTCCGGTCGCGCTGGCGCCGGCTCCGCGCCCAGTTCAGGTTCTTGCGCGGCATCGGCTCACCCGCCCTTCGGGGGCGGCGTCTTCTCGATCCGCTGGGTTGGAATCTCGTCCTGGTCGACGTCCGGCAGCCACGTGAAGACGGCGCCGTCTGCGCAACCCGTGACCATGCAAGGCATGCGGTTCCCCACCGGGAGAGGAAAGAAGTTGCCCGTGCCCATCTTCCGTTCGCGGTCGAGGTGTAGTTGGCAGAGGAACACGATCAGTTCGTCACCGGCGGGCCGGTGGGGGCTGGAGGTTTGCCAGGCGGGTAGGCCGGCGGAGCCGGGGCCGGCGGGGGCGCTGGCGCGGGCGGCGGCTCGGCGGGGGCCAACTCCTCGGGCGTCGGCGGAGGGGGCGGCGGGCCCTGACCCAACTCGGGCATCGTGCGCCCAGCGTAGACCGGCCGTCCCGGTCCACGTGCGGCCGCTGTCGGGACCTCGGGGTGGGGGGCGAAGCCGACATCGTGGAACGCGGCCTCGCCGCCGAGCTCACGCACCACCGCCGGGTTGGGCCTGCCCGCCATGGCATCGTAGTTGCCCGCGGACGGAAAGAGCTCGGGGACGCCGGCCAGCATGTCTTCGTAGGAGGTGTCGAGCCGGCCGTCGTGGGTGCGGCCGGTCCGCACGAGCACGCATGACTCTGGCACGGCCGGTCCCTGTGCCACGGGCGCGCCATAGGTCGGCGGGGCCGCGGGATGCCCGTAGGAGACGATCTGCTGCGGCTGGCGCGGGGGCGGTGGATACCCTGGCTGCGCCGGGGGGTAGGGCATGGCCACGATCCCGGCCGGCGTCTGAACCCAGGCGTAGCCGGGCGGCGGCGCCGGAAGCTGCCCCGGCGGCGGCGGCGGCGGCGGGGCGGCGGCGGGAGCCGGTCGGGCGGCGCCGCGGCCGCGCTTTCGTCTGGCCCAATCCTGCCAATCAGACATGCGCGAATTGTACTACGCGTCCGGGTTCGCGCGCGCCCTGACTACCCTGGCCACCTCGAGCGCCCATCGCAGATCCACGTCGTCCATCTGGCCGGCGAGATGCATCTCCACGACGCCCATGAGCCAACCGCTCAGCCAGGCCAGCAACATTCTCTTCGGTATCGTGGCGATGGCCTCGATGGCGTAGCTCTCCGGGTCGGCGTCAGAGATACTCATCGCGCGTACCAGGTGCTGCACGTGGTCACCGTTTCCGCGGTCGGGGCGCAGTGGCCGATCCCCAGGGAATCGCAGGCCTGTCCGTCGGTGACGCACGCCCGCCCGCCGGGGCAGTCGGCGTCCACGCGGCAGAGCCGGAGGCAGACCCAGTTGCCGTGGGTGATCCCGCCGCCGCCCCCGTTGCCGTAGACCTCGCGGCCGATACCGACGCAGGCGAGCCCCGGCGCGCAGTCGAGGACCTGCGTCGCGACGTTGGGGCGCCCGACCCACTGGGCGCTTCCGCCACAGGGCAGCATCTCGCAGGTGCCGCCCGCATAGGGCGAGGGCGAGGTGCAGATCCCCTCCCAGCCGCGGGTGGCGCGGTCGCAGCTCTTGGGCTGGCAGACGTTGCCCGCCGGGCATGTGGCGGGGACGGTCCGCGCGAGCGGGTCGCAGTCGTAGGGCCCAGCGGGTGGGCCATCCGGGGCCGGGACGTTGGCGTGCGCCATGCTGTCGGGCGGCGTAGGGGTGGCCTGCGGCGGCGGCGGCGGCGCAGCGGCAGCGTCACTAGTTGGTAGCACGGGCGCGCCGGCGTCTGCGGCGGGCGGGAACGGGGCAGGGGCAAGGATCGTCTGCGAGGGGCCGCGCTCGGCCGGCGACGGCGCGGGCTCGTTGCCGGTGATGATAGGGACCGGCGCGGGAGGCGGCGGGGCGGCGCCGATCTCTGCCGAGCAGGCGGTGGCGAGAAGCATGGCCGCGACGATGAGGACAGCGAAGCTTGCCGGGTTCCATGCCGTCATCGCTCGCAGCGCCTTCCTCGCATACTCGGCGAGCGAGATGCCCATCCGCTCGGCGTGCATGCGGTAGACGGCGTGCTCCTCGGGAGGAAGCATCAACGACACCGTGATGCCCGTGCGGCGGATGGCGTTGGGGTTCTTCTTGCGGCCCGCGCCCGGGGCACGCTTGCGGCGTGGCTTCATCGGGCCTCTGTGGTCGCCAAGGCGGTGGGCGCAGCGCTGTCGACGGCGTCGGCGCCTTCGATTAGAGCGGCGGCCAGCTTCCGAGCCTCAGCTGGCGAGACCACGATACGGGTCTCGAGGATGTTTCGCATGTCGAAGTAGAAACTGTCGGCGATCGTGATGTTGCCGATGTGGCCTTCGCTGTCGGGTAAGCAAGCCACAACCCTCATCGTGCGATAAGGGTTGTGGTCGCAGTCGATGTTCGTGCTCTTGATGCCGTCGGTTGCCATGGTTCGTTCCCTCCAGGGGGCCGGCGTCCGTCGACGCAAGCCCGAGCAGGGGACGAACGCGTTAGCGGATCAGGCCCGCAGCCTTTTGCAGGTCAATCGCCTCGGTCAGACTCGGGGCTTCGTAGGTGAATTGCTGGATGGGCAGGAAGACCCCATTCCATAGCTCGAAGTGGATCCGGCCGATGTCCGGATGGACCTCGCGACCGGCGTCGAAGTCGCAGGCTATCCGTGCGAGCGAGACCGGCAGGATATGCCACGAGGAGCCGATGTCGCCGGCGGCCACGTGAAAGATCCACGCTGATCCGAAATCGACGCGCACGAGCCGGCGAGCGGGGAAGTTCGGGTTGCCATGGGCATCGAGATAGCCAGGGCTGTGCGGTCCTGAGAGCGCCCGGGCGATGGCCAGCGCAACCGGGCACCGGCACTGATCGCAACGCACGCCCCTGGCGATGTCCTCGGCGGTGACCGTCACGTCGATGTACAGACGCTGCAGATGACCAAACACGCGCTTGAGTTCCTGTTCCTCGGTTTCCATGGCGATTCGTGACCTCCCCCGGGCGCCCCGCGATCGAGGCACCCGAAGTTGGGCGCGAAGGCCTAGTAAGCCTTCTTCGCGATCCCCCAGGTATCGGGGCGGCTGCGGTCGACCACGCAGTAGTACCGGTCGCGCACATAAAGGTCGCGGCCGGGGGCCAGCTTGTACAGCGACTTCACCACCTCCATCCCGCGGCCAGCGGCGGCTATGGCCTCCTCGGCAGTGGCGTACTGAGCAACGATCCAGCCGTAGGTCCAGGCGGATGCCTTGGTATCGGCGGTGTTGCTGCGCACGGTGTAGAACTTGAGAGTGGCGGGCTTCTTGGCGGCGACCATCGTGTTGTTGAGCATGGGTCTATCATGGCCCAAACCGGCCACGGCCGTCAACTACGAAATAAGCGTGGCGCCGCCATCACCACGCCGCAGCGCGCGTTATGGCGTGGTCGCGCCCAGTTCCGCGGCGATGCGGGCCCAGTCCGGCGGCTCTCCGCGGTCGTCGACGTAGACGTCGGCCAGGGGTTTCCCCGGGGCCTGCCAGATGGAATCGAAGAGCGCCCACGCGCCGGTGGCCTGCAGGAACGCCCTCATCCCCTCGAACCGCCGCCACTGGTCGATCACCCGCGGCGGCACCTCGCCCGAGCGGTAGAACCGCGCGGCCTCGTCTTCGATGGTGGGGCCGGGGTCGAGCGGGTTACAGCGGCACGAGTGCAGGATCAGGCGGTGGCCGGCGGCCTTCAGCGCGGCGAGCGCCTCCAGCGCGCCGGGGCGGTACTGCGGCGGCTCGCCGGTGGCCAAGCTTCCATCGAAGTCGACCGCCACGGACAGGCTCACGCGCCGATGACCTCGCCGCTGGTGATGAACCCGTGCCAACCCGGGCTGTAGGTCCCGTCCGGGAGCCGCGGCAGGCATCCGTTTCCGTTCAGGAGGATCGACGATGATCCCGCCTTCAGCGTGAGGTCATCGAACCCCGACCCCTCGAACTCCCACCGGCCCGGTATCGGGTGAATCGTCTGGGGCACGCGCGGCGGCCGCCAGCAGATCACCGAGTGGGTTCCGACCCGGCCCCCGTTGGCGAGAAAGCACTTCGGGCAGAGGAACAGGATGCCGTCCGCGTCCGCGAAGCTGACATCGCTCTCGAAGTGCGAGTCGTCGATGACCTTCAGGAAGGTCGGCTCCAGCGCCGTGAGCCTCACGGCTCTCCGGTGTTTCGGCGGAGCCGATTGCGTTCGGCCACGTTCTCCATGTGCTCCTGCATCGGGCGGTCCTCGCGCATGGCCGGCGCGATGATGACGACATTCATTTGCGCCGACCAAAGAAGTACCAGTCACCGAGAAGTAGTCCGCCGACGCCGCCCACCGCGCATCCGATCAACGCCCAGACCGCCGGCCAAACAGAATCGCTCATACTTGCCCTCCGTCATCACCACCGGACGCGGGCGGCGGCGCCCCATCGGCCGGATGCTGCTCCTCGTCCTCCCCCTCGCCGGCCTCGGCCTTCGCCGCGGTGGCCACCTGGCCGGCGTGGCGCGCCTGGTACTCCACCACCGTGAGGAAGCCCTCGGGGTCGGGGTTGCCGTCGGGGTCGAGCAGTGGCCCCAGCTGCACCATCGCTCGCGCCTCGTTGACCTTGAGGATGCTCGCGATCGCCTGCTGGGTGAGGCTCGGCGCGCGGAAGGGCGATGCGGCCGGCTTCTCTGCCGGCGGCGGCGGAGCCGCATCCTCGACGGGCCCGAGCTGCCGCTGCATCTCCTCGTCCTGCTCGGCCGTAATCTTCTTCATCATCCCTTGCACGTCCCGCACCTCGTAGATCGGGGCGATCCCTTTCACCGCCGTCTCAAGGTCGACGAGGCCGGCAGACTTCGCCGCGGCCGCGTTGCGGATCGTGATCTCCTTGTCGTTCTCGGTGGCGGAGAAGTAGGGGCCCCACTTGATCCGGATGTATCCGCCCGGCCCAAGCTTCTGGGGCTTGCCGTCCCGGCGGGGCGGAAGCTCGATCTTGAAGACGCCGATCCGGCGCGTGCCGTCCTCGGCGGCTGGCAACTCGACGCTGGCGCCCTGGAGCTTGCGCGCGATCTTCTCGATGATCACCAGGACCGGCACCACGCCCAGGTCGCCGTACTGCGCGCGGAGATCGTCGGCCTTCTCGATCATCTGCGCGAAGATGTACTCCATGGCCTTGCCGCTCTGGGCGGCGCCCGAGAGCTTCTCGGGGTCGAGGAACACGCAGCGGGTGACCTTCGAGATGTTCTGCTCGAGCACGCCGAGGATCTTCTCGCCCACCTCGATGCCGGACCCGGAGATCTCCATGTACTTCGCGTCGCCGTTCGCGCCCACGTAGAGGGCGTGCTCGCTGCCCTTCTGCACGTCGGCGAGGGCCATCACCTCTTTGGGATCCGTCTTGATGACCGGCGTCGGGTCGAGATTGAGGAGCGCGCCCTTGTTCATCTGCGCGAGCATGCGGTCGTAGGTGTCGATCGACTGCCACGCGCCCTGACAGTCGGGATCCCCGTCCTCCTCCTCGATGACGGGCATGTTCTGAATCCACACGCCGGGGAAGAAGCCCAGGCCGTGGTGGACCTCGGACTCCACGATCCACGGCGGCGGCCCCTCGTCCGGGGCGAGCTTCGCGTCCTTGAAGACGATGTCCTCGTTCTCGCTGATGATCCTTCGCTTGAGGTATTCCACGAGCTGCGTCCCGATGACCTCTCTCGTCTTCGGATCGAACACCGGCTCCTCGACCGGGTAGCGGTAGCAGATCAGCACCGCCGCCGGCTCGAAGGTCCGGCGGTCCCGCCACACCACCTGGCAGTGCTTCGGGTTGTGGATCTCCATCGCGAAGCGGCTCTTCCGCACGCCGACCGTGACCAGCACCGAGCCGCAGGCGCCGCCCATGTTCCTGGCCTCGCGCCACTTCGCCCAGAAGCGGCACTGCTCCATGACGGCGGCGAGCCAGTCCTCGGTATCGGGGTCACCCTCAACGATTACTTCGGGCCGGCGGCTCTCTCCGAAGAGGAGGCCGGTGAAGCGCTCGACCGTGGCCTTGCAGATGTTGCTCGGCGCCGTCGGCCGTTTGGCTCGGACCTTCACGTCCTGCGCTGGCTGCGTGTAGCCGTACGGGACCATGATCTCCGGCGAGATCGTCTCCATCTGGTCGGCCGAGAGCCCGTCCCAGTCGAGCTCGTGCCGGTTGTAGGCCGTGCAGAGGTAGAACGCCTGGAACCTGTCGATCTGCCGGAAGCGGCGGGTCTCGCCGAGGATGGCGTTCTGGTAGAGCCACTCGACCTCCGGCGACCGGGGGATTTCCGCGCGCGGAGCCGGGCCGCCGACGAGTGTGCTCACCGGGGAAGGATACCCCGGCGTGGCCTCTCCCCGCTACCGAGGTGCCGGAACAGCATGCCGAGGAGCCACGCGCCCAGCCGGCGCCACCAGCTCGCGCGCGGCGGGGGCTCCGCCGGCGGGAACTCCACCGGGCGGCCGTCGGCGAACGAGAGCGGCTCGGCGGGCATGGTGTTGGCGTCGAGCACCACCACCTCGGCCTCGGCGGTCACCGCGCCAGGAAGAGGCCCGCCTGCTGCGCCCGCTGCTCGAGGCGAATCTGCTCCACCCACTCCCAGAGCTCCTCGGGCCCGCCGGGGAACCACGCGCAGATCTGGTCGCTCGTCATGGCGCAATGGATGTCGGCGATGATCCACTCCCCCTCGGTCCGCGGCTGGCCATCGGCGAAGCACCCCCGTTGCCGCGGCGTGTAGTACTTGGCGCCGATGCGCTCGAGGCACTGGCGGTAGTCGTCGATCTTGCGGCCGCGCTTCGCGTCGTCGACCACGTCGCGGTAGAGGGCGGGGTCGAACCGGGGGCGGGTGCTGGTCGCGCCGAAGTCCCGGTTCTGCCGGATCCGGTCCATCGTCGCCTCGAAGGCGCGCGGGTCGAACTCGGTCCCATCGTCGGCCACGTCACTCTTTCGTGAGCGGCGGCACTGGGTCAGCCTCGGTGTGCGCGGGCTCGGCCTTGTCCCCCTCGCGCTCGGGGCCCTGCGGGGGCGGGGTGATTCGGTCCTGTGCCTTGTCCCACTGGCGGCGCTGTTCGGCTGCTCCGTTGCCCATGGCAGATGAGTCTACCACCGGCGCGGGCGAGGACTTATCTGGGAGGGTATGGCCATCGGCGGGTGGATCGTCTTGCTGATCGCGTTGGTGGGGCTGCTGATGTACGCCCTGTCCAGCAACCCCAAGCTCTCGCAGATCGGGTACGCCATGTTCTGCTGCGGGACGCTCGCCGTCTGCCTCATGCTGGGTGCCGCCCGGTTCCATCTGCCGTAACGGTTACCCCGCCTTCTTGCAGGCGCAGGGAGCCTGCATGCACACCCGGCAACTCGTCGGGTCGACCACGCGCCGGCGGGCCGCGATCTCCGGCTCGCTCAGCATGCCCGGCGCGGTCACGTACTGCACGACGAAGCCCTCCTTGTGGGGGGCGAGCTCGTCGGACATCATCGCGGTGAACGTGTCCGGCGCGCTCACCGGGATCCGCTTGAAGTCGTCGGGGGTGGCGTTCAGCTGGTGCTTCCCCTCGCGCAGGAGCACCACCTCGTAGCTCTGCTCCGCGCGCGGGTAGTTCTCACGGTGCGGGGCGGTCTTCTCGTCGGACATCGGGGATCCTCCTTACGCTCTCTTGCGCTCGTACATCCTGCGCTTGACGATTTCCTCGAAGCCGTTGTCCACCCGGCGGATCGTCTCCTCGTCCGGGTTGGCCTCGCCGCTTTCCAGCCGGCTCAGCGTGCGCAGGCTGATTCCGGCCACCCCGGCGAATTCCTCCTTCCCGATGCCCATCAGGTTTCTCAGCGTTCTTACGAGCTTCATCGACGTGAAAGCTCCCACGGTGGCCTGTTCTGGTCAAGGGTCACCGAGAATTAAACGAGGGCCCGACCATGCCTTTGACCGCCGTCGCGCCGCCGCCGCCCCAGCGCGAGATCGCCTCGCGGAAGAACCAGCAACCCATGACCGTGTCGTCTGCGGCAGACATGGGGTAGTCCGTCATTTGCTCCACCCACGTGCACCATGGACACTTGCATTCGACGGGGTGACCGGCGAACTCCGACTCGGGGATGGACCACATCTTGTGGTGGAACTCGAGCTCGAGCGACGGTAGGCCCACGGTCAGGTTGGCCTTGTTCGAGCCGGTGGTGAAGCTCTCGACCTTCCACCACCAGTTGGCTCCGGATGCGCCGCCGCCGTGCTTGATCCAGTCGACGAGCGCGGCCTGGTAGGCGTTGGTCTCGACGAGGATGCACCGCGTGTTCGGGTGGCGGCCGTGCGCCTCGTGCAGGCGCCGGGCGGTCTCGGGGCTCGTCCAGGCGCCGGCCATGATCTCGACCGGGTAACGGTGCTGCGTGCCGGGGTCCATCGCGCCGACGAAGATCACGTTGCCCTTGCGCTTCTCCCCGGCGAGGTCGACGCCGATGAAGGTGGGCCATCCGCGCCGGGCCACGTCCGCTGCGCGAATCACCGAGTTAAAGCAACTCTTGAAGCTGGGGAACATCACTTCTTCGTCGGTGAACGCGCGCATCTGGCGCCCCCGGGCGAAGGCGCGCGGCGAGGCGGCCTTCTCCTCGCGCAACTTCTCCGCCGGCCACTGAGACCAGAGGGGGAGCGTGGGGAGCTTGATCGGGATGCTCACCGGACGGCTCGGGCCAGCCGCGCCCCGACGACGTTCCAGTTGAGGTTCACGAACACCGCCCCGAGGTAGTTGTGGCGCTGCGCGCCGTAGTCGGGCGTGAAGGCGTGCTCCCAGGTGTCGATCGCCAGGAGCACCGGGCACCCCGCCAGCACGCCATCAGCATGCCCCTCCACGAGCGCGTTGCGCATGCGGCCCGCGCGCGCGTCCCAGCAGGTGAGCGCCCACCCGTTTGTGCTGCCGGCGATGGCGCGCAGGTCGAGCAAGAAACTCTCCCAGCTTCCCCACCCCTGGCGCGCGGCCTCGAGCAGCGCCGGCGGCGGCTCGCGCGGGAGGATGGCTCCGTCGAGGGACTCGAAGTAGAGCTCGTGCAGCACCACCGCGTTCCGCAGGGCCGGCTCCTGGCGCAGGAGATCGGCGTGGTCGCCGGCGGCGCTGTCGAGCGGGCGGGCGGCAGCCGTGATCCCGAGGAGCTGCCCCACGGTGCCACGGAGCGACGTGTAGGGCACGGTGCGCCCGGGCAGGGTGTTCGTCGCCGGGCCCGCGAAGGCGCGCGACCGCCACAGGGCCTCGACGTAGCGGAGCTTCCCCAGCGCCACCGGCCACTCGGCATAGCGCCCGGGCCAGTCCGATGCGGGGTCGAGCCACGTCGCGAAGGTCTCCGCCCAATCCTCGTCCGCGTGTTTTTGCGCGTAGTGAGGGCGGCCGCCGATGGTGTGCTCGACGTAGTCGCGGCTGAGCGGATCGGGGGTGTAGTTCTCGCGGTACGGCGCGGTGAAATCGCCGAAGACGTTCGTCCACTCGGGGCGGCGCCAGAGCTCGAACGCGTAGCCGAGGGCGTGGCCGGTCTCGTGGCGCAGATCCTTCATCAGCATGTCGGCGGTGTAGGTGACGCCGGAGGGCGCTCGCGCGGCGAGGCGCATCAGCGTCGGGTTGGCCAGAAACCACGGGATGTTGACGCTGATGGCCCGGTCGGTCGCCCAGAATTCGCCGTCGCCGAGGTAGAACCGCGGGCGGAACGAGATCCCGCGCGCGGCAAGCTCGCGGTCCAATTCCTGGAGGCATTCGGCGAGGAGCCCCACCGGCCGGAGGTCCAGCGACGCCACCGGGGCGCCGAGCAGGGGGGCGGCGTCCACGGGGCACGGGTGCTGGCCATCGGCTTGCCACTCGACCATGGGGTAGGCGGCTTCGAGGTCGGCCAGTCGGCGGACCGCCGCCCCGTAGAGCTCGAGGTGCTGCGCGAGCGCGCGGTCCGAGATTCCGACGAGGCGGCCGAGGAGGTGGGTATAGTCGCGCGCGGCGATTGGCACGGTGTCCGGATCTTGCCACAGATCGCGGTCTCGACGTACGCTGCAGGCATGAAGCGCATTGCCACCATGCTCCTCGCCGCCGTCCTCGCCACCGGCTCCGCCTGCGCCCACGTCAACCCGGGCCAGGTGCTCCTGTCTTGCGGGCTCGATGCCGACAAGGATCCGCGGGTCATCCAGGCCGTGCTCGACGCCCTCAAGGCGCCCAACTGGCAGGCGAGGCTAAAGGCCGTGATCGCGGACCTCGGGCCCGTCGGCGATGAGGTGGTGGTCTGCATCGTGAACGCCTTCCTGACCAACCCCGGTGCGTTCGGCGCTGACCCGACAGCGGTCGCGCACGCCAGAGCGTTCCTCCAGAGCCGCAGCGCCGTGGTGCCGTAGCGTGGCCGCATCAACGCGATCTGCGCTGCAGGCTTTCATCGATGCGGGGCTGGTCCTCCTGGACAAGGACACCAGGATGTTCGCCGGTGAAGAGGCGAAAGAGATCCAGTCCGCGATCGAGCTCTGCGCTCGCCTGATCTCGAGGGACATCCTCAGCGAGCTGGAGGCTTCCAAGGCAGCGAAGCTGGGGTTTCTTTCGAAGGAGCCGTCCTGATGGCCACTCTCCCTCGCGGCCTCGGCTGGAAGAAGGACCCGCCGCGCCCGTTCGGCGCGAAGCCCGACCACGACGCGGCGGTGACTCTTGGCACGGCCCCTCCGCCACCCGCGGCGTCGAACATGCACCTCGTGCTGTCCATCCTGGACCAGGGCCAGGCGAGCGCCTGCGTCGCCCACGCGATCCCGCAGATCGTCCGCATGGCCCACGCGCGCGCTGGCATCGACAGCCCGCAACTCATGTCGCGGCTCTTCGGCTACTATTGCAGCCGCGCTATTCACGGGGCGCAGCACGTGGACGAGGGCACGTACCTGCGCTGCTTCTTCCAGGCGCTCAACCAGGTGGGCTTCTGCCCCGAGCGGCTCTGGCCGTACGTCCTCGACAACATCAACGAGATGCCGTCATCCATCGCCGAACGCGCGGCGTTCGACCAGCGCTCGCCGACGGTCTACGAGCGCATCACCAGCGTCGGCGCTGCCCGCGTCGACGACGTGAAGCGCGCGATCGCGGCCGGTTACGGGGTCGCCTTCGGAACGCTCGTCTCCGAAGATTTCTGCGCGGACCGTCTCGGGTCGGGTCCCATCGAACCGCCGATCGGCCTCGCGATCGCGGGGGGGCACGCGTTGTGCCTTGCCGCTTATCAGGGCGACTCGTTCACGGTGGTGAACAGTTGGAGCGAGGACTGGGCTGATGCCGGCACTTGTCAGTTCAGCGCGGACTATATTTCGTGGGCCATGTCAGAAGATTTTTGGCTGTGTGCGCAAGCCCCCGCTTACAGTGAATAGATGGGTTGGCCAGCGCAGGATGTGAGGTTTTGGAGCTACGTCGACCAATCCGCCGGAGCGAACGGATGCTGGCCGTGGCGGGGCCCGCGGACTACCGGCGGATACGGGCAACTCCATTGGAATGGCAAGAACAGCCTCGCGACGAGAGTCATGATGCTCGTTCAAGGGCATCGTTTCTCGTCGAGCGAGGAGTGTGTCCTTCATCGCTGTGATAACCCGCCTTGCGTGAATCCGGCGCATCTCTTCATTGGAACTCGCGCTGACAACGTATCTGACATGGACGCGAAGGGGCGGCGAAGATCTGCATGCGGAGACGCCAGCGGCCCGCGACGTCACCCAGAATGCTTCCCCCGCGGCGTCGACCAAGCGTTGGCCAAACTGACCGATGAGCAGGTGATTGAGATCCGAAGGTCCCGCGATTCTCTGTCGGTGCTAGCCGAGCGCTACGGCGTGGGCCGCGGAACCATTCTAGGCGCAAAGCAGGGCCGCACGTGGAAGCACGTGCCGATGGTGTCGCCCGGTCCTGATGCACCGCGAACCATCGGGCCGATTACGAGACGTCGAGGAGAACAGCACGGCATGTCGCGTCTGACCTCTGCCCAGGCATTGGAGATTTACACCATGGCCATGTCGGGAAAATCGCACGCGACCATCGCCTCAACCTTCGGCGTGTCAAAGGCTCTCGTCTCGCACATCAAAACGGGCCGACTCTGGGCCCACGTTACCCAGGCGCTGGTGGCGCAAGCGCCCGCGTACTCGGAGTGACCATGAAGCACGCGCTGGACGAACTGCACTGGCTCTACATCGGCTTCGCCGCGATCGTGCTTCTCCTGGCCATGGGGGCGTCCGGCTGCCAGCATCCGGCGCCACCGAGCCCCATCACGCCGGGCGGCGCCACGTGCGCGGACGTCTGCTCTCGCTACCGCCAGCTCGGCTGCGCCGCCGGCCAGCCGACCGCGCACGGAGTCTCGTGCGAGGAGGTCTGCAGCAACGCCCAGGGCCTGCTCCATCAGAACCTTGCCTGCCGCGCGGCGGCCGCGTCCTGCGACGCCGCCGATCATTGCGAGGACTAGTCGCCCGAAGGGTGGGCGAACGGCTGGCCTGACAGGTAGTCCAGCCACAGCGTGACGGCATTGCGCTGGAAGAGCTGCAGCGCTGCTAGGCCGTTGCGGGCCTCCCGCGAGCTCCACAGGAGGCCGTTGCCGATGCGGGCAATGTCCTCGACGTCGTCGGGATCGGCCATCCAGTGCTCGGGCGCCCATTCGATGGCCGGAGTCACCACGCTCGGCACGCCCTCGGCAGTCGCGTCCGCGGTGGCGAGATTGAAGGTCTCGGTGTGGCTGACCTGGATGGCGAGGTCCATCGTGGCCACGAGCCGCCGGAAGTCGGGCCAGCCGCGCCACGCGTCCTCGACAAGAGTCACGCCGGGGACGCTGCTCATCATGTTCCGGATCGCCTGACCGACGGCGTTCGCGCTCGGCCCCTCGGCCCGGTTGGTGCTGATGTGGAACTCGAGGTCGGCGTTGCGTTGCTTCGCGATCATCAGCGCCGCGGCGGCTGCAGTGGTGTGGTTCTTCAGCAGGCGCAGGGCCCCGAAGCTTGAGATGCGCACCAGCTTATGGTCGTGGGTGCTGTCGTCCTTCACGAACGCGCGCTCGAAGTCGTAGAGGTTGGGCAGGTAGAGGACGTGGCCCGAGTAGCTGGTCTCGATCCAGTCCTTGAACTGCTTGCTGTTGCCCGCGAGCGTGAAGTTGAGCTGGCTCTCCTGCAGGCCGATATCCTCGCGGATGAGCTTGATGGCCCCGGGCTCGACGACGAGAAAGCCCACCTGAGAGTGCGAGCGCACGATGAAGTGGATCGCCGGGTAGCGCATGCACCAAGCGTTCAGGGTCGGCGTCGCCACCCACGGCGCCTCGATGAGAGCGTGCGTGCAGGTCGGCGTCGCCCTCAGGATGGCCTCGATGTCCGGCGGCTCTCTCACGCCGTGGATGTCGACGTGGACCTTGTGCCGGCGCAGGACCCTGGCGGTGTGGAGCGCGTTCACCCCCAGCCCGACGTGGGAGAAGCGGTCATCGAGCTTCTGGAAGTTCCGGTAGAAGATGCAGAGGTGGACGTTGGAGAGCGCCGGGTTCAGGTAGTACATGGGCTGGGTGACCGCCATCATACCGCCGCTGTGGCGTGGGCGATGTTACATGCTCGTATCGCCTCGAACGGGATCAGCCACGGTCCGGGGTCCACCCTTTCCCGGGCCCACGTGAGACCAGCGTGGCGTGGATGAAAGCGGGCGCGCCCCACGTGTTGGTGCGGCCCGCGGTGAGCCGGTGGCCTCTCCGGCTCCCCAGGCCCCGCCACGCCAGACGTCGCCGGCGTGAATCTCCGGGCATCTCGCAGCCACCGCCGCGCGTGTCGGCGCCCACCTCGGATCGTTCTCGCTCATGGTTGTCAGCCTGCCGTCATCAGTCCGGGTAGGCCATCTCCCGGAGACCGTCGCGGGGTGGAGGTTCGAGGATCATTCTCCCCGCGACGGTTTCGGCACACCCCATTGTGTGCAGAATGCGCTCCGCTACAGGCACTCCCCCATGCAAGTGTCGTAGTCGTTGGCGCAGGCTCGATCGCAGACGAAGCAAGCGGCGGCTATCGACCCCGCGCCGCAAAGCCCCGTGCAACTGTTGATGCAGTAGCGGTACCGAGCGGCGCAGGTCTGAGCGACGCTCTCGCAGCCAGTCGTCGGGTCGGGAGGACAGTTCGGGCAGTCCGGACCAGGATTGAGCCCCGGTGGGAGCACGCCCACGGGCGGCTGCCGAATGGCGCCCTCGATCACGCCGGTCGGTCCGCTCAGATCGGGCGGCGGAACGGGCGGATTGAGATCGGGCAGGATGCGGCCGGCGGGCGAGATCGTCGGCAGCGGGATGTCGAACGCCATCGTCGTCGACGAGTTGGACGACGGAGCCGGCTCGGGCTCCTTCGGGCCGGCATCACACGCGGCCAGCACAAGCGCCACGACCGCCACGAGCGGCGCTCTCACGATCGACCGTCCTTCTGTGGAACTGGGCAATAGAGAAGCGTCGTCTGCGGGCAGTTCTGCTTGCACTCGTATACGCAGTGGTAGCGATCGCTCACGCACCGATTGACGAGCTGCTGGCACTGGGCCGGATTCAGTCCGGCGATCAAAACCCCGCATTCTTGCTGAATATCGATCAGACACAGCTCGTACATGCGATCGCAGAACGGATCGCACTCCTCGCACTTGATTCCTCCGCCTCCGCCTCCACCGCCCGGAGGAGGAATAACCGGCAACGGTCCAGTTGGCTTCGAGTAAGCCGCCGAACCAGCGAAGGCCGCCAGGATGAATGCCGCTACTACCACACAGATCGTCCTCTTCATCGCTCACTCCTTTTGCTTCTCGCTGCCCCTTGTTCCCCCTGAATCTTCAGCCGCCGGGCAACTCCCGACGGATTTCGTATCCGCTCGTCGTCCGCCGGATCCACCTGCGCCCGCGTCGAGCGCCTGTCTCGCGGTCGGCCACCTCGGCGGTCATCCAACCCCCGGCCACCTGCTTCAGATAGCCCTTGACCACGAGGCCGCAGCTCAGCAGGTAGCGGGCCATCATCTGCGGAGCCCCCGAACTGTGGGCGTGGTGGATCGGGTTGTGGCCCCTGCGAGAGGCGGGCTTGGGTGCTTCAGCGGGCATGGCCTATCTCGGCCCCTTCAACCGCTCAGCTTCGCGCTGCGCGTGTTTCGCCGCCCGGTAGGCCACGTGCTTGGGGTCATCGCCCCGCTCGATAACGCGGCCCTTGCCGTCGATGAGGAACGATTCCTCGGTGAATGGTTGCGTCGATTTCCATCTGCGGTGGTCCACGACAACGATCCACCAGTCGTTGTCTCGCATGTTGTCGACGAGGATCCTCTCGTCCGGTAGAGAACGCGCCGCCACGTCGTCATACGTTTCCAGGCGTCCCCAGAAGTAGGTCCCTGATGTGGCCACGGTCCTTTCCGTTACCTCCAGGAACCCGCCCTCGCCGTCGGTAACCGGCGGAGCCGAAAGGCGGGTCTCGAAGTGGAATCCGTAGGGGATTGCGCCGTAGCGCTCGACGATGCCGGCGGCCATGGCGGCCGCCTGTGCCGGGTTCCAGTCCTCGATCTGACGCTCCGACACCTCGGTCACAAAGGTGCCGGGACTCATGAAGATCACGTAGTGCTTCCGGATGACCGCCATGGGTTCTACCCCTCCTGGCCGGGCTCGCGCCCGGACGCCACGTTCGCGGCCGCGCCGCCCGTCTCCGCCGCCGCGGGGTCGACCTGGATGTCGAGCTTCTTCTGTTTGCCGCCGCCGAGGGGCATGCGCCGGCCCTGGTCTTCCGCGGCGAGCGGCTGCTGCGTCGGCCCCGTGGGCGCGCCGGGCACCGGGAAGAGCTCGTCGACCGTCCGGGACCCGTCCTTGATGGACGTTCCGTACCCGATGAGCACCTCCAACTCGTCGAGACCGATGTCATCGACGCCCTTCTTCCCCAGCGCGCCCAGCACGCGCGGCAGGTCCGCCCCCATCTTCGCCAGCTTGCCGAGCACGGCATCTCGACGGGCCACCAGCGTTGTGGCATCACCGACGGCCACCTTCCGCACCTGCGCGTAGAGTTGGTCGACGTAGGCGCGCGGGATGGCTCGGAAGATGGCGTTGCGGAGCGCGATGGAGGCGGCGGCGTTGCCCGTCATCACCACCATGTCCTCGTTGTAGCGCTTGCCGTTCTTGTCGGTGATCTTCCGGCGGGTCTCCACGCTGTAGCGGAGGTTCTTTTCAAGATCCCACGCCCCGCCCTGAGCAACGATGTTGGTGTCCTCGATGCCGACGATTCGCGCGGCAACGTGCAGGTTCCCCCACGCGCTCGCGCAGATCTCGGCGAGCCGGACCGACGGGCCCGAGATCGTCTTCCCTCCGCGCGGCAGGGCGTAGATGCACGACTGCGCCACCTCCACGTTGATGCTGGCCAGCGACAGGGCCTCGCGAAGGAACTTCGTGACCGAGCGCGGGTAGCGGTGGGCGGCGTCGAGCTGGGCTTCCACCTCGCTCTTCGCCATCGCGCTGAGCGTGGTGTTCTGGACGGCGATCCGGTCCTCGGGCTCATCGAACTCGGTCAGGGCATTCTCGTCAGACATCAGTGCTCCTTCTCGGGCGGACAGTGTCCCAAATCGGCCACGGAAAGTCTAGCGAAGCTTGGTCAACCCTTCGACGCCGGACTGAATTCCATCCGAGTCCATGATCATCGACGGCGCGTATCCGCCGCGAGCCACGCGCAGCCACGCCTCGTAGCTCGCCGTCATGTTCGCGAATGCGCCGGCCCCTGTGTCCGCCAGCCAGCGCGCCAGTTCCTCGGGCGTCGCGAACGCGGGCGAGATCGGAGTACCCTCGGAGGTATCCTCGTACATCATGTAGTGCGTCCGCTGCTCGCGAGGCCAGTCGGGCATGTACTCTTCTTCGCGTGGGCGCGGGCCTCTCCACTCCGCCCAGCCGTAGACATCGGGCCTGCCGTCGTGCGGTTTGGTGCCGCCCTTGTAGTCGTCCCGCAATCCCTGGATCCAGAGCGCGAGACCTTTGTCCCATTCCTTCTGCTCGGCCGCACAGTTCCGGCCGTGGAGCGGGATGTACTTCCCATCTGCGTTCTTTGGGTGCTGCCAATCGGCGGGCACCATTCTCACTTGTCGTCCCATGGCTACCTCCCTACTTCCTGACCAAACGGAGTTGTTCGATGGTCACCTTCGTAACCGCCCCCGTCGCCTCCAGTGCCGCCGCGAATTCTCGCACCGCGCCCGCCCCCTTCCCGCGGCCAGCCTTCGTCGCAACCAGCTTCTCGAACGCGCTCAGGCTCACCGTTACGCGCTCGGCAATCTCCTCGTCGCTGGCCACCTGATGCAGGACAGGCCACGCCAGCAGCGTGTTCACCTCGCGCCGCTCGCTCTCCACGAACTTGAGCACCTGCCCGTCGCCAGAGTCCAGCGGGCCACGCTTGCGCACCACCGTGCGCGTGGCCTCGTCCAGGCTCTTCAGCAGGGTCTCGATCACCTTCGCCTTGCGCCGCAACTCCACGATGGTGGCGGCCGGCATGTCCTCCAGGCCGCGTTCGATCTGCGCGGCCAGGTCGGGGCCCCCGAACACTTCGAGATCACGCCTGGCCATCGCCACCAGCGCCGGGCACTCGTGGGAGCGCGGGCAGTGCGCGCAGTGCTGGCCGGGGTGGTAGACGCCGTCCCAGTTCACCACGCGCTTGATGAAGCGCTCCCGCCACGCCAGCGCCTCGGCGCGGGTCACACGGTAGCGCTCGACGTCCTGGTCGCGCATCCACACGACCATCAGGTCGCACTCGTCGATCTCGGCCACGTACTCGAACACGAGCACGGCGTAGGCCATCAGCTGCGCCTTGTAGTCCTGGTCGAGCCGGCCGAACTTGTAGTCGGCGACCACGGCGCGGCGCTGGAGGCGGATGACCGACAAGAGATCGGGGTGGCCGGTGAGCGACACGCCCGTCGCGAGCGGCGCCTCGAAGAACTGCTCGGCCATGAGCTCGCCGAACTCGCTGGAGAGCTCGTCCCACGCCTTGCGCCCGAACCGGACCAGCATGCCCAACTCGTCGGGGTTGACGCCGTGGACCTGGGCGAGATCGGCGATGTCGACGCTCAGACCGTGGACAATCCGGGCCATGGCGTCGTGGGCAGCCGTGCCCATGCCCGCGGCTTCGTGCTCGATGGAAATGGGCACCTCGGCCGCGCGCACGCTGCCGGGGCAGTAGATCGCCAGCGGGGCCGACGAGGCGCGGATAGTAGCCGGTGCGGCGTTCTTCATCGGTTCCCTCCGTTGTCGGGCCAGTGCTTCTCGTCGAGGTGCGCGGCGATCCACTCCGCTGCGGCGGTTCGCGCATCCGACTCTCTGTAGAATCCGTCCATGCTCCACTGCCGGTAGCCGTCCAGGAACACCGCCACCTTCCATCCGCTCGGCTCCGGCACCGAGCCGCGGACCCGGCGCACCTCGATGGGGATGTGCCCGCGGTACTCGGGCATGGTGATGATGACCGCGCTCATGGCTCGTGCCGCGGCCAGCGCCCTCCAGTGCGGTGTTCGACCCGGCAGTTGGTGCAGGTAGCGATCTTGCGGCCCGGTGTGGCGCATGCCGAGCAGAGAGTGATCTCTGGCTCGCTCCGGCCGCAGTGCACGCACGTAGTGGGGTTGGGGCGGCCGCGGGGCTGCGGCTCGCGGGGGAAGGGCGGCGGCGGCTTCCCGGCGCGGTCCTCATCGTCGGCTTGATCTTCCCGATCGAGCACCATACCGAGCGCCTCGTGGAGGCTGTGCGCAGTAACGATGCGCTCGTCGCTGAGTACGCCATCGTACGAGCGCCGCCATCGTACCTCGACCAGCCTTCCCGACGGGACCAGCGCCGATCGCACATGGATCTGCAACCCATCGCCATCGCCGATGCGACGGAGCACGCGTACCAGAATGGCTTCAGTGGTCATGCGGCCTTCGGCGGGTCCGGCTGGTCGGGCGACGCGGGAGGCGGCTCCTCCACCTTCGTCTCGTTGACGGCGCGCACGTGCGCGTCCAACTCCACGATGGTTGGCTGCCCGGTCTCGCGCCAGCGCCGCGCGATCTCCTCCGCCTCCACCTCCGCTGCGTCCTTGGCCGGCCGGTTCTCGATGTGCAGGCCGAAGCCGCTGTAGTAGCCATTGTGCTCGTTGTGGTTGGACACGGTGAACTCGCCAGCGCTCGTCTTGATGATCAGAAACTGGATCTCGTGGGCCTGATCTTCCGACATCGATTGGTCGACCGTCCGCAGGTCTCCGCCCAGCAACTTGGCCCCGGTGAACTTCGACAAATCGTCATCGCACACCATGTAGCGTTTCTCGCAGCAGATATCCGCAATGTCCTTGACCGTCATCTCCGAACCGTCGTTGAACTTCATGAGGAGGACGTTCTCGGCCACCAGAGCTGCAGTGACGGTCTTGCCGATGTTCGCCGCGAACGCTGCGGCATCCTCGTCGAATCCCCCGGTCAGGCCGAAATTCACTACCGTGAACGCATTCTCTGTCGTCATCGCTTCGCTCCCTTCGCCAGTTCCAGGTACGTTTTGCACGGCGACCACCTGAAGATCCAGCAACGGTCGCACCTGACGATGTGCGCGCGCAGCTTCTCGTAGAGCGGCCCTGACTCGAGCGGCGGCGGCGTAGCTGGCGGTCCCATGTCCACGGGGGTCATTCGTCGATCGTAGCCCCGTGGCCCGATCCGGTCAACATTAATCGTTGCGATTCGTAACTCTCCCGTGCTATCGCTAGGACATGGCAAAACCCCAACCCGCCGCTTCCGGCGGCCAGCGCGTGAAAGTCTGCGCGGTCAGGTTCGATGAGCACGAGTACGAGGAGATCATCCGCGCGGCGAAGGAGCGATCGCTCCTGCCGGCGACCTGGCTGCGGATGGTGGCTGTCGCGGCGGCGCGCGCGGAGGAAGAGGAGCGGAGGTGAGCGCTGCCTACGACGCGTTCCTAAGGTCGAAGGAACGCACGCCGGAGCGCTTCGGCCGCGAGCCCGGCCCGCTGCATGCTTCGCTGTTCCCGTTCCAGCGGTTGGTCACCGAGTGGGCCATCCGGCGCGGGCGGGCTGCCGAGTTCCTCGACACCGGCCTCGGGAAGACTCGCTGTCAACTCGAGTGGTTGCGGCAGAGCGTGGATGGCGTGCGGCCGGGATTGATCCTGGCTCCGCTGGCGGTGGCTTCGCAGACCATCGCGGAGGCTGGCCGATTGGGCCTGGAGGTGGTCCAGGTCAACGAGCCTTCGGCGGCCGCGCCGCTGCAGATCACGAACTACGAAAAGCTGCATCGCTTCGTGGGGGCGAACTACTCGGCGCTCTGTCTTGACGAGGCATCGATCCTGAAGAGCCTCGACGGGAAGACTCGCACGATGCTCATCAAGGAATTCACCGGGATCCCCCGCCGCCTCTGCTGCACGGCCACACCCGCGCCGAACGACCTCATCGAGCTGGCGAACTACGCCGAGTTCCTCGGCATCATGCCGGTCCAGGAGGTCAAGGCGACGTTCTTCGTCCACGACTCCGAGAGCACGGCGGCGCGCGGCTGGCGGCTCAAGGGCCACGCCCAGGATGTCTTCTGGAGATGGCTCGCGAAGTGGGCCGTGTACATGCGGCGCCCCTCCGACCTCGGATTTGACGACAATGGATTCGCTCTGCCGCCGCTGAACATCCGCGATGAGTCCGTGGCCGCGGACTGGCGGCCTGAGGGAATGCTCTTCGCGGCTGGCCTCGGCGGCATTGGAGATCGGCGAGAGGCCCGTCGGGCGACCCTGGACGAGCGGGTGGCGCGCGCGGCGGCCATCATCAGCGACAGCGCCGACCAGTGGCTGGTGTGGTGCGGGCTCAACGAGGAAGGGAACAGGCTGGAGGCCGCCCTCGGCGCAGCCTGCGTCCAGATCGCCGGCGCCGACGATGACGACGACAAGCTAGCGCGCGAGCTGCGCTGGCGCACCGGCGAGGCGCGGGTGCTCATCACCAAGCCGTCGATCTTCGGATTCGGCATGAACTGGCAGCACTGCCACCGCATGCTCTTCCTCGGGCTCGGCGACAGCTACGAGTCCTATTACCAGGCGATTCGCCGTTGCTGGCGCTACGGGCAGAAGAGCCCGGTCGACGTGGTGATCGTATCAAGCGATGCCGAGTCCGAGGTGGCCGCCAACGTGCGGCGCAAGGAAGCCGACCACGCGGCCACGTCCGAGGCGGTCGTGGCTCACACGAAGGAAGTGATGATGGACGAGTTGAGAGGCAACGAATCGGGCCGGCCGGGGTACGTCTTCGGCGGCGCGAACGGAGACAGTTGGTCGATGATGCTCGGGGATTGCGTCGAGCGCATCCGCGAAGTGGCGAGCGATTCCATCGGTCTGTCGATCTTCTCGCCGCCGTTCAGCTCACTGTTCACCTACTCGGCGTCGGACCGGGACATGGGCAACGTGCGCGATGACGAGGAGTTCTTCCGCCACTTCGACTTTCTGATTCCCGAATTGCGCCGGGTATCGATGCCCGGCCGGACGGTGGTGGTGCACTGCCAGGACATCATCACCACGAAGACCATACACGGGTACATCGGCAAGCGCGACTTCTCGGGGGACATCGTGCGCGCGTTCCTGCGCCACGGGTGGATCTACGACGGTCGGATCACGGTCGACAAGGATCCTCAGGCGGCCGCGATTCGCTCGAAGAGCAAGCAGCTCCTATTCGTGCAGAAGGAGCGCGACTCGGGATGGCTCATGTCGTGCTTGCCGGATTACCTGCTGCGCTTCCGCGACCCGCGTGACAACGACGTTCCGGTCAAGGGCGACGTCACCAACGAAGAATGGATTCTCTGGGCGCGGCCGATCTGGTACGGCATCCGCGAGTCCGAGACCCTCAATGCCGCCGAGGCCCGGACCGAGAAGGACGAGAAGCACGTGGCTCCGCTGCAGCTCGAGACCATCGAGCGGTGCGTGCGGCTCTGGACGAATAAGGGGGAGACCATCTTCTCGCCCTTCGCCGGCATCGGCTCAGAGGGGTACGTGGCGCTCCAGCAGGAGCGCAAGTTCAAGGGCATCGAGCTCAAGGAGGCTTACTTCAAGCAGGCGTGCCTGAATCTCGAGCGAGCACGCAAGCAACTGGGGCTGTTCTAGATGCAGCTCGTCTACATCGCCGGCCCCTTCCGCGCCGCCACCGCGTGGGAGATCGAGCAGAACGTCCGCCGCGCCGAGGAGCTTGCCCTCGAGGTGGCCCGGGCCGGCGCGATGCCGGTCTGCCCGCACACCAACACGCGATTCTTCCACGGCCAGTGCACCGACGAATTCTGGCTGGCCGGCACGCTGGAGCTGCTCCGCCGCTGCGACGCCGTGGTCGCGGCGTATGGATGGGAACGCAGTTCGGGGTCTCGGGCGGAAATCGAAACGGCTTTCAAGCTCGGGACTCCCGTGTTCCTTGCGGCGACCAGCATGGACAGCTTCAAGGAGTGGGTGACCACATGATCCTCCGCCGCATCTGGAACCACCTCCGCACGTGGTGGCTCCGCCGGCAGGCGCCCCGCCCGCCCGCCGCTACGGTGAGGGTCTCGCCGGCGCTTGCGCCTACCGTCCGTCCCCCGAAGCCGCCCATGCACTGGGCGACCGATGCTCATGGTCTGCCTCTCTGCGGGCGCCCGCTGCCGGCGCTGTGGACCAGGGACTTTGGTGTCGCCACCTGCGAGGAGTGCCGGCGCCTGGGCCTGCCCATCATCACGAAATGGAGACTGAACAGCCGATGAACACCACCAACAATCAGGCCGCCGACACGGCCCTCTTCAACCGCCTCGTGGACGCGCTCGAGCCGGTCACGCCGGCCTACACCGCGGAGGCGCGCAGGATCCTCGTGGGCGAGTTCCTGGGCGCGATGGGGAAGATCCTGGAGACGGTCCACGTGGGCCCGCTCGGCGCAGAGGCGGCGCGGTTCGCCGCGCTCTGCGTCGCCGCGGAGACGGCCGACGTCGACCGGCTGGACAACGACGGCATCGCCATCTGCACGCGCCTCATCGAGGCCACGCGCGCCTTTCGCGCCGAGGTGGCGGCGCAGCTTATGGCCGACACGGCCGCCGCGCCGGAGGAGGCGTGATGAAATGGATCATGAAATGCCTATGCCGAGTCGCCGGGCTCGCCAGCCTGGTGTGCTCTTCGATCTTCGGCATTGGGCATCGCGACTGGTTGCACGCGATTTGGTGGGGGATCATGTCGATTATCATGATCCTGCTCTCCTGGGACACGGATCGCTCCGAATGACCATCGACTACGTCATCCGCGCGGAGGAGACCCAATGATCAAAGCGAAGACCACTGACCGTGACGGCTATCCCGTCTTCATCTTCGGACTGAGCGACGGCAACCTGGAATTGCTGCGGCAGGGGCGACCCATCGCCGTGGACCTGCGAGAGCTGGGTGCGCGTGGGTCAGTGGTGATCATGTGGGGGGCGACAGAGGAGGCCATCCAGGCGGAGATGGGGAAGCACTTCAGCTTTCGGAACATCAGGAACGAGAAGGAGCCGAACGGATGACTCTCGACGAGGCCAGGGCGCGCATCGGCCACAAGGTCGCCTACAGGGATTATGACTACAACGGCATGGACATCGTTGCTGTGCTCACGGAGGGCGTCATCACGTCGGTCAACGACCGCTACGTATTCGTGCGCTACGGGGCGGACATGCACTCGAAGGCCACGCGGCCAGAAGACCTCTCGGCCGTCCCATGAGCGACGACGACAACGACCCGCCCGACGAGGAGCGCGGCCCCCAGCGGCTTGAGGGCGTGGCCTTCTTCGAGATCGAGGACATCACGATCGCCGAGTGGTGCCCCACGCCGGACGGCACCGGCCCGCCGGAGCAGGTACACATGGCCTTCCGGGTGAAGGGTTTCCCGCATGCCTTCGTCATGCGCTTCAAGAGCCCGCGCACCATCGGGCGGGTCATCAACAACCTGCGGAAGCACCGGGACAACGTATGGCCGCCGACGTAGCCTGATCATCCCGTTCGGTGGTACGATGGCTTACGCTCCGAGCCATGCTCATCCCTGGCGGGCGCGGCCCGAGGCGGAAGGGAGTTCTGACCATGACGCGATTCCTGTCGGACTGGGGGATCCTGGTGGCGGCGCTGCTCGGGGTTGGACTGCTGGCCTACGTGCGCATCCAGCGCGAGCGGCGCGCGCGGCAGACCATGATGGGCGCGCGCCCGCGGCGGCCCCTGGACGTCCACCGCATCCCGCTTCCCATCACCCGCCTGGGCCGGCGGCAGGCGCTCCGCATGGACCGGGTCAGGCTGCACGCCCGCGGCCTGCACCGATGAGCTTCACCGAGCAGGTGGGCCGGGTGGTGGCCGCGCTGGTCTCGGACTCGGCCGCCCGGCCGGACGGCCGCGCCAGCCTGTTCACCGCCGCCGACCTGGAGGCGGCCCGCGCTGGCGACACCATCTGCGTTCGCTGCGGCCTCCCATTCCGCGTGGTCGAGGGGTGGGGCGGCTTCACGTGGCGCTACTGCGTCGGGCCGTGCCGGCGCCCCTGACGGGGGCTGTAGAAACACGTGCGGACCGACTGCGGTGTGGCACGTGGAATGCCATGTTATGTCGACTAGTTAGTTAGGTCAGGCCGCGGGCGCGACGAAAGCGGTGCCCGGCGCCAGCGGGTATTCCGACAGGTCCCCGGCCCCGAAGAGCTGCTGGTCGATGCCGTCGCAGTCGTCGGTGATCGCGTGCTGCAGGGTGCACCACCCGGGCCGATCCATGAGCCGGCTGGTGGCGTCGGCCTTGTGCCAGAGGGTCGCCACCCACAGGACCTTCCCGTTCGGCTCGAGGCGCGAGAGCCAGGTCTGCTCGACCTGCTCCATGACGTTCTCGCGCGGGCCCGGGTTCTTCGAGTTCGTCAGGTCCACCACGTCGTCGTAGAGCTCGATGTCGGCGCGGCCGCCGATGCCGGTGGCGAACACGCCGCGCGCCTGCAGCGTGGGGTCCACGGCGTTGCCCGCCCGGGCCACCGTGAACTCCTGCTCGCCCCACTTGGCGCCCGGGCGCACGTGCGGGAACACCATCTGGTAGAGCGGGCTTTCGATGATCTTCTTCACCGCGGTGGCTCGCTTCATGGCGTTGCCGAGGTCGTTCGAGATGATCTTGATCCGCACGTGCGGGTTGCGCCCGATGGACCACGCCAGGATCGGAATTGAAAGCGTGGACGTCTTGCCGAAGGACCACGGGGCCAGCACGATCGCGCGGAGGTTTCGCTTCCAGCAGTAGTCGACGTGCAGGATCCACTGGCGCTGGAACGGCTCGACCGTGAGCCGGTTGCCGACCTGGTCCCTCACGCACAGCTCGACGAAGGCGGCGACGTCCTCGCGGGCCAGCCGTAGCCGGCGCTCGAACAGCGCGCGGGCGAGGTCGCGCTTGCGTGCGAGTTCGTTGATCACTTCACTTTCACGCGCGCCTTCCAGTTTTCCACGAAGGACCACCCGAGCCCATCGGCTTGGAACTTGGCGCTCAGTTCTCGCCGATGAGCGGCGTCACGGCACTCGACGAGGATGTCGAAGCGGTTCCCGCTCGTCGGCTGTCCATCGTCCGCCTCTCGCTCCTGTTCGCGCTTCTCGCGGGCGACGTCCCTCTCGACACGCGCGATCTCGTCGGCGATGGCCTCCTCGAGCTCGCCCATGCGCAGCGCCTCGAAGCCCACCTCGTCCTCGAGCGCCTTGATCTGGTCCAGCGCTGCCTCGGTATAATGGCCTGAAATTTCACTGGAGTTAGCGACAAGGTTCGCCATGCGGTGGCGGGGCAGGTCCCACCGCACGAAACGAATCCGAAACCTCTCGCCGGTCTCGGGGTGGGCGATCCACCCGGTGTCAGAGCCTTCCTCGCGCTCAAAGGCGGTGGCGCCCGCGGCCTCGAGCGCCTTCACCCGCTGATGACCGGCGACGAGCAGACCCAGCTGCTCGTTGAAGACGACCGAGCTGAGGTCGCCGAACTGCGCGACCGACACGCCCAACCCGGCCAGCGCCTCGGCGTCTATGCCGCGAGGGTTCTCAGGGTCGGGGCGCAGGAGCTTGAGGGGAGCCGTGCTCATCGCTTGTGATCCAGGCCGACTACGCCGTCGCGGGTGAAGGCTCGGCTGGGGCCGAGGTATTTGGGCCAGAGTTGCGTCGATGTGCCTTCGATGGGTCCGAGATGGATCGGCCACAGTTGCTTGCTGCTCTCCGGGTAGGATCGGACCGGGAATCCCGTGCGGAGGTAGAAGCCGTAGGCGTTCCAGCACGCCCGCCAAGCCCGCGCGATGTTCTGCTCAAGCTGGGTCATCAGTGCCGGCCCGGGCCCGCCAGCCGCACGAGCTCCACCACGGCCGGCTCGCAGATGCCGGCGGGCACGAACCCGGTGATGCGGCAGCGCTTGCCGTCATAAGACGGGCAGTCCTTGTCGGAGCAGAAGGGGACACCGCTGCCCTCGATGACGTTCGGGCGCACGTCGGCGAGGCCCAGGTAGTCCTCGGCGTTCATCCCGCCGCCCGTTCCCCGGCGGAACCGGTCGCCACCAGCGCTGCCTCGACGTCGGGTGGCAGCGCACCGTCGGCCTTGATGATCTCGTCCAGCTTGTCCTTGTCGAGGTCGCCCCAGAAGTCGCTGGGCAGTGGCTCGGCCGCGCGCTCGATGATCGTCTGCGGCGCCTTGCCGACCGTCCGGTCCATGAACTCGCGCGCCGCCATGACCCCCACTGCGTTGTCGTTCTTCATCGCGAGCAAATACAACCGGTTGAGCAGCATCGGGATCTTGTCCCGGAACTGCAGGTGGATCTGCTTCATGAACCCAGGCACGCCGGCCGGGTTGCCACTCTGCCCCTTCACCCACGGCTTGAGCCCCTTCGGGATGGGCTTCTTCGGGGGGGCCTCCGGGGCCGCGGGCGCGTCGCTGGGCGCCGGCACGGCGGACAGGTCTGGGGCGCTGGCGTTGGGCGCGGGGTCGCGCTGGTCGTTCATGTCGGTCTACCTCCCTACGCGTCGATTACCGCCGACTGAGCGGAGTGGGTGGTTTCCCGGCTATGGTACCACGTCAGTCGTGACAGGCGCAGGACCGGGGGCATGTGAACGCCGTCGGCCCGTCCGAGCCGAGGCCGTTGTACGTCCCAGCACGGTCGCAGCAGCGTGGGCCGGGCGCGGCCGGGTTGCGTGAGGCGAATCCGGCGCACTGGGCCTGCGGTTCCGAGCGCGGGGTCCTCGCCCACACCTTGGCCAACTCCCGCTCGAGCTCGCTCACCCGGCGGCGGGCGATGTCCCGCTCGGACACCAGCAGGGCGTTCTCACGCGTCATCAGGTCGAGGCGGTCGCGGAGCCGGATGGCCTCCCCGTCGTGCCCGCAGTGGATGTCCGAGGTGCTGTGGTGGCGATCGAGCGACATGGTCTCAGTGTATCACATCGTGGCCTGAAACGGCCTTACCGCTTCGTCCGAACCAGGCCACACCCCCACTCGCGCTCGGCGCGCAGCTCGGGCGGCGCGAATTCCCGCGGCGGCGGGTCGGTGATCCCGTGCTGGGCGCGGGCCCAGTGCGCGGCGTCTAATTCGGCTAACCCGTTGGCAGGTTCGCGCCAGTCAGGACATCCAAGCTCACGGCACGGCTTCGCCGGCGTGCAGTCGTCCGCGCAGCGGGGCAGGCGTTTCCAGTTCGCGGTGTCGCGGAGGGCGTCGGTCAACATGTTGACCGCCCTCCTGGTTTCCTGGAACCAGATGGTGTCGACGTCGTCCTTGAATCCCATCACCGTTTGCACGTCACCCGGCGCCACGGACCAGTCGCCGGTGCCAACGTGCTGGAAGCGGTCGCCGATGCGGATGGCCGCCTCGTCGCGGGCCGGCTCCGGCGCCGACAGGACTTTCGCGATCTCAGCGTCGAGTGATCTCGTCGCCGCCTCACGCAGCGCGCGGGCAGCTGCGTGCACCTTCTCCTCCCGCTCATCGGCCGGAGGCATCCCCATGATGCGCACGCCGTACGCCCTGACCTCGCCCAGGTGAAACCGCCACTTCGAGCCCGGCGTCACGACGGGCGGCGCCGCGGCGGCCGGCTCGTTCTCCGGCAATGCGACGATGGTCACGCCGTGCTTTTCGACCCACTCGTCGTGCAACCATGGATCCATCCAGCCGTTGTTCAGACGGCTCGTCAGAGTCACGGTTTCCCCGAGCCTCCTGACCTTCATCCCGGGCTCCAGCAGCGACGGGTCGCGCACGATGTCTCCGACTCGCACCTGTCGCCCGATGCCCCACGCCGCCGCCACCGGCTCGCTTAGAACCTCGGCATCGGCTCCCGCTGGTAGGCACACGATCCTGGTGCTGTCGTCAGTTGGCACCATGTCCTTGATCGTCCCGTCGGGCAGGCGAACGCGCAGTCTCACCGACTTCGGGTCGATCTTGGTGTTGTCGATCACGGGCTCACCGCGCCCGACGCCCGGACCCTTCGTCACGATCTCGCCGGTCTTCATTCCATCGCTCATCGTCGTGCCCTCCCAGTGAATCCCGTTGACCCGCGCCCGCCTCAGAATGCAAGGCGCTCGACCTTGCCACCCCGCCCGCCCAGCGGCAGCTCGCCCTGCGCCGGCGTGAACCGCACGTCCACCGCGGTGCCCATGGCCTTCCCCAGGAACACCAGCGCGTCCTCATTCCCGCCGAGCGAGCACTCGAACTCCAGGTTCAGGACCGCCGTGCGCACCGGCGTCTCGTCCCCGATGTCCTGCGCGCTCGGCTCCGCGGAGTCACCTTCCTCCTCGTCATCGGTGGCGCCGTCGGGCCCGCGGCTCATCACCGCTTTGATCCCATGGACTGCCGAGATCTCGATCTTGCGCACGTCGCCCTCGAGTTGCGCGCGTGCCTGCACGGCGTCGATCGGCACCACCACCTTCACCATGCCGCCGTCAAGAATCCCCTCGCGCGCGGCGACCGCATCTGGCCCGACCGCAGACGCGGCCGTTGCGTCGAGTTCCGCGCTGAGGCGGAAGCGGATGTGCCGGATGACGATGGAGTCCTTCACTTTCATCTTCACCGTCAGCGCCTCGACCACCATCTTCGTCTTGAGCGTCAAGTCCATCGCATCTCCCTTCGTTCGTGTCAGGTTTCCTGCGCCGGCCAGTACTCATCCCCGCTCAGGCCGCACGTGGACGCGATTGCGTTGCGCGGGGTCAACTCCTGCGACGCCGGGCCGACGCCGGGCCACAGGGACCGCAGGTCGGGTGCCACCCGCAACCAGTACTCCTTGCGACTGCCATCGGGCTCCGCCGTCGAGTTGAGCACGCGGACCATGACCAACGGCTCGTCATCAACCAGTTGCTTCCGGTAGAGCTCGCCCACATCATCCTTGGCGACCATCTGCGCCCCGCTCTCGCGAATGTACATCTCCGCGCCGAAGCGAGTGAGCATCACCCGACGGATCTCGGCGTTGGTCTCGGCGTCGATCTGCGCAGGCGTGATCGTAGCCGGGGCCTCGATGATTTGCTTCGCGACCCGGATCCCGTGCCAGGCGTGCACCTGCCACCCGTCGGCGAATACGATCGCCGGGCCGGACGCCGAATGGATGCGCTCGCGTTCGTCCATTGCCACCACCGTCGGCCGCTCCGAGATCACGACGTAGTTTTCGTAGCACCACCACCAGCAGCAGGATTGGGCGAGGTCGCGCCACATGTCGAGTTGGCGCGAGCGCTTGTTGTCGTACTTGACACCGAGAATGTCGCGGCAGAACAGGAAGAAAGCCACCCAGTACGCCTCGTGCTGCCCCCACCAGGCATTGCCGAGGCCGTCCCTGAGGCTGTCCCAGAGGCTGGCCCAGAGGCTGTCCCCGAGGCTGGCCCCGAGACTGGCCCTGAGGCTGGCCCTGAGGCTGGCCCCGAGGCTGGCCCTGAGGCTGGCCCCGAGGCCGTCCCCGAGGCCGTCCCTGAGGCTGTCCCCGAGGCTGGCCCTGAGGCTGGCCCCGAGACTGGCCCCGAGGCTGGCCCTGAGGCCGTCCCAGAGGCTGGCCCAGAGGCTGTCCCCGAGGCTGTCCCCGAGGCTGGCCCCGAGGCTGGCCCCGAGGCTGTCCCCGAGGCCGTCCCTGAGGCTGTCCCCGAGGCTGGCCCTGAGGCTGGCCCCGAGACTGGCCCCGAGGCTGGCCCTGAGACTGGCCCCGAGGCTGGCCCTGAGGCTGGCCCCGAGGCCGTCCCCGAGGCTGGCCCCGAGGCCGTCCCCGAGGCCGTCCCTGAGGCTGTCCCCCAATTCTTTCTCCATCGCCCCCGGCAAGGAGGCGATCTGCTTCTTCCACTGGGGCGATTTGATCGTCTCCAGCGCCAGGAGCGACGTCGCCGGCGACTCGCACCAGATGAAGACGGGCCGTTTGGTCACCCCGATCTCGGCGCGCATCGCTAGGATCGCGGCCTCGGCCTTCGTCCGATCGGCGCGCGCGGTGGACGTTCCGATCGCGTGCCACTCCGCGCGGAACCGCGGCAGCAGCGCCTCCTGCTCAGGCGTGAGCTTTTCGATCTTGGTCATGGCTCAGTCCTGCACCGAGCGCAACTCACCCGGGGAGTACTCGCGCTGGATGCGCACGATATACGACCCGGCCGGTAGACGGATCTTGTCGTGCTCCTCATGCAGGAGATCCACTGGCGCGTCGGCCACCAGCAGCCGGTCCGGGATCAACCCGCCACCGATGCGGGCGATCGCCTGCGCGGCCTCCTCTCCGGTCAGGCGGTTGTCCTCCAGCGCGTACAGGGCACACCCCCCAGACCGGATCTGATGCCGGTGTCCGGTGACCTCACCATGGGCGAGCACGACCGCGCCATCCTCGCGCGGGACAGGCTTCAGCGCCGCCACCTTGCGGGCCTTCGCGCGAATGAGAAAGACATCCCCCTGGCGATACACGGTCGGGCGCTTGGACATGATCAGGATCTCCTTGTTTGAACGAGGGCCACCATCATGGCCTCTTTGGGCCACGTTGTCAAAGAGCGCCCGGGCGCAGGCGCAGCATCTCGGCGCACATGGCCTCGGCCACACCGGGCGACTGCCGCGCCACCTCGAGCACGCGGCGGATTCTGGCCACCGGGAAGCCGGCGACGAGTGACGAGGGCACTCCCATCACGCGCTCGAATTCCACACACATCGCGGCCATCTCGTCGGCTGTCATTGGTTCTCCGGAGGCTCGGTCAGCTTCGGCCTCGCCACCGTGAGCAGAGCATCGTAGTGCTTCGCGAGTTCCTTGGCGGCGGTCCACTCGTCCGCCTTGATCAGAATCATGAGCACATCGGCCACTGCCTGCGTGCGGCCGAGCTTCATTCCCGCGGCGAGGCCATCGGCGAATGCGTCTTTGGAATCGCTCATCGATTCTCCATGGCGCGGGCAAGGGCCCAGCAATCGTCGCAGACATCGGGCATGTCATCGGAGGCGCCGAAGCACCACGGCATCAGCAGCCGGCACGATGCGCAGAGGTAGCGTCGGCCTTCGACACCGCAAAGATGCGGGTCGCCGCCGCACGTGCAACGCGGGTCGATCATTCCTCGTCCTCCAACATGGCGAGCACCTCGTCCGCCGCAGCCCCTGCGCCCGAGCGATAGTGCTTCGCGATACAAAGCGCCTGACTGCGCCTCGCCGCCTCCTCGATGATCTCGCGCGCGAATCTCAGAAGTCCTGAGCGGCACGTGTGGCACGAACACGCGACGCCGCGCTTGATGCGATCGTCGATCTTCTCACTCACCCAACTCACTTGTCCTCCAGCATGGCGAGGATTTCGTTCGCCGCCTCTTGCAGCGACGCCCGCGCATCGCCCAGTTGGGCGTAGTAGCTGCTCGAGAGATCACTGACCTCAACCACATCGGCTTCACGCGCCCGCCTCGCCGCCTCCTTTACCGCGTCCTCAATGGCTCGCTTCGCAAGGTCCCGCCCGATTCGCAGGTCTCCGAACCCGAACAGATGCGCCAACTCGTCCACCTTCTCACTCGCCCAACTCATGCTTCCTCCGACAGGTTCAGAAACGTCGTGTACTCCGGCGCCCAGTAGACATCCACGCTTCCCGTCTGGCCGCCGCGGTTCTTCGGGATGATCCACTCCGCCCGCCCCGCGCTCGAGTCGATGACGTCCTCCCCGTTCTCGTTCTTCACGGCGTCTCGCCACGGGAAGATCACGGTATCGGCATCGGCCTCGATGGCGCCCGAGTCGCGCAGGTCGGACAGTTGCGGCTTGGTCCCACGCCTCGCCCAGCCGCGGTTCAACTGGCACATGAGCGCTATCGGTATGCGCAGGCTCCGCGCGAGCTTCTTCAGGGTGCGAGTGATCTTCCCGATGGCCAGCGAATGCGTGTCGCTGTCGTCGTCTTCATCGGGCGTGACCAGGCCGAGGTAGTCGATCGCCACGAACGCGCGGTTCGGCGGCTCGGGCTTCTTCGGCACGCGCCCGAACTGCCGCGCGTACCAGCGCCGGATGGCCGCCGCGAGCTGCGATCTGGTCGCTGCCTCCCGGTCGTCGATGAAGAGGGGCACGTGATAGAAGCGGCTCGCTGCCTGCTTCACCGCCTTCCAGTCGCTCGAGGGCCCGAACGCGTCGCGGATGGCCGCGCGCCCCGATGAGAGCTCCTGGTTGGGCACCTTGGCCTCGGCGGCGAGGTAGCGCTCGATGAGCTCGTCCCGTGCCATCTCGAGCGAGAAGACCAGCGCCGGCACTTTGTGAAGCGCGTTCCAGCAGGCCACCGTCCCCGCCCACGCGCTCTTGCCGAAGCCCGGCGGCCCCGCGACGACGACGAGCTTCTCCGGCCGGAGCCCGCCGAAGAACCGGTCGAAGCGCGTGATCCCGGTCTGGATGAAGTGTCGCTCGGGGGCCAGCGCGCGGTCCTCGATGGCGGCGAGCACGCTGTCGATCTCGTCGCCGACCATCACGGGCCCGCCGGTGACGTGGCGGTTCTCAATGGCGTCGAGTTGCTCGCGCATGCCGCCGATGAGCTCGACCGCCTTGGTCGCGCGCCCGTAGGCTCGGCTGGCGGTCTCCGCGCAGCTGGCGATGAGCCGGCGCAGGGCCGCGCAGTCGGTGATGATTCGCGCGTAGTGCGCGCCGTTCTCGCCGGTCGGCACCGACGACACGCACTCGAGCACGAACGCCTCACCGCCGGGGAGCGACCGTATCTCTCCCCGTGATGTGAGCTCGGCGTCGACGGTCACGAGATCGAGCGGCGTTCCCGCCGCCTGCATCGCCACCATCACCTCCCAGATCTTCGACGTCGCTGGCGTGAAGAAGTCCGTCGGGAGGAGCTCCGCCAGCTCGGGCGGGATCTCCCGGCGCAGGAGCGCGATCCCGATCGCCGACTGCTCCGCGGCGAGGTCGGCTGGTGGCGTGCGGTCGCTCATCCGATCTTCGCGTAGGTCACGCCGCCGGTGTTGACGAGTTGGTTGAAGCCATCGATGAACCCGCTCAAGCTCCAGCCACTCTTGTGGCCGATTTCGGACTTGATGTATAGCCCGATTCGCCGCTCGATGGTCTCCACCGCGCGCGGGTCTGACTTGATCGAGTCCCAGAACCGCTGCGCGTCCGAGTAGGCGAAGCGATGAGGGGTCCACATCCCTCGCGCCGGGTAGGCCCGCTCGACCGCGACTTTGAGGCACTGCACAATATTCGCCGGGTTGTCGGGGCGAAGCCTGTCGGGCGTTTCGGTACGCAACTTTTGCGTACGCGCGTGTGGGATGGGTGGATTTGTGGCGCGTGGCGCCGGCTGCATTAGCTCGCCGCTAAGGCCGATGGAATCGGTTGGGTGGTCCCCTGACCCGTTGGTGACCGCGATCGCCTCACGGTGCGCGATTGGTTTCGCCGGACGGGCCTCCAGGGGTTGGTCCGGATCCCGGATTGGCGCGTCCGGTTCGGATCGGTCCGGTTTCCCGTTCCTACCACTGGGGGGCGTGCTGGGCTCCGTGCTGGTGGGATCGCGCGACGGATCCGGATCCGGATCCGGATCCCCTTCCCTTCCCTTCCCTTCCAGAGCGGCGCCGCGGCGTGACGTCGTAAATCCTGCACGTGCTTGCACTGACTCTGCACGTGCATGCTCGTGCGAAACCGGCGGCGGTGGTGGAAGTTGCGATGCCGGCTCACGAATGTTCGGGCGCTGGTGCTTCGCAAATTTGGTGATGGCCAAATAGCACTTCGCGTCTACTGTGTAGCGTCGCAAAAAGCCCCCGGCGGCGAGCGACGCGACAATCGCCTCCATGTCGATAACGCGCTCGTACGGAAACAACTCGGCCTGGATTCGCTTGGGCCGGTCCTCAAGCCGGCCCTCCCGGTCGGCGAGCGTCCACATGCCCACGAAGGCGAGCCTCGTCAGCGGCGGTAGCTCTGCCAGATCTTCGTCGAGAAAGAACTCGTGCTTGATCGTCCGGATGTGAGGCGCCATGTCCGTTTCCGGCCTCAGGCGAGCCGGTAGCAGCGGACCTTGGTGCGATCGTTGCGGTCGATGCGTACCGTGAACTTGCGCTGAAGCTGACGCCCGAGCCTCGTGGCCGCGCCTCGAATCGACGGCGTGTGCTCCGCATGGAGGAGAAGGGCCTGGCCCACCTCGAGTTGCTTGATCCACGCGCTCCAGTAGCCGTTCACTAGACGCTCGGACGGCGGCGGGCTGGTCTCTATCACCGGAAGACGAGCGGGTGATGCGATTGTCATGCGGTCGGATCATAGTGATCGGGATCGCGAAATCGCAATACAAAGTCGGAGCGGGTGAGGTCGATTTGGAGGAGCATGTGGTGTCGGGTAGGCGGCTCGAACTCTCCGTCGGAGAACTTGGTCAGCGACGGTCTGTCCCCAGTGAACCCACACGTTACCCACAGGCGCGATTCGCGATCTCTCTGGGCAAGGATGCGGTGCTCGCTGTTACGCTCGATCGGTGGCTCGTCTTGCTGATGGTCTCGCTCGCGCCCGGGAGCTGGCTCTCGACGTCGCTGCGTTCCTGCGCGCGCGGAAGATCCCGCCGACGGTGCCGATGCAGCCGTGGGAGATTCAGGCGAACACGGCCGAGTCGCTGGCGCGGATGTTCACGGCGGAGATCGACACCGAGGAGACGTCGCCGTCGGCGATGGTGGTGTGCCCTGACTGCCTGGCGGAGCGGCCGGCGGCAGCGGCCGGCGAGCTCACTCGTTCGTCTCGTCGTCGGTCGGGGTGACCTTCCTCGAGAGCGAGGCGATGGCCTGCAGGTCGCCCGGGAACGCGGCCTCGCCGCCGGTGGGCAGACCGCGCTCGAGCAGCAGACGAAGCACCCGCAACTCTGCCGGCGTGACGAGCAGGAGGAGTTTGTAGCGGCCGAGGACGCTGCTCACGCGGCGGAGCGCCCGCTTGATGCCGGTGGCGATGGCGACGTTGCGCTTCCAGCTGGTCTCGTCGTCGGCGACGCTCAGATCGTAGGCCTCCTGCTTCAGTTCGGCGATGGTCGCGACGAGGTCGGACCGCTGGGGGCCGCCAGGCATCAGCGGCCCTTCAGCGCGCGGAGCACGGTGGCCGCCTCGGCCGTGCTGACAGTCTCGTTGGCCGCGTCGAGAATCTCGGCCGTTGTCTCGAGCACGTGATCGCGGACCGCGGCCCAGATCTTTCGCGCGGAGATGGCGCGGTTGAGCATCATGTCGAGCTCGTGGATCTGCTCCTCGGTGGGCTCGAGCGGCATCAGCGGAGCCCGTCGGGGAGCTTGCGGTTGGGCCAGTTCGCCATCGCCCGGGCCTGCTCGCGGATGTGAATGGCCATGTTGCGGGCCCGCTCGCCAGGGATGGTCGCCTCGATGAGGTCGGCGTAGGCATAGAGCGCCGGCGGCGCGAGGATGTCCTGCGCACGGAAGACGAAGCATGGTTCGTCCGGGTCCGCGTTGGGGCGATTCTCGAGCGTCACCTTGCCGTACTTCTTATCGATCACGGGAACTCCTTCTTCGGCGCAGGCGCGGCCGAGACCATGTGTTTGAAGGTGGCCATGTGCTTGAAGGCGACCCGCGCGACGAGCACGAAGTCCTCCTCGGTGGCGGACTCGGCAATCGCTTGAACCGCGCAGTTGATCATCATGGCCGTGGTCAGTTGATCCCTGGTCCACGTCCCACGCAGGGCCGAGATGAGAATGGAGACCGTCTCCACGGCGGAGTCCATCGTGTTCGGTTCAGTCGACTCATCCATGGCCAGTCTCCTTCTTGAAGACGATCAGCGTGCGCCCGGCGGCGCAGACATAGCCATCGGCCTCGTTGCAGAACGCGCACATCCGCATGTGCAGCGCGAGTGCGCCAGGCTTTGGCCCCGGCCCCACCGGCTGCATGGGGCCGACGCTGGTGAGCACGATCGTGCGTCCAGCGAGCAGGGAGTTCACGTGCCCGCTCGCTCGACAGTGTGAGCGGCCGCGATCCGTTCGGCGAGCGCCTCGGCGTCCGCCTCGAAGCGAACGATGGCGACGACCACGGCGCGCTTGGCCGGCGTTCCCTCGGCGGGGGTACCGCCACAAGACGTGACGTAGTCGTCGATGGCCGCCATGAGAGCATCGTAGGAGGTCACGCCAGACCTACCTTCCCCGGTCCGGTCGTCACCACCGAGACCTGCCTCGGGAAGGATCCGCCGAAGGCGGCGAGAACGAGCTCGCGGAGTTGCAGGTCGCTGGTGACGTGCACGACGCGGCCCGGATGGTAGCAGAGCCCGTGCGCCCCGCCGGCAAGCTCCACCACCTTCACTGCGCTCGGCAGCAGCCACTGTTCGTGGACCTCGACGAGCTCCACCCGCATCAGCGGCGCCACCCGCCGCAGGAGCCCCATCACCGCGGCCATGCGCCGTCGCGCCGTCGCCAGGATCGTTTCAGTCTTCATGTCGTCTACCCTCCCGGTTTGGATTGTAATCACACGTGGCCTGATTAGGCCACCAAAATCAGCGGCCCGTGCTGCCGAAGCCACCGGTCCCGCGCGCGGTGGGCGAGAGTTCCTCGACCACCTCCACTGGCGTCTTGATGACCGGCGCGATCACGAGTTGGGCGATGCGGTCGCCGGCGGCAAACGAGTACGACTCGGCCCCGAAACAGGCGATCAGCACCAAGACCTCGCCCCGGTAGTCGCAGTCGACGGTGCCGAAGATGGTGGCCACGTGTTGCCGCGACGCTATGCCAGAGCGCGGGCGCACCTGACCTTCCCACCCGACCGGGATCTCGATGGCCCAGCCGGTTGGAACAAGCAACGGGTACCCGGGCCGGACCGTGCCTCCGACTGCCGCATGCAGATCGAGACCCGAGGCGCCATCGGTGGCATAGCTGGGCACGGACACGTCGGGGCGCAAGCGCTTCAGCTTGATCATCGGATCTCTCCTTCCGGGTCGTCGACGGCCTCGAGCATCGAGCTCTGCAGGACGCCAAGGTGGTGGGCCTGGTCGCCGCCGACCTGGATCGAGACCATCCCGTTCGGGTGGACGGCGGACACGTACAGGTGATTGACGGCGGTCCCGAGGAACGAGAACCGCCGCTGGTTCGCAGCGCCGACGATGCGCACGTGCTGCCCCACGGTAAACGGCGGCGGCTCGTCGTCAGCCGCGGGAACCGGGTCGTAGCCGGCGGCGCGCAGCTCGTTGATGGCGGCGATGGCCGCCGCGAGGTCCCGCCGGACCATCTCGAGCGTGGCGCGCAGGCGGAGCGCCGGCGCCTGGTGGTCGTCCGGCACCGACGTCGACCACTTCAGGATGCGCCGCTCGACCTTGCGCAGCGCCCCGTCGGTGGTGAGGAGCCCGGCGCGCGCGCGCTCCACCGCGCTGAGGCCGGCGCGCGGGCCCCGGCGGCCGGCCGGGCTCATGGCCGAGCCTTCTGGTGGCGCTCGACCATCTGGTCCAGGCGGCGCCAGATCTCGGTCACCGGCACCAGGGTCGCGCCGGCGGGCACCGGCAGAAGCGATAGCGCCACCGCGGCGAAGGCGAGGTTGCCGTGGCCCTGGTAGCAGCCGGTGCTGAGCACGAGCACCGAGCCGTCGGCCTGGATGAGGATCTCCGCCTGCGACTCCCCCTCGGTGGTCAGGGAGACCTTCTCCCACCTCTCGTCGGAACCCATGAGGATCATGTCCGGCCCTCCCGGGCGCGGCGGATGAGGCCCTCGCCGGTGATCTCGACGTCGACCCACCGGCCCGCCCGCCATGCCACGCGGCCGATGCGCTCGCGGAGCCCGAGCATGCTGCCGTCGGTCTCGGCCAGCATCGCCCGCAACTCCTCGACGGATGCGTGCATGAGGATGCGGTTCAGAGCCGCGATCGTCGCCAAGGGACGGTGGGTCATCGACGCACCAGGTCCGGGTGGCGCGTGATCATCGCCAGCGCGATGGCCTCGTGGTTGATGTCGAACCAGGGCGCGCACCGCTCCTTGAGCGCGTCGAGCTCGACGGCGGGCATCTCCTGGGTGATGCTGGTGTCGACCTCCGTATCGTCGTCGTCCTCCCAGTCAGAGGAATCCCAGCAGCGTGGGTCCAGGAGTTGGTCGTCGTGATTCATGGTGCTACTCCTTCTCGTTGGTGGTGGTGAAGGCGGGCATCTCGACCGTGGTGGCGAGCAGGTTGAAGGCCGGCCGCTCGGCGGTGGCGCGGGTGTCGTTGTCGCGGCGCCAGGTCTCGTAGGCGGTCTCGAAGGCACTGGAGAGGCCGGCGGTGTCCATCAGCCCACCACCGCGACGACGGTCGTCGTTCCGAAGCAGGTCGTCTTGATGTCGTACATCCCCGGCTCGAATCCGGCCTGCTGCAAGGCCGCTGCGACCAGCGCCGGGTGCGCCGGC
>Ga0335076_10000210_pt1 | contig 49568 bp, 53 predicted proteins | sample Lox_Sample_25_FD_206717 | JGI IMG/M metagenome (GOLD analysis project Ga0335076, IMG submission 206717) | Soil microbial communities from Loxahatchee National Wildlife Refuge, Florida, United States - Lox_Sample_2.5 | ecosystem: Environmental > Terrestrial > Soil > Wetlands | place: USA... | reverse complement strand
GGCTCGCATCGTCGGGGCGGAGTCAGTCATCTCACCAACAGCCTAGCCGTCTAATGCAAGGTTAGTGAGCTGACCAACTCGGAGCGGCGCTATGCGGGGTCGAGTTGCTAGATCAGCTCGAACGGCTGCGCGAGCCCGCCTCGGTCGCAGCCCATCGCTGGCGAAAGGAATACGGAACAAGGATTCTATCCGCCGTCGAAACACTCCTGTACCCGACACATTCGATCACGGAGTCGTGGTCGCTTCCATGGCCGCGCCGCACGAATGCGGGTATCGACCCGCGCGTGGCGACGCACCCGCTCGTCGCCAGATCCGTGCATCTGGTGCTAGCTGGCTTGGGCCTGGCTCCTGCTGACGCTGGCCCGGACAACCGGGCCTCGGAGTGCACGAAACGACGCTGCGAAGTCTGCTTGCCGGCGTTCGACGGTCGCGAGGCTAGGGCGAGCGTGACTATGGAAGCTCGTAGGAGGTGACTGACCCGTGCTGGTCGATCTCTACCAGCCGATTGGGCATGTAATCCGCGGCGGCCTGGTTGGATTGAAGGGCAGCGTTTGCGATCCAGCTGATCACGTCGCGCGTGAGGAGGTGTTGCCTGGCGCGGCCGTAACCGGCTGGGACGATGATCAGACCCGGATGGACGTCCTCGCGCATGTACATCGGGCGGAAGTCCGACGCGTTGTCGGTGACGAGCACGAATCCCTCCCGCTGGACCAGGTGCCGGAGTGTGGCGTCGCCGATCCCCAGGACACCCCGGTCGCGGTTGCAGGCGCTTCGAACCCCAGCTCGTGAGCCGAGGCGGCTCGAACGGCGCCGGCGGGTCGAACCGCTCGTCCGGGGACAGCACGATCAGCTTGCGCCCAAATCCGGCCGCGGGCATTCAACTGGGCAGCGATCTGACCCCCACTGACCTTGAGACCTGTTTCGGCCCCAACGAGACATGCCCAGTCGTCCAGTACGCGCTGGCGGGGCGGCCCACGGTCGCGGCCCATGACGGTGTAATCACGACCTGGGCCGCGCGCGGTCGGGCCCGAGTTGCCCTGCAGGTTGTCACCCTCACCCCGACGTTCGCCACCGCGTCGGCCCAATCCGACTTCGTCACCCTGACCGGTAACGGACCGCAGACATTTCACACGAACCTGCCGATCAAGCGCGGCGACTTCATCGCGCTGTTGGTCTGCGCCGGCGGGCGCCCGGCGATTGGTGGCACCGAAGGTGACGTCGATCTGCGGTGGGACAACGGACTGTTCGTGGGCCAGCCCCGCGCCCGCAGCCTGATGCAACCCGAGGGCAGGGAATACGCGTTCAACGCCACTGTCGACACCGGCAAGGAACCGAAGAGCCCCGGAGCCGCGTCGCGGGCGTGCCCGGCGTGATCGCCGCAGCGCCGCAGTTAGACTGGCGCGCGTGGGCGGTCCGACCTCGGGGCAAATCGAAAGCTACCGGCGCGACGGGTTTCTGATCGTCGAGCGATTTCTCGAGCCCGCCGACCTGGAGCGCATTCGCGAGCACTTCATGAGCGCGTTCGAGCACGAGTGGGAAACCGGGTTGGCGCCTGACGAGGTCAACTACGTGCCCGGGGTGACCGCTTCCGACCTGACCCGGCAACTGTGCAACGTGCGGAAAGCGGACCGCGTGCTGGCCGGGGTCACCCTGTCTCGGCAGGTCGGCGAGTTCGCGACGCGGCTGGCGGCGCTGCCCGGCGCTCGCCTCGCGCAGGACGACGCGATCTGGAAGCCCCCGTCCGGGAAGGCGTTGCTGTGTCATCAGGACGCCGCGTACCTCGATCACCTCGATTCCCCGAACATGACGACGTGCTGGATCGCGCTCGACGACACGGCGGCCGATACCGGGACGATCTATTACGTGCGCGGTTCCCATCGATGGCCGCACGCTCGGCTCGCTGGAACGTTCCACGCGCCGGACGACTGGCTCGGACACGTGCGAAGCTCGGTGCCTGACGGGGTGGAGCTCGAGCTCGTCCCGATCGAGGTTCCGGCGGGCGGCGCCGCGTTTCACGACGGCTGGACGTTCCACGGCAGTCCACCGAATGAGCGCGCGGATGCCCAGCGCCGCTCGATCATCAGCCACATGATCTCGACCGACACACGGTGGAACCCCGAGCACCCTCACCCGATCTACTCGCGCTACTGCCGCCCGGGCGAGACGGAGCTCGACGAGGCGTTCTTCCCGGTTCTGTGGCGCGACGGATACCGGACCCAGTGGCTGTCGGAATACACATCGGTGGGAGTCCCGGCCTGATTGTCGGGCCAGGAGGGAGCCGTGGCCGTCACCACAAGCGCCGGCAGTTCGCCCGCATCGATCCCCGACATTCGCGCGCTACGCGACTGCTGGCATCCGGTTGCCTACGCTGACGCGCTGGCGTCCGAGCCGCTAAGGGTGGTGCTGCTCGACGAGCCGGTGGTCCTCTGGCGCGACTCACAGGGCGTGCCACATGCACTCAACGACGTGTGCATCCACCGAGGGACGGCGCTCTCGCTCGGCCGTGTGATCGACGACCAGCTGATGTGCCCATACCACGGGTGGCGCTACGCGGCGGACGGGCGATCCAAGGCGATTCCGCAGCTGACCGACCCGACGCGGGTTCCCGGAAAAGCGCGGGTCGCTTCGTATGCGTGCGCATCGCGTTACGGGATCGCGTGGGTGGCGCTCGGCGAGCCGCGCTGGCCGCTGCCCGACGTCCCGGAACTCGAGTCACCCGAGGCATGGCAGGTCGTGCCATGCGGCCCGTACTCGTGGCGATCGGATGCCTCCCGGCAGGTCGAGAACTTCACGGATTTCGGGCATTTCCCATGGGTGCATCCGGGGCTGCTCGGCGATCCGGCCCGGCCGGCGGTTCCCCGTCACAGCGTTGCCGCTGACGGCCACATCCTCCGCTACGAGATCGTTCGACCCGAGGCGCCCAGCAGCGACGAGTTTCCGGTCTTCGCCAACGAGCAGACCGAGGCGCCCGAGCGCCGGAGCCGCTATGAGCTCCACCTGCCCTACACGATCGTTCTGCGGTTGGGCTGGGGTGGCGAGCGAGGAATGGTCTACTTCTTCGCCTCCCAGCCGGTCGGCGAGGAAGCCTGCACCGGCTACCTGATGATCGCCCGCAACTATGACCGCGACAAGCCGGTCGACCTGCTGCAGGAATTCGAGAACACGATCTTCGAACAGGACCGGCGGATGGTCGAATCTCAGCGGCCGTGGAAGGTGCCGTTCGACCTGGCAGCCGAGATGCATTTGAAGTTCGACGCGGTCGCCGTCGCGTACCGCAGAGCCATGAGCAGGCAGGGCCTGGCTGCCAGCGGTCCATCCTGACGACCGCCGGCGCTCTGTGGTTCAGCCGCTTTGGGCGACCGCGGCGGTCTCGCCCGATTGTGCGCTGAACAGCGACTCGAGCGCCCCGCCGAGCAGCCTCGCATCGTGAACGGGGAGGCGACCTGCCTGGAGCGGGCGGGCGAACCCGGGGAGTTGGCAGCGCGCGAGTGTAGGCGCGCGGAAGTGGAGCCTGGCAGCGGGGTCGTAAAGGGTGGCGTCCACCCGAACACCGTGCGTACGCAGCGCCGACAGATGGTCCTCGGCGGTCATGCCGGCCGTCTCGCCACGTCCAGGGTCCAGGTTGCAAAGCCACAGGACCCGGGCAGGGGTGCGGGCGAGCGCCGAGACGATCTGCGGGAGCGCGCTGGTTGCGAGCGTGCTCGTGTACAGCGAACCCGGTGCCAGCAGGACCCAATCCGCGTTTTGGATCGCTTGCACCGCGGCGACGGGGGTGCGCGGCCACTGCGGATCGAAGCGCAGTCGGATGATGCGGTCGGCCGTGTGTCCGATTGCCGATTCGCCGGCGATCAGTCGGTCACCGGTGTCGGCGAGCAGCCCGACCGGCTCGACGCTCGCCGGCAGAACGCGGCCCGAGATACCGAGCCACTCTCCGAGCCAGCGACTCGAGGTCTCTAGGTCGCCGAGTGAGTCCATCAGCGATTGGATCAGGAGATTGCCGACAGGATGCCGGCCGTAGCGCGTCTCCAGGGGTCGAGACATCACCGTTGCCAGCAGGTTCGTCCCGTCGCTCAGTGCGACCAGCGAGCGCCGCAGGTCGCCCACGGCCGGCCCGCCGAAGCGCCGGCGGAGGTCTCCCGACGAGCCGCCGTCGTCCGCGGTCGTGACGATCGCCGTCAGCTCAACGGGCGCGTCCCGCAGGGCAGCAAGGACGGCGGCGACGCCGTGTCCGCCTCCGAGCACCGCGATACGCGTCGTCATCGACATGCTCATTCAACGGTTGCGGTCTGCGCGAGATTGCACGGCCGCAAGTGGTACCTGGAGGATCGGATCGAACGGATGCTGGGCGTGTTCGGCCAGCTCGACTCATCTCCTGCCCCCGATTTGCAGCGGGGGCGAGGGCGAGACCGGTTGGCTTACGGGGCTTCGACGATCTCGAGGCCGTTGCCGTCCTGGTCACGGACGGCGAACATCGCCGGTACGCCGGGCCAGCGCAGCAGCTCGCCGACCTCGACCGCGCGGGCCTGCAGGCCGGCGTGAACGGCGATAGCGTCCGCGGTCGCGAGCCGGATCCCGGTCTGCACGCCGGCGGGGACGCCCTCGTGCGCCGGAACCAGCGCGACCGTGACGCTCGCGCCGGGAGGCGCCATCTCGATCCAGCGCCCGCCGAATTGCGGGAGCGGGACGTCGCGACGCAGCTCGAACCCGAGGCTGTCGCGGTTGAACTCGACCGCTCGCTCCTGGTCGGTCACGGGCACCCCGATCGTAATGACGTCGGTGATGGGTGTGGGTGTCGGGTCGGTCATCTCAGATCTCCTGTTCGAACGCGTCTTTGAGCGCCACCAGGCGCTGTCGCCAATAGGTCTTCATCCGCTCCGCCTCGCCGGCATCGGCCAGGCGTCGGTGCTCGAGTGCAGCGGTGCTCCTCGCCTCGTCCTTGACCAGAAACGTCACGTTGACTCGCGTGCCACTATCGCCCCAGTCGAAGCGCGCCGACCGGGGCCTGGTGGCGGTTCGCTCGCGCAGGTCGGCGTCGGGCAACCACCGCTCGCGCAGGCGCTTGTCGACGAATGCATCGAACACCGCTTCGGCGGGGGCGGCGACCGTCCTCGATGCCGTGATCACGAACCCGTCGTCCTTCTCGCCGACGACGCGCAGGCCGCGGGCGCGCTCGTAGCTGGCCGCGATCGCCTGCACGTTCCACGCCAGCGGGTTGAGGTCCTGTTGCTCGGCGAGCCAGCGGGCGGTTTCTCGGTGCGTCCGATTCGCTGCGCCCCAGTCGTCGAGCGTCTCGAACCACTCCTCCCATCCGCGGCCTGTCCGGCGGCGGATGGACTCGTTGGAGGTCGCGAGCTTCACGTCCTTCAGGGTGTCGCCGTCCGCGGCGCGAAGCAGGCTCGCGCGGGCCGTCGTGTAGCTCTCGCCGGTCTTCTCCATGCGCGCTCGGACGAGGCGCTTGAACGACTTGTGCTCGGTCATCGCTGTACTCCCTTCGGGCAGGCGCGGCCCCGCAACTCACGCTCGCGGCGCCCCGCCGGAAAGGGCAACGACTCACCGGCGTCCCGAGGGCACGAGCCCCCTTTGCCCCCGCTTGGGCCGGTGGCGTGAGCACCGGAATCGAGGGTTGGGCGCGGGACGGCGCCTGAACTCCGATATTGCTAGCACGTACGACCGCTCCCCGCGAGAAAACTCATCGCTCCACCGGCACAGATACGGTTCGCCCCGTGCCCGAGCCGCCGGCCGTCTACGACCACGTCGTCTGGATCCTGATGGAGAACCACTCCTACGGCCAGATCATCGGATCGACGGATGCTCCGTACCTCAACAAGCTCGCCGGACAGGCGGGCGTCGCGACCAACTTCTACGCCGAGGCGCACCCGAGCCTGCCGAACTACATCGCGATGACGTCGGGCTCGACCCAGGGCATCACGGACGACAACCCGCCGGCGGACCATCCACTGAGCGTCCCGAGCATCTTCAGCCTGCTGCCCGCGGGCGCGTCGCGTTCGCTCGAGGAGTCGATGCCGTCGAATTGTCTGAAGACCGACTCCGGAAACTACGCGGTCCGCCACAACCCGCAGGCGTACTACACGAACCTGAACGGTGACTGCGCCCAGTGCAACGTACCGCTGGCCGACCCGCCCGACATCTCAGCGCGTTTCACGTTTGTGACCCCGAACCTGATCAACGACATGCACGACGGCACAGTGGCCGACGGTGACACGTGGCTGTCGACGTTCGTCCCGCAGCTGCTCGCGAGCGCCGAGTACGCCGCCGGCCGCACGGCGGTGTTCATCACCTGGGATGAGGACGACGACCTCAGCGGGAACCACATCCCGACGTTCGTGATCGCCCCGTCGGTCGCGCCCGGAACACAGGTCTCGGCGAAGCTCGACCACTACGCGATGCTCCGCGCCACCCAGGAGATGCTGAACGTGGCGCCGCTGCTCGGCAATGCCGCCACCGCGGCCGACATGCGGGCCCCGTTCAATCTGTAGTGGAGATTCGCCGGCGGGTCTGGCGCGGGTCGACCTCGGCGAGGGAACCTGCACAACACGACAATGCAGTCGGCTTGCTCAGACCCTGCCGTAGTACGCATGTGGGGCATGCGCAGTACGACGCGCTCGAGCCGGAAGCGCTCCGTTGTCGCATCATGCATGCCCGAGGGACCGCGGAAGGGTGAGACGCTACTCGCCGGCCTCGAGCGCCGGCTGCCCCGTCGGCGTCGCAGCGACCCGGCGCGTCCGGAACGCGACCGCGCCGACCGCCGCCAGCGCCACCGTGACGAGGCCGGCGCCGACGAACACCGCGCGCACGCCGGCGAAGCCGAGCAGCGCGCCGGCGCCCAGGAATGCGGCCACGAACGCGATGTTCTCGAGCACGTCCTTCAGCCCGAACACGCGGCCGAGGAGGCGTTCGGAGACCATTTCCTGCATCAGGCGCATCTCGGGCCCCACCAGCAGGTTCTCCCCGAGGCCGATGAACGTGAAGGCGACCAACGCCAGCGGCAGGTCCGGCGCGAGCGCCGCGACCGCCATCGCCACGCCGGACAGCGCGATGCCGAACAGCCAGCGCCGGCGCAGACCATCGATGTCTGAGCCGGCGCGCGCGTTGGTCCACGAGCCGGCGACCATTCCCAGGCCGTACAGCGCCATCAGCACGCTGTAACCCGAACCGCCGGCGTGGAGCGGTCCGGTCGCGAGCAACGGCGCGATCACGTTGAACATCGCTCCGGTCAGCACCACGAGCGCGCCCACGATCATCAGTACCGGCACCCCCGGCAACGCGAGCGCGGCTCGTGCGCCGGCGCGGGTGTCGGCCCAGACGGAGCTCGGCAAGCTCTTCATGCCGGTCGCGTCCGCCTCTATCGCGGCCTCGGGAGACGGCCCGAGCTCCACCCCGCCGAGCAAGATCGCCGAGACGACGAAGGTCGCCGCGTTCAGCACGAGCACGGCCGGAGCGGTCGTGATCAGCAGCAGGACGGCGGCGATCGCCGGCCCGAGCATCAACCCCGTGTTGATGCTTGCGTAGAACATCGCGGTCAGCTGAGAGCGCCGCTCCGGCGGCACCATCCCCGGCAGCGCCGCGTTGATCGCCGGTCGGAATAGTGCGGTGCCCACGCCGGCGAGCAGCGCGAACGCGACGGTCGCGGCAAACGACGGGACGATCGCGATCGCGACGAAGCAGATCGCGCGGATCAGGTCGGCGCAGACGGCGAGCCGCCGGCGCGAGATCCGATCGGCGAGCGAGCCGAACAGGGGCGACAGGACGATCCCGGGCAGGAACTCGCCCAGCAGAACCAGCGCGATCGCCCAGCCGGAGTGGAGCCGATCGTAGGCGACGAGCAGCAGCGCGACGTAGGCGGCGCCGGTGCCGACCTGCGACTGGAAGAAAGCCGCGAAGAAGCGTCGCAGCGCGGGCCGTTCTCTGAGCAGCGCGAACACTGTCGAGCTTTAATCGGCTTTTAGCCGGGTCAACGTGAGGGAAAAGGGCGTGGCATGGTTGGGGCATGTCTATAACCAACCTTGTTTCGCCGTCTGCGACGCTGGCGGTCAACGAACGGATCCGCCGACTGATCGACGCAGGCCAGCCGATCCTTCACCTGGCGTTCGGCGAAGCGGGATTACCGGTGCCCGATGAGGTCGTCGATGCGCTGACGCGTGGCGCGCCGGACAACGGCTATGGACCAGTAGCCGGATCGCCTCGCGCCCGCACCGCCGCGGCCGGTTGGTTCGACCGTCGCCGGCTGCGGACCGATCCCGACCAGGTCGTGATCGCACCGGGCAGCAAGGCGCTGCTGTGGGCGCTGCTGGCCGTGCTCCCGGGCGATGTCGTCCTGCCCCAGCCCTCGTGGGTGAGCTACGCGGCGCAGGCGGCTCTGGCGGGAAAGCGGGTGTGGGGCGTTCCGATCGCCGCCGACGGACCCGGCGGGGTGCCCGACCCGACGGCGCTCGAGGAGACGCTGGCCGCCGCGGCTCGCCAGGGCCACCGCCCCGGGGTGATCGTGCTCACGCTCCCCGACAACCCGACGGGGACCGTGCCGGATGCCGACCACGTGCACCGGACGGTTGAGATCGCCGAGGCGCACGGGCTGAGCATCGTCTCCGATGAGATCTACCGCGATCTCGCGCACGAGCCCGGCGCGGTCCACAGCCCTGCCGAGTACCTCCCCGAACGGACCTACGTCACGAGCGGTCTGAGCAAGAACATGGCGCTCGGGGGCTGGCGGATCGGCTTTGTCCGCGTCCCGGAAGGCGCGGCCGGCCGAGCGGCGCGGGAGGCGATGGTCGGACTGGCGAGCGAGGTGTGGTCGAGCGCGCCCGCGCCGATGCAGCACGTCGCCGGGCACGTGCTGAACGAGCCGCCCGAGGTAGTCGCGCATATCGACCGGAGCCGTCGGCTGCACCGAGCGACGACGCTTGCCGCCCACGGCCGCCTCGCCGCCGCGGGCATCCGGTGCCGCCCTCCGACCGGCGGCTTCTACCTGTACCCGGACTTCGAGCCGATGCGCCCGCAGCTCGCCGGGCAGCGCGTCGACGGGGGTGATGCGCTCGCCGAGCACCTCCTCGAGCAGTACGGGATCGGCGTCCTCAGCGGCGTCGCGTTCGGCGACGAGCCGAGCGCGCTGCGCTGCCGAATCGCCACCAGCCTGCTCTACGGCGAGAGCGACGATCAGCGCCGGCAGGCGCTCGCTGCTGGGGACCCGTTGCAACTTCCGTGGATCAAGAGCAGCCTCGACCGCCTCGGGGAGGCGGTGGCCGCAATCGGGACGGATCAGGCGGCGTCCCCGAACGCCGCCTGATCCTCTCGGCGAGCAAGCTCGACCTCCCGTGCCGTCATTCGGCGAGACGCGAGCGCTCAGCTGGGCGATAGGTGGGCCGGCGAGAAATTCGCGACCGCCGCGCGCACCTCGTCAAGCTCGGCCTCGTTCAACGGGAGCCGCGGTGGACGGCACCGGCCGCCTCCGAGCCCCAGCTCGTCGAGCGCGGCCTTGAAGTACTGCACGAGCTTTGGCTTCATGTCCAGGCGCGCGAGCGGCAGTAGCTGCGCGTACAGCTCCCGCGCGCCGGCGAGCTCGCCGGCGGCGCAGAGATCGAACAGACGCACGGATTGAGCGGGCAGCACGTCCGCCACGCCCGACACCCAGCCCACGGCGCCGGCGCAGAAGCCTTCGAGTGCCCAGTCGTCGCCACCGACGAGCACGTCGACGTCCGGGCACAGATTCACGAGCTCGGCGATCCGCCGGGCGTCGCCCGAGGTCTCCTTGAACGCGGCGATCATCGGCACCTCGCGGGCGATCGTTGCCAGCAGCGCGGGCTCGAGGTCGCTGCCGCTGCCCAACGGGTTGTTGTAGACGAGCAAAGGGAGGTCGGTGGCGCGCGCCACCGACCCGAAGAACTCGACGAGCTCGCGTTCGTCGGCGCGGTACAGCAGCGGTGGCAGGATCATCACACCGTCGGCGCCGGCGGCGGCCGCATCATGCGCATAGTCGGCTGCCTGCTCGGCGGTCGGCGCCGAGATCCCCGCGCATACCGGGGCCCCGCCGGCGGCGCCGACGACGGTCTCGATCACCTCGCGCCGCTCCCCGCGCGAGAGGCTGCCGCCCTCGCCGACCGTGCCGTTCGGGACGATGCCGTGGACGCCCTCGGAGAGGAGCCATCTGACCTCGGAGGCCACCGCCTCGTGGTCCACCGTGAGGTCGGTGCCGAAGTGGGTGACGATTGCGGCGTGAACGCCCTTCATCGAGGTCCTCCTGTGGTCGCTCTGAGTGTTCGCAAGTATCCCCCGCGGCCGATCGCACGGGCGGGATCGAACGCGGCCATCAGGTCCGCGTGGCGTCCGTCGAGCAGCAGATCCGCCAGAAGCTCGCCCGTGAGCGGCGCGAGCGTGATCCCGAGCGTGGCGTGCCCCGTGGCGACGTGGATGCCATCCCAACCGGGAATCGGCCCAATGAACGGGAGCCCGTCGGGCGACAGCGACCGCATGCCGGCCCAATCAAGCGGCTGTCCCGGCATCTCCCAGCCAGGGAGTGCCCGCTGCGCGGCGGCGGTGATCGCGGCAAGCCGGCGCTCGCTCAAGGCGAGTCCGCGCGCCCCAAGCTCGAGCGTGCCCGACATGCGCACGGCGCCGTCGAATGCGCTGATCGCGACCTTGGGCGCCTCCAGGTACAGGGCGTGTCGGGGTCCGCTTGGTTGCGCCGTGAACGTGCGGCTGTAGCCCTTCGCGCCGGCGATTGGCAGGCGCACCCCGAAAGCAGCGAGCAGCGGTGTCGAAGCGACACCGCAGGCGAGCACGATCGCATCTGCCCGCCGCATCGTCGACTGGCTCTCGACGATCCACGTCGAGCCGTCGCGAATGAGCGAATCAACCGAGGCACGTTCGAACACCTCGCCGCCGGCGGCGAGGAGCGCACGCCGGACCCCGTCGCACAGCCCCTCGGGCCGCACACGGCGATCCCCGCGCGCGATCACGCCGCCGATCACGTCTGCGGCCAGCGCCGGCTCGAGCCCGAGCAGGTCGGATGCCGACAGTCGCTCGAGCGGGTCACCGGCACCGGCGCCCCGAAGCTCGTCCGCCACGTTCAACAGATGCTCGAGCTCCGATTGCTCGAACGCCGGATACAACAACGGCTCGTCGTGAAGCTCGAATTCGGCGCCGCGCCCGGCCAGGCGGTCGAAGGCCGGTCCCGCCTGCGCCGCCGCCAGTTGCATCGCGACCAACCCCCGCTCATACGCGGGCCGGGCGCAGCTGAGCAGAAACCGTCCAATCCACGCGATCATCGCCGGCGACACCGTGGGTCGGATCCACAACGGCCCGGATGGATTGACGAGCCATCGCAACGACTCGCCGATCACCCCCGGGCCGGGTACGGGGACCGCCAGCGACGGCGTTATCCACCCGGCGTTACCGGCCGATGCGCCGCCGCCGCAACGGTCGCGCTCGAACAAAGTGACCGAGCCCCCGCGACTGACCAGCGCCTCCGCGACGCACAGGCCCACGGCGCCGCCGCCGATCACGACGACTCGCACTACAGCGAGAAGCCCGCCGGGAACGGGTCGGTCGGATCGAGCAGGTACTGGCTCATGCCGGTGATCCAGGCGCGGCCGCTGACCTCGGGTACGACAGCCGGCGCGGAGCCGAGGCTCACCTCCTCGAGGAGGCGCCCGGTGAAGCGGCTCCCGATGATCGACTCGTTGACGAACTGCTCGCCGAGCGCCAGCTCGCCGCGAGCATGGAGCGCGGCCATCCGCGCTGAGGTCCCCGTTCCGCATGGCGAGCGATCGAGCCAGCCGGGGTGGATCGCGGTCGCGTTGCGAGCGTCCGCGCCGTCGCGCCCGGGCGCATGGAACACGACGTGCTTGCAGCCGCTGATCGCGGGATCGACCGGATGCACGGGCAGCGCCGACGCGTTGATCGCCGAGATGATCTCGAGCCCGCGGTCGATCAGCGCCTGCGCGTTCGCGGGCACCGGATCGAGCCCCACGGCCGCCGCCGGGATCAGCGCGTAGAAGTTGCCTCCGTACGCCATGTCATACGTGACCGTCCCGAGCGAGCCGACTTCCACGGTCGCGTCGAGCGCCGCCACGAACGCCGGCACGTTGCGTAGCCGCACGCGCTCGGCGCGCCCCTCGGAGACCGTCACGGTCGCCTCGACGAGCCCGGCCGGTGTGTCCAGCCGGATCACGGTCTCGGGCTCCGAGACGGCGACCATCCCGCACTCCACCAGCACGGTCGCGACGCCGATCGTTCCGTGGCCGCACATCGGGAGCAGACCCGAGACCTCGACGAACAGTACGCCCCAGTCGGCGTCGGGTCGCGTGGGCGGCTGCAGGAACGCGCCAGACATCGCCGAGTGGCCCCGGGGCTCGCGCATCAGCAGCAGCCGGAGGTGGTCGAGGTGCTCCTCGAAGTACAGCCGCCGCGCCTGCATCGAGTCGCCCGGAATCGGACCCAGGCCGCCCGTGATGACCCGCGTGGGCATTCCCTCCGTGTGCGAGTCGACCGCCGAGAAGTAGTTCGCCGCTCTCATCGCGGCCGTGAGTATCTACGATCACGGAATGCTGTTCGCGATGATCCGCAAGGCCGGCCCGGCGTGGGATCCTTCGCGGCCGCTGCGCGAGCAGGACCTCTGGGGCGAGCACGCCAGGTTCATGGACGACCTGTTCGCAGAGGGCTTCGTCGTGATGGCCGGCCCACTCGGCGACGGGCACCTCGGTCAAGGCGGCACCGAGCATCGCGTGCTGCTCATCTTCGACGCCGACGGCGAGAGCACGATCGATGCGCGGCTCGCCGAAGACGTCTGGACCTCCACGGGAATGCTCGAGACGGTCTCGCTCGAGCGTTGGAACGTCCTGCTCGGCGACCTCACCGGTCGTTGAGATCGAGCACCGGGGTCGGCGGCTCGATCGCGCGCTTCCCGTCGGTCGGGACGATTGCCGTGCCGATCGCGAAGAACTCGATCACTTGGCTGCCCCAGCCGTGGCTCTTCTCGTGCAGCGACACGCCGACGATCCCGGCTGCCTCCAGCTCCTGAGCCTCTGACTGCATCCGCTGCATCGCGAGCTCGCGCGCCTCGTACAGCGCCTGGGTGTTGGAATCCCGAGCACTCCGCGGTTCCAACCGGCCGGCGAGCGGGACGGCACCGATGGAGCGGCCGGGAGCTCCTCTGGGTGGACCGTATGCGACAGCTCGACGCCGACGGTGCCGTCGGCGTGGTAGCCCTGCGCCTGCGAGAGCAAGCGTTGGCGCACCGCGTCGCGCGCGACATGGAAAGCCTGGCTCAGCTCCGCGAGCTCCTGGTTTGACTGGAGCGTGGGCATTCTTCGCCGGCGCATTCCCTGACTCGGCGAGGCGAACCTCACCGAGGTGGCCGCCACCAGCCCGGCGGGCTCGTAGCCGGCCTCGTGGAGTCGCCAATAGTCCGGGACCGAGAGATCGCTGAGCAGCGGCCAGTTCGTCTTGGTCGAGCCCGGCAAGCGGATCGCGGTCCCGGAGATCAGGTAGTCGATTGTCCGTTTGGCCAACTCGTGCTCGCCTCGCCGGAGCTCGACGCCGACGACCACGTCCGCCCCGACATGGAGGGCTTCCTCGCTCAGCCGGTTCAGCGCGTTGGGCATGGGGTTCCTCGAGCCGGCTGAAGCTGCGCCCGCTCGGGCTCCAGCGGCGATACGGCGGCACCGGGGGCAGCAGCGCCTGCCCGACCCGCACCACGCTCCCGCCCATCACTGCGCCAGGGGACGGGGCCCGACCGCACCAAGCAGCGCGAACTCGTTCACCGGCAGGCCGCTCGTGAACAGCGAGCCAACTGCCCCGAGCGCCTGCAGCCGGCGTTCGGCTGCGAGCGGAATCCCTCCCTCCTCGATCCGCGCGAGCGAGTCGGCCCGCCCCGCCTCACCGGGCTGCTCATCGGGCTCGCCATCGGGCCGGTCAGGGCCGCGTAAAAAACCCATCGCTCGGACCTCACACTACTCCGGCGACGTCCGCGCCGGCAGCGAAACTCTCGATTCCGGGCGAATCGCCTGGACGGATGTTTATCCCTGTGGCTATGGAGTTAGGCCGCGCGCGGCCGAAATATATGTCCATATGCGGACTCGTCCCCTGATCGCGGTCACCACCTCGGAGCTTCGCCGCCCCGAAGATGGGGGCGCGCGGCCGCAGGGCGAACCGCCAAAGCTCGAGGTGGCACTGGCGACGCAGTATCCGGAGGCGATCGAGCGTGCCGGCGGCATTCCGGTGATCGTGCCGCTACTCCGGCCGGATGGGATCGACGCGCTGCTCGACCGGGTCGACGGCGTGTGCCTGCCCGGCGGCCCCGACGTTCAGCCCGCCGTGTACGGCGCCGAGCCTCACCCGGAGCTCGGACCGACTGAACCGCGGGTCGATGCGGTGGAGCTCGCGCTGGTCCGCGCCGCCGATCGCCGCAAGCTTCCGATCCTCGGCATCTGTCGCGGCATGCAGCTCCTGAATGTGGCGCGCGGCGGGACCCTCCATCAGCACCTTCCCGACGTTGTGGGCGCGGGAATCGAGCACCGCCAGCCCGACCACGGCAGCATCCCCACGCACCGGATCGAGACGGCCTCGCACAGCCGTCTGCGGGCCACTCTCGGCGGTCCCGCGCTCGAGGTCAACTCGTTCCACCATCAGGCGGTCGAGAAGCTTGGCAAGGGGCTGGTCGCGACCGCATGGGCGGAGGACGGGACGATCGAGGCGATCGAGAATCCCAGCGATCGCCTGGTCATCGGCGTCCAGTGGCACGCCGAGGGGTTGCTTGCCCATGACGCGCTGTTCGAGCTCCTGGTCGCCGCCGCTGCCGGGGCCGAGGAGCAGATCGCGGAGCCTCGCGTCGTGGCGCAGAGCGCCGCCGAGCCTCGGCGGCTCGCGTCGGCCAGGGCCCGCTCGGCGCGGCCGCGCCGTCCGTCCGCGTCCCGGCGTCTGGCCAGCGCCGGTTAATACGACGGTTAGCTTCGCCGTGGTTAACTCTTGATCACGGAAGCGCTAGACACACTTAAGCGGGGCGCCGCGCCGTTGGGGACTGCAGGGTGGGCAACCTGGCGACCTTCCGAGCCTTACACCGTGGGGATCGAGGAGGAGGTCATGCTTCTCGATCCCGCGAGCTGGGCATTGACCCAGCGGGGCGACGAGGTTCTGGCGCTCGCCGGCGACGACCTTGCCGGGCGGTGCGCCGCCGAGACGCACGAGGCCGCGCTCGAGCTGCGGACCGGGCCGCACGCCACCGTCCGTGACGCGATCGCCGAGCTGCGCGAGCTCAGGTCGCTGCTCGGGAGGGAACTCTCATCGCTGGGCATGGCGGCCGCCGCCTGCGGGACGCACCCCGGGCCGCTGACCGAACCGACGAAGGTCTCGCCGTCGAGTCGCTACCAGGTCATCTATAAGACGACGCGGGACCTGGCTCGCCGTGCGCCGACCTTCGCGCTTCACGTACACGTCGGCGTGCCCGATCCCCAGCGGGCGATCCGGCTGGTGAATCAGCTCCGCGCGCACCTGCCGATGCTGCTGGCGCTGTCGGCCTCCTCGCCGATGTTGCAGGGGCGCGCGACCGGGCTGGCGTCGAACCGCACGATCCTGTTTCAAGGGTTTCCGCGCACGGGGATCCCGCGGCGCTTCGACAGCTACCGGGATTGGGTGGGGACCGTCGATCTGCTCGTGCGCTCGGGCGCGATCCCCGAGCCGACGTTCCTGTGGTGGGACGTACGGCCGCAGCCGCGGCTCGGCACGGTCGAGATCCGGATCATGGATGCGCAGCCGCGACTGGCCTCGACGGCGGCGCTCACCGCGCTCGTGCAGGCGCTGGCGCGGCTCGAACTCGAGCAGGGCTTCGCTTCGCAGAAGCTCGTCTCCGCGCAGGAGGTGTTGGCCGAGAACCGGTTCATCGCCGCGCGCGACGCCACCGCGGCGGAGCTGATCGACCCGGTGAACACCAGGCTTGTGCCGCTGCCGCGCCTACTAGACGATGTGCTCGCGGCCGCGCGACCCCACGCCGCCGCGCTAGATGCAGTCGAGGAGCTGGACGAGGTCCGGATGCTCGTGCTTGACCCCGAGCCTCGCCGGCAGGAGCGTCTCGCGGCGTCCGCCGGGGTGCCGCAGCTCGTCGCCGACCTGGCCGCGCGCTTCTCGGCCTGATCAGAAGCTCTGCGCCGGATCCTCGTGCTGCGCGGCCTGTTCCTGTGCGGTCAGCTCGAGCATGGTCGCGGGCGGGTCGGGGACCGCGATCGTCGAGGTGACGCGTAGCTCCTGGTCCACGTGGATCAGCTCGCCGGGCTCGAGCAGGCGCCACAGCGGGTTGGTGTCCATCGGCTGGGAGGCGATGATGGTGGCGGGCCGGATCGACAGCTGTCCCGAGAACACGCGCGTGATCCCTGAGGCCGCGCGCTGGTCGAAGCCGCCGTCGGCGCCACCGAGCGCAGCGATCGAGCGCTCGAGGATCCACAGCTCGTTCGTGTCGGGGTAGCGGAGCGCCCAGATGTCGGTCGGCGTCGTCAGCAGCATATTCAGCGAGTACAGCGTGATCTCGGCGGCGAGCTCCCGGGCCGCATGGGTGATGCCGGCGGCGACGTCGCCCCCATGCTCCTCGATCCGCTTGGTCATCAGCGTGAAATACAGCTCCGAGTCGGTCGACCCCTCAACGAGCTCGCCGTGCGCGCCGAGACGATCACGCAACGCCGGAAGGTCGCCGAGCACCCCGTTGTGCGCGAACAGCCGCCCGTGCTGCTCGAACGGGTGGGTGTTGACGATCGTCGGCTCACCGGCGGTGGCGTGGCGGATGTGCGCGACGAACGTTCGCGAGCTCACCTCGTGAGCGTCGGCGATGAACGTCTGGCTGCGGTTCGCTGCCACGGGCTTGCGATACACCCACGGCGTGCCGTCCGGATTGAACGTTCCGAGCCCGACGCCGTCGGGCTGGGTTTCGCTCAGCGCCATGAGGCTCGTCGGCGCGTCCAGCAGCCAGAAGGTCGCCTGCACCTCGTTTTCACCGCCGCTCATCCCGAACAGCCGGCACATGGCGCGCGATTGTATGTGGTGCGGCGGTTGTGCGTTAAGCGTCTCCTAGACTGAGCCGCTCGTGGAGACTGCGTCTGAACACGCGGAGCCGCTCGTCCACACCCCGACGGCGCCTACGCTCGATGCGCCGCGGACGCTCGCCCGTCGCGGCCGCGACCGCGCCGCCGAGGCGGTGTACGGCGCTCGGTACGCGATCGGGGTGTACCTGGGGACGCGCGTCCTGCTGCTGGTCGTCGCGCTCGTCAACGGCACGCTTCGCCACCACGCGTTCACTCACGAGCTGTCGCAGTGGGACGGCCTCTGGTACCGGATGCTCGCCGACCACGGCTACCCGATGCACGTGTCGCATGTGCAGACGACGCTCGGCTTCTTCCCGGTGTACCCGGGGATCGTGTGGGCGGTCTCGCACGTGTTCGTGGTCCCAATCGCGCACTGGGAGATCCTGTCGACCACGATCGCCGGCGTGATCGTGGCGGGCATCGGTGGCCTCGTCGCGACCGTGCTCGTCCAGCGCCTCGCGACGGGATGGTGGGGCGAGCACGCCGGCCGCAAAGCGGTCCTGATCTTCTGCCTGTTCCCGGGGTCGGTGGTGTTCTCGATGGTCTACGCGGAGGGAATCCTGCTCCCGCTCGCCGCCGGGTGCATCCTCGCGCTGCAGAAGCGCCGCTGGGTGCTCGCCGGCGCGCTCGCCGCGGTCGCCACCGCGACCGAGCCCGAGGCGCTCGTGCTCGTGGTGGTATGCGCGGTATCGGCGGGGCTCGAGCTTCGCCGGCGCGGCTTCGCCGACCGCTCGGCGCGCCGCAGCCTGATCGCACCGGCGCTGTCGGTCGTCGGCGCGGGCGCGTTCGCGGCCTTCCTCTGGGTGTGGACCGGCTCGCCGTTTGCGAGCCTGATCGCCCAGCGTGACGGATGGAGCGAGAAGACCGATCCGCTCGCGCTCGTCCATCTCGCGCAGATCACGGCCTCGCAGATCTCATTCCGTCACTTCAACCATCCGACGATTGACCTCAACCTCGTCGTCGGGCTGGTCGGCGCGGTCGTGCTGATCGTGCTCCTGGTGCTGGTCATCCGCAACCGGCGGGAGATGTCGATGGAGGCGATCGTGTGGACGCTCGGGATCAGCTGGCTCGCGATGACCTCCGAGTACACGCCGCCAAACCCGCGGCTGCTGATCACCGCGTTCCCGGCGGTGATGGTGCTCGCTCGATACGTCCATGGGAAGTGGTGGACGGCGCTGCTGTGGTTCAACGGCGTGGCGCTCGTGGGTCTGAGCGCGCTGACGTTCGTGGGGACGACGCTCCGGCCGTAGGCGGTCGTTGGGCGTTTTCTAAACGGCGGGGACCTGGAGTGGGGTGTGGCGGCCCTAATTCGGATCGATCCCTGAGAGCGAACATGCAATCGCGACAATCGACGCGAGCTTCATCGACCGTGACGTAGGACGCATGTGGGCATGCGGGACACGGCACGGTCGGGCCGAAGCTCCTCGATTGTTGTGATACGCATGCCCGGCGCACCCGCCGGCGATCAACGACTGAACAGCTCGACCCAGATCACGCTGGCGTAGCCAAACGACCGCACATTCCGCTGCGGATACCGTCTCGCGAGCGCCTCACGCACCGCCACGTATTGCGCGTAGTGGGCGCGCGACGCGGCCGTCCCGGTTGGCAGTCCCTGGTGGCTCGCCACCAGCCACACCCGAGTACAGCCCGCCGGAACCAAAGGCGTCTCGTACTGCTCGACGTGCGGCTGAACCGGTCCGCCGGAGTAGTAGTCGAACGGCATCGACGCGTCGCGCGGATAGAACGCGACGCAATCACCGGGCCGGGCGGCGTGGGTCACGTACGCGGTTGCGGCGCGCCAGTTCTCGGGCGAGGTGCCGTAGCTCGGAACGAGCACGACCAGCCTCAGTGCGATCAGGATCGCGACCGCGACCCAGGCCAAGACCGGCGGTACCGCCCGGCTCATGATCACCCATGCGAGCAGCAGCGCCACCGCGGGCAGCGATACGAGCAGGTTGCGCGGTGTGAAGATCGGCTGCCCGATGAACGACCAGATCAACATCAGGGCGACCGGAATGACCAGCCACGACACCGCGAGTATCGGTCCCCATTCGCGCCGCCGGGCGATCCTCACGGCGGCGAAGATCAGCAGCGCCACGGTCACGATCGCCAGCGGCGTGGCGACGGCCGTCGGATGGAAGTTCGGCTCGAACCCCGCCGACGTGAGCGCCCCGGTGACCTGGCGCGCGAGCTTGGGGTTCGGACGGCCGATCCAGAACAGCTGGCCCGAGCCGCGGCTGAGTGCGAGCACCGCCAGCGGGATCCAGCAAACCGCGCACGCCGCGAGCGCGCCGAATATCGGGCGCCACGCGGTCCGCCTCCACGCGAGTGCCAGCAGCTGCGCCGCTACCGCGAAGATCGCGACGTAGCTCGCGTACACCGACAACGTGGTGAGGACGACGTAGGCGATCCATGGGCCCCGCCGGCCCGGCGCGTCGACGACCGCGGCGAAGGCCACGAATGATCCCGCGACCAGCGCCACCATCGGCGCGTACGCGCGGGCGTCCTGGCCCCAGAACACGAGCGGCAGGCTGACCGCGGCCAGCAGTCCGGCGGCGAACGCCACCCGCCGGTCGAACAGCCGCAGGCCGAGGAGCGACACCGCGCCGGCGGCGCACGCGGCCGCGACAACCGACGGCAAGCGAATCACGAACGCGCCGTCGCCGAACCAGCTCGTCAGCACGTGCAGGAGCGCGTAATAACCGAGCATGTTGCCGCCGTCGTGCGCGGCCGCCTGCCAGAACGCCGAGCCGTGCTGGCCGGCGATCGCCACGGTCGCGGCCTCGTCCAGCCACAAGCTCCGAGTCGTCAGCTCGATCAGGCACAGGACGAGCGCCACGATCGCGGGCGCGCCGGCCACGGCCACGTCATAGAGCCGGCCGCGTTCGGCGGGCGGAGGTGCCGCCTCGGCAGGCGGTCGGACACGCGGGACCTCGGTCTGCGTCGCCATCAGGACTCGGCGAGCGGACGCAGGCGGGCCGTTCGGACCGCCGGCCGGCGCCGCCAGACGACGAGCACGGCGGTGACCGCGGCCGCGATGTACAGGACTACGAACACCGGCGCGGTGTGCAGCGGGAACGCCAGGACCCCGTCGGCCTTGACCACGAACACGGCCGCGACGACCGCCAGCGCCAGCGCGCGAGAGTCCTGGATCCCCGGACATGCGGCCAGCAGCACGAGCCCCCAGGTGAGATACCAGGGCCACGCTGCCGGACCACAGATGGCGACCGCGATCAGGGCGATCCCGAGGTTGCGGACCATGTTCCCGCGCCGCGAGCGCCACAGCAGCACCGCGCCGAGCACGAGGCTCAGCCCGAACGCGACGACCCCTAAAGCTGACTCGAGGCGGTGCGCGCCGATCGGCACGAGCTGTGCGATCGTCCAGCCGAGCGCCGTCGCCGGCGTGATCGCCAGGCGCACCTTGTCGGGCGTCGAGAACACGGTCGTCGAAAGCCAGCCGAGCCCAAGGCCGGTGATCACGCCCACCGCGAGCACGACGAGCGCGGTCACGACCACACCGCTAACCCAGGTCCTGCGGTCGCCCCATGCCACGAGGATGAAAGGAATGGCCGCGGCGGCCGGCAGCTTGATCGTGGCCGCCAGCGCGCACAACGCGATGCCCACCAGCAGCCGTCGCTCGATGGCGAATGTGACGCCCGCGACCACCAGACCAATCATCAAAAGATCGTTGTGCGTGCCGGCCACCAGCTCGAGCAGGACGAGCGGGCTGAGCAGCACCCACCACGTCGCGCGCGCCGGGTCCGCGCCGAGCGCTCGGGCCAGTCGCGGGGCGAACACCGCGAGCAGCACGAGCCCGGCCACGTCGAGCAGCCGGATCAGGAGCACGCCGGCGATGAGGTGCGAGCCGGCGATCGCCACGATCACGCTGACGATCCCCAGGAACAGCGGACCGTAGGGCGCCGTCGTGTGGCGCCAGAACGGATCAACCGCACCCAGCACGTGCGCCTGGCCGGCCCCCGCGAGCGCCGCGGGGGAGTGCATGTACGGGTCGATCCCCAGGTGCACGAGCGTCCCCTGTGCGAGGTAGCTGTAGGCGTCCTGGCTGAACAGCGGCGCGGTCAGCAGTAGCGGCAAACACCACGCAGCGCCGACGATCCGCAGCTGTGTGGTCGTGATCGCAAGCCGACCCAGCGCGAGCCACGCCACCGCCAGCGCCACGATTCCGGCGTAGAAGACCGCGCTGCCCAGCGACGGATCGAACCACCATCGGACGGGCCCGTCGGCCAGGTGAGGCCCCGCGAGCGCGACCACGATCGACCCGGCCAGGCCCAGGCAGGCCCACGGCCACGCGGAGCGGTCTGCGCGAACGGTAATCGGCGGCATCCCGGGTATTGTGGCCCGGGAGCCGCCGATTTAGGTCAGGTGATTTACCAGCGGCGGTGCAGGAACGTGAACGAGCCGCCCGTGAACGGGTCGAATGGCCCGTTGTCTCCTGACAGCGGCGCGGGCTGGAACGGGATGATCGCCGGGGTGCCGAGGCTCGGGTCGGCGGCCGCGAGGCTCGTGGCGCTCGCCTCGAGCGCCTGCGGCGTAGCCACCGATCCCCACTGGCCCGTGTCGACGCGATGCTGCACCGCGAGTACGCCCGCGACGAGCTCAGAGGGCTCGAAGTTGCAGTGGAGCTGCCGCTGGACGAACGCCTGGCGGAGCAGCTGGCTGCGACCGGCGAGCGCGACCGTGTTGCGGTAGTAGTTCTCCTGCTGAACCGGCACGAGCTGATCGGAGATCGTGTGCATATCGAGCTCGGGAACCTGGATACGGCCCGTCGGCACCGATGACCGCTCGAGCGATCGGACGGCGGCCGGGTCGGCCGTGATATCGGCGTTCCGGGTCAGCTGGTCGAGGTCGCGATTCAGGTTGAGCCCGGCATGGCGATACAGGCTGATGACCTCGGGGGCGTACGACGACGTGTACAGGAGCCGTGCGAAGTTCACGCCCTTGGTCCAGGTGGCGCTGCCGCCGGAGGCGAGGTCGATCCAGGGCCGCCCGAACTCGACGAAGTCCATCGTCGTCTGAATCGGCGAGGACCCCCCGGCCGGCGCGAACTCGATGGTGTACTGCCCCTGCTCTTGCGCGCCAAAGTCGAACGGGGACGGCATCGGTTGGCCCGGCGCCCAGTCCGCGACGTTCATCAAGGACATCGCGAGCGAGAGCCGCGCGCGGCCCGCCGCCGTGGTCTGGGCCTGATTGGCGAGGGCGTCGAGCGCGTACCCGGTCGACAGGCCGGAGCCGGGCGTCGTGATCGGGTTCGGGAAGCCGACGAGCTGGATGTTCTCGTGCGTCGGGTTCAGCAGCTGGGTCATCGCGTACTCGCCGTCCAGCTGGTAGTTATTTAGGTTGAGCCCGCCGGCGACGATCCCGCACGTCGTCAACGACGCGTCCAGGCGCCCGTCCGAATTCTCATCCTCGAGCTCGCTGATCAGCCCGCCCATCGACGTCCCGAACGCGATCACGTGTCGCGGCGAGGAGGGCAGGTACGTCTCGACAGTGGACAGCGTCTGGAACTGGTCGCTCACGGCGCTGTCGAGCGCCCACCACGATTGGTTGGGGTTATATGAGGACCCCGCCAGAGCGTAACCGCGGTCGAGCAGTGCCTGCTCAGTGACCGGGTCGGGTGCGTCGGCCGCCACCAGCGGGCCGAACCCGTGGCTGTACAACAGCACGGTGCCGTTCCACGGCGTCGGAATGTCCGCGATCCAGGTGGCCCCGTCGCCGAGCGTCCCCGCGTATTGGGTCGACGTCGTCGTCAGCGCACCCGATGTGGCGGGGAACCATGCCAGTGCAGCTACCAGCGCCGCCGCGGCGAGCGTGGCGAGTGTCCTACGTCCGAACACGAGAGCCCTCCCTCTCTTGGCAGGCGTTACTAATCGTCAAACATATTCCTATCGCAAGCTGCTTGTCAATGCTTTGGTCGGCCCCGTGCGCTACCCGCCGGAGGCAGGCACTAATGTTGCGCCGGTGACCGGAGCGGCCATGCCCAAGATCGGCTCAGCGGAGAAGGCGGCGGTTCCTCGCGTCGGATACCTCGTGTACCGCGTGGAGCGGCGACTGCGCGCGCGCCTCGACGAGGAGATGCGCGTGCACGGCGTCTCGACCCCCGAGTACGTGACGCTCAGCCTGCTGCGCGAGCGTGACGGTCTGTCGTGTGCACAGCTCGCTCGCTGGGTGCTCGTGACCCCGCAAGCGATGAACCTCGTGATCTCCGGTCTCGAGCGCCGCCGGCTCGTGCGCCGCCGGCCCGACCCGAAGCACCGGCGCGTCCTGCGTACATCGGTCACGACCAAGGGCCTCGAGGTCCTCGCCCGGTGCGACCGCTCGATGGACCGGATCGAGGCCGACATGCTCGGGGACCTTCCGCCCGAGACGGTCGAGGTGGTCCGGACGGCGATGGCGTCGTTCGCGCATTCGCTCCAGGCGACGGACCCGCCGCCTCGTCCCCGTCCGCTCGGCTCACGCGGCGGGTCGCGCTGAGCGACGCTCTGTTCGCCGGCTTGTTCGGACACGGCGATGCGGCCGCAGCGGTGAGCGAGCGCGCGTTTGTCGACGCGATGGTCGAGTTCGAGGTCGCACTCCTGCGCGCGTTGGCGGTCCTGGAGCTCGCTCCGGTCGCGGCGGCGGACGAGCTCTCGGCCGCCTTTACCGCGAGAACGCTCGAGCTCGATCTGGGCGAGCTCGGACGTGCCACCGGGGAGCAGGGCACGCCGGTTCCAGGTCTCCTGCGGGCGCTTCGCCGGCAACTCTCGGACACCGCGGCCGCCTACCTGCATACGGGGGCGACGAGCCAGGACGTGATCGATACCGCGATGATGCTCGTGACCCGCCGCGCGCTCGACCACGCGCTCGCGGACCTGTCGGCGGCCGCCGATGCCTGCGCCTCGCTGGTCGAGCGCTTCCGAACCGCGACCGAGCCCGGCCGCACGCTGCTCCAGCAGGCCCTGCCAGTGACGTTCGGGTTGAAGGCGGCCACGTGGCTCACCGGTCTCGACGGCGCGGTGGCGCAGCTGCGCGGCGTCCGCGACCGCGAGCTCGCGCTCCAGTTCGGAGGCGCCGTTGGGACGTTGGCGAGCCTCGGCGATCGTGGTCTGGATGTGGCGGCCGAACTGGGCGACCAGCTTGGGCTGGCGGTGCCCGATCTGCCGTGGCATACGATCCGGCTCAGGCCGGCGCGGATCGCCTGCGCGCTCGGGACGGCGCTCGGGGTGACCGGCAAGATCGGACGCGACGTCGTCCTATTGGCTCAGACCGAGGTGGCCGAGGTCGCCGAGGGCGGCGGTGAGGGTCGCGGCGGGTCCTCGACCTTGCCGCACAAGCGGAACCCGGTGGGCGCGGTCGGCCTGGTCGCGTGCGCTCAGCGCGGCCCAGGCCTCGTCGCGACGATGCTCTCGGCGATGGGTCAGGAGCATGAGCGGGGCGCCGGGGCTTGGCAGGCTGAATGGGAGACGCTGCTCGAGCTGCTCCGACTGACCGGCTCGTCCGCTGCGATCGTCCGGGATTTACTGAGCGGCCTCGAGGTCGACCTTGAGAAGATGCGCGCCGACATGGACCTGACGCGCGGGCTGGTGATGAGCGAGAGCGTCGCGGCGGCGTTGGCGCCGGCGATCGGGAGGGCGGACGCGCAGTCGCTGGTGGAGCAGGCAGCGCGGCGGGCGGTCGACTCCGGGCGCGGATTCCGGGACGTCCTGCTCGAGCTGCCCGAGGTTCGGGACGGGCTCGGCGCGGGCGCGCTGGACGGGGCGCTTGACCCGGCGGGATATGTCGGCGTAGCGGACGCGCTGATCGATCGAGCACTGGCGGTGCATCGTGCCGGTTGAGCTGCGCCACGAGTTCCGCGGCCGGCGCGGATCGCCGGCACTCGTGTTCACCGGGTCGCTCGGTACCGATCTCACGATGTGGGAGCCGCAGGCGGAACGGCTCAAGCCGCGCTTCTGCACGCTTCGGTACGACATCCGTGGGCACGGCCGGTCGCCGGTTCCGCCGGGTCCATATTCGATCGACGACCTCGGGTCCGACCTGCTGGCGTTGCTGGACCGGCTGGGGATCGAGCGCGCCTCGTTGTGCGGGCTGTCGATCGGCGGGATGATCAACATGTGGGTGGCGGCGAACGCGCCCGAGCGCGTCGAGCGCCTCGTGTTGTGCTGCACCTCGGCTCAGCTCGGGCCGCCATCGGCCTGGCACGAGCGGGCAGCGACGGTCCGGGCCGAAGGGGTGGGCGCGGTTGCCGACGCCGTACTCGGGCGCTGGTACACGGCGGCCTTTGCGGCCGCTCACCCTGACGAGATCGAGCGCATGCGTGGGATCCTGACCGCGACCCCTCCGGACGGTTACGCCGGCTGCTGCGAGGCGATAGCGGAGATGGATCTCACCCCTGATCTGCCATCGATCACCGCGCCCACTCTGGTGATCGCCGGCGAGCAGGATCCATCCACCCCGCCCGAGCACGGCCGGCGGATCGCCGATCTCATCCCGGGCGCGCGCTTCGAGGTCATCTCGCCGGCCGCGCACCTGGCGACCGTTGAGCGTCCAGATTTGACCACGGCGATGATCCTCAGGTTCCTGAGCGACGATGAGGGGTGAGGAGTGAGCGACTTCGACGTCGGCATGAAGACCCGCCGCGAGGTGCTCGGAGATGAGCACGTCGACCGCGCCGCCGCCAACGCCGGCGAGTTCGGCGCCCCGTGGCAGGAGTTCATCACCCGCTACGCGTGGGGTGGGGTGTGGTCCCGGCCCGGCCTCGACCGCCGCACCCGGAGCGCGATCACGCTCGCGGCGCTGATCTCCATGCGCGCCGAGAACGAGGTCGGCATGCACGTCCGCGCCGCGCTACGGAACGGTCTGACAGTCGACGAAATCAACGAGATCTTCATTCACACGGCCGTGTATGCGGGGGTACCGGCGTCCAACTCAGCGCTCGCGATTGCGCGCAAGGTCCTCCAGGAGGAGGGCGTAATCGACTGAAATCCGGGTCCGGTCGACGTGCGGGGCAACCCGGGACGGCGGCCTATACTTGCCAGACCCCAACGATCTAGGAGCTGGACGTGCAGGAGATGGTCATCTACGGCGTGAGCTTCGACATGGTTGGCAAGCAGCCGATTGTGCTGTTGAAGACCGTCGAGAACAACAAGTTCCTGCCGATCTGGATTGGTCATCCCGAGGCAGCGGCGATCCTGATGAAGCTTCAGGGGGCGTCGACGCCGCGGCCGATGACGCATGACCTGCTGTCCGATGTTCTCGGTGAGCTAGATGTCGAGTGCACCCGCGTCGCGGTCACCGAGCTGCGCGAGAACACCTTCTACGCCTCGATCAGCCTGCGGGTCAACGGCCGCGACCTCGAGATCGACTCGCGCCCGAGCGACGCGCTTGCGCTGGCGGTCCGCGCCGGCGCCCCGATCTACGCCGCCGACGAGGTCATCGCGGAGTCCGCGATCGAGTTCGAGCACGAGGTCGAGGACACCGAAGAGGTCGTCGAGAAGTTCAAGGACTTCCTAGACCACGTCACGCCCGAAGACTTCGCTGGCGAGTAGCCCCGGCGTTTACCCGGGCGCCGGCGATGAAGCCGGCGACTGCGCCGCCTCGACGATCCGCCCGATCAGCTCGTCGAACCCGATCCCGGCCGCATCGGCCGCCTGCGGCAACAGGCTCGTCCCGGTCAGCCCCGGGATCGAGTCGGCCTCGAGCACGTACAGCTCATCGGTGCTCGACTCGAGCATCAGGTCGACGCGCGCGAACCCCGATAGGCCAAGGAGCGCGTAGACGTCGAGCGCCAGCGAGGCCGCGCGCTCCGCGATGCCCTCCTCGAGATCCGCCGGACACACGAACCGCGTTCGCCCAATCTCGTAGCGGGACTCGAAGTCGTAGAAGTCCTCCTGTTCGGGCACGGCCTCGACGATCGGGAGGGCCCGCGGCGTGCCGCCCTCGTCGATGACCGACACCGCGAGGTCGCGGCCCGCGACGTAGCGCTCGAGCAGCACCTTGCGGTCATATGAAAACGCGGCGATCAGCGCGCCGGGGACGTCCGACGGCGTACGGGCGAACTTGATCCCTAGCGCCGAGCCCTGTCCGGCGGGCTTGACCACGATCGGGAACTGCAGCCGCTCCTCGATCGCCGGCAGCGCCTGCGCCGCTCCCAGCTCGCGGAACGCGGTCTCGCTGAACGCGTAGAAGTCCGGCGTCGGGACCCCGAGGTCGCGCATCGCGTGCTTGGCGAGCACCTTGTCGGCGGCTCTGATGCAGGCCGACACGCCCGACCCCGTGTGAGGTATGCCCATCACCTCGAGCAGCTCCTGCACGGTCCCGTCCTCGCCGTCGCGCCCGTGGAGCGCGACGAACGCCAGATCCGGCCGGTCGGTGGTGAGGCGATCTACGAGGTCCGCGCCGACGTCGATCGGGACGACCGCGTGCCCGAGGCGCTCGAGCGCGTCCTCGACCCTCGCCCCCGACTTCAGCGATACCTGCCGCTCGAGCGAGCGGCCGCCCTTCAGCACCGCGATGCGACTCACCTACAGCTACGCCCGCTTACGCCGTAAGTGCAGAACGTTGGCCGGCTCATCGTTCGTGGCGGGGGGCGGAGGGTCGGCGCGCACTGGATCGGGGCGCACCGCGTCGCGCCTCGGCGCCGGTTTCGATGCGGTGCCGGTCAGCGTGCCGTACAGCTCAACCTGCTCGCGCACGATCTCGCCGAGCCGCTTCAGCCCCTCACGAATGTCATCCACGCCGACGCCCGAGAAGTTCAGCCGCATCGACGACCCGCCGCGCCCGTCGACGTACGCGGCCCGCCCCGGCACGAACGCGACGTGCTCCTCGAGTCCGCGCGCCAGCAGGTCGGTAGTGTCGATGTAGTCGGGCAGCGTCGCCCAGATGAACAGGCCCCCCTGCGGGTGGGTCCACTCGGCCTCGCGCGGGAAGTATTCGGCCAGCGAATCGAGCATCACGTCGCGCCGGCGGCGATAGATCTCGATCAGCGACCGCACGTAGTCCTCCCACGGACCGGAGTCGAAGTACGCCGAGACGAAGTACTGGGAGATCGACGACGAGCAGAGGTCGGACGCCTGCTTGCCCATGTTCATCTTCGCCAGCACCGGCGCCGGCGCCACCGTCCACCCGAGGCGGACACCGGGGGAAAGGATCTTCGAGAACGTGCCCGCGTAGATGATGAATTCCTCATCAAGCGAGCGCAGCGTGGGGAGCGGCGCCCCCTCGTAGCGGAGCAGGCCGTACGGGTTGTCCTCGAGCACGAGCAGCTCGCGCTCGGATGCGACCTGCACGAGCTCGTGGCGGCGCTCGAGCGACAGCGTCACGCCCGCCGGGTTGTGGAAGTTCGGGACGGTGTAGATGAACTTCGGGCGCCGGCCGGTGCGCTCGAGCTCGTCGAGCGTGGCTTCGAGCTCGTCGGTCCGCATGCCGTCACGGTCCATCGTCACCTGCACGACTTCGGCCTGGTAGGCACAGAACGTCGGAACCGCGCCTGGGTACGTCGGGGCTTCGCAGATCACCACGTCGCCCGGGTCAAGCAGCGTTTTACAAACGAGGTCGATCACCTGCTGGCCGCCGGTCGTGACGAGCATCTCGTCCTCGTCGACCTCCATCGCCTCAGCGCGCATCACCTCGGCGATGCAGTGCTTGACGACCGCGAGGCCCTCCGTCGGCCCGTATTGCAGGGCGCGCGCGCAGGAATTGGCGGCGACCTCGCTCATCAGCGACGCGTACGAGTCCGACGGGAACGTCGAGGTGTCGGGCAGCCCGCCGGCGAGCGAGATCACATCGTCGCGTTCGGTCAGCGCCATCAGATCGCGCATCGCCGAGGACTTCATAACCTTGGTCCGCTCGGCGAACAGCGCGCCGTAGCGCTCGATGTCCCGGGCCGTGGATCTGGGGCGCCGGGAGGTTGGGCTCACGGTGCCCTGTCCTCTATCGTCACGGTCGATCACGGTACACCAAGGTGCATCTCTTCTTTGACATCTGCACGGGCATGGGCGTCGCCGGCGCGGTTGGTGTCCGCCCGTTCCTCCCCGCGCTGGTCGCCGGCGGGTTCGCCGCCGCCAACGTCGAGATCAGCTTCAAAGGCACGGACTTCTTTTTCCTGCAGAGCGCTCCGTTCCTGCTTGGTATGGCCGTCGGAGCGATTGTGCTCGCGGTTATCGAGCGCCGTCAGATCGAATCCCAGGTGCTGACGATCGTGCTTGCGGTGATCAGCGCGGCGATCGGTGCGCTTTGGTTCGCGGGCGCCTTGAACCACAACCACTACACGGATTGGCCCGGGTTGATCGCCGGTGTGCTCTGTGCGGCGATCGGGATCCTCGCGACCCGCCCGCTGCTGCTTCGGGTCCGGGCCAGGCTCGACGCGGAAGCCGCCCGCGCCGTGCCGCTGTACGCCGAGGCGTTCGGCGTCGTGCTCGCGGGGCTGTCGGTCGTCGCTCCTCCGGTTGGACTCGTCGGCCTGCTGTTCCTCCTGTGGCTGCTGATCGCCGGGCGCCGGCGCTCCGAGCAGAAGTACGCGGGACTGCGGATCCTGCGTTGAGTTGAGAAGCCCCTTGACGGGGACGATTACCTCGTGACCGCCACCAAGAAGCTTGTCCTTGTGGTGATCGACGCCCTCAAGCCGTCGATGCTCGAGCGCGCGATCGCCAACGGCCGCGCGCCGGCGCTGGCTCGAATCCGTCGCGACGGCTGCTACGTGGACGATTGCGTGGCCGCGTTTCCCTCGGTCACGCCGGTGTGCGCGGCGACGATCACCACCGGCGCCGGGCCCGACGGCCACTGGATCCCGAGCATGAACTGGTACCACCGTGAGGAGGGCCGGTACGTCGAATACGGCTCGAGCTTCTCGGCTTCTCGTCAGTTCGGGGTGCTGCGATCGTTGACCGACACCGTCTACCGGATGAATGCCGAGCACCTCTCAGACGAGGTCGAGACGGTCTACGAGAGCCTCGACGACATCGACGTCCGCACGGCGGGAACCACGTATCTGATCTATCGCGGCCGTTACGAGCACGAGGTCTCCAACGAGACCGCACTGGCCCGGATCGTCACCTCGACTCTGTTCCGCCGGACGATCCTCGGACCGCGCGAGCTGTTCTACGCCGACCTGTACGCCAGCCGCAAGACGGGCTGCCGCGGCCAGCTCGGGATGCCCGGGATCCGCGACCAGCACACCGGGTGTGTAGGCGCGTATCTCGTCGAGAACGACCTGTTCGACTTCATGCTGTTCTCGCTCCCCGACAACGACGCCTGGTCGCACAAGAACGGCCCGCACGCCCAGGTGACCTCGATCGCGGCGGCCGACCGTCAGCTCGAGCGGTTGATGCACGCGGCCGGCGGGCCCGACGCGTTCCTCGATGAGCACGCGGTGATCGTTACCTCCGATCACTCCCAGGCGGCGGTGGAGGAACGGATCCGCCTGGATCGCGCGTTCGCCGAGTTCGACGTGGCGACGCGCAGCGCGGCCCGGTCGATCAATGCCGAGGTCGCGTTGAGCCCCGCGCAGCGAGCGGCGATGGTCTACGCGCTCGATTTGGAGCGGCGCGACGAACTGGTCGCGCGGTCCGTCGAGGCGGTCCGCGAGGTCGACGGGGTGGACCTGGTGTTGTGGCTCACCGGACCTCCCGATGAGGCGGAGGCGGTCGTCCGCAGCCGTCGGGGGGAGCTCCGATTCGCACCGGGGGACCAGGTGGTCGATGATCGCGGGGGTCGCTGGAACGTCGAAGGCGATCTGTCGGCGCTGCTCGGCGAGGTCCAGGACGGGCGCTTCCTCTGCAGCGAGTACCCCGATGCGCTCGCCCGGATCTGGTCGGCCTTGAAATGCCCGAATGCCGGCGATGTCCTGCTGTCGGCGTCGCCCGGCTACGAGTTCGTCGACTGGGGCGGAGCCGACCACGTCGGCGGCGGAAGCCACGGCTCGCTGCACCGCTCGGATTCACTCGGGGCACTGCTCTGGTGCGGCACCGGGCCGGCGTCGGCGTCGGTCCGCGAGCGATGGTCGCTTCGCGACGTCGCCCCGATGGTCCGCGAGCACTTTCGGATTACGGACGGGGTGTCCGGGTTAGGAAAAGCAGGCGAAACTCAGTTAGGAGCCGATTAGTGCACGTCGAACTCTTACGCTTGGCCGACAAGACGCCGATACATTTCCGCGAATGCCTGACGAGCTGACCACGACCGTCGAGCTGCCCGCCCGCGTGCCGGTGCGCCACAACGTGAGCGCCCTCAGGCGGGTCCGCCACGGTGTCCGCCATCCGCACAATTGGCTGCAGCTGGGCCGGTTCGGTGCGGTTGGGCTGAGCGGCTACGTCGTTAACCTGGCTGTATTCGCCGCCTGCGTCCATTTGCTGGGGATCGACTACCACCTCTCGGCGGTGATCGCGTGGGCCGTTTCGGTGCTGAACAACTTCTGGTTGAACCGGCACTGGACCTTCGACGCCAAACAGGACCACCCGGTCAGGCAGGCGGTCCGCTTCTTCACCGTCTCCCTGGTCGCGTTCGGCTTCACCTACGTGGTGTTGGTCGTGCTGGTCGACGCGGGCCTGATGAAGGTCGCTGCCCAGGCGATCGCGATCGCGGCCGGCACACCGCTGTCGTTCATCGGGCAGAAGCTTTGGAGCTTCAAGGCCTAGACGCGTCCCTGCGCCCGAAGCTCGCGGCGCTCTTTATCGGCCTCCTCGTTGCGCTGATCCTGGCCGGCGCGATCCCGGCGGGGGCGAGCGCCGCGGTCACGGTCACGAAGACCGTTACGACGACGGTCGCGGACTCCAATACCCCGGTACTCATAACCCAGCAGAACGTCCCGCCAAAGGGCTACCGGCTGACGGCGTCCCAGGTCGAGAAGATCGCCGCGGCGACGTTGGCGATCAAGGCGGAGCTCAAGCGCCACCCGGACGCGATCCCTTACGAGTACACCAAGGGGCCCGGGCAGTGGCAGGTCAGCTGGTTCTCCTCGGGCAAGAAACAGGTCGAGCTCGCTCAGGTCTATATCGACGACACCACCGCCAGCGTGACGCAAGTGTGGACCGGCTTCCAGGTGGCATGGACGATGGCGCGCGGCTACGCGGGCGCATTCGGTCGCCGGGTCAACAGCTGGTACGTGTGGATCCCGCTGTGTGTGCTGTTCATCGCGCCGTTCCTGCCGTGGCGCCGCCGGAGGCTGCCCGACGGCAGCCGCGAACGGCGCGCCTGGTCGCTGCTGCACGTCGACCTGCTCGCGCTGCTCGGCCTGTCGATCTCGCTCGCGCTGTTCAACCACGCGAAGATCGGGCTCTCCACGCCGGCGATCTACCCGTTCATGCTGTATCTGCTGGTGCGGATGCTGCTGCTCGGATTCGGCCGCGGCCGGCCGAAGCGGCCCCTGCGGCTGTTCGTGCCGGTCTCGTGGCTGGCGATCGGGGTGATCTTCCTCGTCGGGTTCCGGATCGGGCTGAACGTCGTGAACTCAAACGTGATCGACGTCGGCTACGCCGGCGTGATCGGCGCCAACAAGCTCCTTCATAACCAGCCGCTCTACGGGAACTGGCCCAAGGACAACTCCCAAGGCGATACCTACGGGCCTGTCGCCTATTACGCCTACGTACCGTTCCGGATGATCTTCGGGTGGAGCGGCACGTGGGACGACCTGCCCGCGGCTCACGCCGCGGCGATCGTGTTCGACCTGCTGACCCTGTTTGGCCTGTACTGGCTCGGTCGCCGGGTTCGGGGACCGACACTCGGTGTCGTCCTTGCCTACGCGTGGGCCGCCTATCCGTTCACGCTGTGGACGCTCAGCTCGAACACGAACGACTCGCTTGTGGCGCTGCTGCTGGTGATTGCGCTGCTCGTGATCACGTCGGCGCCGGCACGCGGGGTCGTGGGCGCGCTCGCCGGCCTGACCAAGTTCGCGCCGCTCGCGCTCGGACCCCTGCTGCTGCGCGGCGTAGACCCGCCCCCTCGTCGGCGGGAGATCGTCAAGTACGTGCTCGCCTACGCGCTCACGGCGGTCGTCGTGATGCTGCCGGTGATACTCGACAACAACTGGCACGCGTTCTGGCACGACACGATCTCCTACCAGGCCGGCCGCACCTCGCCGTTCTCGATCTGGGGCCTGTGGGGAGGGCTCGGCATCGAGCAACACCTGGTCCAGGGCGCCACCGTGGCGCTCGCGCTCGCGGTCATGTTCGTCCCGCGCCGGCGCGGGCTGATCGAGGTCGCCGCGCTCGGGGCGGCGATCCTGATCGCGCTCCAGCTCGGCGCCGGCTACTGGCTCTACTCCTACATCGTGTGGTTCTTCCCGTTCGTGGCGGTGGCGCTGTTCGGGAGCTTCCCGACGGAGCTCGAGCAGGCATTGGCGGAATCGGCGGTCGATCGGGGCGCCGAGCCCGTGCCGCTGGCGGTCGCCGGCGCCTGATCGCCTGATCGCCTGATCGCCTGATCGCCTGATCGCCTGATCGCCTGATCGCCTGATCGCCTGATCGTGGGCGCCTGACGAGGCCGCGGGTTGCCGGCGCCTTGACGCGGCGGCCCGAGTCCGCACGCGTCTCTCAACCACCACTCGAGCCTGTACAAGGCCCGAGAACACCCCGGCCGGATCCGACCTCCGGGACATAAGCACGCGCCACATGCTTACGTCCCGCCCGCGCATTCGGCGCGGAGATTTCGGGCCTTGTACATGGTCGCGACCCCCGCCGGGGAGGCGCATGCAACCCCGCGCGAACTTCAAACCACCCCCGGCGCCGGCAACAAGACCTGCTCGATCGAGTCGGCCTGCATGGAATCTTGCAAGGCCCGGATCACCACACCGTTCAACCACGGATCCTCGGACGAGGTCTCGAACCGGATCGGCATCTGCGTGACCATCGACGTGAGCGCCTGGTCGCGCTTGACCCCGATCACGCCACCGCGCGGCCCGGTCATGCCCACATCGCTGATGTAGGCGGTCCCGCCGGGCAGGATCCGGGCGTCGGCGGTCGGCACGTGCGTGTGCGTTCCGACGACCGCGGTCACGCGCCCGTCGAGGTGCCAGCCCATCGCGACCTTCTCGCTGGTCGCCTCGGCGTGCAAATCGACGAGCACGTGATCGACCTTGCCGGCGAGAGCGCGGAGCGCCGAGTCGGCCTCCGGAAACACCGCCCGTCCGGCCTTCATGAATAGATTGCCCGACAGCGAGATCACGCCGAGCCGGGCCCCGCCATCACTCCGCACCACGCACGACCCGTGACCTGGTTGGCTCGCCAGGAAGTTGGCCGGCCGCAGGATCCGTTCCTCCTCGTCGAGGTAGGCGTACACCTCGCGGTGGCGGTACGTGTGGTTGCCGAGCGTGATCACGTCGACGCCGGCGGCGAGCATCTCCTTGGCGATCTTCGGCGTGATCCCGACGCCACCGGCCGCGTTCTCGCCGTTGACCACGACGAAGTCCGGCGCGTACCGGTCACGCAGCGACGGCAGCAGCGCCAGCAGCGTGCGTTTGCCGAGGCCGCCGACGACGTCGCCGACGAACAGGATGGAAACGGTTTCACTCACGTCTTGTCGGTGCTCATACTTCCAGTTGCATGAGTTGGAGGTTCCCCAGGCGACCGGGCGGCGCACCGCCCACCGTCGGCGAGGGCGGCGAGCCGACCGGCTCCGACAGTCTCGGCGACGGCCCAGACCTCCTGCGTGAGGCGCCAGACCGCATGAGCCAGGCTGCCGATCCGGCCGATCGCCCACCCGCGGGCTCTGGCTCCCCGCTCGGGGGCGCGCGCGTTCCGCCGCCGCCGGTGGTGGTGCCGCGCTGGGTCCAACTCGTGATCCTGCCGCTGGCGGTCCTCGGCCTGTGGGCGCTTGCACGCGCGACCGGCACGGTCCTGCTCATCCTGCTCGGGGCCAGCACGGTCGCGCTGATTCTGAATCCGGTGATCAAGCTGCTCGTCCGGCGCCGGATCCCCCGTGGGCTCGCGATCCTGCTCGTCTACCTGGCCGGAATCGCGTTTGTCGGCGGAATCGGCGTGCTTCTCGCCAACCCGGTCAGCACCCAGGTGGGCCACCTCGAGAAGGACGTCCCGCACTTCGTCAATCAGGCCAACCGCGACCTTGCAAACGTCCAGCGCTGGCTGAACTCCCGCGGGATCAAGGTGCAGATCCAGCGGCAGGGCCAGACCGCCCTGCAGACGATCGCGGCCCAGATCCAGAAGCGATCGAGCGACATCGTGTCCTTCTCCCAGGATCTGCTCACCCAGATCGTCACCACGTCGTTCGACCTCGTGCTCACGTTCGTGCTGTCGATCTACCTGCTGGTCTACGGAGACCAGATCGGCGATCTTGTCCGCCGGATCATGCCGCCGGGCGACGGCACGCCCGAGGACGACTTTCCGCTGCTCGTCCAGCGCGCGGTTTACGGATACGTGCGAGGACAGTTCCTGTTCAGCCTGATCATGGGCACGAGCGCAGCGATCGCGCTGTGGATCTTCGGTGAGCTCGGGATCTTCCCCGACGGTTCTCGCTACGCGGTGTTTTTCGGGGCGTTCTACGGGCTGATGGAGTTCATCCCCTACATCGGGCCGATCATCGGGCCGCTCCCCGCGATCCTGGTCGCGCTGTTCGTCAACCCGATCAGCGCGGTGTGGGTGACGTTGCTGTTCATCGCCCTGCAGCAGCTCGAGGGACATTTCGTGGCCCCCCAGGTGTTCCGGATCTCGCTGCGGATCAACCCGATCCTGATCATCCTCGGCCTTCTGATCGGCTGGACGATCTATGGCGTCGCCGGCGCCCTGCTCGCGCTGCCGATCGCGACCGTGATCCGCCAGACCGTGCTGTACCTGCGCCGGCATCTCGTGCTCGAACCATGGGGGCCGATCGGCGGCTCGGGCGTGCTTGCGACCGGCCTCGAGCGATGTCCGGATTGCGGCGCCGCCGCCGGACCCAACGACGCTTATTGCCGCTCGTGCGGAGCCCCGCTCGAGCCGCGCGTGAAGCTCCCGAACTAGCCGTCCGAGAACCATCAGTAGCCTCAAGCGAGTTGTCCATCGGCATCGAAACGGGCGAGCCCACGGCCACGGTGGCGGCCCGGGGGCTGACCAAGCGCTTTGGCGCGAGGACCGCTCTGGATCGGATCAGCTTCGAGCTCTATCCCGGCGAGGTGGCGGCGATCATCGGTCCCAACGGCGCCGGCAAGACCACGCTGCTCTCGATCCTGGCCGGCGCGCTCGAGCCGAGCGAGGGCGAGGTCGAGCGGGCGTCGGACAGGCGCTTTGGTTGGGTGCCGCAGGAGCCCGCGCTCTACTCGAAGCTCTCGGTGGCGGAGAACCTACGGCTATTCGCCCGGCTCGAGCGCGTCGCCGACCCCGACCGCGCGGTGTCGGCGATGCTCGCCCAGACCGACCTCGAGGACCGTGCCGATGAAGAGGTCGGCCGCCTGTCCGGGGGGAATCAGCAGCGCGTGAACATCGCGATCGGCCTACTGTCAGAGCCCCCGGCGCTGCTGCTGGATGAGCCGTCCGCCTCACTCGACCCGCGCCAACGCGAACGGCTGTGGGAGTTCATCGCCGGCCGCGCCGGCCACGGCACGACGATCGTGTTCTCGACCCACAACGTTGCCGAGGCCGAACGCTACGCCGGCCGGGTGCTGGTCCTGGGGGACGGGGAGCTGCTGTTCACCGGCACGCCGGCCGAGCTCGAGCGCGTCGTGGCAGAGCCAGACGCCGGCGCGGACTCCGTGGCGGCTCCCGCCGGCGACTTCGAGACCGCGTTCGTCCGCTTTCTCCGGGCGCGCGGCCACTGACCCATGCGCTGGCTACTCGTCAAGGACCTCCAGATCCTCAAGCGCTCGCCGCTGCTCGTCGGGCTGCTCGTCGTGTACCCGATCGCGATCGCGTTGATGATCGGGTTTGCGCTGTCGAGCCCTCCGGGCAAGCCCAAGGTTGCGTTGCTCAACGAGGTGCCGGCCGGCCACGGCGAGCTCAGCTTCGGGAACCAGAAGATCAACGTGTCCAAGTACGCGAGCCAGCTGTACCAGTCGATCGACCCGATCAAGGTCAACTCGCGGGCGGAGGCGATCGACAAGGTCAAGAGTGGTCAGGCGGCCGCGGCGCTGATCGTTCCCGCCGACATCGTCTCCCAGATCAACAGCCTGATCACGCAGGGCGTCGGCAATCCGACGGTCGAGCTGATCCTGAACACCAAAGATCCGCTCGAGCGCCAGTTCGCCGACCAGGCGATCAGCGCTCGCGTGGCCCAGGTCCAACAGGCCGTGTCCAAGCAGGTCCTACGGGTGGCGGTGAGCGACCTGCAGCAGACCCTCAACGGGGGGAAGCTCCAGATCCTCGGCCAGACGGTGCCGCTGCTCGGGTTGAGGAACTCGCGAGCGATCGTCCAGGGAACGATCGCGTCGCTGCCGAAGGACTCGCCGCTGCTGCCCGCGCTGAGACAGGTGGTCAACTTCGCCACGCTGGCGATCGACGGCCTCGGGTTCGCCACGCCCGTGCTGAGCTCGATCGGCTCGCCGTTGACCGTTCACACGACCGACCTGGCCGGGAAGACGACGCCCACGCGAACCTACGCCGCGGCAATCGCGGTGATCGTGTCGCTGATGTTCGTCGGAGTGCTGCTCGCCGCCGCGCTCCTCGCGCTCGAGCGCTCCGAGCACACCTACTCGCGTCTGGTCCGGGGACTGGTCGGGCCAAGCGGGCTGTTGTCGGAGAAGATCACGATCTCCGCCGCGAGCGCCGCGGCGGTCACGCTCGTGATGGCCGCGCTCGTGTCGCTGTTCGTGCACCTCGACTGGGGCCGGTTCCCACTGTGGGTCGCGGCGCTGGCATTGGGTGGCCTTGCCTTCGCCGCGTTAGGCGTGGCCATCGGCGGACTCGCGCGTGAGGTCAGCGTCGCGTCGCTGATGGCATTCCTGGTGTCGCTGCCGATCGCGTTCGTGGCACTCGTGCCCGGCGACGCGGTCTCCGGCACGCTCAAGTCGATCCTCGACGTGATCTCGTTCGTGTTCCCGTTCAAGGCCGCGCTCCAGGCGGTCGGGAACGCGTTCAGCGGCACGGCGCCGGGCATCGGCTGGCCACTCGTGCACCTGGCGGTGCTCACGCTCGCGTTCGGCGCGCTCGCGCGCGTCGCCCTGAAGCGCTTCGCCTGAAGGCCGGGGCTTACGGGTTGACCATGCGGCGGAACAGCACCGCGCAGATCACCGCGACGATGATCGAGACCACCGGCAGCGTGTAGCCGATCGCGCCGACGAGCGCGAGCACCAGCGTCACCACGCCGACGGCGCCGGCGACGCCTCCGGTCACGACCAGTTGATACGCCCGCCGCTCGCGCTGGCGGCGGGGTGAATAGTTGCCACGCTTCTGGATATCGGCCACGCTGGCAGCGTAGCGCGGTGGTGACGTAAGGTGTTAGCGCCAATGCCCGATACGCACTACATCCTCTTCTACGACTACGTCGCGGACATCCTCGAGCGGCGCGGGCCTCACCGCGAAGCGCACCTGGCCCTCATCCGTGCCGCCAAGGACGACGGACGGATCGTGATGGCCGGCCCCCTCGGCGACCCCCCGCACGGCGCGGCGATCGTGTTCAAGGACCGGGCGGCGGCCGAGGCGTTCCCAGAGTTGGACCCGTACGTCACGAACGGGCTCGTCACGGACTGGCAGGTCGATCCCTGGGCGGTCGTCAGCTAGCCCCGCCCGGGCCCTCGCGCCCCGGCGTAAAGCCAGGGGTATTCTCAGGCCAATGCCGTTTCCGCAGACCCGCCTCCGCCGGCTGCGCGCCACCGGCGCGCTCCGCGGCCTGGTTCGCGAGACGACCCTGAGCGCCTCGGACTTCGTCTACCCGATGTTCGTCGCGCACGGGATCGATCGCCGCGAGCCGATCGACGCGATGCCGGGGGTCGACCGGCTGTCGATCGCGCACGCGGTCGAGGAGGCCGGTGAAGCCGCGGCGCTGGGCATCCCGGCGGTGCTGCTGTTCGGGCTGCCGGCGGCCAAGGACGAGGAGGGCTCGGGCGCCTGGGACGACGAGGGGATCGTCCAGCTGGCCACGCGAGCGATCAAGGAGCAGCACCCGGACTTGGTCGTGATCACCGACTTGTGCCTGTGCGAGTACACGAGTCACGGCCACTGCGGGCTGCTCACGGCCGACGGCACGGTCGACAACGACGCGACGCTCGAGCTGCTCGCGCGGACCGCCACGAGCCAGGCCCGCGCCGGCGCCGACATCGTCGCGCCCAGCGACATGATGGATGGGCGCGTCGGCGCGATCCGCCACGCTCTCGACGACGACGGCCACGTCGACACCCCGATCCTGGCCTACAGCGCCAAGTTCGCCTCGGCCTTCTACGGCCCCTTCCGCGAGGCCGCGGACTCCGCGCCGGCGTTCGGCGATCGGCGCGGCTACCAGATGGATCCCGGGAACGGCGACGAGGCGGTTCGCGAGGCCAAGCTCGACGTCGAAGAGGGAGCCGACATCGTGATGGTGAAGCCGGCGCTTCCGTACCTCGACCTGATCCGCCGGATCAAGACCGAGACGCGAATGCCGCTGGCCGCCTACAACGTCAGCGGCGAGTACGCGATGGTCAAGGCCGCCGCTGCGGCGGGCTATCTCGATGAGCGCGCCACCGTGCTCGAGACCTTGACCTGCATCCGTCGTGCGGGGGCCGACATCGTCATCACCTACCACGCCAAGGAGGCGGCGCGATGGCTTCAATGAGCCAAGCGGGATCTGGCTTCGGCCCCAAGCTGCGCTCACGTAAGCACGGGGCCGCGACGCCGCTCGACGATCTCGACAAACGGCTGTTGAACCTCATGCAGGGCCGTTTCCCGATCGCGCCCCGGCCGTACCAGGCCGTGGCGGCCGAAGCGGGGATCGAGGAACAAGCGGTGATCGACCGGGTCAGGAAGCTCCTCGACGAGCGCATCATCCGTCAGGTAACGCCGATCTTCGACACGCGCGCGCTCGGCTATTCCTCGATGCTGGTCGCGGCCAAGGTCGACCCCGAGAACCCGTGGCGCGCCGCCAACGTGATCAACGCGCACCCCGGGGTCTCGCACAACTACCTGCGCAATCACGAGTTCAACATCTGGTTCACGATCGCCACCGAGCCCGACTCGCCGCTCGGGCTGGAGGGGACGCTCGAAGTCCTGGCGAAGATCGCCGGCGCGGAGTCGATAAGACAGCTTCCGACGCTCCAGCTGTTCAAGATCCGGATGGATCTCGAGATGGAGGGCGGAACCGAGGCACTGGCCAAGGCGGTCGAGGTCGCGCCGCCCGCCGAGACCGAGAAACAGCCCTATGACGAGTTCGACATCGAGGTGATCCGCGCCACCCAGGGCGACATGCCGATCGTCCCGGAGCCGTACGCACCTGCCGCCGAGAAGCTTGGGATAACACAAGCCCGCCTTCTCGCCCACCTCGAGCAGATGCAGCAGCGCCGGCTGCTCCGCCGCGTCGCCGCGATCCTGTTCCACCGCCGCGCGGGTTTCAGCGCGAACGGGATGGGCGTGTGGAAGGTGCCCGACGAACGGATCATGGAGCTCGGCCCGCGGATGGCCGCGTTCCGCGGGATCTCGCACTGCTACCAGCGCCCGACTTACGAGGACTGGCCGTACTCGATCTTCACGATGGCCCACGGCCGCTCCAAGGACGAGTGCGACGCGATCCTCGACTCGATCGCCACCCAGACCGGCATCGACGAGCGCGCGACGCTGTATTCCTCGACGGAGTTCAAGAAGATCCGGCTGCTCTACTTCACCGACGAGTACCGGGCCTGGGAACGCGAGCACGCGGGCGTGTGAGCAACCTCGCCGCCGATCCGACGGCACGCTCGTCGAAGCTCTACGAACAGGCCCAGCGCCTCCTCCCCGGCGGCGTGAACTCGCCCGTGCGGGCGATGCGCTCGATCGGCCGCGACCCGATATTCATCGCCTCGGGACACGGCTCGACGATCGTCGACGTCGATGGCAACGAGTACATCGACTGGGTCTCGTCGTGGGGCCCGCTGATCTTGGGACATGCCGATCCGGACGTGGTGGCCGCGGTCATCGAGGCGGCTGAGCGGGGCACGACGTTTGGCGCGCCGACCGAGGCCGAGGTGATGCTCGCAGGGGAGGTGACCGGCCGGATGCCGTCGGTCGAGATGATGCGCATGACCTCATCAGGCACCGAGGCGACGATGAGCGCGATCCGCCTCGCGCGAGCGTTCACCGGTCGAGACAAGATCCTGAAGTTCTCCGGCGCCTACCACGGCCACGTCGACGGGCTGCTCGCGGACGCCGGGTCCGGGCTCGCCACGCAGGGGATCCCGGCGAGCCCGGGCGTCACCACGGCAGCGGCGGCCGCGACGATCGTCGTCCCCTGGAACGATCCGGGGGCCGTGGGCACGGCGATCGCGCGCCACGAGCCCGCCGCGATTCTGGTCGAGCCGATTCCGGCCAACATGGGCGTGGTCCCGCCGGCGGCCGGCTTCCTCGAACTGCTCCGCCGTCACGCCGACGAGCACGGAGCGCTCCTGATCTTCGACGAGGTGATCACCGGCTTCCGGGTAGCTCGCGGCGGCGCCCAGGAGCGCTACCAGGTGCTCCCCGACCTGACGATCATGGGCAAGATCGTCGGCGGCGGGCTCCCGGCAGCGGCCTACGGAGGTCGCCGAGACCTTATGGAGCGGATCGCGCCCGCCGGCGACGTGTACCAGGCGGGCACGCTGTCCGGCAACCCGCTGGCCACGGCGGCCGCGCTGGCCACGCTCCACAAGCTGAACGACGCCGCCTACATGCAGCTGGCCGCGACCACTGACGCGCTCGCCCACGGCCTCGGCGAAGCTGCGTCGACGGCGGGCCGGAGCGTCCAGGTCCAGAGCGTCCCGGGCCTGCTCACGGTGTTCTTCACGGGCACCCCCGTCGACGACTACGCGAATGCCGCCGCGTGCGACACCAACGCGTACGGTGTCTGGTGTCGCGGGCTGCTGGCGCGCGGCGTGTACCCGCCCGCGTCCCAATTCGAGGCCTGGTTCCCGTCGCTCGCCCACACCGACGCCGACGTCGAGCGAACGGTCAACGCCGCCGCCGAGGCATTCGCGGAGATCGACGCCCGATGAGGACCGTAGGCGACGGCGCCCACGCGCTCCACGAGGCGCTGACGCTCGAGGGAGGAACCGTTGCGGACGTGCTCGAGGTGCCCGCGCCGGGCGGCGAGCGGCTCGGCCGGCCAGGTCCAGCCCAGCTCGCCGCTCGCGGCCCCCGGGCCAGGGGGCGAGAACGCGAGTATGAGCTGCTGCTCGAGATGATCCTCGAGGGATACCGTCTCCATTACGACCAGCCGCTGGTCGTCGACACCGATGACGTCGACCTCGCGCTGCTGCTGGGCGATCAGCTGTACGCGCTCGGCCTGTCGCGGCTGGCCGCGCTCGGCGACCTCGATGCGGTGGCCGAGCTCGCCGACGTGATCTCGCTCGCCGCCCAGGCGCACACCGCCTCCGATCGCGCGCTCGCTCAGGCGGTCTGGGAGGCCGGGGCGACGTCGGTCGGGTGGGGCTCGAGTGAAGCCCACGCCGCCGCCAAGGCGAGGGCGCGAGCGCACGATCCAGGAGCCGTAGATGCCCTGCGGGCCGCGGCTTGTGCGGTTCGTGGCGAGCCGCCTGACCCGGGCTTGTGAGGTTCGTATCGAGGTTGTTAGGCGCGCGCGTACCGGGCAGTTCGGTGATGACCTTTTCGCGCGCGTGGCGGTACGCTGTCCGAGTCTAAGTTCGCCGTAAGGAACGCGAGGCGCACGTGCCCGACCGCCACAAGGAACGGAAGTCGAAGTACACGCTCGATCGGGGCATGCCCGGCGCGTTCGAGGGCGAGACCGTTACCCGCCGTCGGCTAATGAATCTGGCCGCGAACGGCGCCGGCGCGGTCGCCGTGGCGGCGTTCGCGCTCCCGGCACTCGGGTTCGCGATCGCGCCGATCTTCAAGCGCCAGCAGTGGACGTGGCAGCCCGTCGGTTCGCCGTCGGACTTCACCGACGCCGACTACGCGACGAAGGTGGTCAACATCGTGCCCGGGATCGGCGAGGCCGGCAACTCGATCACCTACATCAGGAAGCGCAATCCGGCGATCGATAAGGAGCCCGAGGATCAGTACAACCAGTTCGTCGCTCTGTCGGACAAGTGCATGCACCTGGGATGCCCGGTCCGGTACGTGCAGGCGGCGCAGCGGTTCATCTGCCCTTGCCACGGCGGCGTCTACGACTTCCGCGGGATGGTCGCCGGCGGCCCCCCGGTGCGGCCGCTCGACCGTTTCTACACCAGGCTCAACGAGCAGACCGGCCTCGTGGAGGTCGGGCCCCGCTACTCGGTCAACAACGAGCTCCAGCGATTCTCGCCACGCTTCCCGGGTGAGCCGATCGACGGGATCGGCCAGTACCTGTACCCGGCACAGTTCGACACGTCCAGCCCGCCCCCGCACTAGCCCAAATGCCCAAGATCCCCGCACCGCCGCTGCCGAAGGCCCTCCAGCCCAAGCCGAAGAAGCCGAGCGAATCGAACGGTCAGGTCCCAACCCACTCGGCGCCGCTCGAGGCCGGGATCTCCACTGTCGACTGGCTCGACGAGCGGACCGCGCTATCGCCGGGCCTGCGCTGGCTGATGTGGCGCAAGGTTCCGCGGGGAGTGAACTGGGCGTACACGCTCGGATCGGCGACCTTGTTCGCGTTCCTGAACCAGGCCGTCACCGGCGTGTTCCTGGCCATGTACTACCGCCCGGATGTCGCCGGCGGCGCGTACGAGTCGGTCCGAAACATCAACGACAACGTGTTCCTGGGCCAGTTTGTGCGCGGCATGCACAAGTGGGGCGCGTCGGTGATGATCATCCTGATCTTCCTGCACATGGGGCGGGTCTTCTTCTACGGCGCGTACAAGTACCCGCGCGAGCTGACCTGGGTGATCGGCGTCGTGCTGCTGATCCTGACGCTGGCGATGGGCTTCACGGGTTACCTGCTGCCGTTCGACCAGCGCTCCTACTGGGCGACGGTCGTGGGCGTGAACATCAACGCCGGCGGGCCGTTCATCGGGCCGTTCTTATCCAACTTCCTGCTGGGCGGCGCGGACTTCGGTTCGACGACGCTGTCGCGCTTCTATTCCATTCACATGTTGCTGATTCCCGGCGCGATGGCGGCGCTGATCGGCGCCCACCTGTATCTGGTCACGAAGCTCGGCATCTCCGCTCCGCCGTGGCTCAAGCCTCAGCGCGACCACGACGGCGATCACGAGATCGACAAGGCGGAGGTGTGAGCGCCCGAGCCCACACCAGACGTGCGCCCCGCGTGGGTCGTCGGCCGGAAGCCCGTCCCGGAGTACGCGGATGAATCAGGCCGAGAAGGAGGCCTACCTCCGCGATTACTCTGTCCTGAAGAACGAGGGCGAGCCGTTCTTCCCCTACTCGGTCACCCACGACGGGGTGATGGCGTGCATCGTGCTCGCCGTGATCATCTTCTTCGCGCTTCTATTCGGCGCCGAGCTCGGGCCGAAGGCAGACCCGACCACCACCACCTACGTCCCCCGGCCGGACTGGTACTTCTTCTTCCTGTTCGAGGTCCTGCGCGTGATGCGCAACGTCCCGAAGTTCACGCCGATGGCGACGATCGGCGTGCCGACGATCTGCATGATCCTGCTGTTTCTGCTGCCGTTCTACGACCGCAGCCCGGAGCGGCGGATCGAGCGGCGCCCGGTGGCGCTCGCCGCTGGGATCGCGACGATCGCGGCTATGGCGTATCTGACCTACAGCGGCGCGAACACCGGCTCGCCGAACACTGTCGACATCAAGCCGCCGTCGTCGCTCACGCCGGCCCAGGCGGCGCAGTTCAGGGCGGGTGCGGACGTGGTCGGCGAGTCAGGCTGCCTCGCGTGTCACGTGATCGGCAATAACGGCAACAACGGGCCCGGCCCGGTGCTGACCCACATCGCGAGCACCGTGCCGGCGGCCCAGATCGCATCGACACTACGCAATCCCACGCCGCCGATGCCGTCGTTCAGGGACCTCCCGGAAGAGAAGTTCAACAATCTCGTCTACTTCCTGTCGAACCTCCAGTAAGCGCCATCGGGACTATGGCGAGCACGCGCCCGGGGGCGCTAGACGAACTGCAGGTTCGTGCGATGTTCGACCGGATCGCGGGCCTGTACGACCGGATGAACACGGTCATGACGGCGGGCCTCCATCACGAGTGGCGCCGGCGCGCGACCGACCTCGCCGAGCTTTCGGCGAGCGGCCGGGCGCTTGATGTCGCCACGGGTACGGGCGATCTCGCGCTCGAGCTCGCCGCGCGCGTCGGGGCGGGCGGCGAGGTCGTCGGGGTCGACTTCTCCGAGCGGATGCTCGAGCTCGCCCGCGCGAAGGCCGCCTCGCGCGCCGCGAACCTCAGTGGGGCGACCGTCCGCTTCGAGACCGGCAACGCGCTCGCGCTGGCGTATCCCGACGGCGCGTTTGACGCCGCCACCGTCGGGTTCGGCGCCCGCAACTTCTCGGACCTTGGCCAGGGCCTGTCCGAGATGGCGCGGGTGGTCCGGCCCGGCGGGCGCGTCGTGGTGCTCGAGATCACGACCCCGCGCCGGCCGCCGCTCTCGACGTTCTTCGATGTGTGGTTCGACCGCGTGGTGCCGGTGTGCGGCCGCCTGGTCGATTCCCAGGCCTACAGCTATCTGCCGAGCTCGGTCAAGCGATTCCCCGGCCCCGAGGAGCTCGCCACCGTGATGTGGCGATCGGGTTTGCGCGAGATCCGTTACGTGCTGACCGCCGGGGGCATCATCGCCTTACACGTGGGAATGGTCCCGACCTGATGACCACTGGCGCACAAGCTGTCGTCGATGCTGGAGGCGAGGAGCTGACGCGGATCATGGAACGCGTCGAGCGCCGGATGACCGAGCTCGCGGTCGGTCACGGACCCGTGCTCGCGCGGTACGCCGGCGACACGATCTCCGCCGGCGGCAAGCGGCTCCGCCCGCTGCTCGTGTGCATCGCCGCCGGCGCGCCGCCCCCCGAGACCGACGGGCTGGTTCGCGCGGCGGTCGCCGTCGAGCTCGTGCACGGGGCGACGCTCGTCCACGACGACGTGCTCGACGGCTCGGCGCTGCGTCGCGGGCGCCCGACCGTGTTCGCCACCGGAGGCCGCGACCTCGCGATCGCCACCGGCGACCTGCTGTTCTCGCGCGCATTCGCGGAGCTGGCCGTCGGCGGGTCGGCCGATGCGGTGCGCGTCCTGTCGCGGGCCAGCCGGGAGCTCGCACTCGGCGAGCTCGCGCAACGCGAGGACGCATTCAACACCGAGGTCACCGTCAGGCGCTATCTCGCCCGCTGCCGGCTGAAGACCGCGGTCCTGTTCCGGGCGGCCTGCGAGCTCGGGGCGCTTGAGGGCGACGGCGAGCCGGAGGCGCTCGGTGCGTTCGGCGAGCGGATCGGACTGGCCTTCCAGATCCTCGACGACATCCTCGACGTGTCCGGCCCGCCTGAGCGCACCGGTAAGCCGCGCGGAGCCGACTTGCTCGACGGCACGGTCAACCTGCCGCTGATCCTGGCCCGTGCCCGGGATGCCGAGCTGGCGGCGCTCGACCTGCGGACGGTGCGCACGGCCGAGGATGCGGCCGAGGTGTGCGAGCGGATCACCGTGACCGGAGTCCTCGACACCGCCAGGGCCCGCGCTCGGGAGCTCGTCGCCGACGCCAAGCTCGAGCTGCCGGGCTTGCAGGCGCGTCAGCGTGCCGCGCTTGAGCTCGTGGCCGACGTCGTCGTCGAGCGGTACGCCTAGAAACAGGCGTCGGCGAGTGGCGGGGACAGCAAAGCCCCCGCCCCGCGCCGGTCCCTTCCCCTTAGAAGTCTTCGGGCAGAATCTGGTCGGCGTGCAGGGCGGTGATGAACCGGTCGATCTGATCGGCCATGTTCGCCTGCGTCAGCCGCTGGAGGTCCCGGAGCATGTCGGCGAGGCCCTCGTCGAGCCGATCCTCGAGCTCGCGCACCTGGTCCTGGGTGTAGAGGCCCTCGGTGTACCAGTCGCAGTTCGGGCAGTTCAGCACGAGGTTCCAGCACTCCTCCGGAGCCTCGGACCAGTCGATCGGCTGGACCAGCTCGGAGGTGCAATCCGGGCACACGTGCAGGCCTCGGGTGGTGTGGTTCTGGTCGTTGAACCGGACCACCTCGATGCTCCGTCCGCTGGGGAGCACGATGCGTCGGACTGAAGGCTGTTCTTGCTCGGGATTCATAAAGCGTCTCCGAGCCCTTTAATCGGCCCGCGCGATGGGCAACTTGAGAGCCCTTCATAGGAGTAGATGAAGAACCCGTTTTCACCCCCTGGAAAGACCGGGTAACCTTCGAAATCCCCATCCGGAGGACTGTGAATGTTCCGTAATCCCACCACCGATCTGATCGTCGTTCTGGTGATCGTCCTGCTGATCTTCGGCCCCAAGCGGCTGCCCGGCCTGGGCAAGCAGTTGGGGACCGGTCTGCGCGAGTTCAAGGAGTCGATCACGGGGGAGAACAAGGACGAGGAGCAGGCCCAGCGGCCCGAGATCACGGCCGCCAGCGCCTCGACACCCGAGGCCGCGCCGAGCGCGACTCAGACCGAGCGCGAGTCGGCCGAGGTCGGGCCTCAGAGCCGCTCGTAGCGGCCGCCGGTCGGGTAGGTCTCGGTTGTGGCACGCCTTCGGCCCATCGGGCATGACGACCGGCTGAGCATCGTCGACCACCTCGACGAGCTCCGCTCGCGCCTGTTCGTGTGCCTGGCGGTGCTCGTGGTCGCGTTCGGCCTTTGTTTCTGGCAGAACAACCACCTGCTCACGGTGCTGAACCGGGCGCTGCCCCACAACTCCGCCGTGGCGGCCCACAACGGACTTGCGTCGGTCCCGTCGGAGTCGGTCCAGCTCCGTCAGCTGTTCACAACGCAGGCTGCGGATGCCCTCGCGCTCGCCAACGCCCCGGGCCAGTCCCCGGCGGCCCGGCAGGCCTACCTCCAGTCAGCCGCCTCGTACAGAGCGGTCGCCAAGACACTCCCGGACAGCGTGTCGACCCAGGAAAAGCCGATCACGATCGGCGTCGGCGAGTCGTTCACGACCACGCTCACCGTCGCCGCGTACTTCGCGCTGCTGTTCTCTTTGCCGGTTCTTATTTACGAGGGCTATGCATTCATCATTCCCGCTTTGAACCAAAACGAGCGTCGCGCGGCCTTGCCAGTGATGGCCGCTGCGCCCCTGCTGTTCCTCACCGGGGTGGTGTTCACGTACATCGTGGTGCTGCCGCCTGCCGTCCACTTCCTCCAGGGCTACAACGCCGACCAGTTCGATGTGCTCGTGCAGGCGAAGTCCTACTACTCGTTCGAGATCCTCACGATGCTGGCGATCGGCGTGGCCTTCCAGCTGCCACTGGGGATGCTTGGGCTCCACCGCGTGGGTGTGATCAACGGAAGCACTCTGACGCGACACTGGCGCTACGCTACGGTCATCATCGCCGTGATCGCCGCGGCAATGCCAGGGGCCGACCCAGTCACGACCGGGCTGGAAACGGCCCCGCTCGTAATCCTCTTCCTCGTCAGCATCGTGTTGCTCAAGATCGCCGATCGCCGCGCCGCGGCTCGCGCCGCCGCCGAGGCTAAAGCCGCGTTCGGCGACGGTCTCGACCCCACCTAGGCCATGCTCTTCGATCTTCGCAGTCGCGGACGGCGCCGGACCGTTCAGGGCGTCTACTTGTTTCTCGCAATCCTGTTGGGCGGCGGGCTCGTGCTGTTCGGCGTCGGCGCCGGCAACGGCCTCGGCGGGCTGCTCAACGCCTTCAACGGCGGCGGATCCACATCCGGGCAGAAGGCGGTGGTCAGTGCGCAGGAGGAGCAGGCAATCAAGCAGACCCAGGCGACCCCGAGCGATCCGGCGGCCTGGGCGAACCTGCTCCAGGCCCGTTGGACGTCCGCCGGACAGGGCGCGAACTTCAACTCCTCGACCGGGCAGTTCACCAAGTCCGGCCTCAACGAGCTGAACCTGGCCACGCAGGCGTGGCAGAAATACCTGACGCTCGAGAAGAACCCCGATCCTAACCTCGCGATCGTCGCCGCCCGCGCCTACGCCGGTCAGCAGAACTACGCCGGCGAGGCGAGCGCATGGGATATCGAGACGAGCGCCGACCCGACGGCGGTCAAGGGCTTCGAGTGCCTCGCCGTCTCCGCCTACGCCGCGGGACAAACGCGCAAGGGCGATCTCGCGTCGGCGAAGGCGCTCAGCATGGTGCCCAAAGCCCAGCAAGCCCTGCTCAAGAACCAGCTCAACTCGGCCAAGACTCAGCCCTCGGTCGCGCAGGAATGCTGATCGCCCCGATCGGGGGCCGGTGGGTAACATCGCCGCCAAGGGCCGTTAGCTCAACTGGTAGAGCAGGGGACTCTTAATCCCAAGGTTGGAGGTTCGAGTCCTCCACGGCCCACTTGGAGGTCTTCACGTTTGCCCCGCTGACATGTTCACGTTTGGGGCGGATGGAAGGTCGGTGCGGTCTGGTGGGCGATGCGGGGTCGGTGAGGTGCTGCGGGTGGCCGGGATCGGCG
>Ga0335076_10000208_pt1 | contig 49656 bp, 48 predicted proteins | sample Lox_Sample_25_FD_206717 | JGI IMG/M metagenome (GOLD analysis project Ga0335076, IMG submission 206717) | Soil microbial communities from Loxahatchee National Wildlife Refuge, Florida, United States - Lox_Sample_2.5 | ecosystem: Environmental > Terrestrial > Soil > Wetlands | place: USA... | reverse complement strand
AGCAGCGCCGGCAGTTGATCGAGGACTATCGTGAGCTGCTCGGCTCGGAGGAGGAACGGCAGGCTTACGACCAGATGATCGGCCTCGCCCATCGGGTGTTTCCGTATGTGGAGGGTCACAAGTTCTACTGCGAGCACTGGTATACCAACCTGTTCTTCAACAAGATCCGCGAGTTCGGAGCGTTGCTGGCGGCACACGGATTCTTCGCGCGCGAGGAGGATGTGTTCCACCTCACGCACTTCGAGCTCGAGGCTGCGATCATCGATCTCATGACTGCCTGGTCGAACGGCTCACCGCCGCGCGGACCCGAGTACTGGCCGCACATCGTCAGCGAGCGTCGCGCGGCGATAGCCGAGTGGGCGAAACACAGCACCCCGCCGGCTCTCGGACCGGTTCCCGAGGTGATCGACGATCCGGCGATCGTGATGCTCTGGGGCATCACACGCGAGAGCCTCGACAGCTGGCTGCGCGCCGGGACCGATGCGTCGAGCCGCGAGCTGCGCGGGTTTGCCGCCTCGAGCGGCGTCGTCGAGGGGCCGGCGTGCGTCGTGAGGTCGGTTGAGGAGATCGGGCGCGTGCGCGCGGGCGACATCCTCGTCTGTCAGATCACCAACCCGACCTGGGCGCCGATCTTCCAGAAGATCGCGGGCGCGGTGTCCGATATCGGCGGCTCGATGAGTCACGCGGCCATCGTGGCGCGCGAGTTCGGCTTGCCCGCCGTCGTCGGTACCGGGACCGCAACCTCGCGCATCAAGGACGGCCAGCGCATCCGCGTCGACGGCGGGCGCGGCATCGTTACGCTGCTCACCTAGCGGGCCTCATGGCGGCCGGCATGCACATCGCCTGGTTCGAGGAGATCGGGCTCGGCGACCGCGAGCAGGTCGGGGGCAAGGGCGGTAGCCTCGGCGAGCTCACCCGCGCCGGGATCGCCGTGCCGCCGGGATACGTGGTGAGAACGGCCGCGTTCGAGCGATTCCTTGGCACACTCGAGCAGTGTGCGCCGGTGCGCGCCGCAGTGACGGCGCTCAAGTCGTACGACCTCGAGGCCATCACCGACTGCTCGCGCACGCTGCGACGCCGGATCGAAGAGGCCGAGCTGCCGGCTGAGGTGCTCGAGGAGCTGAGTGCGGCACATGAGCGGCTGGTGCACCAAGACCCGGAGCAACCCGTCGCGGTGCGCTCCTCGGCGACCTGCGAGGATGCGCAGGAGGCAAGTTTCGCGGGTCTGCAGGACACCTACCTGTGGGTCAGGGGCGTGGCTGAGACCGCGCGACGCGTGCGCAGCTGCTGGGCCAGCCTGTACTCGGTGGAATCGATCAGCTATCGGCTGACGCACGGCTTTTCCGAGGAGCGTGTGGCAATGGCCGTGGTCGTGCAGAAGATGGTGGATGCCGCCACTGCCGGCGTGATGTTCACCCGCAGTCCCACGACCGGAGATCGCTCCGTGGTGACGGTCGAAGCCGCCTGGGGCGTCGGTTCTGCGGTGGTCGGCGGTGAAGTCACCCCGGATCGCTGGGTGCTCGGCAAGATCACCGGCGAGATCTCGGTGCGCGAGATCTCCGACAAGCAGATCCAACACGTCGCGGCGGCGGGCGGCGGTGTCGCAAGCGTCGCGGTGAGTGAGGAGCGCCGGCGCCTCGCCTGCCTGAGCGATGAGGAGCTGCAGCAGCTGCGGGCTCTCGCGCGCCGCGTCGAGCGCCACTACGGGTCTGCGCAGGACATCGAGTGGGCCATCGACCGCCAGAGCGGCACGATCCTCCTGCTGCAGAGCCGCCCGGAGACCGTCTGGTCGGTAAAGGATGCCGCGCCGCTCGCCAAGCCCGAGCAGGATCCGCTGTTGCACGTCATGTCGGTGTTTGGGACGCGCCAGTGCCGCTGACCGCTCAGGACGTTGCCGAGATCACGCGGCTGCTCGAGCAGTCGGACTTCGTCGAGCTGCGCCTCGAGCACGAGGGTTTCAAGCTCACGCTGAAGCGCGCCAGCGCCGGCGCCAGTGCCGGCGGCGGCCAGGGCGGCGCCAGTGCGGCAGCCGCGACGACGGCCGCGCCGTGGCCAGCTGCGCAGGCGTCGGCGCAGCGCGAGCCGCGCAGCGAGGGCCGGGGATCCGTGAGCGATCCGTCGCTGCAAGAGGTCACCGCGCCGCTGCTCGGTATCTTCTACCGCGCCCCGCGGCCGGGTGCCGCTGCGTACGTCGAGGTCGGATCCGAGGTGCAGGAGGACACGGTCATCGGGATCATCGAAGTGATGAAGCTCATGAACAGCGTGCGCGCCGACGTCCGCGGCACCGTCGTCGAGATCCTGGTCGCGGACGGTGCGACGGTCGAGTACGGCCAGGTGCTGCTGCGAGTGTCGCGAGAGGCGCACCGTGGCTGAGATCGCCCTCGTCGACACCTCGCTTCGCGACGGCAACCAGAGCCTGTGGAGCGCACTCGGTATCGACACCGCCAAGACGCTCACGGTTGCGCCGTTGCTCGAGCGCGTGGGCTTCAAGGCGATCGACTTCACGACCTCCACCCACATGGGCGTCGCCGTGCGCTACAAGCGCGAGGACCCGTGGGAGCGCATCCGTCTCACGGCAGCGGCGACGCCGACCACGCCGTTGCAGTTCATGTCGACGGGATTTCGCTTCATCTCCTGGGAGACGGCCAGCCCCGAGTTCATGGCGCTCGCCTTCGAGGTCCTGGCACGCAACGGCATCCGGCGCTTCTGCCTCGCCGATCCGATGAACGACGCGGGATCCAACATCGCCTGTGCGCAGATGGTGAAGCGCGCCGGTGGCGAGTTCGTCATTGCGGCGCTGGTCTTCACGCTGAGTCCAATCCACGACGACCGTCACTACGCCGCGGCGGCGCGCAAGCTCGCGGCGTGCGCTGCGGTGGATGCCATCTACATCAAGGACCCGGGCGGACTCCTGTCACCGCGCCGCGCGAGCACCCTGATCCCGGCCATCAAGGCCGTGATCGGCGCCAAGCCGCTCGAGCTGCATTCGCACTGCACGATCGGCCTCGGGGAGCTCCTCTACATGGATGCGGTCGACTACGGCGTGAGCGCCCTGCAGTGCGCCTCGGGTGCGACGGCGGACGGGATCTCTAATCCCCCGTCGCTGCGCGTGGTGGAGAACCTGCGCGCGCTCGGTCACACGGTGAGCGTCGATACCGCGGCCCTCGCGGAGGTGAGCCGCTTTTTTTCCCGCATCGCACAGGCGGAAGGTCTACCGGCAGGCGCCCCGCAACCTTTCGACGCCGCCTACCTTCGCCATCAGCTTCCCGGGGGCATGATCGGCACGATGCGCCGCCACCTCGCCGAGCATCGGCTCTCCCATCTCGAGGCGGCAGTCATCGAAGAGATGGCGCGGGTGCGCGAGGAGCTCGGCTGGCCGATCGTGATGACACCGTTCTCGCAGATACTGCTGACGCAAGCGGTTCTCAACGTGACCGGGCGCGAGCGCTATGGCGTCATCCCCGATGAGGCCATCCGCTATGCGCTCGGGCGCTTCGGCCGACCCAACGTTCCGATCGCTCCCGAGGTACTGGCCCGCATCGAAGCCTTGCCACGAACCGCGGAGCTGCGCGCCGAGCCGCCGATGGCATCGCTTGCGGAGCTGCGCGCGCGGCTCGGCCGGGAGCTGTCCGATGAGGAGTTTCTGCTGCGGGCTACCATGCCCGCCGCGCAGGTGGATGCGATGCGGGCGGCGGGGCCGGCGGCGCGCCACTACGATCCCGAGGCGAAACCGGTGATGGAGCTGCTGCGCCGGGTCCTGAAGCTGCGCGACATCGCGGAACTGAGCGTAGTAAAGAGCGACTTCCGCCTCGAGGTACGCGGCGGCGCGAGCGCCGGAGCGCCCCGCGCGTGAACGGCGCGTCACGCGGCGGCGGCGCGCGGCAGACTATCCGCGGGGTGGTGTTCGATGTCGACGGCACGCTGCTTCTGAGCAACCGCACGCTCGGCGGCTACGAGCTGTTGCCGGGGGCGATCGAGGTCCTGACCACACTCAAAGCCCGGCGGCTGCCCTTTGCGCTGCTCACCAACGGCAGTGCCTACCCTCCGGCCGAGCAGGCGGCGAAGCTGCGCGCCGCGGGACTGCCGGTCGATGACACGCAGATGATTACGCCCTCCAGTATTGCGGCCGATTACCTGCAGCGTCGCGGCATCCGCCGGGCGCTGGTACTCGGGAGCGCCGGCGTCGGGCAGGCACTGCGCGATGCCGGCATCGAGACCGTGCACAGCGGCGAGCCGGGAGCCACCGAAGTGGGGAGTGTCTTCGTCGGCTGGCATCCGCAATGCGGCATGAAAGACATCGAGACGGCGTGTCAGGCCATCTGGCGCGGCGCCGAGCTGTGCGTCGCCTCCGACGTCCCCTTCTTCGCCACCAAGCAGGGCCGCACGATCGGCTATTCGTTTGCGATCACCGCAGCCATCCGCCGCCTCACGCACGCGCCCATGACGCTCACCGGCAAGCCTTCGATCCGCGCGCTACGCTTCGTCGCGCGGCGGCTCGATGTGCCGCTGCGCGCGCTGGCGGTCGTCGGGGACGATCCGCTCGTCGAGGTGCTCATGGCACGCCGCGGAGGTGCCACCGCGCTCGCGGTGACGACGGGCACCACGCGTCGCGAGGAGTGGGAAAGACAGCCGCGCTCGCGCTCGCCCGACGCTATCCTCGACGGGCTGCGCGACGTGCTGAACTGGGTCGGCACCGCGGACGCCGCCCCGGGGGATGAGCCGGCGAACCTGCATACGCGCGCGCGACCCGCTGGCAAGCGGGTGCGGCCACGGCGGCCGGGAGCCGCGGGGCGGGGCGGGGCGAGCGAAAAGCGACGCGCCGGACGCCATCCAGGTTGATACGGAGTTTCCTCATGTCATTGACCAAGCCTTATGCGGACATTCCCGGAACGACGATCTTCGACACCGACCAGGCGCGACGCGGCTATCACCTGAACATGTTCTGCATGTCACTGATGAAGCCCGAGAACCGCGAGCGCTTCAAGGCGAACGAGCGCGCATATCTCGATGGCTGGCCGATGAGCGAGGAGCAGAAACGCGCGGTGCTCGACCGGGACTACAACCGCATGATCTCCCTCGGCGGCAACATCTACTTTCTCGCCAAACTGTTCGCGACCGACGGCAAGAGCTTTCAGTATGTCGCCGCGCAGATGGCCGGCATGTCGCAGGCGGAATACGCACAGATGATGCTCGCCGGCGGCCGCGTACCCGAAGGCTGAGGTCGGGAGGAGCGATGCGCGCGGCGCTCTACTACGGGCGGCAGGACCTGCGGCTCACGACGGTGCGGGAACCCGAGCCGGGACCCGGCGAGGTGAAGCTGCGCGTTCACTACAACGGGATCTGCGGCAGCGACCTGCTCGAGTACTACGACGGCCCGGTCACCACGCGCAGCACGCCGCACCCGCTGACGGGTATACAGAACCCCGTGATCATGGGTCACGAGCTGTGCGGCGAAGTCGTCGCGCTCGGCGCGGGGGTCGAGGATTTGCGTCTCGGCGATCTCGTCGCCGTCGAGCCGGTCGAGACCTGCGGTAGCTGCCTGTACTGTGGCCTCGGGCAATACAACCACTGCCCCCAGCTCGCGATCCAGGGATATAACCGGCCCGGCGGGCTCGCCGAGTACACCGTAGTGAAGCGCCGCATGGCGCATGCGCTGCCGCCCGGCGTCTCGGCACTCCAGGGTGCGCTCATCGAGCCGCTCTCGATTGCCTGGCATACGGTCAACCGCTGTGCAGTCAGTGCGGGACAGGTGGTCGCCATCCACGGTGCGGGCCCCATCGGCGCCGGCGCCTTCCTGACGCTCAGGCGGCGCGGCGTCGAGGCGATCGTGGTGGATCCCTCAGCCGCGCGCCGCGCCGCGCTCACCCGTCTCGGCGCGGGCACGGTGCTCGATCCGACAGCCTGCGACATCGTCACCGCGATCCGCGATCTCACCGGGGGCCGCGGCGCACACGCCTCGATCGACGCAGCGGGCGGGGCGCAGGCGTTCAGGGCGATGCTGCACGGCACGCGCATCGACGGCACCGCGGTGGTGGTGGCCATCCATCACGAGCCGGTCGTGATCCCGCCCTTCGATCTGCTGATGCCGGAGGTGCGGTTGACCGGCGTGGCGCTGTCGGTGAACGCGTTTCCTGCGGTGATTGCGGAAATGGCCCGTGGCAGCTATCCGCTCGAGGATTGGGTCGAGACGATTCCCTTCGACGCGCTGATCGATCAGGGGTTGGAACGACTGCGCCGTCAGCAGGGGATGAAGATCGTGGTGGACGTTGCCGGACGCCCGGGCGGGCGACCACACCAGGAGCACAGCCGTGAAGAGCGCAGCGCTTTTTGACATCGCCGGGCAGGGTGCAATCGTCACGGGCGCGGGCAGCGGTCTCGGCCTCGCGATCGCCGAGGCACTCGCCGAGAACGGGGCGCGCGTCACGCTGCTCGACGTGGACGCCGGCCGCATCGCCGCGGAGACCGCGCGGCTCGAGGCGCTGCGCTACGCGGTGCGGGGCGCGGTGGTCGATATCTCGGATCACCCCGCGCTCGAGCGCGCCTTCGATGCCGCGCTCGCGGCTCATGGCCGACTCGACATTGTGTTTGCGAACGCCGGGATCGACTCGGGACCTGGCTTCGTCACCGGCTGGTTCGGTGCGCAGCGTGAGCGCAATCCCGCCGGCGCCCTCGAGAGTTACAGCGACGAGCGCTGGAACCGCGTCATCGACGTCAACCTCACCGGCGTGTTCGCCACGCTCCGTGCCGCCGCCCGCCTCATGAAGCCACAGCGGTCGGGCAAGCTCATCGTGACGACCTCGGTCGCGGGCTATCAGTGCGAGCCGGCGATCGGCTCGGCCTATTGCGCGGCGAAAGCCGGCGCTGCGCACCTGATGCGCTGCGTCGCGCACGAGCTGGCTGCCTTCAACATCACGGTGAATGCGATTGCGCCGGGGTTCTTCGTCACCAATATCGGCGGCGGGCATGCCAAGAACCCGGACGTGCAGCGTGCCATGGGCGCGCTCATGCCGATGCACCGCGTCGGCCTTCCCGACGACATCAAGGGGCTCGCACTGTTCCTCGCTTCGCCCGCGTCGTCCTATCTCACCGGCCAGCAGATCACCATCGACGGCGGCTGGACGCTCGGTGTCGCGGACTGAGGGCCGATCGGCGCCCGACTCGAGCCCGGTTCAGAGATCGGCGGATAGGTAGGCCATCGCCATGTGCAGCGGCGGGTAGGCCACGAGCCCGCCGCTGGTATCGGCGACGCTCCAGACTTTCTGGTTGGTTACGTTCTGGACTTGTACGCGCAGCACCGCCGTACGGCCCGCCACGCTGAAGCGATAGCGGGCGCCAACGTTCACCAGCGTTTGCGCCGGGTTGTATGCGCCATCATCCAGCCGCACCGGCGCGGCTCCCAGCTCCGTTACCGTGAGGTCGAGTGAGCAGCGCGGCCAGGGCGCGAGCCGGTAGTCGGCGGCCAGTTGCAACATGCGCCGCGCCTGGGCGACCGGAGCGGAGCCAACCCCGGCGGCTCCGCTGGCGACGGCTACTTCGGGCGACATGAACACGGCGCCGGCAACGGCGGTCAGCCCGGGGAGCGGCTCGGCGTGCAGTGAGAGCTCGACGCCGCGGTGGCTTTCCGTCCCGAGCCAGGTGTAATTGCCGTTGCTGTCAACGTTGTAATACGGCTTGCTCACGTCGAACAGGCCGGCGACCAGCGTGGTCGTACCGACCGTGTAGCGCACACCCACTTCCTCCTGACTGGTGCGGCTCGCCGGCAGCAGCTGGCCACGGTTGGTGGCACTTGCGGGCGCGAGCCCGGAGTCCTCCAGGCCCCGTGTCAGGCCGGCGTACGCACTCGTGCGAGTGGTGAGCGGCACGGCGGCGGAGGCGTAGTAGAGCACTGGGTCCTCATGTTGGGTGACCGACGCGGCCGCGGGTTCGGTCACCGTACGTTCATAGCGCACCGGCGAGACACCGGCGGCGAAGTCGACGACATTTCGCCAGTGCAGTGCATATGCCAGACCGGCGGTCCACTGGCGGGTGTGGTCGTGCGTCGCCGGCCCGTAGGTGAACTGCGGCTCTGGCACCGCCGGCCGCGTGCCGAGGCGCACCGTGCCGAGATCGACCTGGTCGTAGCCACCGTAGCGCGCCGTGACGTCGCGCGCCCGCAGGGTCAGCAGGAGTTCGTGCTGGCGCGGCCCGCTCAACATCAGGCGCGTCGCCCGTAGCTCTCCGGAGGTCGACCCGGTGAACTGGTCGGGGTAGGAGACGTACTGATGCTGGGCAATGGCGGCGGCGTTCGGGTCCGACAGCAGGTCGCTGCCGGAGTTCGGCTGGTCATAGGTGGAGCGGAAGATCCCGGCGCGCAGCGTCCAGTGTGCCGGCGCCTCGAGCCTGAAGAGGCCGCCATAGTCGGTGAGCACCGTTGTCCCCCGTGCCCAGGTGGGTCCGGTGTTCCTCGCCTCGACCGGCGCGGGCAGCGGTGCCGTCGTCAGATACACCGTTGGCCAGATGGCCTGCTCGGTCTCGGTCGTGCGCCCGTAGAACACGCTTCCACCGGAGCCGCCGGAGGTCTGACAGGCGCCGACGACGCCGACGTCGGTCGTGAACTGTGTGCCGTCCGGCACGAATTCGTCCCGGCGACGGGTGAGGCCTCCACCGACACCACAGCGCCCGCCACCCAGCGGAGCGTGTGCGTCGAGATCGAAACCGCTGGTCCCGTAGGGCCCGACATAGACCGTGGGACTGATCCCCGCGGCGCCGAGCGGACTGCGCAGACTGAAATCGACGATGCCTGTGGGCGAGGGGAAAGGAAATCCGGCGGCCGCAGGACCCACGCGGATGCGAACGTCCTGCACGAGGCGGGCTGGCAGCGGTCCGAACGGAATGGTGGGACCGTGGATGTCGACATACATCCCCTCGATGCGCGCATTTCCCGCTGCGAGGGGGTCGAAGCCGCGCACCTGGCTGGGACCGTAGACGCCGATCGCCTCGACGCCGATGGCGACACCGAAGGCATCTGCAGACGCCGTCACGACGTTGGTGTCGGGACTCTCGGCCAGCGCTACGCGTGCGACCAGCAGCAGCAGCAGCCAACTCGAGCGGGAGTGACTTTGGGGGTCGGTCGAGCGAAACATCCTCGGCGCCACACCTTGCGCGATCGCGCCATCCCGACAGGGTTGCGCCGTCCGTCGTTCCAAGAGCCCGGCGAGCCAAAGATAACCGGGTTTGATCGCGTGTGGCAGTGCCGCGGATTCGGCTTCTAACCCTGTTCTAATCCTCGACCATCGTCTCGACCAGCACTGGCCCGGCAGCTGCGAAAGCACTGCGCAGCGCCGCGTCGAGGTCAGCGCAACGGCTGACCCGCACGGCCTCCACGAGGCCCTGGGCGCGCGCCAGCGCGCAGAAGTCGAGATTCGGCAGCGACGTGCCGGGCGGCGTCGCGACGCCAAAGTGCGGCGCGAATTCGTTGAGTGCCCGGTAGCTGCGGTTGTTGACGATCACGAACGCGACCGGCAATGCGAGCTGCGCGGCACTCCACAATCCCTGGATCGAATACATGGCTGAGCCATCGCCGAGCAGCGCGATCACCTTGCGACCGGGTCGGGCAAGTGCGACGCCGACGGCCGCCGGTAGCCCGTAGCCGAGTCCTCCGCTGGCACACGTATAGAAAGAGTCGGGCTCGAGAATCGGCAGGTGATCGTGCATCGCTCCGCGGCTGCTCGGTGCCTCCTCCACGAGGATGCTGCCGCGGGGTCGCAGCGCCGCGATCTGCTGCAGCAGGTAGCGGTCCGTGAGCCGATCAGGCGGCAGCGGCGGTGGCCGGGCGGGTACCGCCGGTGCGGGCCGTGCGGGTGCCGGCACGGCAAGCAGCGCGCGGATGCCGAGCTTCAAGTCAGTGACGATGGACAATCCCACCGGCGCGCGCGCCGCGGCGGCTGGATCGTCGGTGAGCTGCACGAGCGCGGCGTCCTGCGGCACGTGCGGGCCGTGCCCCTCGACGTGATAGGTGAAGACCGCTGCTCCGAGCACCAGGATCAGGTCGCTCCCCGTGAGGCGGGCGACGATCTGCGCACGGTCCGCGGGCAGGAAGCCGGCGAACAGCGGGTGCCGCTCGGGAAAGCTGTTGCGCGAAGAGAGCGGACTCACCCACACCGCGGCCTGGTGCCGCTCGGCGAGCTCAATGACCTCCTGCCAGGCGTCATCGCGGGCGACCGAGGGGCCGACCACCAGCACCGGGCGATGCGCCGCGGACAGCATGGCGGCGGCGCGGCTCAGCATCGCCGGGTCACCGGCGAGCGTGCTGCTGATCTCGCGGCGAGTGGTGGGCGTGCACGGGCGATCCCAGTCGTCCACCGGCACCGACACGAAAGCCGGCCCGCGCGGCGGCTGCATGGCGGTGTAGAAGGCGCGCGCCACGGCGGCCGGCACGTCCTCGGCACGCGCCGGCTCGCAGCTCCACTTGATGTAGGGTCGCGGCAGGTTCGTCGCCTGCTCCGAATACAGGAACGGCTCGAACGGCAGAATCGAGCGCGCCTGCTGCCCGGCCGTCACCACGAGTGGTGTTTGATTGCGATACGCCGTGAACAGACTCCCCATGGCGTGTCCGACGCCGATGGCCGAGTGCAGATTGACGAATGCAGCGCCGCCGCGCGCCTGCGCAAAGCCGTCCGCCATGGCGACGACCAGCGACTCCTGCAGTCCCAGTACGTAGCGGAAGTCGGCGGGAAAGTCGCGGAACATCGGCAGCTCGGTGGACCCCGGATTGCCAAAGACGGTCGTGAGACCGAAGTCGCGCAACAGCGCGAACACCGCCTCGCGAACCGTAGTGCTCACGCCCGGCATGATGTGCCGTCAGGCCGCAAGTTGTGAGCCTCCCGCGAGCGCGGTCGCCCGTCGCGGCGCCGTCTCCTTGAGCGCGAGCGCGAGCAGTGCGCCGACGAGCGCGCAGGCCGCCTGGATGACGAGCGGTGCCGTGAGACCGTAGTGATCCGCTGCCGTGCCGGCGAGTGCCGGGGCGCTGACCCCGCCGAGGATCTCGCCGACCCCGACGGTGAGGCCCATCGAAGTGGCCACGTAACGCGCCGGGATGGTCTCGGATGGGATGGTCCCCATGAAGAGCGGGAAGGTGCCGCTCGCCGCCCAGCCGACAAAGATCAGCGCTCCGAGCAGGTAAAGCGAGCCGTGCCAGTAGAACGCAGCAAGCGGCACCAGCACACCGAGCAGGTTGCATGCCGTCACCACGGGGCGCCGGCCGAAGCGATCGGAGAGCCCCGGCACGACAAAACTGAAGAACGCGGCCGACAGCCCGAGCAGGCTCATGAGGACGCTCATCTCGGCCGCCGACAGCTGCCGCACCTTGACGTAGAAAAGCGGCAGGAAAGCCCAGCCGAGCACCATCCAGGACACCATGAAGACGCTCATGAGCACGCACAGAATCATGTTGCGGAACCTCAGCATGGCGAAGTAGCTCATCGCCGAGGCGTCGCCGCCGTCGCATACCATTTGCGGCTTCGAGCGTGGCTCGTGCACGTAGCGGGCGATCAGCATCGCCATGACGAGCCCGGGGACGCCGGCGAGAAAGAACGCCATGCGCCAGCTCGAGTGCTCGGCAATCGCCACCAGCACCAGCGGTGCGGCGAACGATCCGAGGATGTTGCTGCCGAAGTTCTGCATAACCCCCATGTTATGTCCGCGCTTGCCGGGATCCGATTCGGCCGCGAGCAGCGACTGGCACACGGGCATGAACGGTCCCTCGACCAGCCCCATGAGGAGCCGCGCAGCGAACAGCGCGGCGAACGAGCCGGCGAGGCCCGAGAGGAACGAGCACAGCGAGAAGGCAATCGCGCTCGCGAGCAGCACCGGCTTGCGGCTGCCGGTGCGGTCCGAGAGCGCGCCGCCGAGGAATGCCGAGACTGCCCAGGTGAAGGAGAGCGCCGAGGCAATGAGGCCGACCTGCTGATTGTCGAAGTGCAGATCCCGTGCGATGAACGGCATCAGGAAGCTGGCGGCGTTGCGGTCGAAGAACAGGAAGCCGAAGGTGATGCCGAGCACCCAGATCAGGCGTTGTTCGTAGCGCATGTCAGATGAAGGAGCGAATGGGGTCCTTGCCGTCCCAGCCGATGCTCGCGCGGTAGAAGCGCCCGAACACCTCTTCGAAGGCACCGCCGAGCTCGATGAACTCGGTGAAGCCCGGCAGGACTGCCGTGGTGTCCATGTATCCGACCCGTCCGCCGCTCGGTACGGCGGCGCGGAATGCGAGTGCATAGCCCTCACGCTCGTAGTGCGCGACCGCTGCATCGAAGCTCCAGGTCGCCACGCCCCAATGGTGGAAGCCATAGCCGCGACGCTCGATTATTTCGCGGTAGACGGACGGTGCGTCGTTGTTCGGCTGGATGAGCTCGATGTTCATGTGCCCGGCAAAGCTCATCGCGATCGCCACCTCCGCGCGCGACGGTTGCCCGCGGTACACGGGGTCCTCGCCCGTGAAATGCTCGAGCACGAACCACGGGCCGATGCGCAGCGTCCTCGACCACTGCGCGATCGCCGCGCGCAGGTCCGCCACGACATAGGCCATCTGGATGACGCCGTCGTCCGGCTGCCCGAAGCCTACCTGACCCATAACGCCTCCCCTGTCGGAAAAGTTGTCCGCGTGCTGCGCTGGTCGTCAACCCTGCGCGTCGAGCGAGCGCTCGAGGGCCGCGAGCGTGCGGTAGCAGGGTAGTACCTGGGCGACGCTGGCGTTCGGCTCGCGGTGCTCGCGTATCGCGCGGAAGAACTCCCGGTCCTGCAGCTCGATGCCGTTCATCGACACGTCGACGCGCGACACGTCGATCTTCTGCTCTTTGCCATCGATCAGATCGTCGTAGCGCGCGATGTAGGTGCCGTTGTCGCAGATGTAGCGGAAGAATGTGCCGAGCGGCCCGTCGTTGTTGAAGGACAGCGACAGCGTACAGATCGCTCCGCTCGCGCTCTTGAGCTGGATGGACATGTCCATGGCGATCTTGAGCGTCGGGTGCATCGGGCCCTGCACCGCGTGCGCGATCGTCACCGGCGCGCCGCTCTGGTAGGTGAAGAGATCCACCGTGTGCGCGGCGTGATGCCACAGGAGGTGGTCGGTCCAGGAGCGCGGCTGGCCGAGCGCGTTGATGTTGGTGCGCCTGAAGAAATAGGTCTGCACGTCCATCTGCTGGAGCGAAAGCTCACCCTGAGCGATCCGCTTGTGGATCCATTGGTGCGACGGATTGAAGCGCCGCGTGTGCCCGACCATGCAGACGAGAGCGGTGCGCTTCTGCAGATCGGCAACGGAAAGCGCGTCCGGGAAGTTGTCGGCCAGCGGTATCTCCACCTGCACGTGCTTGCCGGCCTCGAGACATGCCATGGCCTGGGCCGCATGCAGCTGCGTCGGGGTCGCGAGGATCGCGGCTTCGACGCCGGGGCGCGCGAGCGCCTCGGCGAGCTCCGTCGTCACGTGCGCAATAGCGTACTTCTGCGCCACCGCGCGGGTCGGCTCGAGCGTGCGGCCGACGAGCGACACCACCTCGACGTCGCCGATGGCCTTGATCGCGTCCAGGTGTTTCACGCCAAAGGCACCGGCCCCGGCGACGATGACTTTCATGGCAGGTTCTCCAGGATCAGGTGGCCCACGGCCGTGTTAGAGGCGGGCACATGATAGAAGCGGTGCACCGTGCGCACCTTCTCATTCAGCGCACCGCGCATGATGAGCCACATGACGAGCTCGATACCTTCCGAGCCCGCCTCGCGCACATACTCGATGTGCGGCATGCGCGACAGGGCCTCCGGCTCGTTGATCAGCCGGTCGATGAACTGCTGGTCCCACGCGCGGTTGATGAGACCTGCCCGTGGCCCCTGCAGCTGGTGGCTCATTCCGCCGGTGCCCCAGATCTGCACGTTCAGCCCGGCATCGAACGAGTCGACCGCCTTGCGGATCGCCTTCCCGAGCTCGTAGCAACGGCGGCCGGAAGGCGGTGGATAGAGCACCACGTTGACGGGAAAGGGAACGACGCGCACCGGCCACGCCCGTACCTGGCCGAACAGCAACGACAGCGGCACCGTGAGGCCGTGATCGACATCCATGCGATTGACGATGGTGAGATCGAAATCCTGCTGGATCACCGCCTGGGCGATGTGGCAGGCGAGCTCGGCATGTCCCGGCACCACCGGCACGGGGCGCGGGCCCCAGCCCTCGTCAGCCGGGGCGAACTGCTCGGCACAACCGATGGCGAAGGTCGGCACGATGTCGAGGCTGAAAGCGGTGGCGTGATCGTTGTAAACGAGCAGGATCACGTCGGGCTTCTGTTGCGCGATCCACCGCCGGGAGAACTCGTAGCCGGCGAACATCGGCGCCCAATAAGCGTCCTGCGCCTTGCCGTTGTCGAGCGCCGCGCCGATCGCCGGGACGTGCGAGGTCGTGACGCCAGCGGTGATGCGGGCCATTAGCGGCTCCAGTAGAGGCGCTGCGGGTTATCGACGAGCAGCTGACGCTGCAGCGCGGCGGTGCTCGCCACCTTCGGGATGAAGTCGACCAGCGCCCCGTCGTCCGGCATGTGCGACTTGAGATTGGGATGGGGCCAATCGGTACCCCACAGCACCCGCTCGGGGAAACTCTCGACGATACGCCGGGCAAAGGGCACGACATCGGCATAGTCCGGCGCACCACTCTTCGAGAGTCGGTCGGGGCAGCTCACTTTCGACCAGATGTTGGGATGCTCGCGCAGCAGCTTGACGAACAGCTCGAACTCCGGCCCGTCGACCGGCTGCGCCACGTCCGGACGACCCATATGGTCGACCACCACGGTCCCCGGAAGAGAGGCGAAGAAGGCATAGAGCTCCGGCAGCTCCGCGGCTTCGAAGTAGATGACCACATGCCATCCGAGCGGCGCGACGCGCCGGGCGATCCTCTGCAGCAGCTCGCGCGGGGTAGTATCGACCAGCCGCTTGACGAAGTTGAAGCGCACGCCCCGCACCCCCGCCGCGGCGAGCGATGTCAGCTCGCGATCGGTGACGCTCGCCGTCACGGTCGCAACCCCGCGCGCCCGTCCCTCGGCACGTTGCAGCGCATCGACCAGCGCGCGATTGTCACTGCCGTGACAGGTGGCTTGCACGATGACGTTGCGCTCGAACCCGAGGTAGTCCCGCAGGCCGAACAGCTTCGCGCTCGGCGCGTCGCACGGCGTGTAGCGGCGCTCCGGGGCGTAGGGAAACTGCGCCCCGGGTCCGAACACGTGACAGTGGGCATCCACGGATCCCGGAGGCGGTACGAACCGCGGCCGATGCGGTGTCGGGTGAAACGGCAGCCAGTCGCGGTCGGTGGTGAAGGGGCCGGAGGCCGCCGTCGCCGGCCAGGCCCGATCACCGGGTCCGATGATCGCCTGCGGACTCACTGATCCCTCGCCTTGAGGAGGGCGTCGAGTCGCGGGAATACCCGCCGGGCGTTGGTCGCGAAGATTCGCTCCTTGTCCGCGCCGGGGATGGCAAGTGCATCGATGTAGCGCCGGGTGTCATCGAAGTAGTGCCCGGTGCGCGGGTCGATGCCGCGCACTGCGCCCACCATCTCGGACCCGAACAGGATGTTGCCGATGTCGATGACGCGCACCAGAAGGTCGATGCCGGGCTGGTGATACACGCAGGTGTCGAAGAACACGTTCTTCATCACGTGCTGCTCGAGCGCCGGGCGCTTCAGCATGTCGGCGAGGCCACGGTAGCGACCCCAGTGATAGGGCACGGCGCCGCCGCCGTGCGGAATGATGAAACGCAGCGTGGGGAAATCGCGGAACAGGTCGCCCTCGATGAACTGCATGAACGCCGTGGTGTCGGCATTGATGTAGTGAGCGCCGGTGGCATGAAAGTTGGGATTGCACGAGGCCGAGACGTGGATCATCGCCGGCACATCGAGCTCGACCATCTTCTCGTAGAAAGGGTACCAGTGCCGATCGGTGAGCGGCGGCGATGTCCAGTGACCGCCCGAAGGATCCGGATTGAGGTTGCAGCCGACGAACCCGAGCTCGCTCACGCAGCGCTCGAGCTCGGCCGCGGAACCGGCAAGGGGCGCACCGGGGGACTGCGGCAGCTGGCAGACGCCGACGAAGTTCTCGGGGTAGAGATCGACCACGCGCTTGATGAGATCGTTGTTGGCGCGCGTCCAGGCGCTCGAGATCGCCTCGTTGCCGATGTGATGGCCCATGGCCGAGGCGCGCGGCGAGAACAGCGTGAGGTCTGCACCGCGCTCTCTCTGTAGCCGCAGCTGATTCTTCTCGATGCTGTCGCGAATCTCGTCGTCGGAAATGGCGCCCGGCTTCGCCACGGGAGCACCCGGGTCGTTGAGGCCCGCGAGCTGTGCGTCCCGGAATCTCTGGTGTGCCGCGGGCGCCGTCGTATAGTGACCGTGACAATCGATGATCATTGGCGCGGTGCCTCCGTCGATCGCGCGGGCGCCGTGGACAGCCCCTGCCCGGGCGCCGGCGTGCGTGTCAGCATGCGATCGAGCATGGGCGTCAGTGCCTCCTCCGTGAGGGCTTCGGCGTGTGCCGCGGCCCACTGTTGCCGCTCGACGGTGCCACGGCTCATCCACGGCTCGAGGCCCGCCTCCGCCACCGTCCGCATCGCCTCACGCATCTCCTCGGCCCGCCGACGACCGTGCTGCAGCGAGCGCGAGATCATGTAGCGGGCGAGCTTGCGCCAGTTGCCGAGCGGGAACAGGTCCTGAAGCGACGCCAGCACGGCATCCTCGACGCCGTGACGCCGCGCCGTGAGCAGCGACTCGGCGAGCAGCGCTTCCATGCCCTTGACGATGACACTGCGGCACATCTTGGCCGCCGAGGCGGCACCGATCGTGTCCGCGTACACGCCGGCACCGGTGAAACCCAGAGCCTGCGCCAGCGGCAGGAAGCCCCTGGCATGCGGGCCGCCGAGCCAGATGGGGGATGCGATCCGCTGAGGCGCGATCGGGGACATCACCGCCGCTTCGACGTAGCGGCCGCCGGCCGCGTCGATGCTGTGCGCGGCCTCCAGTCTGGTGCGCGGCGACACGGAGTTGAGGTCCAGGTAGAAGGTCCCGGGAGCGAGCGTCGCCGTGGCCTCGGCCGCGGCCGCGCGACACTCGGCTGCGGTGACTGCAGAAATCACCAGTGCGCTGTCACGCACCGCCTCAGCCATGGCGCTCGCCACGCGCACGAACGGCAAGGCCGCCGCGGCACGCTGCGGCTCGCTGCCGGCGAGCGGAAAGAGGCGGTCCCACGCGGTCAGCTCGACGCCAACCGCGCGCTGCAAGTCGTGCGCCAGGACCTGACCAACCTCGCCGAGTCCGATGAGGGCAATGCGGCGCGGCAGCCTCGTCATGCGTCCCTCCAGGCGCTCGCCGGAACGAACACCTCGCCCTGCATCAGCTTGCGCGCCGTGCGCAGCAGCGCGGAACGGTTCACCGTCACGGCGCTGCCGTCTAACCGCACATCCATCTCCACGGTGAAGAAGCCCGTCGGGTGCTCGATCTCCAGCCGCTGTGTCCCGGAACGGGGTGTCAGCCCCGCAACCTGTGCGGCCACGGAGCCCGGCGTGACACAGGCGGTGGCCACGCTCACCGCCCCGAGCACCCCGATGGCCTCGTGCACGCGGTGCGGTATGAAGGTTCGCGTGTCGATGGTGCCGCCGTGCCGCGCAGGCGACACCAGGCACATCTTGGGTACCGTCTTGCGCGACACGTCGCCGAGATTCATGCGCGGTCCGAGGGCGAGCCGGATGCGCTCGAGGCGCGCCTTGAGCGCCGCATCGCCCTCGAGCTCCGGCGGCGATTCATCGCCGCGCTTGCCGAGATCGGTGGCGCGCACCACGACCACCGGCATGCCGTTGTCGATGCAGGTCACCTCGATGCCCTCGATGCGGTCGACGTTGGATTCGCTCGGAAACAGCCTGCCGCACGAAGATCCGGCCACGTCGAGGAAGTCGATCGGTATCGCCGCCGCGCTTCCGGGTACACCATCGATACGTGCCTCGCCCTCGTATTCCACCGCGCCATGCGGCGTCGGCACGTGCGCCACGGCGATGCTGCCCGTATTGAGCATGTGGATGCGGACCGCAGTGGAGTCGCCTGCAATGCACACCAGGCCGTTGTCGATCGACCATGGACCGACGCCGGCGAGGATGTTGCCGCAGTTCTGCGAATCGCTCACTTCCGCCTTGTCGACTAACACCTGAAGAAACAGGTAGTCGACGTCGGCATCCGCTCGCGTGGCGGGGCCGATGATCGCCACCTTGCTGGTGAGCGGATGCGCCCCGCCCACGCCGTCGATCTGGCGGGGATCGGGCGACCCCATGGCCGCGAGCAGCACGCGATCACGCGCCGGCGCCGACTGCGGCAGATCTTTGACGTGGAAATAGAGTCCCTTGGAGGTTCCGCCGCGCATGAGCGTGCTCGGAATGGCGCGCAGCATGTTGTCTCACTCCGGCAGCGACTGCGGACGGTAAACCAGGCCGCGCTGGCGCAACTTCGCGCGCATGTCGTAGATATCGAGGCCGAGCTCGCCGTTCTGCAGACGCTCGCGCGTCTTGGCTTCTTTGGCTTCACGGACCTCGCTCGCCTTGCGCACCGCGGCGGCTTCGAGGCGTGGCACGATGCACACGCCATCATCGTCGGCAATCACCACATCACCCGGGCTGACGAGGCCGCCGGCGCACACCAGCGGGACATTCACCGAGCCCAGGGTCTCCTTCACGGTGCCCTGCGCGTGTACTGCCTTGGACCAGACCGGGAAGCCCATGCTGGTCAGGTCGCGGACATCGCGCACCCCGCCATCGATCACCAGACCGCCGACCCCGCGGGCCGCGAGCGATGTGGCGAGCAGCGCGCCGAAGTAGCCGGCGTCGGATGAGGAGGTGGGGGCGACGACCAGAACGTCCCCGGCCTGACACTGCTCGACCGCGACGTGGATCATCCAGTTGTCGGCCGGTGGCAGGCTCACCGTGACCGCAGGTCCGGCGATCCGCGCACCCGCGTAGATGGGGCGCAGCGTCGGAGCGAGGAGCCCGGTGCGACCCTGTGCCTCGTGGACGGTGGCAACGCCGTAGTGCGCCAGGGCACTCACCACCTCGGGATCGGCGCGGCGAATATTCGTGTACACGACGTTCATGGCAGCCACCTGAACGGCAGAGGTGAGGGGACAGTCGATTGTCCAACACCTCAGTCCCCGGCGGGTAATTGCAATTCACGCCGGGGTATAAGAAATTGTGGACATGACGATCCGCGCCGCGCAACGTGCCCCCGCCACGGCGAACCTGCGGCATCTCATGCTGTTCGACCAGGTGGTCCGCCGCGGCAGCGTGAGCGCGGCGGCCCGCGCGGCGCACTTGAGCCAGCCTGCGGTCACGCAGGCGGTGGGCCGGATCGAGGCGGTACTGGGGGCGCGACTCATGCAGCGCAGCTATTCCGGGCTCGAGCTCACGGGCGCCGGCTACTCCGCCGCTCGAAGGATCGACCGCGCACTGCAGATGCTCCGCGAAGCCCTGCTCGCGACGCGCGCACGCGCCGGCGATGCGGCCGCGGGCGAGGTACTCTCCAGCGTGACTTCCATTCAACTTAATGCGCTCATCGCCGTGGTAGAGGAGGGCGCGTTCGCGCGTGCGGCACGGCGCGCCGGGCGCGCCCGTACCGCGCTGCACCGCGCGGCACGACAGCTCGAGAGATCGCTCGGGACCTCGTTGTTCGAAGTCACGAGCTTCGGTGTGCGCCCGACGCGGGAGGCGGAAAAGCTGGCCTTGCGCACGCGGTTGGCGTTTGCCGAGATCGCCCAGGCGCAGGCAGAGGTTGCGGCGGCGCAGGGTACGGGCAGCGGCTCGACGACGATCGGCGCCATGCCGCTCGCCCGCAGCGTGCTGGTCGCGCGGGCGGTCCTCGAGTTCGCCGCAACGCGGCCCGAGCATGGCATCAGTATTCTCGACGGGCCGTATGAGAGCATGCTGGACGCGCTACGCCGCGGCCGCGCGGATGTGTTGGTCGGTGCACTGCGCGATCCGGTTCCGTACGAAGACGTCGTGCAGGAACATCTGTTCGATGACCCGCTGGCGCTCGTCGTAGGGGCTCACCACCCGCTCGCCGCTGCCGGCGTGGCGACGCTCGCGGCGCTGGCGTGCTTTCCCTGGATTGCGCCGCGGCGCGATTCGCCGCTGCGGCGCCACTTCGAGGCGCTCATCGCTCGACTCGACGCGCCGCGCACGGTCGCGCCGATCGAGTGCAACTCGCTGGTCGCGGCCCGCTCGATGCTGCTCGCCAGTGAGCGCGTCATGCTGCTCTCGGAGCACCAGATCCATCACGAGCTCGCGACGGGCCAGCTGGTCGCCCTGCCGCATCCGTGCGGCGCCGTGACACGCTCGATCGGACTCACGGTGCGCCGTGACTGGCGACCGACGCAGGTGCAGGGGCAACTCGTGGAAGGTCTGCGGCGGCACGCGCGCGCGGCGTGCGACTCGCACCCGAGGCGTCACCCGGCACGCGAATGAGGCGCGCCGGCTTCGACGGACCGTGAGGCTTCTTGACCGCTGGCCGCGCCAATGGTATGCAACACTTACAAAAGGAGGGGGTCGGCCTGATGCCCAGCGTCACCTTGTACCATTGGGAGCCGAACGCCAACTCCGGCAAGCCCATGCTGGCGCTCATGGAAAAAGGCGTGGCGTTCAACAGCCGTTACCTCGACCTGATCAATTTCGATCAGCACAAGCCCGAGTATCTCGCCGTCAATCCGCAAGGGACGATCCCGGCGATGGTGCACGGCGATCGTGTGCTCACCGAGTCGACTGCGATCATGGAGTACGTCGATGAGGTGTTTCCCGGTCCGCCCCTCATGCCTGGGGATCCGCGCGATCGCTGGCGCGTGCGCTGGTGGATGAAGTTCATGGACCAGTGGCTCGGTCCGAGCTTCTCGATGATCGGCTGGAGCGTATTCGTCGGACCTTCGGTGCGTTCCAGGGACCCCAAGGAGCTCGAGGCGGCCGTCGAGCGGATCCCGCTGCCGGAGCGCCGCGTCGCCTGGCGCAAGGCGATCACCGGGCAATTCAGCGCCGAGGAGATGGCTGAGTCGCGGCGCCGCGTGGCGCAGGGCATCCGCATGCTCGAACAGGAGCTCTCGCAGCGGCCGTGGCTCGCCAGCAATCAGTACAGTCTTGCCGACATCAACGGCTTCAATCTCGCGTATGCGCTACCGCTGTCGCAGCCGACGTTGTCGAATGACGATCTGACGCCCAACATCCTGCGCTGGCTGCGTGCCATCTATGCGCGCCCCGCCACCAAAGCGTGCTGGGCACTCGGACGCACCAGCCTGGTGAAGCGCGTCACCATCCTCGAGCAGCCGCATATCGGCGGGGGACAGGTGGCATGAGCATGACGCTCTATCACGGCGAGCCCAATGGCCCGTCCTTGACGGTGCTCGCGACGCTCATCGCCAAGGAGGTGCCGGCGCAGCTCCACTACATCGATCTCGCGCGCGGCGAGCGCCACACGCTGCCCGTGGCGCAGCAGCCGCTGGTGGCGATGAGCATCGAGGGAGAGGGCCCGGTGCTCGTCGTCGATGGCGAGGCAATGAGTGATTCGGTGTTCATCGCCTGTTATCTCGATGATGTGGGGCAGGGCGCGGCGCTGCGCCCCGCGGAAGCCTATGCCCGCTGGGAGACGATGCGCTGGTGCCGGCAGATGATCGAGCGAACTGCGCCTGCGGCCGCCTATCTCGGCTGCCGCGCCCACCCGCCGCGCGCCGACGCGGCGACTCTCGAGCAGATCGGCAGCGTGGATCTGCGCGCGCGCTGGCAGCAGATCACGGCGGGACAGTTTTCCGCGGCGCAGCTGGCGGACAGCCGCGCAAAGATTCACCAGGCCGTGGAGCGCATCGAGGAGCGCCTCGCCGATCGCGAATGGCTGATGGGCGCATTTTCGCTCGCCGATCTCGAGAGTTACGCTTGGCTGGCCGGCATGCCGGCGCTCGTGCCCGAGGCGTTTGTCGCCAGCGCGCGCACCGCGGCCTGGCTCGCGCGTGTCAAGGCCGCTCCAGCCGTTGCGCGCGCGCTGGCGCTCGCGCGCAGCACCGATCCAGCCGCCAGCTGGAGCGTCGGGCCGGAAATCAACCGCTGGGGCTGAACAGGGACCGCAACATGGCCATTAAACTCTATACGGCAGCGACGCCGAACGGCTGGAAGATCTCGATTGCGCTCGAGGAGATGGGGCTGCCCTACGAGGTCCGCGTGATCGACTTTGCTTCCGGCGAGCAGAAGGCCGACTGGTACGTCAAGCTCAACCCCAACGGCCGCATTCCGACCCTCGACGACGACGGCTTCGTGGTGTTCGAGTCCGGCGCCATTCTGCTCTACCTGGCGGAGAAGACCGGCAAGTTCCTGCCGCGGGACGTGCACGACCGCAGCCGCGCGATCCAGTGGCTGATGTTCCAGATGTCCGGGATCGGCCCCATGATGGGACAGGCGAACGTATTCTTCCGCTACTTCCCGGAGAAGATCCAGCCGGCGATCGATCGCTACCAGCGCGAGGTGACACGGCTGTTCGCTGTGCTCGATCGCCAGCTCGCGAGTCACGAGTACATCGCCGGCGCGTACTCGATCGCGGACATGGCGCTGTGGCCTTGGGTCTCAGGCCACGACTGGTCCGGGGTTACCGTAGACGGGTTCGCCAACCTGCAGCGTTGGCTGGCGCTGGTCGGCGGGCGGCCGGCGGTACAGGCGGGGCGCGATGTACCCATCAAGCGCGATCGGGCGGCGGAGATCGAGCAATCGCTGCGGGCCGCACCGAAGATGCTCGCCTGAGGGCGTCCCATGATCGATCTCTCCAGGATCCGCGCCATCGACGTGCACGTGCATGCCGATGTCTCCTGCCAGGATCCCGAGGATCCGGTGATGGCGCGCTTCTTCGACGCGGCCTCGGCCTATTTCAAGGCGCCCCGGGAGCGACCGAAGATCCCCGAGATCATCGACATCTATCGCGCACAGCAGATTGCGTTCTGCCTGTTCACGGTGGACAGCGAGAGCAGCCTCGGCGCCCGGCGTGTCAGCAACTACGAAATCGCCGAGCACGCGGCGCAGAACGACGACATCGTCATTCCCTTCGCCTCGATCGATCCGCGTAAGGGCAGGATGGGGGCGCGTGAGGCGCGCGACCTCATCGAGAACCACCGGGTGCGCGGTTTCAAGTTCCATCCCATCATGCAGGACATCCATCCTGCCGATCGCATTGCCTACCCGATTTACGAAGTGATCGCCGCGCACAAGCTGCCCGCCATCTTTCACACCGGCCACTCCGGCATGGGTACCGGGCTGCCCGGCGGCGGCGGTGTGCGGTTGAAGTGGGGCCAGCCGATTCTGGTCGACGATGTGGCCGTCGATTTTCCCGACATGAAGATCGTGCTCGCCCACCCGAGCTGGCCCTGGGTGGACGAGAGCCTGTCGATGGCGCTGCACAAGGACAACGTGTACATCGACCTCTCGGGCTGGAGCCCGAAGTATTTCCAGCCGCAGATCATCCAGTACGCCAACGGTCCGCTGAAGAAGAAGATGATGTTCGGCTCGGACTTCCCGCTGATCCGCCCCGACAAGTGGTTGCAGGCGGCGCAGCAGGTCGGCTTCAAGCCCGAGGTGCTGCCGGGCATCGTGAAGGACAACGCGGCGCGGCTTCTGGGGCTCACGTGAGCGAGTTCGCGGACCGCCACGTGCTCGTTACCGGCGCCTCGAGCGGCATCGGGCTGGCGGCGGCCAGGCTCCTCGCGCGCCGCGGAGCGCGCGTCTACCTGCTCGCGCGCAGTGAGGCGAAGCTCGCGGCGGCGGCTCGCGCCATCGCCGACGATGGCGGCACGGCTGCTTACGGCGTCGCCGATGTCGCCGAGCGCGGCGCGCTGCTGGCCGCGATCGATGCCGCGGAGCGCAGCTTCGGCCCGGTAGCGGGCCTGTTCGCCAATGCCGGTACCGGCGGGCGCTTCGCGCCGCTCTGGGAGTACGACGATCAGCAGTTCGACGCGGTGCTGCGTACCAACCTGCTGAGCGTCTACTGGGCGATGAAGCGCGTGCTGCCGGCGATGCGCGAGCGGCGCAGCGGCAGCATCGTCGTCACCGGGAGTCTCGCCAGCGAGCGCGGCATGCCCAACAACATCGCCTACGTCGCCTCGAAGCACGGCGTGCTCGGGCTGGCCCGGGCGGCGGCGGCCGAGGCGGCGCCCTATGGGGTGCGCGTCAACTGTGTGCTGCCGGGGCTCATCGAGACGCCGATGGTCATGCAGCTCGACCCGGCCTCACCACCGCAGGCGCTGCGTGAGCGACTCGCCGCATCCGTGCCCCTGGGCCGCATCGGCACGGCGGATGAGCTGGCGGAACTGGTCTGCTTCCTGCTCTCCGACCGCGCCAGCCACATCACGGCGCAAACCATCGCGGTCGACGGCGGAATGCTCGGCACTCTCATACCACGGTAAGGCGGTCATGGGCCTCAAGTACTATCACGCGGAGCCGCTGGCGAACTCGCTGAAGTCGATGATCCCGCTGATCGAGAAGGGTTTGCCGTATCAGAGCATCTACGTCGATCTGCACAAGTTCGAGCAGCACGAGCCCTGGTTCGTGGCGATCAACCCGGAAGGGCAGGTGCCGGTGCTCGATCACGACGGTGTGATCATCACGCACACCAGCGTCATCAACGAGTACCTGGAGGACGCTTTCCCTGACGTCCCGCTGCGACCACGCGATCCGGTCGGCGCGGCGCGCATGCGCTACTGGAACAAGTTCTGCGACGAGCAGGTGATGAACTACGTGTCGATGCACGGCTGGCATCGCATGGTCGGCATCATCGCGCGCAGCGTCGAAAGCGGTGAGTTCGATCGGCTCATGGAGCGCATCCCGCTACCCGACCAGCGCAAGAAGTGGCGCACGGCGCGCTCCGGCTTCAGCGCGCAGGATCTCTCGCAGGCAACCGACAAGATCCTCTATGCGGTGGACAAGGTGGAGCAGCAGCTGGCGCGCACCGCCTGGATCGCCGGCGATGACTACACCCTCGCCGACATCAATTTCTTCTCCTACTGCGGTGTATCGGTGGAACGCATGTTTCCCGAGCTCGAGATCGGCAAGCGCTGCCCGCGGCTCATCGCTTGGGGGCAGAGGATGCGGGCGCGACCGGCGGTGGCGCGGGCGCTCGCGGGTGAGGATCGCACGGCGCCGGGGCTGCGAACCTGGTCGGGAGAAGCACGATGAATGGCGTGAAGATGCGTGCCTGGCAGCTGCCGGCGGGATGCACGTCCGTCGAGCAGCTCGCGCTGGTGGAGCTGCCGCGGCCGGATCCGGCGCCGGCGGAGGTGCTGATCCGCGTGCGCGCCACCTCGCTCAACTACCGCGACCAGGCGATCGCCGCCGGAAGATACTTCGGCTCAGCCATCAAGGCAGCCGGGGCACCGCTGTCCGACGGCGCAGGAGTGGTGGAAGCGGTCGGTGGCGGCGTCAGGTCACTGCACGCGGGCGACCGCGTGGCCGGCACCTTCTTTCAGGGCTGGCCCGATGGGCCGCCGACGGCGGTGAAGGGCGAGGCGCTCGGCTGTCCGCCAGCCAAAGGCATGCTCGCAGAGTACGTGACGCTGCCCGAGACGGGTGTCGTCAAGCTCGCCGGCTCGCTCAGCTTCGAGGAGGCGGCGACCCTGCCGTGCGCGGGGGTGACGGCGTGGAATGCGCTGATGACCGGCGTGCGTCCGCTCGAGCGCGGCCAGAGCGTGCTGCTGATCGGAACCGGTGGTGTGTCGCTGCTCGCGCTGCGTATCGCCAAGGCAGCGGGTGCGCGGGTAGTGGCGACTTCCTCGAGCGACGCCAAGCTGACACGCGCCCGCAAGCTCGGCGCCGACGCCACGCTCAACTACAAGTCCGAGCCCCAATGGGGGGCGAAGGCGGCCGAGCTCGCCGGCGGCACCATCGACCACGTGGTCGAGGTGGGAGGCCTCGGTACGCTCGCGCAATCCATGCAGGCCGTCGGCTTCGGCGGCGAGATCGCGCTCATCGGCGTGCTGTCGATGCAGGGCGACACCAACCCGATGCCGCTCATGATCAAGGGCGCGAGCCTGCGCGGGATCTTCGTGGGCTCGGCCGCCATGGCCCGCGATCTGAACGCCTTTGTGGACACGCACCAGCTCAAACCCGTGGTGGACCGGGTGTTCGATTTCGCCGCCGCCAAGGCCGCCTATGCGTACCAGTCCTCCGCGGAGCTGTTCGGCAAGGTGGTGATCGCCGTTCCGGGGTGAGGGCGTGTGCGGCTGAGCGCGCACGCCGCCGGTGAGTCGAGCGTTAGGCGCGGCGCGTGCACCGCGCTGCGCACGCAGGCGTGATTCGTTTGTGTCACTTACAAATTGCGATATCATCTACAAGAACAGAAGGGGAATCGCTCATGGCCGCGCGCAATCTTGAAGACATCCTGGCGGCAGCCGGCAATACCGTGCGGATGCTGCGTAACTCGCAGCTCGGCGCCTACGTCTACCCGGTGGTAGCGCCGGAGTTCAGCAACTGGCGCAGCGAGATGTGGGCCTGGCAGCACAGCGCCGTGCTGTTCGATCAGACGCACCACATGGTGAATCTCTACGTGCGCGGCAAGGATGGGCTGCGGCTCTTCAGCGACACCGCGATCAACTCGATGCAGGGCTTTGCCGTGAACAGGGCGAAGCAGTACGTGCCGACCACGCCCTATGGTCACGTGGTTGGCGACGGCATTCTCTTCTATCTCGCCCCGGAGGAGTTCCTCTACGTCGGCCGCGCCCCGGCGTCCAACTGGCTGCGCTTTCACGCGGCGACCGGCGGCTACGACGTCAAGGTCGAGCTCGATGACCGCTCGCCGATGCGGCCGATGGGCAAGCCGGTGACGCGCTCAGTGTGGCGCTTTCAGATCCAGGGGCCGAAGGCCTGGGCGATCATCGAGAAGCTCAACGGCGGTCCGCTCGAGCAGCTGAAGTTCTTCAACATGTCCACCATGACGATCGCCGGCCGGACCGTGCGCACGCTGCGCCATGGCATGTCCGGAGCGCCGGGCCTGGAGATCTGGGGGCCGTACGCGGAGCAGGAAGAGATCCGTGCCGCCATTCTTGAGGCCGGCAAGGAGTTCGGCATGCTACCGTGCGGCAGCCGCGCGTATCCGGCGAACACGCTGGAATCCGGCTGGATTCCCTCGCCGCTTCCGGCGATCTACAGCGGCGACAAGCTCCGGGCGTATCGCGAGTGGCTCGGTCCCGACAGCTACGAGGCCACCGGCTCGATCGGCGGCAGCTTCGTGTCCGACAAAATCGAGGACTACTATCTCAATCCCTACGAGCTCGGCTACGGCTCGTTCATCCGCCTGGATCACGAATTCCACGGTCGTGAAGCGCTCGAGCGTCTCAAGCCCGAGGCACAGCGCAAGAAAGTGACACTCGCCTGGAGCCCGGAGGACGTGACGAAGATCATGGCCTCGCTCCTCAATCCGGATGGCGAGCAGTACAAGTTCTTCGATGTGCCGCTCGCCAACTACGCCTCGTCCAACTACGACCGCGTGATCGATGCCGACGGCAAGACGGTGGGCCTGTCGATGTTCAGCGGCTACAGCTACAACGAGAAACAGGCGTTGAGCCTCGCCACGATCCGCCCGGAGATCCCGGTCGGCAGCGAGCTCAGGGTGGTGTGGGGCGAGGAGAACGGCGGAACGCGTAAGAGCACGGTCGAGCCGCACCGCCAGACCGAGGTGCGTGTCATCGTGAGTCCGGTACCCTACAGCCGCGTAGCGCGCGAGACCTACAAGCAAGGGTGGCGCACACGCGGCGGGGCCTGAGCCGAACGACCGCAGCAGGCTCGCCGCAGCGCCGGCTAGCGCGGCTGCTCTTTCGCGAGCTGCGGGTCGATCAGCTCGACGATACCCTTGACGAAGCGCTCGGGCGATGCCTCGGCGAGATTGGTCAGTACGACGATCGTCAGGTCATCGGCAAGGTAGCGCGAAATGTTGGTGGTGAAGCCCTGCCAGGCGCCGCCGTGGTGATAGAACGGCTGGCCCTTCGCTGCGTCGACATCCCAACCGAAGCCGTAAGGGTATTTTGTCCCGTTGCGCAATGTCACCGGCGTGTAGACCTCGGCCCAGCTGCCCGGCTGCAGAATCGCCTGGGCGCGCAGGCCGCGGTCCCAGGCGAGCCAATCGCGCATGGAAAGGTAGAGGGCTCCGTCCGCCGTGGTGTTCAATGTCGGTGCCACCCATTCCTGATTCTTCAGCTCTCCCTTGACGAGGCGGTAACCGGCAGCCCGGTCGGGAATGATGTCCGCCTCGCTCATCACCCGCGCGGTGCTCATTCGCAGCGGGACGAACACCCGGTCGCGCAGCACGTCACCGTAGAATTTGCCGGTCACCTTGTGCACCAGGACCCCGAGCAGCAGGTAGCCGGTGTTGCTGTACTTCCAGCGTGAGCCCGGCGGGAACTCGAGAGGCAGTCGGTACGCAAGCTTCACCAGCTCCTCCTCCGAGTAGTCACGACGCAAGTCGATCGAGGGACCACCGCGCCGCGCCTGCTCGGTGGTGTAGTCGGTGTAGTCGGCTATCCCGGAGGTATGGTTGAGCAGGTTTCTCACGGTGATGGCCTGCCAGCTGCGCGGCGCATCGTGGATGTACCTGGTGAGCGGGTCATCGAGCCGGAGTTTCCCGTCTTCCACCTGCAGCATGACCAGGACGGCGGTGAACTGCTTGCCGAGAGAGCCGCTCTGGAACAGCGTCGCCTCGCTCACCGGGGCGCGCAGCTCGACGTTGGCCATCCCGTAGCCGCGGGAGGCCACGACGGTGCCGTGGCTCACAATGCCGAGCGCAATCCCCGGCACCTTCTCCCGTTGCATCTCGGCCTGCACGAACGCGTCTATCCGCGGTAAGCGATGCAGAACTTCATCGGCCGAGGGCGCCGCGGCAGCACATGCCAGGGACGGGAGCGCCAGCACCAGCAGCAACGCCAACGTCAGGCGCTGCATCGACGGCCCTTTGCAGTCGTAGCAGCGGATGTGACGTGGGCGTTGCGGCCAGCGGCGACCATCCGCCCGATCGCGGTTGCGCCGCCGCTCACGCGCCGAAGAAGTTCAGCTCGAGCAGCACGTCGTTCGGGTCGAGCACGAAGATCTGCTTCAGACCGATCGCGGCAACCTCGTTGACCCGGTGCTCGAGGACACGCGCCCGAAGCCGCGCGCACAGCTCGTCGTAGCCAGCGCACCTGAGCGCCACGTGGTGCAGCGCTCCGGTCGGGCCAGCGCGCACCTCGCGGTCGTAAGCGCGCGGGCACTCGAGGCTGTTGAGGTGAATCACGGCGTGGCCGGCGACGTCGTACATCCAGCGTGCATTCTCGCGTGTCAGCGGTGGCGGGCCGTCGCGCGGCTCGAGGCCGAACACCTCCGCGTAGAAGCGCGCGCTGCCCTCGAGGTTGGCCGTGATGATGTTCACGTGATCGAGCGCTTCGACGCGCACGCTCAGCTCCCCTTGAGGCCACGCCGCTGCTTGCGATAGCTCTCACGGCGCGTCTTCTCGAACGCGATGCGCTGCTCGTAGCCGCGGTCGAGGGGATAGTCGCGAAAGTCGGCGAGAATCTCGCCGAACACCTCGGCAAGCTCGTCCTTGAACTCGGGGTGGGAAAACACATGAAAGCGATCCTCGCGCATCGCATCGAGGACGCGGGCGGCGATCACGTCCGGCTCCATGCCGAACTGGTGCACTTCCGCCAGACGCTGCACGAACTCGGTGCTCACCGGCTTGGCACCGCCCTTGAGCGCCTCGGGCCGTATCTCGTCACTCGCGTAGATATAGGACTTGACCAGCCCCGGGCACAGCACCGACACACCGATGCCGTGCTGCGCGAGGCTGGCGCGCAGCGATTCGGACATGCCGCGCACGGCGAACTTCGTGGTGTTGTAGATGCCGCAGGTACCGGCGGCGAGCAACCCCGCCATCGAGGCGGTATTGACGATGTAGCCGCGCTGCCCGGCGCGGATCATGCGCGGCACGAAAGTCATCACACCGTTTATCGGACCGTGGAGGTTGACGCCCATGATCCAGTCCCAGTCGTCGTAGCTCGACTCCTCGATGCTCTGGAAGAGGTTGACGCCCGCGTTGTTGAACAACAGCGTGACGACGCCGAATTTCCTCTCCACCGCATCGGCGGCGCGTGCCAGATCTGCGCGCGAGGACACGTCCACCGGGACGCCCATCGCTCTCGGGTTGTCGAGTGCCGCGAGCGCGGCGTCGATGTGCGGGCGGCGGATGTCGCCGATGGCGACGTTGCAGCCTTCGGCGAGCAGCGCCCGCACCAGGCCGCTACCGACACCGTTGGCACCGCCGGTGACGAACGCCGTGCGGCCGGCAAAGTCTTTCATGGGCTGCCTCGCTCGTGGCGCGCGGTCTCGGCCGCGTGCGCCGGGTTGCGGAACAGAAAAGCGAAGGTGCGCTTGTACTCCTCGTTCTCGGGAAGGTCGGGCACCGCCGCGCACATGGCCTGCGCACGCTCCGCGACTCCCTGGCGGAACTCGCTGTGCGTCAGGATGAACAGCTCGTCGTTCAGTATCCCCTGCAGCACCCGCTGGCCGATCTCTTCCTTGGTGCGAAACAGATGGAAGTAGTTCGTGTTCTGCTGGCGGCGCCTGTCGGCCTCCGCATAGCCAGTGTCAGCCAGGGCCGCGGGCCGCGTCCTGCCGGCCTCGGCGATGTTCGATTGCACCGCACCCGGACAGAAGGCCGAGCAGACGATACCGTGCGGCTCGAGCTCGGCACGCATGCACTCGATCATCGCCACCACGGCGCCCTTGGAGGTCCCGTAGATGGTCGCACCGGGATGCGGCACGAGCCCCGACATCGATGCGGTGTTGACGATGTGCCCGCCCGCGCCGTGGCGCTTCATGCGCGGCAGGATGGTGACGATGCCGTTGATGGTGCCGCCGAGGTTGACGCCCATCACCCAGTCCCAGTCGGCGTAGGTCGCAAGCTCGGTGGGACCCACCACCGCCACACCCGCGTTGTTGCAGAGAATGTGGACGTGGCGGAAGCGCGCTTCCGCGGCATCCGCGGCGCGTGCGTAGGCGGCGCGGTCGGTCACGTCGAGCTTGAGCGCCAGCACGCGCTCGCTCACGCCGAGCTCTTCGGTCGCGGCGGCGAGATGGTCCTCGCGGATGTCCGCGATGACGACGTTCATGCCGGCGCCGAGCAGGGCCTTGGCAATGCCGAGGCCGATGCCGCTGGCGCCCCCGGTCACGAAGGCGGTCTTGCCTGGCAGGTTCTGCATGCCGTGGTTCCCCCATATGTTCAGAGGCTGTGCCGAAACCGGCGGCCCGTGCGCGCAGCCCACAAAGCGCTGGACAAAGTGCCGCAAGTCCTATTGTATCTAACACATACAGTCGGGCGCCTGCCAGCCGCGCCCACTCGAGGGGGATCAATGGTCGCGGAGGTACCCGCAGGCATCGCTCGGGCAGCGGACGTCGGAGCGCCGGCGCAGGGATGGCCAGCCCGCAGCGCCGCCTACTACGCCCTCTTCGTGATCATTCTCGCCACGGCGCTGAATTTCATGGACGCGCAGATCTTCAGCATGCTGGCCCAGCGGATCAAGACCGATTTCCACCTCAGCGACGAGCAGCTCGGATTTCTCCTCGGACCGGCCAACATCGTCTTCTACGTGCTGGTCGGCATCCCGCTGGCGCGCCTGGTGGACGTCTACCCGCGCAAGTACGTCCTCGCCGCCGGTGTCGCCCTGATCGGCGGCATCACCGCGCTCGGTGGCCTCGCGCAGAACTTCGTGCAGCTGTTCATGAGCCGCATGCTGGTCGGCGCGGGCGGCTCGGCTCACGCCCCGGGTTCGTACTCGATGCTGGCGGACTACTTCCCGCCGGTGCGGCTGCCGCGCGCCATCGGTCTGCTGCAGCTCGGCTTCATCAGCGGCAACGTGCTCGGCATCTACCTCGGCGGCGCTCTGCTCACTCTGGTGGCGGCCTGGCCCGTGGTTCACTGGCTGGGACTCACGATCTACGGCTGGCAATGGGTGCTCATGATGGTGGGTGCCCCCGGCCTCGTGATCGCGTTCCTGCTGCTCTTCGCCAGGGAACCGCCGCGACGCGGGCTGATGGCGCACGGCCAGGCAGTGCCGATGAAGGCGGTGCTGCGCGAGATCTGGACGCGCAGGGGGGTTTACCTGCCGCTGTTCATCGGACTCGCCTTCAGTGCCACGGAGTTTCTCGGGCTCGGGGTGTGGCGCCCGGCGTTCCTGGCGCGCACGTACGGCTGGAGTCCGGCGCGCATCGGCAACTGGATGAGCGTCGTGATCCTGGTCTCCTACCTCCTGGGAGCCTTCGTCGGCACGGTGTTCGCCGAGTGGCTGGCGAAACGCTATCGGGACGCTCACGTGCGCGCCGCGACGATTCTGTTCGCGCTCGCCGCGCCGTTCGAGATCGCCGCACCCCTCATGCCCTCGGGTGAGCTGGCGCTTTTGTGCGTGGCCGGGGGCGGGGTGTGCGGGCTGGCCTCGGCCGTGCCGCAGAACGCCGCGATCCAGCGCATCACGCCCAATGAGATGCGCGGGCGCGTGACCGCCATCTACCTCTTCATGTTCATCTTCTTCGGCGCGTTCGGGGGTCAGCTGATCGGGACTGTCACGCAACGCGTGTTCGGCGCCGACAGCGACCTGTGGAAGAGCATCGCGCTCACCGCCTCCATCCTGCTGCCGCTCGCGGCTGTCACGATCTCGCTCGGCATCAGGCCTTACGGCCGCGAGGTCGCGCAGCTCGAGCGGCTCGAGGCGCGGAGCGCGGCGTGAGTTATCCAGAGCTTCACATGATCATCGACGGGGAGAAGGTCCCGCTCGGGCATCGCCGCGTGCATACGGTCATGAACCCCGCGACCGGCGCCGCGCTCGGCGCACTGCCGCTCGCGGATGCCGCGGATCTCGACCGCGCGCTCGAGACGGCGCAACGCGGCTTCCGCTTGTGGCGCGATGCTCCTGCACCGCAGCGGGCGGCAGTGCTCACGGGCGCTGCCCGGCTGCTGAAGGAACGCCAGGAGCAGATCGCACGCGTTGCGACGCTGGAAGAGGGCAAGCCGCTCGCCGAGGCGCGCCTCGAGGTGATGATGAACGTCAGCCTGTTCGAGTTCTACGCCGGCGAGTGTCAGCGCTTCTACGGGCGAGAGCTGGTGCGTCCGCCCGGGATGCGCTCGACCGTCGTCTGTGAGCCGGTCGGACCGGTCGCGGCCTTCGCGCCCTGGAACTTCCCCATCGGCAATCCCGGCCGCAAGCTCGGTGCGCCGATCGCCGCCGGCTGCTCGGTGATCCTCAAGGCTGCGGAGGAGGCGCCCGCGTCCGCGCTCGCGGTGCTGCAGTGCCTGCTCGATGCGGGTCTGCCGCGCGAAGTCGGACAGGCCGTATTCGGCGTGCCCGACGAGGTGTCGCGGCACCTGCTCGCTTCGCCGATCATCCGCAAGCTGAGCTTCACCGGCTCGACCGTGGTGGGCAAGCACCTCATGAAGCTCGCCGCGGAGGATTGCAAGCGCACCACCATGGAGCTCGGCGGACACGGCCCGGTGCTGGTGTTCGACGATGTCGACGTGGAGCACGTGCTGAAAACGATGGTGCCTTCCAAGCATCGCAACGCCGGACAGGTGTGTGTCTCGCCGACCCGTTTCATCGTGCAGGAGGGCGTATATCGGCGTTTCCGCGATGGATTTGCCGAACGTGCCGCACAGCTGCGCGTCGGCAGCGGCCTCGAGGAGGGCGTGCAGATGGGTCCGATGGCCAATCCCCGCCGCCCGGAAGCGATGGAGCGGCTGATCGGCGGCGCCGTGCGCGCCGGCGCCAAACTCCACACCGGCGGGCAGCGCCTCGGCACGAAGGGCTATTACTACGCGCCGACGGTGCTCTCTGAGGTCCCGCAGAGCGCCGCCGTCATGAACGAGGAGCCTTTCGGTCCGGTGGCGCTCATCAATCCGTTCCGCACCGAGGCGGAGATGATCGCAGAGGCGAACCGCCTGCCGTACGGCCTGGCAGCCTTCAGCTGGACGCGGGACGCGGCGAGGCAGAAGCGCCTGGCGCGCGAGGTGGAGACCGGGATGCTGTGCATCAACACCACGGTGCTCGCGGGACCCGACGCGCCGTTCGGCGGTGTCAAGTGGTCGGGCCACGGCTCGGAGAACGGTCCGGAGGGTGTCATGGCCTGCCTGGTGATCAAGGCGGTGCACGAAGGGTGACGCATGAGCCATGAGTTGAAGACCGGCGGCGAGCGCGGCTACCTGCGCATCGCGACCGAGGAGGCCTTCGCTACACGCGAGCAGATCGACTGCTACCTGCGCATGGTGAAGGACGGCAGCGCGGACAAGGGCATGGTGTCGCTCTGGGGGTTCTATGCGCGCAGTTCCTCCGCGCGCGCCACGCAGATCCTCGAGCGGCTGCTCGACCTCGGCGAGCAGCGCATCCGTCACATGGACGAAACCGGGATCGACAAGGCGATTCTCGCACTCACCTCGCCGGGCGCGCAGCCGCTCACCGACGTCGCCGAGGCGCGCGGTCTTGCGCAACGCGCCAACGACTACCTCGCCGCTCACGTCGAGGCCCGCAAGGACCGTTACGTGGGCATGACCACCGTCGCCCCGCAGGACGCCGAGTGGTCGGCGCGCGAGATCGTGCGCGGCGCACGCGAGCTCGGCTTCAAGGGCGTGCAGATCAACAGCCACACCCAGGGCCAGTATCTCGATCATCCGCGGTTCGATCCGATCTTCCGCGCGCTCGCCGACACCGGCCAGCCACTCTACATCCATCCGGCCACGCCACCAGACGCGATGATCGGGCCGATGCTCGAAGCCGGGCTCGACGGCGCCATCTTCGGCTTCGGCGTGGAGACGGGTCTGCACCTGCTGCGCCTCATCACGAGCGGCATCTTCGACCGCTACCCGCAGCTGCAGATCATGGTCGGTCACATGGGCGAGGCGCTGCCGTTCTGGGTGTATCGGCTCGATTATATGCATCAGGCGAGCGTGCGCTCGAAGCGCTACCCGTTCATGCAGCCGCTGCGCAAGACCATTCTCGAGTACCTGCGCAGCAACGTGCTGATCACCACCAGCGGCATGGCCTGGGCGCCGGCGATCCGGTTCACGCAGCAGGTGGTCGGTGAGGATCGCGTCATGTACGCGATGGATTATCCGTACCAGTTCGTGGCCGACGAGGTGCGCACGCACGACAACCTCGACATCCCGCTCGCGACCAAGCGGCAGCTGATGCAGACCAACGCCGAGCGCTGGTTCCGCCTGTGAGCCGCGCACGGTTCGTGCAGACGGCCGGCTACGCACTCGGCCTGGTCGCGCTCACCAACGCGCTCAGTCTCCTCGACCGCAACATCCTCGCGATCCTCGCACCGCGCATCAAGCACGACATCGGCATCGGCGATGCGGAGATGGGACTCCTCTACGGCACGGTATTTGCGCTGTTCTACGCGTTGTTCTCGCTGCCCCTCGGGCGGCTCGCCGACGGCTGGGTGCGCTCACGGCTGCTCAGCATCACGCTGGCGTTCTGGTCGGTGGCGACCGCGCTCGCCGCCGCGGCGCACGGCTTTGCGCTGCTGGCCGTGTCGCGCCTCGGCGTCGGTATCGGCGAAGGTGCGGCACAACCGGCCGGCATCTCGCTGGTGATGGACCGCTACGCAAAACCGCGCCGCGGCTTTGCCATGGCCGTGATCGCCGCCGCGATCGCGCTTGGCCTCGGCGGCTCGTCGGTGCTCGGCGGCGTGGCGGCCGACTGGTGGGATCACCTGCACGCCGGCGATACCGCCCCGCTCGGACTCAAAGGCTGGCAGTTCGCCTTTCTCGTGGCGGCGCTCCCCGGCTTCCTCCTCGCGGCGCTCCTGTGGAGCTTGCCCGAACCGCGCCGCGGGCAACTCGACGGCATCGAGTCAGCGCCGGATCCCCGGCCCTTTCGGGCCAGCCTCGCGCTGCTCGGGGCGGTGACACCGGGGGCCAACTGGTTCGCGCTCGCCGGTCGCCGCGCGGGCGCACGCTATTGGAGCGTCAACCTCGTGGCGACGCTGGTGGTCATCGTGGCGGCGCTGGTGTTGATGCGCATCACCTCCGCCCTGTCGCCGCGCCCGCCGCTGCACTTCGGCTCGCTCGCGGTGAACCCGCACGCGCTGCAGTGGAGCGTGGTGGGCTTCGGCGCGCTGGTGGTGGTGAACCTGTTGCAGCGGCTGAGCCTCGCGGATCGTCCCACCTTCGAGGTCATCACGCGCTCGCCGGCGCTGCTGCTGTGTCTCGGCATCGCTGCGCTGCAGATGATGATCAACTACGGCACGATGGGCTTCACGCCGTCGTTCCTGATGAAGCACTATGGCCTGTCGCCGGCCGCGACGGGTCTTCAGTTCGGCCTGCTGGCGGGGGGACTCGGGATCATCGGCCCGATGATCGCCGGGCCGCTCTCCGACCGCATGAACACCCGCTTTCCGGGTGCGGGTCGTGCCTGCGTGACGCTGGTGTCACTCGGCGTCTCGCCGCTGATTGCGATCTGGGTTTACCACGCTCCGGACCCGGCGGCCTTCTACGCGCGCTTCGTGCTGTACAGCCTGGTGCTCACGGCGTGGTACCCGCCGCTCTACGCGATCATGTTCGAGCAGGTGCTGCCGCGGATGCGCGGCATCACGGCGAGCCTCTACCTGATCGTCTACACGCTGTTTGGTATCGGTATCGGCCCGTTCGTCGTGGGCATGATCGCCGACGCCAACGGCGGCAACCTCGCGGCGGCCATCCTCGCCATCAACTGGGTGGCGCCGGCGATCGTCATCATGCTGATCGCGCTCGCCCTGCGGGTGCAACGTGATGAAGCAGGGCTCATCGAGCGCGCACGGCGCGGCGGTGAGGTTCTCGCCGGCGCACCGGCCACACCCGCAGCCTGAGGCCGACGGGCGACAGCGCCGCACCGCGCCGCGCTGCGCCGCGCCGCGCCGCGCCGCGCCGGGAGCCTCGCGAGCTATGCCGCGAGACCGATGTCAGCCGCATCCGCCCAGTTGCCGTGCAGGCCGAAGCGCATGCGAATCGGAATCTGGATCGTCGCGATCGGACCCGCGGCGATTTCGAGAGCGTTGAACAGCAGCAGCTCGCTCGTGTGCTCGTCCAGGCGGTTACAGATCTGCACGATCCAGCCGTCACCCTCCGCGGCCTTGCTGTGGCGAGGGATGAAACACGGCTCCTGCAGGCTCGAAACGGGTCCGCACCACCAGTGCTGCTCGGCCCCGCTGGCGAGATCCTTGTGGAACAGGCAGTTCATGAGCAGCCCGCCCGCGCTGCCGCCGCGCAGCTCGACCGGACGGCGCAGGTCCATCTCGAGCAGCCAGCCGTGGCGATACGGCAAGCCGGTGAAGCGGTTGTCGATCCGCGGGAATTCGGCCGCGGTGTCGGTGAGGCGCTCGATGCGGGTGAAGGCCTGCGCAGCCGATCGCATGTCGACCGTCCAGCGCGTCAGGTAGCTCATCGCCTCGGCGTGGTTGAACGGCGCGCCATGCACGTCGGGGAAGAACGGGAACATGTTGTTCTTCGCTTCCGGTGTGTCGAAGTGGATCCGCGTGCCGTCCTGGAAGGCGTTCAGCACGTGGCTGGCGAAGCAGTTGTCGCGCTTGAACCAGCGCAGCTCCTTCGCCGTAGCATCCGCGTGGCGCGGCAGCACCCCGAGGTACACCGGCAGCGTCGTGTCGAAACCGAAGTGCGGCAGGCCCTGGCGCAGCCGCTCCCAGCTGCCGATGGACGGCACGATGTGGAACAGCGCGTAGTCTTCGGTGATCGCGAAGTCGTGCATCATGCAGTAGTAGGGTGCCTTGAACCACAGCTCGCGGAGCAGCTCCCCCTCCGGGGTGATCTCGTAGAAGGCGCAGTCCTCGCTGCACAGTCCGGACGAGGCGTAGCCGAACGCGATCATGTTGCCCGTCCGCGGATCGACCTTGGGATGCGCAGTGAAGGTCTGACCCTTCATCCTGCCGTTGAAGGCGGTGTAACCCTGCGTCTCGAGCGTCGCGGCATCCATGAGCAGCGGCGGCGAGTCCTCCTTGAGTGCGTACAGCCTGCCGCCGTAGATCCAGGCGTTGGTGTTGGCGGTGCCGCGGATCCGGCCATTGACCGACTCGTCATCGGTGAGCGGGTTGCGGTAGGCGCCGAACAGCGCCCGGCCGGCAGCGTGCTCCAGTTGCCACTTGTCGGTACGGGCCCAGCGCTGGCGAAGATCGCACCGACCATCATGAAAATGGAAGCGCGTGATCATGCCGTCGCCGTTGAAAGAGATGTCATCGCCCAGTCGTGGCGGGAACTGGGGATCGGGCTGCACGCGGAAGAATGCCCCGTTCAGCTGCGGGGGGATGGTGCCCTCGTGCGCAAGATCGACGCTGTCGGCTTCGATGCGCGTCGGTGTGTTGAAGCCGGTAAAGCCGGGCGTCCGGGGAAAATGGGCCATGGCACGTACCTTCGGTCTTTGTAAGTTATACTAACAATCTTATCCGGGGTAGGCCGATGTCAAAGCATCTTCGAGACAGCGTCGCCATCACGACGCCGCACGTCGCGGGTGATGAGGACATCGGCGAGATCCGCAATATCGTCGGCTTTCACATTCGCCTGGCGCACGGAGCGGTCTACCGGCATTTCACCGAAACCTTCGCCGAGCTCGACCTCACGCAAAAGCAGGTCTCGGCGCTGTGGCTGGTCCACGATCACCCGGACATCGCCCAGACCGGCCTCGCCCAGCGCATGCGCATGGACCGCGCCACCACCATGGCCATCGTGAACCGGCTCGAGGCGAAGGGGTACCTGCTGCGCCGCAAATCCCGCAGCGATGGCCGCAAGCAGGCGCTGAACCTCACCGACTCGGGCCGCAAGGCGCTCGCGAGCGCCAAGCGGGCCATCCACCAGCACGAGCAGTGGCTCAAGTCGCGCTTCACCGATAAGGAAGTGACCAAGCTGATCGAGCTGCTCAGCCGCATTCACGAATAGAACGGCGTCAGCGCCGCGACAACCGAGGGGGAACATGGCGGGTAAGGACCCGAAAGCCATCATCGACGATGGCGTCATGGGGGTCGGCCAATGGCTGGCGGTGCTGGTCACGGTCGGGCTGAACGCGCTCGATGGCTTCGACGTCCTGTCGATCAGCTTCGCCTCTCCCGGAATCGTCAGGGACTGGGCCATCGACAAGGCGACGCTCGGCTGGGTCCTGTCGACGGAGCTGTTCGGCATGGCGCTCGGCTCGCTGCTGCTCGGCGGTGTCGCCGACAAGATCGGCCGGCGTCCGACGATCCTTGCCTGTCTCGTGGCCATGGCGCTCGGCATGTTCGGCGCCGCTCATGCACATGCCGTCGCGGAGCTGCTTCCCTGGCGGCTGCTCACCGGGCTCGGTATCGGCGGCACCCTCGCCTCGATCAACGCCGCCGCCGCGGAGGTCTCCAGTCGACGCTGGCGCAGTTTTGCGCTGGGGTTGATGGTGATTGGCTATCCGCTCGGCGGAACGATCGGTGGCCTCTGCGTGCAGCGGCTGCTCACCGAGGGCAGCTGGCGAGCGGTGTTCATCGCCGGCGGCTGGGCGACGGCCGCCTTTCTGCCGATCGTGTGGCTGTGGGTGCCCGAATCCGTCGCCTTTCTCGACCGGCGCCGCGCGCCGGGGGCGCTCGAGCGTATCAATCGTATCCTCGCGCGTTTCGGTCACGCTGCGGCGGACGCGCTCAGTGCGGCGGGCGCGGCCGCCGAGCGGCGCTCGATCACCGACGTATTGAGGCCGGGGCTGCTGGCGACGACGGCGCTGATCACCTTCGGCTACTTCGCCCACATCACCAGTTTCTATTTCATCCTCAAATGGGTGCCGAAGATCGTGGTCGACATGGGGTTCGCGCCGCAGGCAGCGGCCGGCGTGCTCACCTGGGTGAGCCTCGGCGGTGCGATCGGGGGCGCGCTGTTCGGCCTGATTGCCACCCGGGTCTCGGTGAAGGCCCTGACGCTCTTCACGCTCCTCGCCGGGGCGTTGATGATCGTCTGGTTCGGCCGCGGCGCGGCGGATCTGGCGAGCCTCAAGACGACGCTCGCATTCACCGGGCTGTTCACCAACGCCGCGATCGCGGGCTTCTATCTCTTGTTCGCCAAGGTATTTCCCACGCACGTCCGCGCGACCGGTACCGGCTTTGCGATCGGCGTGGGCCGCGGTGGTGCGGTGATCGCGCCCGTGATCGCCGGCTACCTCTTTCAGGCCGGGCTCGCGCTGTCGACCGTGGCGCTGATCATGGCGTGCGGGTCGGTGCTGGCGGCGGCGGCGTTACTCGCGCTCACGGTGCGCGACGCGGACTGAGGCGTCGTGCGACGCCGCAGGTATGGCGCGCCTTTCCCGCGCTGCCCGTTCTCACTTCGACTTGTCGTACTCGCCGAGGCCGGGCTTGTACGTCTTGTCGTCGAGAAACTGCTTCATGCCGTGGTGTCGCCCGTCCGACTTGTCGTGCCAGTTGAGCGCCTCCTGGGCGCGGATCAGGTAGTCCTCGGCCTCGTCATAGGTCATGCCACGCACGCGCCGCACCGCGTCCTTGGTGGCCTTGAGCGTTTCCCAGTTCTTCTTGAGCAGCTTCCCCGCCACCTCGCGCACGCGTGCCTCCAGGCGCGCGGCGGGAAGCGCCTCGTTCACCAGCCCGACGCTGGCGGCTTCGCGGCCGCCCAGCGTCTCCCCGAGCAGCGCGTGATACATCGCGGTGCGCATCGGCATGAGCTCGACGGCCACCTTGGTGGCGCCGCCACCCGGAAGGATGCCCCAGTTGATCTCCGACAGCCCGAACTGCGCATCCTCGGAGCAGAAGGCGAGATCGCAGGCGAACAGCGGGCCGTAGGCGCCGCCGAAGCACCAGCCGTTGACCATCGCAATGGTTACCTTCTGGTACCAGCGCAGCCGCTCCCACCAGGCATACGCCTCGCGCTGCGACTGGCGCACACCCTTGAGTCCATGCGCTTCCGTCTCGCGGAAGTACTCCTTGAGGTCCATGCCGGCCGACCAGGCCGCACCCTCGCCCGTCAGCACCAGCACGCCGACATCGTCGCGGAACTCGAGCTCGGTGATGACCCGCAGCATCTGCCGGTTGAGCGTCGGGCTCATGCTGTTGCGTTTCTCCGGGCGATTGAACTTCACCCAGGCGATCTGGTCCTTGACCTCGACGGCGACGGTATCCGCTTCGTCTCGCTTGCTCATAGGCTTCCCCTGCTCGGCGGTGGGCGTCAGCGGAGCGCCGCGGCCGCGACGCGCGCCGCGAGCCCCTCGACCGTGAGTTCTTCGGACCATGGGATGACATTATTGCTATATAATATAACAGTATGCTCCATGCGGAATTCGCCGACAACCCCGGCGCGCGCATGAAAGATCCGCTGCTCAAGCTGTCCGGCTACGTGCTGCGGCGCGCTTCGGTGGCGGCGCTCGCCGAGCTCAACGAAGGGCTCGCGCCGCTCGGTCTGCGGCACGCGGCGGCCGCCATGCTGATGTTGATCGAGTCGCGCCCCGGCATCACCCAGAGCGAGGCGGGGCGCGTCCTCGACATCCAGCGGGCCAACATGGTGCCGTTCATCTCCCGCCTGGAGAAGCGCGGCGCGATCCGGCGGCGGCAGGTCGACGGGCGCTCGCAGGCGCTCGATCTTACGAGCCGCGGGCGTATGCTGCTCGCCAGGGCGCGCCGGGTGGTGGAGGCGCACGAAGCCGCGCTGCTCGAGCGCGTGCCCGAGCCGCTGCGGCCGATGGTGTTGCCGGTGCTGACGGCACTGTGGAACCGCGAGCCGCAATGATGCGGCAGGGGGCGCGCGCATGCACACACGCGCGATGATCGCTTATGCCGGGCGCGGCGTCGCGCGGCCGCGCTACTACGCCAACGATCACAGCCGCGACGTTCTCGACATCGCTCCCGTCGAGATGGACATTGCGGACGCGCGCGCTGCGGCGCCCACCCTGGATGGCGCCGGCTTCTCCCTCGTCGCGCACACGAGCGCAGTCAGCGATCTCACCGAGCGCGCGGCGCTCGAGACGCTCCATCGCCCGGAGATCGTCGCGCTCATTGCGCGCATCTCGGGCGCTGACCTCGTGCTGGTCACGAGTCCCGGCATCCTGCGCTTCAGCGAACGCTCCCCGCACTCGGGTGTCCTCGACAATTCCCGTCCGGCACGCTTTGCGCACGTCGACGTGAGTGATCCGACCGCGGCAGCGTTCGCGCAACGAGCGGCTCCCCCCGGGCGGCGGCTCGCGCGCTTCGTGCATTACAACATCTGGCGCGCCCTCTCCGTGCCTCCGCAGGACGTGCCGCTCGCGGTGTGTGACGCGCGCAGCGTCGCCGCGGCTGACCTCATCGCGGCGGATGCCGTATTCGACAAGCCCGGAGAGCCGGAATGGTCGTTCGAGGGCCTGCTGCTCACCCACGCGCGAAGGCATCGGTGGCACTGGTTCCCCGACATGCACCGCGACGAGGCGCTCATCTTCAAGACCCATGACAGCGATACGGACCGCGCGCACTGCGTGCCGCACGTCGCCTTCGACAATTCCTCGTGTCCGGCGCACGCCCCGCCGCGCGTGAGCATCGAGATGCGGGCGCTCGCGCTGTGGTTCGCCGGAGGCTGAGATCATGAGCCGGAGCTTCCCGGATACGCCGGAATTCACGGGCCTGAACGCACCCATCGGCGCGGAGTACGAGCTCAGGGGACTCAAGGTCGAGGGACGCATTCCCGCCGACGTCCGCGGTACCTTCTTCCGCGCCATTCCCGATCCGGCCTTCCCGCCGTACATCGAAGATGGGGCCGCCGTCATCTCCGGTGACGGCATGGTGTCGGCGATGCGCTTTGCCGGCGGCGAGGTCAGCTTCGCGATTCGCTACGTGCAGACCGAGCGGCACCGGGCCGAGGTGGCCGCCGGCCGGGCGCTGTTCGGCAAGTATCGCAATCCGTTCACCGATGACGCGCGCGCCGCCGGCCTCGACCGCACGGTGGCCAACACCACTCCGGTGTGGCACGCCGGGCGGCTGCTCATGACCAAGGAAGACGGACGCCCCTATCGCCTGGATCCGCGCACGCTCGCCACCCTCGGGCGGTACGACTTCGGCGGCCGCCTGCGAAGCGCCACGGTGACGGCGCACGTGCGCGTCGACCCAGCGAGCGGCGAGCTCTTCTTCTTCGGCTACGAGGCCGACGGGCTCGCCTCAACCAAGGTCGCGTACTGCATCGCGGACCGGCACGGCGATCTCGATCGCGAGCAATGGTTCGATGCGCCCTACTGCGCGATGATGCACGACTTCTGCATCACGGAGCGTTACGCGCTCTTCCCCATCTACCCGACCACTTGCGATCTCACCCGCCTCAAGGCGGGTGGCGATCACTGGGTGCACGAGCTCGGCCGTGAGAGCTGGGTAGGCGTCATGCCCCGCTACGGCTCGGTCGCCGAACTGCGGTGGTTTCGCGGGCCGAACGGTGTGTCCTGCTATCACATGATGAACGCGTTCGAGGATGCCGGCGGTGGCATTCACCTCGATCAATGCCTCGCGAACGTGAATGCTTTTCCCTTCATCCAGCGTGCCTCGGGTCTCAACGTGGCGCCCGGCGACACCGGCGCCCGCCTGGCGCGCTGGACGATCAACCTCGAGGACGGTAGCGACCGCGTCACCGAGACCACGATCGGACCACCGGGAGATCTGCCGATGATTCCGGCCGCGTTCCAGGGCCGCCCCTACACCCACGGCTGGCTGCTCACCATGAACCCCGGCATGCAGGGCCCGCCGGTCGCCGGCGGCCCGGTCGGCGTGATGTTCAATACGCTCCTGCGTGTGGACCTCACCGGCAAGCCGCCGCAGGCGCTGGCGCTGCCGCCCGCCCACTGCCTGAGCGAGCCGGTGCACGTGCCGTCCTCGCAGCCCTCCCACGAGGGGTGGCTGCTCACCGTCGTCGATCAACAGACCGGGGCGGCGGATTTCACTCACGCCCTCTGGGTCCTCGACGCCGGCAACGTGGCGGCCGGCCCGCTCGCGCAGGTGAGGATTCCTCACCGTCTGAGGCCACAGGTGCACGGCTGGTGGGTGAGCGCCACCGAGCTCGACGCCGCCTGACTGCGCCACGTCAGTGGCCGCCGCCCGGCAGCGCGCTGCAGAGCCTTAGCGCTCCGAGAAGTACGCCATCGCCCGGAACTCCATCGAGCGGCGCGGGCGGGCATCCGGGCGGGTGTTGTCGCGGAACGCCGTGTGCGGGCAGCGCCAGGCCGTGGCGTGATCCGAGTCGTAGAGTTTGATGAAGATCACCTCGTCGGGCTCCATGTCCGGGAAGTACCACCAGCGATGCCCGGGCGAGTAGTGGAAGATGGTCGCGGCCGGCATGCTCTCCTCGCCCGCAATCGGCGCATACAGGGCATCGCCGCTCGGTATTTCTGCGACGTCGACCTTGGTGTTGCGCGTGCCCTCCTCATCGCGCACCGAGCGTCCCTCGCACAGCGCCAGCGGCATGTCCTGCGGCGGCGCCGAAAGCACGCGCCAGAGGCTGAAGCCGATGAAGCGGCGGTAGCCGGGCCCGTGGGGACGGGCGCTGCGGTACATGGCCTCGGCTCTGCGCTCGGCGAAGCTCTGCGTGAAGTCGACGTGAGCCTCCGCGGCCGGCGGCTGCACGGTGGGGCTCGTCGCGGCGGAGTTGCGCAGCATGCCTCCGATCGGCACCACGACATCGGCGCCGCACAGTTGCATGGCGGCGCGCGCGACTTCCGCGGCGTACGCCGAGTCGGGGCCGTACTGGTTCTCCCAGTCGGTGATCGCGGTCTGATGCCGTCCGAGGCAGAAGCCATGCGCATCGAGCGTGAACGGACCGCCGAGGCGCGCATTGCGGATGGTCACGGGATAGGAGGCGTAGACGCCGGTATTGAGCTCCTTCCCCGGTGCCCAGAAACGCCGGTTGATGCGCGACGTCGGTACCAGGTAATCGATCGCGGCGTGCACCTCGGCGGCTGCGTGACTCATGGCCTCATCCATCCCTGAACCCTTCGCGGGCGCGACTGTTGTCGAGCACGATCGGCTTACCGGTCACCGGATGCGGGTAATGGAACGCGACCGTGTCGGTCGCCGGCCACAGCCGCGGCTGCGGATCGATCAGTGCATCCGGCCCGAGCGGGTCCTCCGGATAGAGCTTCTTCGCCATGGGGATGAAATCGATCGGGGTCCTCGCCCATCCTTCGGCAAAGCTGCCATGCCAGAAGGGGTAGTAGCGCAGTGCCTTGATCTTCCAGGCGCCGCCCTCGCGCACATAGCTGTTCTCGTAAATGCCCCCCTCCCACCAGGCGCGCTGCTGACCCTCGGCCGTGTGATGCAGGCCGGCCTGCATGATGGAGCGGCCGCGGGCGTGGGCGGTGCGGCGGTCGGGAGCGACGTCGATCACCATCTGCAGCTGCGGATGATCGAGCAGCCAGCCGTAGCGCGGGCCGTTGTGCCCCTGGGTGAACTGCTTCTGGAAGCGCTCGATGTACAAGCGCCGCACGCCCGCCTTGCCCTTGTAGATGCCGCCGAGGAACCACACCTCACCGTCGCCGGCGAAGAGATCGACCACCTCGTTGTACTGCGACTTGTCGATGAAGTAGCCGTACGTGTATTGCACGCGGCGGATCTGGTGGATGTCCTGCTGGATCGCGAGCTCGTGCTCGAGCTTCTCGATGCGGGCGGTGAGTGCGGCAATGTCGCTCATCTGCCTTTCCTCTGCCCGCATGCTGCGGGACGGTTGCGACGCTCCGCGGCGGGTAGACGCTGGAGCCGTGTTACGACATATTTGTATGCATTGCCTACAAAAAGGCAACAGGACATTCATGGCGGATATCCTGACGACGCACGTCGGCAGCCTGCCGCGGGGAGATGAGCTGGCGCCGCTGCTGCTCGCCCGCGACCAGGGCAGGCCCTACGATGCGGCCGCGCTCGAGCGGCTCGTCCAGGCTGCGGTCGAGGATGCGGTGACGCGGCAGGCCGCGGCAGGCGTATCGATCGTGAGCGACGGTGAGCTCGGCAAGGTCGGCTATTCGACCTACATCACCGAGCGGCTGTCGGGCTTCGGCGGGCACGTCGCCCGCAAGCCCGCACTCGATCTCGCGGACCTCCCGGCGCTGCGCAGGAAGCTCGCGCTGATCATGGGCGAGCAGGAGTTCGTGCGGGCGAGCTGCGTCGGTCCCGTACGGCTCAAGAATCTCGAGCCCTGCCAGCAGGATATCCGTCGCTTCGCCCGGGCCCTCGCGGGCCATCATGTCCGCGGCTTCCTCAATGCCGCCTCTCCCGGGCTGATCACGGCGTTTCAGCCCAACGCTTTCTACCCGAGTCATGACGCCTACCTCGCCGACCTCGTGAGCGCCATGCGGCCGGAATACGCCGCCATCGCCGCGAGCGGCGTGCAGCTGCAGCTCGATTGCCCGGATCTCGCGATGTCGCGCCATACCGGATACCAGGACCTGAGCGAGGAGGAGTTCCTCAGGGTCGCCGCCGCCAACGTCGAGGCGCTGAACGCTGCGACGGCGGACATCCCACCGCAGCAGATGCGCATGCACGTCTGCTGGGGCAACTACGAGGGCCCCCACGACCACGACATCCCGCTCGAGCGGATCATCGGCCTGGTTCTGCGGGCGCGCCCGGCGACGATCCTCTTCGAGGCGGCCAATGCGCGCCACGAGCATGAGTGGAAGATCTGGGCGGCGAGCAGGATTCCCGCGGACAAAGTGCTCGCGCCGGGCCTGATCGACACCCGCTCCAACTGCATCGAGCATCCCGAGCTCATCGCGCAACGCCTCGAACGCTTCGCCGCCATCGTCGGTCGTGAGCGTGTCATCGCCAGCACCGACTGTGGCTTCGGAACCTTTGCCGGCTACGGGAAGATCGATCCCGCCGTCACCTGGAAGAAGCTGCGCGCGCTGCGCGAGGGAGCCGATATTGCCGCGGCGAGACTCAATTAGTCATATGGCGGTGCGTCGCGTGCAGCGCCGGTCGTAGCGAGAACCGTGTTGATCTTGCAAAAGGGGAGACCCGCATGCGCCGAGACCTCATCCTGCTCTCTGCAACACTGACCCTGGCTGCCGCGCTCGCCCGGGCGGACGAGTGCCGTCTGAAGCCGAAGGAGGTGGTCACGCAGTTCGTCACCAAGCTGTACGTCGAGAGGCAGCCTCGTGAGGCGTTCGAGACGTGGGTGGAGCCAGGCTACATTCAGCACAACCCGCTGGCGGCGACCGGCCGCGACGCGGCCATCGCCTTCCTCGAACCGTTCTTCAAATCCCACCCCGACGCGCGGATCTCGATCAAGCGGATCATCGCCGACGGTAATCTCGTCGCCGTGCATTCGCATCAGGTGTTCACGTCCGGCGATCGCGGCCTGGCGGTCATCGACATCCTGCGGGTCGAGCACTGCAAGATCGCCGAGCACTGGGACGTCGCGCAGGCCGTGCCGGAGAAGTCGGCCAACTCGAACGGCATGTTCTGACGCGCGTCACACGGGCACGACGGTGTCCGGCAGGGCGGCCCTGGCGCCGCGGCCTGAGCCGAGCCCGCGCGCCCGGCGGCCGCACGGCCTGGGTCACGTCAGGTCCTCGAGACTGATCTGCCGGCCCTCGGCCGCCGCGCGAGCGGCCGCACGGCGCAGCCGCTCGATGTGCAGGCGGCCCTCCGGAGCCGCCTCCTGCGGCAGGGCATCGCGGCACGCACGGTGGATCTCATCGAAGTCTTGGGCAAACTCCGGGTGGGTGAAGATCACTGCGCGATTTTCCTTCATGCCTGCCAGGGTCTTCTCGCCCACTTCGAGCGGATCCATGCCGGCCGTGAACGCCTCGCCGAAGCGCGCGAGCCCGGCGTGATCTGCCGGCGCAAAGCCCGAGGCGGCGAAGGCGGCCGGCCGTCTGAGCGCGGAGTCCCACGCGTTCGTGCGCGTGAGGCCTGGACACATGAGGGACACGCCGATGCCGTGCGGCGCCAGATTGAAGCGCAGGCACTCGGTGAGGCCGCGCACCGCGAACTTGCTCGCGGTATAGATGCCGGCCTGGGGGCCCGGCAGATAGGCGGCCATGGAGGCCACGTTCACGATATGCCCGCCCTCGCCGAGCGCCTTGATACGGGGAATGAAGGTCACCAGTCCGTTCACGACTCCGCCGAAGTTCACGCCCATGATCCAGTCGTAGTCGGCATAGCTCGCCTCGTCGGTGGGCCCGAATACGCTGACCCCGGCGTTGTTGACGAGGATATGGATGGGCCCGACGTTCGCGGCGACCTCACGCCAGCGCTCGCGGTCAGTGACGTCCAGGGCAACGAAGCGTGGCGGCGGGCGGCCTTGCTGCGTAAACCACTGCGCGGCCCGATCCCGGTACTCGGCGTTGCGGTAGGTGAGCACCAGATCGATGCCGGCGGCCGCGAACGCGCGCGCGATGCCGAAGCCGATCCCGGATACGCCACCGGTGACGAGTGCCGTCTTGCCTTTGAAGTCCATGCGTTTGCCCTCGCGTTGCTACCTAACATTTGTTAGCGTTCCGCGCAAACAAACGCGCGGAGGTGCGCCCCATGTCCGACCTCGAAGCACGACTTGCGGCTGTGGAACATCGGGTCGGGGAGCTCGAGGACACCAATGCCATCCGCCGCCTGCACTGGGCTTACGGGTACTACATCGACTTCAATCGTGCGGAGGATGTGGTGCAGATGTTCGCCGAGGACGGCGTCGTCGTGTTCCTCTCGGGCGAGTACCGCGGGCACGCCGGCGTACGGCGTCTCTACGGCACCTGGTTCCAGAATTTTTTCACGCAGGGAGTGAACGGACCGGTCGACGGTTTCCTGCTCGATCATTTTCAGATGCAGGACATCATCACCGTGGCACCCGACCGGCGCACCGCCAAGGGGCGCTTCCGCGGGCTCCTCATGGGGGGCAGTCACGAGACGCGCACCTACAAGCCCGAAGGCCTGCCGCTGCAGTTCTACGAGGCGGGCCTCTACGAGAATGATTATGTCCGTGAGAACGGCGTGTGGAAGATCAAGCGGCTCGATTACATGATGCAGTGGCAGGCGGACTTTGAGAAAGGCTGGTCGCGCACCGTCGCGCACCTTCAGCCCGCGACGCAGACCTTTCCGGACAATCCACTCGGTCCCGACGTGCTGCTGCCGCGGAGCGAGGTGCGTCGCACCTGGCCGCATCGTCAGGACGTCCCGATGCACTACGCGCACCCGCGCTTCGGTGCCGCGCTCGCCGCCAAAGGGGCCTGAGCGGCGCCTGACCGCCGGACGACGCCCGGCACGGCCCGCCCTATCTCTCGACTCTCTCGACGGCACGATGCGGGCGACGAGCACCCGCTCGGCCCCTCCTGTGCGTACCACCACCGGTCGCGTCCCCGGCCTTCGCCAGCCGTATCACGAGCGCCACAATTACAGTTTATGGAAATGGGATGTCTTGCAAACGATTAGGTTGTTTGTTCTACTTACAAAAAACAAAGGGCGTCCAGGTACCGGGTCATCAACGTCGGGAAATAGAGGGGGGACGTGAGATGGTGGCTACTCCGCGCCGGATTTCGAATCTGCGGTTCTATGCCTTGGGGACACTGGCGGCGGTCGGCGCTGCAGGCGGCGCCCCTGTTGTGGCACAAAACGCACAACCATCGGACCAGCTCCAGGAAGTGGTGGTGACGGCCCAGTACCGTCAGGAGAAATTGC
>Ga0335076_10000207_pt1 | contig 49802 bp, 83 predicted proteins | sample Lox_Sample_25_FD_206717 | JGI IMG/M metagenome (GOLD analysis project Ga0335076, IMG submission 206717) | Soil microbial communities from Loxahatchee National Wildlife Refuge, Florida, United States - Lox_Sample_2.5 | ecosystem: Environmental > Terrestrial > Soil > Wetlands | place: USA... | reverse complement strand
CGTTCGAGAAGTCCTTGAACGCGTACCGGCCGACGACGGTTGACAGGTTGAACTCGATGTCGAATCCCGGCGCGGGAATGACGCCCGTACCGACGACGGTGGCGCCAAACAGCGTCATGGCGACCGCGAATGGAGGGATGAATATGGCGGTAGTTCCGCCGTTCGGGACGAGACCGATGTTCTGCGTGAGGCGCGCGGGCGAGTGCGGACCGGCCGCGGTCCCGCGCGCGACGGCGGCGTTGACCTGGAGCGTGTTGCCGGGAGGCGCGGCGGGTTGGGTGTAATTCGCCGTCACTCGGACGTACGAACCGCCGACCGAGAACGACAGACCGTTCGCGAAGTCGACGTCGGCCGCGAACTGGGCGGTACCCGAGCCCCACTCGACGTGCGCCGAGATGCCGATGGGAGCGACGACGAACGAGCCGATGAGCGACGAGCCGAGAGTGACGGTCAGTTTTTCGGCGACGTTGACGCCGTCTGTACGACAATCCACGAGGAGCTTGGAATCGCCGGGGACCATGTTCGCCGAGCTGCCGACCTGTCGAATGTCCGCGCCCGATAGCGGGCGCCAATCGGGAGGATGGGTCATCGGGTTTTGCTGCATCGCCTTCGCGCGTTCGGCTGTCGCGATGAGCTCTTCTTCGGCGGTCGGCAGGATGATCGGAGAGAGCGGTCGGGGGCGAACCTGAGGGTGCAGTGGTGATCCGCTACGCGGATGGTACGTGATCGTCTTTCCCATCACCTTCTCTCCTTCTTCGTCTTCTTCATCTTGCCACGTTCAACCGAGGGCGAGGGCGAGAGCGCGATCGCGATTGCATGGGCGACATCGCGAACGCGCGTGATGCGGATGCCGCGAACGCGATCGACTGTTGTTGTCGCGGGGATCAAGACTTCTTTGAACCCCATGCGCGCCGCTTCTTCGATGCGCGCCTGAGCTCGCGGGACGGCTCTGGCCTCGCCCCCGAGTCCGACCTCGCCGAAGCAGCACACGCCCTGACGCACGCTCTCCTTCATCGCGCTCGAGATGACGGAGATCGCGATGCCGAGGTCGGCGCCCGGATCGGTGACGCGCGCGCCGCCCGCGACGTTCAGAAAGACGCGCGCGCCCGACTCGACGTATTCGCGGACGACGGCGAGGATCATCGCCACGCGGTTCGCGTCCAGACCGGACACGCTGAGCTTGCCCTTCTCGCCCACGAGCGCCTGGACTTCGACGAGCATCGGACGTGCGCCGTCGCACGCCGCGACGACGACGCTGCCGGGCGCTTCCGATCGCTCTTTGAGCAGGAAGGACGACGGCGAGTCCACCTCCGTCATCCCCTTGCCGGTCATCTCGAAGACGCCGATCTCGTTCGTCGGTCCGAAGCGGTTCTTGTTCGCGCGCAGGATTCTTAGCTCGTGTCCGCCCTCGAACGAGAGCGTCGTGTCGACGAGGTGCTCCATCACCTTCGGACCGGCGACGACGCCGTCTTTCGTGACGTGTCCGATGAGGAAACACGCGATGTCGAGCTCCTTGCAGAGCTCGATGAGGGTGGAGGACACCTCCTTCACTTGTCCGGTACTTCCGGCGGGCGAATCGAGCGCGTTCGAGCGGATGGTCTGAACGCTGTCGATGACGACGAACGCGGGCTCCGTCTCCTCGATGCACCGGATGACCTCGTCGAGGTCTTTCGACGAGTAGAGGAGCATGTGGTCGTTCTCGAGGCCGAGTCGCCGTCCGCGCGCGCCGATCTGTCCGATCGTCTCTTCGGCGCTCACGTAGAGCCCGCGCTCGTCGTTGTTCGCGATCTCGGAGAGCATCTGGAGCATGAGCGTCGACTTGCCGGCGCCCGGGTCGCCGCTCAGGAGGTACGCGCCGCCGAGGACGATTCCGCCTCCGAGAACGCGGTCGAGCTCGGCGATGCCGGTCTCGACGTGCTCGACGGCCTCGTCGTCGACATCGGTGGATCGAGCGGCCTTAGAGACTGTATCGCGTGTCACGCGTAGCGCGGCTTGCGCGAAGGGGATGACCTTTCCCATCACGCCACCCTGAGCGGGTGCAGGATCTCTTCGCTCCGGATCTCGACGGAGTCCCATCGTACGAGGAGACCCTTCGCGATGGCGCGCGCTTCGCTAACGTCTCCTTGGAAGACGCGCGCCATCTTCTGGAACGTCGAGTCCGTGCCGCGCCGCGCGATGATGCGCCACTTGAGCGGGAGCTGCCATCCGCGTGCGTGGAGCGGTTTGCCGACGTGCACGACCGCTTTCTTCGTTTTACGGATCCTCATCGACGTCTCCGGCGCGATCCGATGAATTCACGGACGCACTCCGAACAACAATTGCGCAAGCTCGGAACCTTGTCGAGCCAGAAGTAGTTCACGCCGTGCCCCATGTACGCGCCGCAGAGCCCCCTTCGCCCGTCGGAGGAGATGTGCACGGTCGGACCGCCGGTGGATCGCTCCTCGCGAAGGTCCTGCACCCACTCGGATTCCTTGACGTCGCCCGCGTCGAGGACGAGGAGCTTGTGTTCGCGGATGAGCGCGCACGCCTTGATCGCGGCGTTGCGCGCTTCGCCCTCGTTGTCGGACGACGCGAGGGCGATGAGACGAACGACCTTTTCGACGACGTCCGACATCACGCGTTCCTGCGTCGCTTACGCGTAAGCTTCCGCGAGCAGCGAGCGGGAGAACCCGTCATGCCGGTCGGACAGGGTGCCTGCTGGACGCGCAAGATCTCGAGCTTCTCGTGGCCCCGCGGTCCGACGAAAGACGCGTAGCGGCCGATCCCGTGTTTCTCGTGCGCGAGCGTGATGAACGCGCGCGCCGCCTTGTCGTACGCCTCCGGGCTCTTGAGACCCCACGGGAGCCAGATCCCGCACTCGCGCGGGCTCAGGATGCCGCGCCCGCGGTGACCGGGAGCGCGGATCGACGCGAAGTAGAAGAGCGCCTTCTTCCCGTTCCAGCCGCGGTAGGGCTTGCAGGCGATCCGGAGCTCGATGTCGCCCGAGTAGCGTTTGGCCATCAGTTCCTCATGGGTGTGCCGCGGCCTGCGAGACGATGCGTGCGTTCGTCGCGATGTTGACGGCCGTACCGCCGAAGCCGGCCGGAAGGGCGGCGACGAGATTCGCCCACGTTTGCGCGATCGCGACCGTGAGCGCGTTCGACGTGTAGTCGATGCTCTTGACCGTCGCGGTACCCGCATTGAGGTCGAAGTCGCCCGCCGTGCCCGTCACGGTCGTGTTGCCTTGCGCGGTCGCGCTCATCGCGAGCATGCCGCCGGAGGCGATGAACGCTCCGTGACCGGAGTGTCCGCTCCCCTTGATGAAGGTGGAAGTGTCGTCCACCTGCTTGACGACGACGGTCCCTGAGGGATCGACGACGAGTCCGGATCCATCGGGGTTGTTGATCGCGTGGTTCGTCGCGTCGTACGTTCGCGCCGTGCCGAAGAGGAGCGCACCGCCCTGGCCTGCGACGACGCCCATGCCGCCGTCCTGCGCGACGGCGCGCATGTCGACGAGCAATAGACCGCCCGAGACGCCGTACGCGAGGACTTCGTGCGCGGACGTGCTGCCCCCCGCGAACACCTGGATCTGCGAACCCGGCCCGGCGACGACGCCGCCCAGGTTTCCGCCGCTCGTTTTCGCGTTGCAGTTGCAGAGGACGGACAGCGCGGGGGCAACTGGGAATGCGGTGGGCGTGAAGCCGGTGTTGAAGAGGCAATCGTAGAAGAAGACCGCGCCCGAGCATCCGAACCCTCCACGCGACGCCACCGTGAGATCGGTGAAGACGATGAGAGAGTTCGTGTCGACGTTCGCCGTCTCGCACGCGAGCGTGATGTTCGGCAACGTTTCGATCGCGTACGCGTCTCCATTCGCGATGACGCCGAGTGTGGGGAACCCGCCCGCGTTCGAGACGGGAGGGACGAAGCTGTTCGCCGGCTCGGTCACGCGCGCGTTGCTCGCTCCGAGGTCCTTCTTGATCCAGACGATGTTGCCGGCATTGCCGCCGGAGGTGATGCGGAGTCGTCGCTCCAGGTTGGCGGCGATCCCGCCCGAGAATGCGGCGTTCAGGATCCACGAAGCGTTCCCGGCGGGCGCCGTCGCGGTCGTGATGTTTCCCGTCGATTGCTGCACCGGCGTTCCCTGGAAGGCGAGGATCTTGCCGCCCAGAACGTTCGGGATGCGCGTGAGCGGGTCGGTACTCGGGAGCGAGTTGACGATCATGACCGTGCAGATGCCCCCCGTCGGGTTCAGGGTGCCGTTTATGCCCCATCGTCGTTGCAGCTCGGCGAGCGTCTTGATGGGCGCGCTCGACGGGAAACCGGCGTTCGCGTCGTTCCCGTTGATGGGATCGATGAACCAGTTGGGCTGGGACAGGTAGGTCAGAGCGCTCGGCGAGGCGGAGTTGCTCGTAATGTTCGACTTGATCCATCGCGCCGTCGTGCCCAGCGAGGTGTTCACGACGTTGGGCAGAGAGACGGCCGCTCCGTTCGCCAAGCTCAGATAATAGAAGTCGCCCGTGCTCGGACCGCCTCCCGTGTCGTTGACGTAGACGATCGCGCCGCTCACCGGATTCGGAATCTCGATTCCGGCGAGAGTCGTGAGGTCGGGAACGCCCGTATTGTCGGCGCTCGCCTGAGGTGTCCAGAGGATCGGAGCGAAGGCCATGGTCATGATGTCATCTCCTCTACTTCAACCTCAACCCGACGTCGCCCGCGTGCCAGACGAGGAAGAAGAGGCCGACGAAGAACGCGATCCTTCCGAGCTCGGCGACCTTCGGCCACTTCGTGAAGTGGAGCGTTCCGCCGACGAGGACGAGGATGCAGCCGATCGAGAGGGTCATGCCGTCACTCCTTTACGCGAAAAACTCGCCCATCATGCCCGACTGGAACCTGTCCGCCGCGACGGGCGCGCCGTAGAAGGTCGGGGTGGGACCGGCTGTACCGGACTCGATCCAGAAGATCTGGTGCCAGCCGAGACCGGGGTACCCCTCGTAGAACGCCGTCGTTTCGGTGGCGAACACGGACGCGTTCGTACCGTGCATGTCGCTGCTGTTCGCGGTGGAGGTGTCGACGCCGACGCCGACGACCGCGGCGACCTCGGGACTTCCGGAGTTCTCGATGAGGCCGCGCGTCGTCACGCGCATGAAGGATGCGGCGTCCCCCGTCACGTACTGGAACGAATTCGACGCCTGCCCGCGCGCGGCGCGCCACGCCGACGCGCTGTACGTCCATGACGCCGTGCCGTCGATGACCTTCAGCTTGCGGAGCGCCTGGTTCGACTGATTCCAGAGAAAGCGATTGGCGATCGAGTCCTCCGTCGTGGTCGTCGACGTCGTGCGGATCGTCCCCATGTACCGGCGCGTGTGGTCGGTCGCCTTGACGAGGATGCCGTCTTGACGGGCGAGCGCGTCGGTGCGCGTCGTGTCGCTCGCCCACGCGGCCGAGAACTCGAGTCCGATGCCCGTGCCCGTGCCCGTCCAGAAGGCGAACACGTCGTAGTTTTTCCCCGACAACAAGACTCCGAGGGGCAGCGACGTCTCGGTCAGGCCGATGTGCGTGACCCACGCGCCGGCCGAGTAGAGAGACAGCGTCCCGGAGATGTAGGGCGTGAGAAAGACGGTTTGCGCGCCGACGACGTCGGCGGTCGTGACCGGCACGCCGCTCGTGAGCGTGAGGCGCATGCCGTTGGCCTCGGGTACGGCGGACTGCGTGACGGCGAGAACGGCCAGTCGGAGCCACCGCGCGGCGCCTCCGAGGAATGTTCCGACGACGTTGATCCCGTCGATGGGTTGACCGCTCGAGAGAAGAAGGCCGTAGTACGCGCCCCCGTTGATGGGAACGCCGACGGTCTCGACGAACACGACGATCCCGTCGATCGGCAGAGGGATCTCGAGTCCGCTCAGATCGTTGATGGTCGCGACTCGGTTGAACGAGAGCGGGTTCCAGTAGCTCGGGTTCGTCGGCTCCATGCGACTCTAAAAGATGTGCGTCCAGAGGTAGTGCAGACATCCTCCCGCCGCGGCGGCCGCGACGAACTTGAGCGCGAGGAGCGCGAGCTTGCCCGTGCGCTTGTACATCCACGAGTCGTTGCGCTTGTCGTGGTTCGCCATGCGCTTGAGCGCTTCGAGGTCGTGGATCTCGGAGTCCGACTCGTCGGTGAAGCTCTTGGCGGGCGGTCGCGGCTGCCACGCGTGCACGGGCGTGAGAGGGCGATCGAGAGCGCTCTCGGTGTTCTCGTCGGGAGGTTCGCGCTTCTCGAGCTGGCGCAGGCGCTTTTCGTGGTCGTTGTAGCGCTTGCGGTTGCGCTCCGCGATGCGGACGAAGTGGTCCGACAGGTCTTTGTGGCGCTGAATGCTCGTCTTCTCGTTCGCGTCGAGTTTCGTGCCGAGGGCGTCGACTTTCTTGTCCACTTGGTCGATCTTCGCCTCCAGATGCTCGAGAAGATACCGGATGTACTCTTTGTCCTTCTCTTCCACGGTCACTCTCCATGCGTCTTCGCGAGCATCTCGTCATTGGGCAGCGCGGAGGCCCAGACGCCGGACTCGGTGACCGCGCGACCCTCGGCCGAACCCGGGCCGCCGTGCGCCTTCTTCTTGCGCGGCGGTCGGACGTCGTCCGCGATCTCGGCGAGGATGTCGCGAAAGACGGGCTCCCGCGGAGTGTAATCGCCGCGGTAGCCGATGAGGTGCGGGATGGGATAATCGTCGTCCATCACACGCCTCGCAATTCCCACGCGAGCGAGAGCATCTTCCTGAATGCCATCTTGTGCTCGTCCGGGATGCCCTGCAAGCGGTGGTCGCCGCGGCCGTACGATCCGAGCTTGAGCCGGCGCGCCGTGCGCGACGCGTGGAAGGCCTTCGCACGCATCTTCGATTCCGGAAACTCCGCGCCGAACACCGGGTAGGCCTGTCCGCGCGTGTCCATGCGGATCTCGTAGTCGCCCGGACCGGGATCGGCGTCCGGGTCTTCGACCGTGTCCATAAAGTCGTAGGGACCCTTCGAACCCGGCTCGAAGAACTGCGCCGTCAGGAAGTCCGAAACGTAAACGCCGTTCTTCTTGTAGCAGCGACTCTCGACGTAATCGCCCATCTCGAAGGCGCGAAGAAAGCCGCGCCGAGATTCAGCCCACATGTTCGCGCCCGGGTCTTTGCGTCCTTCGAGCGCTTCGTGCGACGCCGTCACTCCGACGCCGTTCTCGCCGAGCCATCCGAGGCCGGCCGCGAGCGTGTCGGCGACGAACACTTTCGCGTAAGGTCGCCCGTCGGGCGTGACGGCGTGGTAGCCGGCCGCGCCCGGATCATCGGACGTCTGGAAGAAGCCGACGATATCCCAATCGTGCGGCACTTCGTCGAGCGAGGCGTAAGCCTTGACCGGTATGGGCGCGTCCTGCCAGACACGCGAGAAGTCGTCGGCGAGCTGCTCTTCGCAGGCGGCCGCGATCTGCTCGATGTTGTCGAATGCCTCTTCGAGACCGGTCTCGTCGACGAACGCGAGTTTCATGTGTCTGCCTCGGGCGTGGGTGAGATGAACGATGCGGACATACTCTTCGTATTGCACGACTACAAACCGGAGCCGGCGTCGGCGAGGTAGTCGCCGCACGCCTTGCAGGTCGCTTTCGGGTTCTGCCGCGCCCAGTCGATGCAGGTCTGGACGCCGCCGTCGATCGCGCTCACGTCCACGCCCGTCGGCTTGGGAAGCGACGCGCACGCGTAGACGAAACACAACATCAGGCACGCGAATGCGAAGAGGAAGAACATCATGACCGACGGCGGCACGAGCGGAAGTCGTTGCTTACGCATAAGCAACTTCTCGTTCGACGTCTGGATCTCGGGCGTGAAGTAATGCACGAGCGTACCGAAGAAGCACGCCGCGAGAGCGAGGTACTTCGTCCAGGCCGGCCAGGTGTTGTTCGTGATGGCCATCGTGAGCGTCGCGTACGCGGCCGTCGTGAAGATCGCCATCCAGCGTTGCAGGTTCATCTCGTTTTCCCTTTCTGTTCCTAGACGCGCGCGATTTGTTCGAAGAGGAGCTTGCCCGCGCCGCCGTACGGGAAGCGCGCGTCGCGCTGACGCCACGTGCCGCGCGCGAGCCAGTCGGTCAGCTCGGCGCCGCGCATGGCGGGATGGTAGATGTGGCGCCGCAAGAGAAACGGCCCCTGCTGGAAGTCGAAGCCGATCGTCTCGAGCGCGGCGCGCACGGCGTTCGCCGACGAAGAGGGGGAGAGGAAGCGGATCTCGTACACGCCGCCCTGCGCGAGCGACGTGTCGCGGTTCTCGACGACGACCGGTGCGGTCGCCGACACGTGGAGCGGCCATGCGAGCGTCCACGCGCCGAAGTCGGTGTTCGTGAGCTCGATCGGGCGCGTCGGCACGCCGACGAAACGGATGCGCATCGGAGCCGCCCCGCTCAGGCTCACGGTCTTCTCGGTCGAGAGGCTCTTCGCGAGCGTGAAGAGCGCGAGATCGTCGTAAGGCGGCGTCGGCGTTCCTTCCGAAGTCGCCGTCGACGGCGGACCGGTCATCGGCATCGCGCCGGGCGGCAGAGCGTCCGGAGGCGGCGCGGCCGCGCCTTCGTCGGGTGGCGGAGCTCCGTCTCCGGTAGCCGGCGCGGGAGCGCCGCCGCCCGCGTCGCTCGGAGCAGGCGCGGGACCGGGCGCGGGTGCGCCTCCGTCGCCGGCCGCGGGAATGGGAGGAAGGGGAGACGGGGACGGCTTAGGCCCGCCCGCCATCGGGCCGAGATCGATCGTCTTGGGCGGCGCGGGCGCGGGCGGATGCCGGAAGATGGAGCCGTCCACGCCCATCGGGAGCGGACCGAGACCTCCCGGCGCGGGAGCGGGCGCGGGCGAAGGAAGGTGCACGTTCAGGTCGAAGGGCGGCGCTTGCGATACGGCCGTGTAATTCGGCTTGACCGCCATCTCGACCGTCTTGACATTCTGAGGTGCGACGACGGCCGCTTGCGGCGCCGTCTTCGTGACGGGCGCGGGAATGACGGCCGAACGAAGAAGCGACGGATTCGCGAGATGCACCGTCTTCGTCGGAGAGGGAAGCGTGATGGCGCCGATCGACGGATCGCTCGTCAAGTCGACGAGGAGCGAGCCGAATCCCATGCGCGAGAGTGCGGCGACGAGATCGGCTCGCGAGACCGGCCGCGAGAACGCGAGCTCGAGAACGAATTCCTGTCCGGGCTGGAGAACGATCGCCATGGTCACTCCTTGAGAAGGAGCCCGCTCGAGAGCTCCTCTTCGATGATCTTCGACGCCATGAGCATGTGAGGCCTCGTCGCGCGCCTTCCGGCCGCTCCGCATCCGGGGCCACCCTGTCCGTACCATCCGAGCTGCGCATCCCAGCCGTAGCCGCGGCACTGGAGCTTGCTGAGTCGGATGAGCGCGGTCGCGACGGGCGCCGCCGTGCGTGGCAAAAGGAGCGTGTTCGCGACGGCGTCGGGTACGACGAGCCGGGCGGTCGGCACCTGGATCTGGAAGAGACCGAAGCTCTCGCCGTGGTCGCCGATCGCGCGCGGATTGAACCGGCTTTCGTAGAAGGCGATCGCGAGAAGGAGCGACGCCGTCTTCATGGGTCCCTCGGGTCCGTCGAACACGGGATCGTCGTTCGACGCGAGAGCGATCGCTTCGGCGATCTCGTCGTACGTCTGGAAGACCGTGATGTCGTTCTGGGGAAGGGCGCGGCGCATGACGGCGAGGACCCAATGACCATGCACGGCGACCGGCGCTTGCGAGGGCGTTTCGGACATGCCGCCTCCCGAGAGAAGAACGAGGGTCAAGAGAAGCGCTTTCATACGGTCGGTCCTTCGGGATTCGTGGACGGTTCGGTCTCGAACTTCCCCCCGCGCATCCAGTTGACGAGATCGGCGTGGTCGCCGTTGTACACGTCGTGGTCGACGACGGAATGGAATCCCGGCGCGACGAGACCGCCGTCGCCGCTCCACTGCCATCCCCACCATCGACCGCCCCACGCGGGGGGCACGTAGGGGAGCTCGCGGTCGCTCGGCTCGACCTTCTCGTGCGGGTACCAGGCGGTCACGTACTCCGTGATCGCGGCGAGGCCCGAGAGCTCGGGCACCTTCTCGAGAGGAAGCTCGTAGAACTTGTACGAGTAGACGAGAACGAGCCGGCCGGCCTCCTTGAACCGCTTCGTCATGTCGAGCACGCGGACGACCTTCTCGCGGTCCGAGATGGACGAGTCCGTCACTTCGAGGTCGATCATGATGGCCGGGATGTCGTAGGTCGCGATCTGCTGGAGCGCGTTCGAGACCTGGTCGTCGACCGAGCTCCCCCAGGTGATGACGTGGTAGGCCGCCGGAACGAGTAGCCCCGCGTCCATCGCGCCGAGCACGTTCGTCTGGAAGAAGGAGTCCGTCTCGCGAGCGCCGCTCGTCATGCGCGGGATGACGAAGTCGTAGCCGGCCGCCGACAGCGCGCGAAAGTCGGCGTAGCCCTGGAACTTTGATGTATCGACGCCGCGCGCTCTCATTCGCCGTGAGTCCTCCGGTAGCCGTCCGGATGGCAATCCTCGTACGGCGCGCCCGAGCCGCACGGACAGACCTCGACGATGAAGGGGCGCTTACGCGTAAGCGGAGCCGTCCCCTTGAGCCGTTTCGCGCGCTTGCTCGCCTTCTTGATGGCGTGCGCGAGCGCGTCCGCCGTCGACTCGCCCTTCTCGCACGCCTCGAAGAAGTCGAGCGTTCCGGCGATGACGTTCGCGAGACCCATGAAGATCTTGGACGCGCTCATGGGATCACGCGGTGAGCTGGAGGACGTTGCCGTTCGCGCCGGCCGCTCCGGCGATGCCCGCGTTGTGGAGCGCTCCGCCCGCGCCGGCATTGGCGTCGACCGTGCCGGTGCCGATCTTGCTGCGCGTGATGAGGATGACGTCGCCGCCACCGCCTCCACCGCCGCCGCCCGAGTCGCCCGCGCCGCCCGACGCGTCGGCGCCCGTGCCGCCGCGCGCCGAGATGCGACCGTTGTTGACGAGCGTGAGAGCGGCGATCATGACGACGCCTCCGCCGCCTCCGCCGCCTCCGCCCGTCGTCGTCGCCGCGCTCGAACCGCCTCCGCCTCCGCCCGAACCGCCTCGGAGCGCGACGACGCCCGCCTGCGACACGGCCGATCCGATGAGCGCGTTCGGGAGCGACCGGACCGATCCTTGCGCGGCGGTGAGCGCGGTGTACGTGCCGGCCGCGCCGCCCGCGTTGCCGCCTCCCGCGCCGCCCGCGCCGCCCGCGCCCGTGCCGCCCGGAAGCTGCTGGGTGCCGTTCGTGCCGGCTGTCCCGACGGCGTTGTTGCCGCCCGCGCCGCCCGCGTGGCTCGCGCCGAGCGTGTTCGCCGCGAGCGCCGCGCCCGCGACGCCGAGCGCGCCCGCGTTGCCATCGCGCATGACGATGCCGGTCGCGGCGATCGTCATGATGCCGTTGACGAAGAGGCGGAATCCGCCCGTGTTGAGCGTGATGCCGGCGTTCACGGTGAGGTTCGTCAGGAACGCGTCGCGCACCATCGTGTACACGCTGCCGACCGGCGCGCCCGTGAAAGCGGGAGCGGCCACGCCGTCGAGCGTCGCCGCGCCGTCGGAGCCGTCGCCGAACGCCCCGAAGTCGGCCGAGCCGCTCGTCGCCTGGTCCTGCTGCCATCCGGTCGACCCCCAGTAGAAGGTGACGACCGTGCCCGGCCCGAACGTCACCGGATCGCTCGGCGTGAGCGGGGCGAACGCGCCGCCCGAGACGGTGAAGTCGAACGCGCCGTTGTTGACGAACGTGTGCGTCTCCCCCCACTGCGGGTTCTGCGGGAGCGTGAACGCGACGTTGTTCGCCGTGATGACGAGGTACTGGTCGTACGTCTGGAGCAGGAGGGCGGCGTCGACGGTGACGACCTGGGGTTCGGTCACCGCGGTGAGGGCTTGCTGGCGCTGAGACATCGTGGCGTTCCTTTCTTATCCGAGCCGAGGGAATCCGTTGTACTCGCCGTTGTGGAGCATGCGCGCTTCGCGTACGGCGAGGTAGCGCGCGGCCTTTTCGCGGACGGGTTTCGGGAAGAGCTTGTTCCACGTCCCGCCGAAGTCCTTGGCGTACTTCTTTGCCGCGCGGTCGACGTAGTACATCCAGAGCTTGACCGCGAGCTCGGGACTGTAGGTGCCCTTCTTCATCTTGCGGTAGGCGTTCGCGAGGAAAGGCCGCTTCTGCTTGTAGAGGTCGTGGTCGTTGTCGGCGTAGAGGATGAGCTCCTCTTCGTCCCATTCGCGCTCGTTCATCGGATCGCGTCTCCTCTTCAGACTCGCGTTGCACACCGCCCACGGATTGACGCGCCCGCCGCGTCGTTTGACGGCGCGCACGCAGCGCTCGAACTTTTTGCTGCGCCTACGCCGGGACGGATCGTGCATGACGTGGCACTGCTTCGTGCACGACTCGACGTGCGCGTGCGGGAACTTCATCCGGATGCGCTCTCGCGCCTCTTCCGCGCTCGGAGCCCGGCCGCCCCAGACGTCGTTGTGGTGATGGTCGTAGACGTCGAAGACGAAGTCCTTCTCGCGCTGGTCGATCTTCGCGTGCAGGTTCCGGCGTGTCGGGTCTCGCATGGTCTTTCCTCGTCGCGCGCCGATCCAGTCGGCCGTCTTGTGGGGCGACGCGCCCGCGCGGAAGCCGTAGGTGACGACGTGCCCGTCGATCTGCATCATCGCGAGCGCGCGCCGTGCGCCGTACCGGTGCGCGAGCTGGCTCTTGACGCGTTCGGCGTACGCCGCCTGGTCGGCCGCCGCGCGGTGTGAGAGCGTGGGGTCGCGTCGTTTCAAGGGGCACGCTCCGCGGTGTTTGGTGAACTTGGGCTTACTGCCGTAGTAGCGGATGCTCTTGAGTGCGCAGTCGACACACGCGCCTCTGGAACGCGCCTCTGCGATGACATCGTGTGTATGTTGCTCGCGCGCGGACCGTTCTTCGGCGATGCGCTTCATCGCGTACTCGTGATTGCGCTTGCGGTCGGCCTCTTCACGCTGGCGAGCTTCGTGTGCCGCTTTCATCTCGTGCGCGCGAGCTGCCGAGATGTTCATCGAGCATGCGGGGTTCTCACACCGACCGGTACCACGAGGCGGAGGAAAAACGGCGTAGTTACAGAACGGACAGTTGTACGAACCGTCCTCGTAGATCTTCTCGATCGCGCGCGTCTCGCCGGTATTGTCGGTGACCGTGCTGGCGGGGTCCCGCCGCGTTCGCCGCTTACGCGTAAGCGTCCGCTTCCGTCTCCGGGGGTCACGCCGCCCGGTGAGGCGGTAGATCGCGCCCTTTCGTTCTTCGCGCAAGATCTGGTCGCTCGCCGCGCACGGCGGCTGCCCGCCCGTCCACGCGCGCTTGACGTCGCGCACGTGCCGGAGCGTGAGCCGGCGTGCGTCCTCCGGCCGGTAGCCCTTCGCGTGGAGGAGCGCAGCCACCTCCGTCGCGAACTGGGGAAGCGTGCGCGCCCGCGTGGCGCCGCCGGAAGGGACGATCGAGTTCATCGGCCTCGCCCGATAGGTGAGTAGTATCCGTTGAAGGTAATCCAGCCGATGAAGCGACCCTTCGACACGCTGTAGATACCCGAACCCGGCCCGAGGTCCTTGGCGACTTTCTTGGCCGCTTCGAGATGAGCTTTCTTGAAGCCCGTACCCGGAATCTTGATCCCTTCACCGCTTACGCGAGTGTCGCGGTAGACGATGTACTCGTAATTGCGCGTGGGCCCGCTGTACATCGACGGATCACGACCCGGCTTACCCCTGTATCCGCCCCACGCATTCTTGAGCGCCGATGCGACGTGCCACCCGTCTTTCCCGTACGCCGCGTGATCGTTGACCGGCCACCCTTCGCTCTCGGCGAACGCGAGCGCCGCCTGCGCCGCGCGCCTCATCTCTTTCACGCTGTCGAGCGCGTGCGTGATGTGCTGGGGCGCGCAGATGTGCTGCACCTTGTGCTGAGAACCCTTACCGCGCATCGAGATGGTCGTGCGGTAGACCGCGTTGTGCGGACAACCGTGCACCTGCCTCAAACGCTTGACGGGCTCGGCGTGCTCGCCCTCGACGAGCCGCACCTCGATCTTGAGCTCGCCCGAATAGAAGGTCTTGCGCGCGACGGAGCGCGACTGGTAGCGGGAGGGGTCGCGGCGCTTCACGTGGCGGAACCTGTTTTTCGCGAAGAGCTTATTCTCCGCGTCCTCGCGACGGCGGAGCGAGAGTCGGTCTCCGAGACCGCCCGGGCGGTAGTGGGGCTCGTAGATGCGTCCCGAACCCTTCGAAGAAGCGCGCACCCACGCGAGCACGTCCGTCTTCGACGCGCGCCCGTCGTTGTAGAGGTACTCCATGGAGTCGGCACTCTGCCGGTGCAGTTCGGAATCGGACAGGAGACGCTTGCGCATGACTTTTTCCTCTAGTCGAACAGCGAGGCGAACGGTTGTACCTTCAAGTAGACCCGAACGGCGAGATTGAACGCGTGCGCCCAGACCAGACTGCCGAGCCGCACTACCTTCTTCACGGGATCTCGCTCCTGCCCTTCTTCACGTGACGGATGCGCTTGCCGCGCGCCCACGCCGGCTCGCCTCCCTTCGACCAGTAGACCTCCTTGGTCATCTCGTCGTGGTCGGCGCCCTCGATGTGCGCGAGCTCGTGCTCGAAGAGCCGCGCGAGTTTGCGCTTCGAGAACTTCGAGGGCGACGCGACCGCCATCACGACGTCCTTGCCGCCGACCGTAGCGCATCCGCGCGAGCGGTTCGGACTGATGACGGCCGTAACGCGCAAACCCTTGAGACCGCGCGCGCGGGCGCCCGCCTCGAAGAAGGCGCGGAGCTCCTTCGTGTCGTAGCCGGTCGTGTTCCGGAAGCTGGAGATCGCCCGCGACCGAGCCGGGTCTCTCAGCGTCGTTTTCCCCGACGGTGCGCCTTCCGGCGATGCCCTTTCCGGGCCGCCTTGGCGTGACCGCGAGAGTTCCCGTACCAGGCCGGATCGCGCATCATGTACCACGCGCCGGCCGCGCTTGAACGGCGACCGAGGCGCGAACGGCGGTACGAGCTCGGGTCGCGACGACGCTTCGACGGACCGCGCGGCGCGCGCGCGAGCGCCTTCTTGATCTTCGTGTGGAGCCGCTTGAGCGTCTTGTACTCGCGCTTGCCGAGGTTCCACTGTGCTTTCGACATGTGGCCCGGCTTCTTATGCTGCTTGCGACGTCGCATGCTCGTACCCTTTCTCCTGCGCGACGGGTCGCGCGCTTCCCTTGACGTTCCCGATACGTAACCGTCCACGGTGTAAGACCGCCCTGACTTGTACGCGTAGAATTCGGCGTGCGGTAAGTGGACCTGGAACTTGGGATGGTCGTCGAACCACGATACGCCATGCCCTACGCCTTGCATCGTTAGGTAGTAGCCGAGCGACCGCGCGTCCACGTCGTAGCCCGCGGCCGCAGAAGCGGCGCGATAGATGTGAGCAAGAGAACCGTTTGCGCGAATGAGCGCGCGCGTACTGCCGCGCCAATCTCTTGGCGCTCGCGGGCGGTCGTGGCGCCGTGTGTTCGTTGATGTTGTGAGGGGTTTGTTCTCCAGCTTCTTCGACGGCGTTGGCCCACGTGGGGAGCCAGACAGCGTCCGTGATGCCCGCAAGCATGAGTGCGGAAACGGTCACGACTCACCCCCTCGCTCCGCGATGCCGTTTACCGCCCGCACGCCGCGCGGGCGCGACGCCGATGATGTCGACGCCCGCCGATCCGGCGAGGCGCGTTCCGATCGACGACTGCGAGCGGTAGAAGTTGCCACTCAGGGCCGTGCCGGGAGGAAGCAGGCCGGCCGGCAAAACGGCGGTCGCGTCGAACGCGCTCGCCGCGACCGCGACGGGCGTGGTGCCGTCGGGCGTGACGATCGCCGGAAGCTGGATCGCGCGGTTCGCCTTCACCCACGCGAGCCACTGGTCGTAGACGCCGCTCGGCGAGAAGGTGTAACCCTGTCCGGCGACGTTCGACTTGACGAGCGCGGGCTTGCGCAGAACGCCCGTGAAGTCGCCGTTCTTCGTCAGGAACGCGAGCAGGGTGTCCGCGTCGAGCGCCTGGTTGTTCGACGCGGCCGTGCTCCGCGCGGCGTAGATGTTGAGCACGTACGACTGGCCGGCGTTGAGCGCCTTGAGCGTCGGAGGCACGGCGGCCGCGACGGCTTGGTGCGCCTTGTACGATTCGTAGACGCCCCACGCGGCGGCGCCGCCGAGCGCGAGGACTGCGAGAACAGGTAGAAGCGGCATGACGGTCTTTCCTTACCCTTTCACTTTGTGGATGCCGACCATCACGAGAAGGGCGGCGAGGATGGTTCCCGCGACGCTCGCGCCGACGATCCGGCCGGTCGTCCAGAACGGTTGCAGCTGGTTGCCCGCGCCCGGCTGGATGCTCGGGCCGGCGAGCGTCCCGCCGCGTTGCGCGGCGATGCGCGGCTCCCACGCGCGCGCCGTTTGCTCGAAGTTCACGACGTCGTGGTACTGCTGGAGGTAGAGGACGGGGAGCATCGACACTTCCGGGTTCGCGGAGCGCCACGCGCGCCACTGCCCGACGAAGTTGTTCCACGCCGCGAGCGTCGTCGGATCGAAGGACGGCGCGGTGTTCACGCTCGCCTGGAGGGTCGTGACGTACCCCTCCATCTTGTCGATCTCGCTGTTCACGTCGCCCGGCGTCACGAGACCGGGCACGCTCGCGCCGACGAAGCGGCGTCCGGCGATCTGTCCGGGGACTTTTCCGTCGAAGGCGACGGGCGGACCCATGCCGGCCGGAGGCCAGGTCACCGACGTTCGGATCTCGTCGAACGCCGGAGTGACGACGTCGAGGTCTCCCGTACGGAAACCGAGGGTCTTCTGACGCTTCTTCATGCGTACCACCTATTCTGGCGAGTCCAACTTGTCACCGCTTGCCAACCGAGTCCAGCGTCGCGCGCGAGAAACGCGAGCGGTCCCGAGCCGGAAGACGAAGGAGTCGATCCCGGTCCCGTACCGGGCGTCGGGTACCGCACGTTCGCGCTCGTGAGCGCTCCCTCGTCGCTCACGAGGCCGGAGAGTGTGGGATCTTTCAGCACGTCTTCGAGGTTCATGTCCTTGCCGTCGACGCGCATCGTCGGATGCACGAAGCGGATGCCGTGCGAGTAATCGGCGTACTTGTCGTCGTGCACGTTGCTCAAAGGCTGGATGCGCGAACCGTCCTGGTTGAACCATCCGTAGATGACGACGCGGCCGGGTTTCCAGATGTTCGAGATGACGACGTCCTTTTTATGGCCCGTGATGAGCGCGCCGATCGCGGCGTTCGTATTCTCCATCTGCTGATCGACCGCGTTGTCGTGGTCGACGTACTGCGCGAGGTTCGGACCCTTGTTCTGCTGACCGAACGCGGTCGCCGGCTGGGGGACGAGCTTGACGTTCGCCGCGCGGAAGACGTCGTTCGCGATCTTGCGTGTCGGCAAGAACGCTCCCTTCAGGTTCGCGATGCGCTGCGCGGCGATCGGCGCGAGCGGCAAGCGCAAGAAGTCGTCGAAGTCGCCGATCGCGAAGACGTCGCTCGTCACCCAAACGCTCGCCTTCTTGCCGGCGAGCGGGCCGGCGGACGGCGTGGTGAGAGCCACCTCGACGAGCGGCCAGTCGACGACATCGCCGTTCACCGCGGCCTTGAGCGCGCCGTCCTCCCACGCGGCCTGCGAGCTCTTGGCGTACGCGCTGAGAAAGTCGCCCTTGCTCATCCCGTCCCCGTCCCTTTGTTCGTCAAGTGAGCGAGCGCCGCGAACCCGCGCGCGTAGAACCCGAGCTCGGGCGCGGGCGCGGTCGCGAGCGGCTTCGGCGCGGGCGCGGAAACATCGACGGCGTTCTTGACGAGCGCGGCGCCCGGAGCGGGACCGAGGACGACGCCGCTCGGAAGCGGCGCCACGGCGGCAGGCGCGGGCGCCGGCTTCACGCTGACGCTCTTCGCCTTCGAGAGGAAGCTCGAATCGACGTCGATGTTCGTCGTGTAGTTCAGCATGCCGGGAGCGATCGAAACTTTCTTCAAGAGGTCGCCGTTCGGACCGAACTGGTTATTGTTCGGGTTCACCGTGCGCGTCGCGGCGTCGATCATGATCTGCGCGAGATCGGCCGTGAGACCGCCGCCCGCGCTCTCGGCGAGCGCTTTCGGATCGATCTTCTTGGCGACCTCGTTCCGCACGTCCTCCGTCTCGTTGGCGAGCTTGTCGAGGTCGATGTTGTTCTTGTCCGCCCAGTCCTGGATCGCGCTCGCCGCTTTGCCGAGCAGATCGCCGAGATGGTCGGCGACGAGATCACCGAGCTGCGCGCCCCACTTGTCCGAGAAGTTCTTGACGGCCGCCGCGAGCTCGTTGACGAATGCGACGTCCACGCTCTCGCCGCGAAGGAGGCCCGGCATCGTGAACGTCGCGCCTTCGGCGACCGTGCCGAGCGGCACGAGCAGGATCATCGGCAGGCCGAGTCCGGCCGCTGCGACGCCGATGACGGGCAGCATGACGGCCGACACTTGCCGCAAGAGGAACTTACCGACGTCCGTGTTCGCGAAGTCCTTGAGTACGTCGCCGACCCAATCGACGCCCGGGATCAGGTGAAGCGCGTCGATCGCGCCGTTCGCGACGCCCGAGACGAAGTTGCCGACCTCGCTGAACACGTCGTGCGATTCGTGGTGGTCCGTGAAGTTCCACGTCTCGGAGTTCCAGACGGCGTCATTGCCCTGGTAGATGACCATGTTCCCGTCGTTCTGCACGACGAGCCGCGCGCCCGGATGACCGTTCGTGGCGGTCGCCCAGATCGGTCGGTTCTGCGCGTCGACGAGGACGGCGTTGCCGTCGTCCTGCATGACGAACGCGCCCTGGAACTTCTCCTTCAGGTCCCAGTTCGTGTGCGTCGACCAGAGCGGACGCCCGGTCGCCGTCTCGTAGAGGACGACGTTCCGGTCATCCTGGAGGACGAGGTACGCCTTCCGGTTCTGGCTCTTGAGCCGCGTGTTCGGCGGAAGCCGTTCGCCCGGCATGAGCGTGTCGCTCGACCGGATGCGGTAGGTCGTGCCAGCATCGAGGCCGGACAGCTTCGGATCGGTGTTGAAGCGGAGACCGACGACGCCGTACCCGAGCGCGAGGCCCGCTCCCGCGCCGATCCCCGTGCCAACCGCGAGCTTCGCGAGCGAGCCGTGATAACGACTGAATCCCGCGACGCCGCCGAGGAGCGCGCCGAGCGCGGCGCCCGCGATGAGCACGGCTCCATCGGGGCCGTAGAGCGTACCGGGCATCTTCCAGGACCAGCTCATCGCTTCCTCGCATGCGCGCGCCACGCGATGTAGGCGAGGACGAAGACCTCGATGCCGACCGCGCCCGCGACGGCGTTCTTCGCGATATCTTCGGGAGCCTGTCGCCTGTCGCCCGAAGCCATGAGCCTCTGGAAGACGTAGACGCCCGCGGCGATGAGCGTCGCGCGTCCGAGGGTCGAGAGGATGACGTTCGGGAGGCCCATCGGCCGGCCGACGACGAGGTCGTACGCGCTCGTGCTCGAAGGCAGCGATGCGCAGAACGCGCCGGTCATGGCGCGCGCGGTCACTTGGCGACTCCCGACAGGACGACGCCCGCTCCGAGGCCGCCGAGTCCGAGCGTCGTCAGGCCGAGCAGCTTTCGGGCGTCGTCGTAGTCTTGCGGAAGCGAGGCGGCCGTCACGCCCATGCCGAATCCGGCGAGAACGAGGGTCGAGACGGCGGGAGTCCAGAGCTTGTGCCGCGAGAGATAGGCGCCCGAGAAGATCCCGAGGACGACGCCGGCCGCCGCGACGGCGCCGACGGTGTAGAGGTTCGACGTTGGCGGCAGCGGACCGGTCTCGGCCGCCGCGCCGGAGAGACGCTTACGCGTAAGCGCGTCGAGACCTCTACGGTCGAGCGTCATCTCCAGGACCCTCGCGTGACGTGCGCGAACATGACGATGACGAGAACGAGCGAACCCAAGAGCACGGCGGGGCCGAGCCAGGACGTCTTCGCGTTCTCGTCGGTGAGGTCGGTGGTCATATGGGCAGCGCACTCCACGGCGCGAGTGTCGATTCGATGAGTCCGAACTGCGTTCCCGTAGGCGTCACGATGTCGTACGTCGTCGGCCCGATGAAGAACGGCGAGTAGTGAACTGCCGAGATGGTTCCCGGAACCGAAACGCCCGGTCCACCTTGCGGCGGAACGACGAAGACTTTGTCACCCGCCTTGTACGTCGTGTGCGAACGACCGTACAGGTACCCGGCCGCTCCGAGACCGAGCGCGCCTGCGAGAACCTTGAAGACCGTCTTCATGCGCGCCTCTTCCCGAACCCCTGCGCGAGCGCGATCGCCGGCGTGATGACGGGGAAGATCGATCCCATCGCGCCCCACCAGAGCGCCCAGCCGACGGAGCTATTGCGCTTGTAGCCGTGGTAGGCGCCGAGCGCGCACGAGGCGACCGAGACGGCGCCCCAGATCTTCTGGCTCGTCGTGAGCTTCGACAGGTCGGCGACGCCTCCCAGCGGCGCGGGCGGCGTCGCGATCGGCGCGGGAGGCTGAGTCGGCGGAGCGGTCATCTTGATCGCCGACGCGGGCACGTTTCTCGTCTGGCCGTCGTCCGAAAGGACGGCGTACTGGAGCTGGCCGGTACTCGCGTTCATCGAGTTGCCCGTCACCTTGCCGCTCATCGCGCCGTCCGGGCCATCCCACGCGACGACCGTACCGTTCGCGAGCGGAGTGTCATCGCCGACACGGAACAGGCCGGTCGTCTTCGTGCGCTTGCGCGTGAGCGCCGAGAGTCCTTGCGCGTAGCTCACTTGTGACCGTGCCTTTTCTTCGTCGCGAAGTAGACGATGCCGGCGATGGCAGCGATACCAACGGCGCCGCCGATGGCGAGTTGGGCGAGCGGGAGCGACTTGATCTTGTCGGTCACGTTCGACGCGAGCGTCCCGAGCGCACCTCCGGGCGGGACGAGCGCGCCCGGTGCGGCCGGAGAGGGCGCGGGCGCGGGCGCGGGCGCGGGGCCCGGCTGCACGTTGCTCGGCGCCGGTCCTGATGGTCCGACCTCGGCCGGAGGCGGCGAGTAGGGCGTCGGAGGCGGCGAGTAGGGCGCCGGATTGTACGCGACGCCTCCGTGCGCTTGCGCTTGCGACGGCGTGTACGTCGGGCCGGTCACGACGCCCGGATCGTTCGGCGCGTAGTTGATCGTGCTCGGGTCGCCCGGTGCTTTCCCTCCGCCGTAGAGGGTAGCGCCCGGCCCCTCCCCGACGCTCTCGAGGGCATCTCCCACGCGGAAGAGACCCGTCGTCTTGGTCGACTTACGCGTAAGCGCTGCGAACCCCGTTGCGTACGGCATGACCTATCTCCTTCGGAACTTGAGAAACCAAACGGCTCCGGCGATCCCGGCGGATCCGAGAAGACCGAGCCAGAAACTCTTCCAACCTGTCGTCTGTAGCCCGTCGCCTGAAGTCTGAATCTCGCCGAGCGCGTTCCGGATCGCGTTCGCGTACGTGTCGACGGGCGCCTCGTAGTAGGCGGGCGGCGTCTTCATCGCCTCCGCGAGCGTGTCGGGATCGCCGCTCGAGAGCGCGGCGAGCGTCGCCTGGTTGCGCGCGCTCGAACCGCCGACGAGCGTGCGGAGGAACGCGGCGGCCGCGTCCTCGTCGCTCTCGTAGACGTAGAAGCATCGCGCGTTGCCGGCGTCGCTTCCCGGGCGCGTGCCGGACGGACACGAACCATCGGAGTTGGGGACTTTCTGGAGCGCGCCCCAGTTGTACTGTCCGTCGTCCGCCCACGCGGCGAACTGTCCGGCGCGTCCGTATCCGGTCTCGAGCCACGCGACGGCCTGCGCCATCGCGAGCTCGGTGGAAGACGGCACCCTCCCGACGACCGTGCGAAACGCGGTCCGGAGAATCGTGCTCGCTTGGGCGTGCGAGAGGGTGCTCATCGATCAGGCTACAGGCTACAGGCTCCAGGCGGTTTAGCCGTTCGGCGGCTGGACGACCATGCACGCGAAGTCGATCGCGTCGGACGCCGCGCCCGCGCCCGTCGAGGTCGTGACCGTGACGGTCTGACCGCTGTTCGTGATCTGCGCGTTGCAGATCTGGTCGATCGTCGTCGACGACGCGGTCACGATCGCGAGGCAGGTGTTGGGATCGACGGGCGTGTCGAGGACGAGCACGTACACGCCGAGCGCGGAGTGCGTGCCTCCCTGACCGGCTCCCGCGCCAAACGTCGCGTTGTTCGTGAATCCCTTGGCGAGACCGTACGTGGGGGTGACGGCGCCGCCGTTCGCCGAGTGCGTGACTCGCGCGAGAGCGACGATGAGGTTTGCGTTTTCCTGAGACATGTCTCTTTCTCCTTGGTGACGTGCGAGTAGGTGACGAAACGCGTGCGTATCCCGCACGCCAGAAACGGTTTACGTGAACCGGAGCATCTTGAGCGCGTTCTGCCCGGTCTGGCTGATCTGCACCTTCGGGGCCGTTTGAGCGCGCTTGAGGAGAGATGTGGAGGTCGACGTCGCGCTGTAGTTGATCTTCGGCGTGGTCGTGTACTGCAAGTTGAGCGGGCTCTTCGAGACGGCGTGGTACGCCGACATGCGCGCCGCGTTCGCGAGGCCGACGAGCTGCACGACGCGCGCGCTCGTCAGGCTGACCGCCGCGCCCGACAACTTCGCTTGCGTCATCGCCTGCTCGTGAACCTGCGCGAGGATCCCCCATCCCTCCTGCGCTTTGACGTCGCCCGCTCCGGCGCGTTTCGCGAGCTCGAGAGCGACTCCCCACGCGCTCTTGTCGCCCGCGCGCATGCGGTTGTAGATGCGCATCGCGGCCGCGATCTTGGCGGGCGTTCCGCTGCCCCATCCGAGTTGATGGCGGCGCGCGTGCGCCTGGAGCACGAGGTTCCACGCGTCCTTCGCCTTCTGGTCGCCGCTCTGAGCGCGCGTGGTGATGACCTGCATCGCCCGCCACGCCTCCGGGTCTTTCTGTACGAGGCGCGTGTACAGGCGGTTGGCCGCCTCGCTCTTCGACGGCATCGCGCCGATCTTCGCGCCGAGCTGGCGTTTGGCGTCCTGCTGGGCCATGACGCGCACGGCCGGTTTGACCGCCTGCGCGAGTCCTGCGCCGCCGTACTGGGTCGCGAGCTGGAGCAAGCCGGCCATCGTCTTCTCGTCGGCGCACGCCGACAGCATGATCGGACCCACGGTCGTCATGAGCTTGACGGCCGCGATCCACGTCGTGCCCTTTCGCACGAGACGTACGCAGCCGTCGAGTCCCTTCTCTCCGCTCGGCAAGGGTCCCTGCCCGACATGGAAGGGAGCCTCCATCGTCGAGGCGCCCGCGGGCGGAGGCGTGTTCATCATCATGACGGTTGCTCCTTATTGGGCCAGGTATTGCGTCGAGGCGTAGCCGGTGTGCGGCCCCGCGTTGTCGGTGTACGTCAGGTGCGCCCAGCCGTTCGGACCCTGCGATCCGTCGCCGTTCTCGGGCGGGCCCAAGAGCGTGGCGGTCGCCGTCGGCGGCATCGTGAGAAGGACGCTCGCGCTCGTCGACGGCGACGAACGAAGATTCAGGCCGCTCGGCGCGTTCGACACGTGCACCTGATTCGCGTTCGACGGCGGCACCGGTTGGGGCTCGGGCGCGGGCGCGGGCGTCGCCTTGCCCTGGATGAACGCGGCGGCCGTCCCGTCGTTGTCGAGCGTCATGTCGTTCTCGTTCGTCGTCGAGAGCTTGACGAAAGAGCCCGCAGAAGGTCCTCCCTGGAGCGTCGTGTCGACGCTCAACGTCGCGTAGCCGATCGTCGCGTTCGGATCCTCGGAGGTCACCGTCGCGGGCACGGCGACGTATCCGGGCGGCGAGGACGAGCGGTAGAAGAGGACGATCTTCTGACCGTTCTTCATGTTGTGGGCGGGCGTCGAGTTGTCGAGGAACGTCTTCACGTTCGGGAACGCGCTCTGGAAGTCGTCGATCGTCCAGAGCTGAGGAGCGGGCGTGTCGACGACTCCCGGTTTGAACGTCGGCACGCCCGCTTGCGGCATGGGCGCGGGCGCGACGTTGAGCTGCGTGCGCAAGTCGTTCGCGCGCTTGTGCAAGAGAGCGGGCGCGTCCGTGAACCCGTCGGCGAGGAGCGTTCCGACGTACGCGTCCATCGCGTCCGGATCGCCGCCCTGTTGCAAGAGCTGCAAGAACGCCGTGAGGAGCGACGGGTAGCCCGCGAGCTCGACGCGCGCTTTCTCCATCGCGTCGACGCCGAGCGGCGCGTCCGGCACGGCCGTCGGAGGCGGAGCGCCCGGAGGCGCGAGCGACTTATCGAGCGTTCCGACGTAGAGGATCACGCCGTAGCCCATCCCTTTCGCGGCGTACTGCGCTTCCATGCCGGGAGGACACGCGCGGAGCATGACTGTTCCCGGACTCGTCGTCGCGGCGGTGAGCATCGCGAGAATCGACTGGGTGGAGTTCATCGTGAGGCACCATCCCATCGCGCTGATGTCGATCGAGATGGGAGCGCCCTTCGTGTTCGTGACGAGCTCGACGACGCGGCGGTCGTTCGGATCCGGCCAGTCGTAGAAGCGTGCGGCGAGCGCGTTGACGATGCCCTGCGCCAAGTCCGGCTTGAACGCCACCTCGCCGCGCGGCATGACGGCGCCGACCTTGTCGGCGAGGTCGGCCATCGCTTGCGCGGTCGACGCGCTCGGCGTTCCCGGAGCGCCGCCGGTCGCCTTCTTCTTGTACTCGTAGTAGCCGAGACCCGCTCCGAGAGCGGCGACGGCGAGAACGATCGGGATCAACGGAGCCATGCGTGCCTCATGAGGTGTGAGATGCGCCCATGCCGAGCGCGCGGGACGGGTCTTCGATGCGACCGTCGGGGTACTCTGTCTGAATGTGGTAGAGGTAGCTCGATCCGCCGTTGAGCCGCCAGAGGAATGACGGGCGCGCCTCGATGCCTCGCTGGGCGACGAGCTCGGCGGACCGCCACGTCGCGAGGTCTTCGCAGTCTCCGTCCTTCCTGCGAATCGTCGTCGGAATGTCCTGCCAGTCCTCGCGACCGGGAGGCTCTTCCTCGTAGCGCACGCCGGCTGCGTAGATGCTCGGCGTGTCGGGGTGAAGACGGAGATACAGCACGTCGATGAGAAAGAGCGCGTGAAGAAGCAGGCTGAGCGAGCGGTGCGCGAGCTGTTGGGTGATCGGGACGTTCTTCACGCCGGCCGTCACGCGCGTCTCGGAGCTGAAGATGTCGGTGACGATCGTGATCTTCTCTTCGGGGAGGTACTTCGCGTGCGCCGTGCATTCGTGCGCGGCGGTGTGCGGATCGCGTCCGGCCTGGATCGACGGATCGAGCGTCCTCTTCGTTCCGTCCGGCATCGCGACCTCGACGACGACGTGCGTGCATCCGCTCGACGCGTCGGTCACGAGCTGGGGCCAAGCTTGGAGGCCGTGCTTCGCCTGGAGCCACGCGGCCGTATAGCACGCGATGTCCTCGCAATCGCCCTGACCGAGCACGTTCAATGCCGAAGCGTCGCGCCAGTCGTCGAGACCGGGTCCCTCTTCCTCGAACTTCAGCGATCTGGGGTTTTTGGCCGACGGAGTGTTCCGGATGTACGACTTGTCGATGAGCGTGAGCGTCGCGAGGAGAATCTTCCTCGCCCTGTCGCGATAGGCCTCATCGCCTCCGAGTACGTACGTGATTCGAAACAACCGTTCTTGCCTTTCGTTCCCCCGTTCAAGGCTTCGCGCGACTCCGAGTGGCGCCCCGGGGGGAGGAGCGGAACCTCGTCGCGCGAAGCCTTCAGCGGTGGATAGGAGAAAGGCGCGCCCCTCTCGCGAGAGGCACGCCATTCTTCACACCGATCAGGCGACGATGATGCCGTTCAGCGACGCGGTGAACACGATCGGCGCGCCGCTCGTGTTCGTGACGCTGAGCGAGATCTGCTGCGAGATCTGCGCGGTGTCGAAGTCCTGGTCGGCGCCGACCGCGAACTCCGTGAACACGCGACCGGGCACGCCGTTCGAGCTCGGGAACTGCGACACGTTACCGACCTTGAGGTCGTTCACGAGGATCGCGCCCGCGAAGTCCGACGGGATGAAGAGCCGCTTGCCCTTGAAGGTGACCTGGGGCTGCACGATGATGTTCGCCGTCGCGCCGGCCGCGATCGTCACCGGACCGAAACCCTGCATGTACTTGCGCGCCTTGGTCGCGGAGCGCGAGACGACGGCCGCGCCGCCGCCACGGAGGGCGAGGTTGTTGACCATCTGCTGAGCCGCCGGAGCGGCCATGGCGAGCGACTGGTCGGCGCCCGCGAGGACCATCGGGTATCCGCCCGCGAGAAGAGCGTCGAGGTCTTCGCTCGCGCCCGAGAGCTGGGTTCCGATGATGTCGTATGCGTACGGCATGCGTTCTTTCCTTTGTGTTCTCTATCGAGAGTTTCTGGCGGCGCGTTCTCTACTCGTCCGACATGGAGGAGCGCCCGGTGCCGCCGGAGTCTTTGGTCGCTTATGCGTAAGCGTCAGCGGACCGCGCGCGCCATCGCCGCGAGCTCGGCTTGCGTGAGCGGGGCTGCGCCTCGTCCGAGCGCGCCCGCGAGGCGGGAGCCGGAGAGCTTAGTCGTCGTGGTCGTCGCCTTCGTCGCCATGTTGATACCGACGCCCGCACCGAGCGTGTGCGTGTAGCCCGCGCCGACGCCGAGTCCGACGTTCCAGAGATGCCGCGTCGCCTTGCCGAACATCTTGCCGCCGAAGAAGCCGGCGAGAAGGAGCGCGCCACCGCCGATGAGATCGGCCGGCACGGGACCGAGCGAGATCGGACCGAAGCGGCCCTTCGCCACGCCGGTCAGGAACGCCGCGCCGAGGACTTCGCCCGCGCAGAGCAGGCCCGCTTTTCGGCCGGCCGGTCCTCCGATGTCGGGATCACGACGAAGCGCGCGACGGGCGAGCTTCTCTGCTCGATCCAGTTCGGACCGCGAGATGCCGAGATGATGATGGTGAGCCATTGCGTTCTCCTCTTCGAGTGGCTGGGCGCGATGGCCCTTTCTCTTCACTCTCTACAGGACGCCACGGCGGGAGCAAAAAAACTTTTTCTTGACAGACTGCTCGACAAGACTCTCCACTTGCTCCATAGGAAAAGAACTTTCATGGCCAGAACGCCGACCGTCGAGTTTCTCCAAGAGGGCGAAGTCAGTCGATCTCAAGTCGCCAAGATGCTTGGCATTACCGTGCCGGGCGTTCGACACTTCGAGTCGCAGAACCTCCTACAAAAAAAGCGAACCGTCCCGGGAGGCGGCGCGGTTTTCGATCGGCAGGAGGTGTTACGTCTCGTGCACGCGCGCGCGCTCGGCGAGACGGACGCCGCGCTCACGCGGCAAAGGCAAGACGTCGCGCCCGAGCTCTTTCAGCAAGTCATCTCGCTCTTGCGCGCCGGCAAGCTGCCGGTCGATATCGCGTGCGAGATCGCGATCACGCCCGAACAGCTCTTTCATTGCATCCAGTCGTACGAACGATTGACGGACGCGATGTTCCTTCCGGGCGACGTCGTGCGCGCCGTTCGCGCGCCAGGCGTCAAACCGCCGGGCAACGCTTACGAGCTCGTCGAAGACATCGTGAACCTCAAGAAGGCGCTCGCGGAAGCGCGCAAGAAGACGGAGACCGTCCATGGATGAGCTGATCGCCGAGCTCGCGAACTGGCTGAAGGCCGCGATCAAACACTTACGCGTAAGCGGTACGACGTCACTCGTCGTCGAGCTCATGGGCGACGGTCTCGTGCAGAGCTACCCGATCGACGCGGACGAGTCGATCGCCGACGACCTCGCGCGCGAGCTCGTCGAGCGGGCGAACGTCGACGCACGCGCGCTCGGCACCGAACACTACACCGCCAACATCGCCGGCATCGGTCGCTACGCCGTGCCCGTACGCATCGAGCGCGCGGCACGCATGCTGCCCGCCCACGGACAGCAGATGTCGTACGGCGGCGCGCCCTCGTTCAACGGGTACGGCGGCGCCGCGCCTTTCCAAGCCGAACACCCGATGGTCGCGATGTTTCAGGGTCTCGTTCGGCACATGGACGCCGCGCACCAAGCGATCCTCGCCTCGAACGAGTACCTCGTGCAGTCACTCAAGGACGCGAACGCGTCCCTTCGGTCGATGGAAAAGCAGCGCTCCGAGATGATTACGACCATGGAGGAGCTCGCGACGAAGAAGCACGAGCGTGACCTCGTCATGCACCGCGAGGTCAAGAACGACGAGTGGAAGGAGCGCGCGATGGACACGGTCGTCATGCCGATCGTCCAGCAAGTGCAGGCCTACCTCATGGGAGGCGGACCGGGCGGCATTCCGGCCGGAATCAAGCCGATGGTCGACTCGCTCACGAAGGCGTTCTCGAGCGACAAGTTCGACATCGGCAAGCTCGAGATGCTCATCCAGTCCGGCATGCTCACGGAAGACCAGGGCATCGCGCTCGTGCAGCTCTTCAAGATGATCCAGACGATGCAGGAAGCTCAGGCGAAAGCGGAAGCCGCGAAGGCCGGCGCGGTCGGCGCGGTCGCGGCGGCCGCCGAATAGGTCACTCGCACGTCGCGAGCGTGACGAGCATCTTGAAGAGCTCGGCGCGCGTGGGCACTTCTTTCGTGTAGTCGATCGGGATGCCGCCGCGTTGTCCCTGCTCGTAGCACTGTCGGATCATCTCCTCACGGAGCGTCTTCGCGTCGTGCCAGAGACTGAGCGCGCGTATACGAAGTTCGTCAGGCGGGACCATCAGCTCGACCTCATCGTCGTGATCCCCGCATCGCGACCGCTCATGCTCGTCGGCAGGATCCATTCGACGAGCTTGCCATCGATGATGGCACCCGCGCGAAGGACGAAGAGGATGCCTCGCTGCTTGGCGGGAAGAGGCGATCCATCGCGCTGCCTCTTGAGCTCGTCGTAGGTGGCGGGATGCACGATCGGCCAATCGCATGCGTGCGCGAGCTCGCCTCCCTTCTCGGTGACCTTCCTCACCGCGACCGGCCACGTCTCGGCGTGGATGCAGAACTCGCGCTTCGTCTTCGTGTCGGTCACGAGCCAGATGTTGAGGTGCATCTACTTCCTCCGCAGAACGTATGGGCCGTGCACCGTATAACCGGGCCCGTCCTCGTCCACATCATCGTCGTTGCATCGGTCCGCATATGCGTGCGCCATCTCGGCAGACATCTCCGTGGAGTCGACTACGCCGTCCTCGTCCAGGACTAACCAAACCTCGTTCGGAACGCTCATTCTTCTATCGCGTGTCACGGCGTGGCTTCTTTCTCCTCTTCGGGTTCCGGCTCGGGCGCGTGCTTGACCGCGCCATTCTTCTCGCCCTTCTCTGCCTTCTCGTTCGCGGCTTTCTTCTCGCGCGCCTTCGAACGCTTACGCGTAAGCGGCTTGTTCTTCGGCGGCGTGCCTTCGACGAGGAGCGGCGCGGAGCCGACTTGCTCTTCGAGGAGCGCTTTCGCGAAGTCCTCCTGGCTCTGCTGAGGAGCCATGAGCGCACGCTCGAGAAGCGCCATCTTCTCGGCGCGCGTCTTGCGGAAGACGGCGATCGCCGCTTGCGCCTGCGCTTGATCGAGATGCCGCTCTTGTCCGTTCTCCGTCCAGACGACCGCCCAGAGCGCGGCGACCATCGCGTCGGTGTACACTTCGTCGACCTTCTTGTTGAGGTCGACCAGGAACGCGGTCGCCTTCTGGCACGACGAGCAGGGATTGTCGGGTGCACACTTGGGAGAATTGCAGACTTTCATTCTTTGGACTCCTGTTCAGGCTTCAGGCGACAGGCTACAGGCTTTGCGGATGGTTTCGTGGAGCTCGCTGTTCTCTTTTTCGAGCTCGCCAATGCGTTTCTCGGCGGCGCGCAAGAGGTCGAGAAGATCGGCGCGACCGAGGCCTGCCAGGCCTCGGTCGTGACGCCGGACGAACGGTCCGTTCATCCACCGAAGAGCCATAGGCCGACCGTTCATCCACCGAAGAGCCATAGGCCGACCTCGTAGGACGCGAACGCGACGAGACCGAGCACGCACATGGCGGCCACGAGTTCGGTCAGCCACGGACGAAGCCAGGGTTCATCGTGTACGGGCGTCATGCCATGCCGAGAACTTGCTGGAACTTGATCATCAGCCCTTGCACCGTTTGCCAGTCGCTGCCCTCGACGATCGCGATGACGCGCTCGGCCTGCCCGCGCGATAGAACGACGCCGATCTCGTTCATGCCGGGCGTGACGACCGATCCGCGCTTGGTGTGGAGCGCGCTCTTGATCGCGTGCGTGATGGCGGGGATCTCCTGGGGCTGGATAATGCCGCCCTTCAGCGCGAAGAGCACCTTCATCGCGCGCTCGCGCGAGAAGAGGACGACGACCTCGCCGTCGCCGACCGAGACGCGCTCGGGAAACTGCTGGCGGTCGACGAACGTGCGATGCTCCGCGGGCGGAGGGGGCGGCGCCTGCTGGCCGACGTGGTGGAACTCCATCCCGCCCGACTGCATCACCGCGCCCGACTGGGGCTGGTAGACGAACTCGGTCGGGCTCTGCATGGCTCCTTGCGGTTGCGCGGCGTTGTGCGTGAACTGCTGGCCTTGAGGCGCTTCGACCATCGGAGGCCTGCCGCCGACGATCGTGACAGTCTGGCCCGAGCTCGGATCGGGCATGATGACCGGCACGGGCGCGCCACCTCCGTTACCGATCGTCGGGGCCGGCTCGAGATCCTCCGTGAACCAGATCCCGGAGAACATCTCCGGATCGGGTTCGTCGTTGTAGACGACGACGGTGACCGGCTCGTCCTTCGAGACCTTCGAGCCGGCGTAGTTCGTTCCGTCGCACTCCTTCGCGCCGACGATCACCTTCTCGATGTGGAATCCCGGGCGGCATTGGAACTCGACGAGCTTGACGGCGTGATCCCACGTGTGCTGCACGATGCCCGTCTCGAGGCCTTTGATGCTCATGCCGCCGCCGACGCGCACGGACTGCTGGACGACCTGTCCGCCAACGGGCGGCGTGGAGGTCGCGTTCGGAAAAGACTGGTTCATGCGTTTACTCCTTCAATCGAATGTCAAACTTTTCTTTGAGAACGTCGAGGTCGAGCGTCCACCGCTTTTTACTTCTCTCCTGCCATAAGAGAAACTGATCGTGCGCGTAAACGCGTGCGACTGATTGCGTCCAGCCATTGACTTTGGCGAGATGCGCAATCGCCCGTTCGTAGTATCCACGCACCTGAGCTAATCCGATGTGCTTTACCTCATGGCACGACGGGCAAAGGGCCTGCATTCCGAGAAGCGTTTGTTTCAAAGTTGCATCATCGTAATGCCAGATCTCGTGGCATTCGACGACGTGTCGCACGCCTTTTCCACCGCATACTTCGCATGCGTGGTTTGCCCGTTCATAGACCGCCTTGCGTAGCCGATCCCATTCACTTCGAGTGACGACGGTGCGGACATTGGAAGCCCACACCGTCTCTGGCACAAGTTCAATGGTCAAGCGCGGTCTGTCCATCGCGTTTACTCATAAGATCCACGCATGACCGTCGGGCGCTTGACGAGACCGAGCGCGTACTTGAGCGCGTCGATCTTGCCGTCCAGGAACGCCTTGACCTTGCCGGTCGGCTTGTCGTCGTCGAGCCTCTTCAGGAGGCACTCGAGCACGTCGCGCATCTCGGCCTTCGTCGCGCCCTGCGCCTCGACGTCGTCCTTCGCGGACTTCTTTTTCCGCTTCTTGCCGCCCTCGCCGTCCGCCTTCTCGGCCATCTCGATGAGCTCGGCGATCTCCTCGGCTTGCTCCTCGTCCGTGAGCGTCTCGCCGTCTTCGGTGCGTGCGAGCGAGAACACGAACGAGAGCGGCAGCTCGTGACGCTTGCCGCCCGCGGTGAACCCCTTTTGCCAGACCTTGCGCGCGTCCTCGGACAGGTTGTTGTACGCGCGGATGAGATTGCCGATGTGAGCGACGCTCTTGCCCGTCTTGAGCGCGAGCTCCTTTCGCTCGACCTTCACGACCTTCCCGTCACGCGCGGTGATGCCCGCTTCGAGCTCGGCGCAGCGCTTGCCGAAGTCGTACGAGCTCACGTCGTCGCGGTTCTCGTTCTCGACGAGGTTCGAGATGTAAGCGTCCTTCTCGCTCACGTCCTCGAAGATGATCTTGACCGGCTTCTTGCCCCAGTTGAGCATCTCGAACGCGCGATAGCGCCGGTGTCCCTCGGTGACGACGAACTTTGTTCCGCCGTTCTTTCGGACCTTGAGCGGCGTGTTCTGCCCGTGCTCCTTGATCGAGTCGGCGAGCTCTTGGAGCTTCTTCGCGTCGTATTGCGTGCGCGCGTTGAAGTTCGGGTCCATCTCGAGCTGGTCGAACGGGAGCGTCGGCGATTCGAGGTCTTTCGTTTGTGCGGGCGACATGCGTGTTTTTCTCCTTATCCTACAACTTGCTTATGCGTAAGCGTCGGGATCGACGCTGTCAATCGTCCTTCTTCGCGAATGTGGCGATACCGGCGGCCGCCTTCTCGTTGTGGCGCTTACGGAATTGATCGTCCGGTTTCGCGACCACGCGACAGAGCTCATGCCATTCTTCGAGGTCGGCCGAGAGACCCGCGGCGAGTGCGAGCGTGAGGAGCGTCACGCCCACACCGCCGAGCTCCTGAGCGATCTCGCCACGACGCTTGCTGTAAACATGCGCGACGATCTTCGTCACTTCGTCTTGGGAAAGACCGCACGCTTGCGCGAGCTCGACGGCCTCTTCGAAGAAGCGCTTCGCGCGCTCGTCGAGCGTCATGCATTCCGCGCCGAAGACCTTCTTCGCCCAGAGAAAGGCGATCATCTGCCGTTCGTCGCGGTTCATCACGTCACCCCCAGTTTCATGTGCATCATCGCAGCGCCACCCTTTCCCAGTCGATCCCGTCCACGAAGCCGGCCGGGAGCTCAGCGTCTCGCGCGAGCTCCCTCATCTTGTCGACGCTCTCGCGGTAGGTCTCGAGCGAGAGCACGCCGAGCGACAGGTCGCGCCGGAGCCAGACGATCGCCTCCTGGAGCACGTCCGTGAGACAGTACTTTCGCACGTCGCTCATGCGGCCACGCTTGACGAGCGCATCGACCTTCGTGCCGTCGACGTCGTCGCCCGCGATCTTCGGCTTGCCCGGCAGGCCGATGAGGCGGCACGCCATCTCGAGTTTGTTCCGCTGAACGGCGCCGTGGTTCGTCAACTTGTCCATGACGTCGAGGTGACCGTGCTCGGAGTAGCGGTAGTTGACGCGGTAGTCGCCCATCAGATAGCTCGCGTCGATGCCGTACTTGAGCGCGCGCGTGCACAAGACGGGCACGTCGAAGCCGCGACCGTTCCACGTCACGAGCGTCGGTCGGACGTCGTTGACCCACGCATGGAAGCGCGCGAGGAGCCTTTCTTCGACGTCGACGTTGATACCGACGCCGACGTCCACGCACTTCATGAGGAGCGGGGCGTACTCGTCGAAGAGCGCGTAGCCGATGCACACGACCTGGTGGCACGCGGGCGGGCGGAAGGGGTCGGGTTGCGCGAGCTCGATGCGCGCCCCCCTCGTGTCCTGGTCGGTCGGCCAGGACGCGAAGCCGGCGAGTGTCGGCTTCGGGTGGAACGGTACGCTCTCGTCCGGGACGGTCTCGATGTCGACGACGAGGTAGTTCATCGTTTCGACCCACGCTTACGCGTAAGCGTGGGTGCCTCCTTGTCGAATATCGGATGCGCTTCCGGATGCGCGGTCGTCACGGGCGTCGTCATGACGTTCGCGAAGTTCTTGGTGAGCTCGCGCACGATGCTCTTCATGATCTCGCTCTCGACGTTCGCCATCACGCTCCTGAGATCGGACGGCACGTTCGCGGTCGCGAAGCGGCTCCGGTCGATGCCGTACTGGATGACCTCCGTGAGCCAGAGACGGCAGCTCTCGCACGGCGCGTTGCCGCGGCAGGCGGCGTTCGAGCAAACGAGCTTGCTCATGCGTATCTTCCAGGACCAGAAAAGATCATGCCGAGCCCCAACTCGAGCGCCTTGACCCACGACTCGCGGTCACCCTTCGCTGGCAAGTCGAACGACGTGCCCGCCACGCGGAGGACGACGCTCTCTCCGCCCGCCTTGAAGTCGATGGCGGCGTCGTACTCCGGTTTTCCCTGGAGCGAGCGGAACGTGAGCTTGTGCGCGCCCGACATCTCGTTTGCCACGTCGATCGAGTGGATGATGCCATGGCACATACCGGTCGAGATGCCGCGGTCGTAGTAGACCGCGCGCACGTCCGAGAGCACGGCCCACGCGAAGCCGGCCTCGATGCCGAGCTTCCTCTGTTCGGGCACGTCGTCGTCGAGCGTGCCGGGGTAGAGGAGATGACTCGCGAACGGGCACTCGCCGCGCTTGAACGCGTCCGCCATGCACGCGCGCGCGTACCGCACGTTACTCTCGACGTCGCCCGCGAACGGCGACTCGATAACTACGAGTCTCTGTCCCATCGCTCTTCCTCTCTTTCGTCACACGCTTACGCGTAAGCGGTCGTTTCTCGAGCTCCTCGATGTAATCGAGAAGCGCCCGCCATTGGTCGAGTCGTTCTCCCGGCCGCGCTTCGTATACCGGCGAACCGTCCAGGTAGCGGACGTCTCCCCTGATTCGCTCGAGTGCCTTCTCGACGAGCTCGGGACGATTCACGGCTTTTTCCGCCTCTTGGTCTTCGCTGGATCGACGACGTTGATCGTCACGTTGACGCGAATCATCGCGTTCGGATTGTCACGCTCGATCTCAGCCAGGCGCATATGGATGAACTTGAGATGCGCCCACGGGTCGGCGCTCGTTTGCTCGAATCGAATACCCACGAGATCGAACTTGCCGGGCATCACGCCGCCCTCCGCTTGAGCGTGCCGAGCTTCGCGATGACGGCGCGGTAGTGTTTCACGAGCTCCTCTTTATCGGTCTTCGAGAGCTTCGTGTCCGAGAGGACGCGCCGGAGCATCCGGGTCACGGCCGCGAGGTCGCGCGCATAGTCTTCGTCCGAATGTTCGGGGGGACGCATCGATCAGACTCCAGGCTTCAGGTTACGAAAGAGAACTCCGGGAGACCGGTCCTGATGCCGGTCTCCCGGAGACTTCACGTCCTCGCTTACGGAGCGGTCGCCGTCGCGGAGTTGACCGCCGCGGGCGTCCTTCCCTCGATCTCGTCGAGCGCGCTCGCGAGCGTCGTGCCGTCCTTCAAGAGCTTCACCTGGCCGGGGCCGCCGATGAGGAACGCGCCCGCGCGCACCTGCGTCTTGCCGGTGAACTTGTGGCGGAACGACTGCATCGGGTTGTTCTTCGTGTCGATCTGTCCGTCGCCGATGATCGCGACCTCGTGCATCTCGTTTTTGCCGAGGTAGCTGCGAAGGAAGTCGTTCTTCGGGTTGACCGGGATGAACACCTCGCGCCCGGCCGCGACGGAGACGACCTCGTCGTTCTTGATCGCGTTCGTCGGCGCCGTCAGGTGGATGACGAACGCATCCCAGTGCGAGACCATCACGGTCTGACCGTCCTTGGTCACCTGGGGACGCGGCTTCGGGAGGTTCAACTGCTCTTCGTGGACGAGCCATCCCATGACGACACGCGCGTCCTTGCCGAGCTCGGCGAACTTCACGATCGGCCGATCGGTGAAGACCTCGGTGCCGGCGATCTTGTCGAAGTCGTCCATGCCCGGAATGCCGGACGCCTGCTGCGCTTGCTGCTTCTTCGGATCGGTTGCCATGTTCTTGTCTTCCTCTGTCTCTCTGTTTGGAGTAGCGCCCCGAAGACCACTCGGGGCCACGTGGCCGTGCACTACTGGAAACGTCCGAGCCGGCGATGCCGCTTGCGACGAGTCCGTCTCGGCACGGGGAATGTTCTATCCGACCGGCTCTTCGTCGGACGTGTCGGCGAGCTCGACGTCGCTCTCGTCGTCCTCGATGTTTTGCAGCTGCATCTCGAGCTCGGTTGGAAGTTGCATCTCGCACGGACAGGTCACGTGCTCGTGGCCGCACTCCGGACAGTAGACGCTCATGAGCGCCATGAGAGCGCCCGCACGCTCGGTCGGCTGGAGCCCCCGGAACAGTTCGAGCAGATCGATCGAGTCATCGTCCGCCATCGCGCACCCCTGGGGAATGACTGTTGAAGTTCGAATCGAATCCCACATCACTTGCTAGCCTTGGGATCGGGTTGAGTCAAGATCTCCTCCGCGTCGGCGAGCACGGTCTCGTATGCGAGCATGCGCGCCTCCGCGATCGCGCGCTCGAAGACGTTCGGATGAATGCGCGCATTGTTTTCCTGCTCGGCGATGCGGCGCCGGACCCTGTCCTTGAAGAAGGCGACGCTCGCCGCGATGGACGCGTCGGCGGCAGGAGCGACGATCGGCGCGACGTGCGCCTTCTCGAGCCATCCCTGGACGGTCGTTCCGTCGCTAGGCCGCTTGTGGCGCACGAGGTAGAACTCGCCGAGTTCTTCGAGGACGTCCACCTCGTCATGGCGATGAAGAACGCCGATGACGCGCAAGGTGGACGGCGCATCGTGGACATTCGCCGGGTAGAGATTGCACGCGTCCGGCAAGATTCTCGATCGTGTCATGGTCTGTCGTCTCCAAAGGGTTCGTCGCAGCGTAACTGTTCGCCCCGACTCTTATCGAGCTCGCGCTTGCGCCTCTCTTCGGCCGCCTTCCGCCGCGCGACACGCTCGGCCTTCTCGCTCTTCCAGCAGATGTTCACTTGCGTGTACCCGCTGGCCATCTCGAAGCACGCGCGGCAAACGGGATGCTTGCTGGAGCGGATGATGTTCGCGAACTTCGACGACGCGGGCACGAACGAGCCGGAAGGCACGTGAAGCACGTCGTCGGGAGCGCCGATCGGCTTTTCCAGCCGTTTCAGAAAGAGCGAGTGGACGACGTACTCGCCGTACTTCGCTCTTTTCTTCTGACACACGAAGCAGATCATCTCAGAAGCACTCCAGCACGGCGCCCGTCGAGGGGTTCGACGCGACGTCGAGGCATGCCTGCGCGTACGCCGCGCACACGCATCCCATGCATCCGCACGTCGCTGTCTCGCACGTCGAGGGCACGGCGATGCAGCCGAGAAAGACGCGTCCGCCGGACGCGTGGTCGCGGCGCGTGATGCACACCTGTCCGGGCGCGCACGCGCACGAGGCGAACTCCGTCGGCGCGCTGACCGCGCACGAGAGACTGTCCGGCTTCGCGTCCGCCCCGCCGTCGTCCGCGGCCGCCTCCGAGGGCGCGTCGTCGCCCGCGTCATCCTCGACGGACGCGTCATCGGCATCCGTATGGTGAACGACCGTTTGTGAGGTGACCGTGCAACCCGCGAGCGCGAAGAGCGCGAGCAATGAGTAAGCCTTCATCATCTTCATCCCTCCTTTTCATCTTCTTCGACGAGCGCTCCAACAAGCGTGATGGACACGCCCTCGTCATTGGCGCATCCGACGAGACCGTTCGCGATGTCGGCAAGAACGCGTAACGCGTCGTGCGGACGATGGAACGAGAGAGTCAGGGTCTCGGGGTAGTACGACTTGCCCGCTTTGAGCGTCTGTCCGCCGCGGACGATGAACGTGTAGGACTTGTAGCTCATGGATGACACTTCTTCTTCGCCGTCCGAACCGCGTCGTCGAACGTGAAGCACGAGGTGACCGGCGCGCGCCGGCCGTCGATCGTCGTGCCCTCGATCCACGCCTGTCGCCTGGGATCGTTGTGGGGGTCGAGCGGCCACGCGTGAACCGTGTATGGGCCGATCTGGACCGACTTCCGCTGCTCGAACTGGTTGAAGCGATGCCCGCAGTTCGGGCAGACGATGGGAATAAAGTCACTGGCCATGAGTTTCTCCTCGATCTCGGTCTCGGTACAACTTCGCGAGCTCGATGCGTGCTTCGCAGATGACTTGGGTTTCGCGTGCCGCCGCGTACGAGAAGAGGTTCACGTCTTCGCTTTTCTGGTGCCGTAGGGCACTCCCGAGCGCGCCGCACCAGTGCATGATGAGCGCGTTGTAATGATAAGTGGACACGCTCACTTCTCGTCCTTCCGCCGCTGGACGCGGCCGCACCCGTAGCAGGTCCACTTGTCCTCGTAGCGCGGCACGTGGGCGATCTCGCCGCAGTTGACGCACTTCCGCTCCTCGGGTTCGAGGAGAGAGAGCAAAGGGTTTTCGTCGGTCGCCATCTACTCCCCCTCTTCCTTCGCCGGCACGGGGCCGACCTGACGGTGGTACTTGCGGCAGATCCGGATCGCGAGCTTCCACTGCTTGTCCGTGAGTCCCTGCTTACGCATAAGCGTCACGGTGAGCGAGTGGCCGATGCCGCCGTCGAGCTTGTTCCAGCCCATACCGTTCTCGATTCCAGCGCGGTCGGGATCGAGACCGGTCAGCATCTCGAGCGCCTCGGCCGCCCACTCCTCGCGGCGGTCGCGGGGAGCGAAGAACTGCGGCTTCGCGCCGGTCATGCCGAGGTTGTACTCCGCGTGCTCGCCCTCGCGGTCCTGCGCGTCGGCGACACACTCGGCGTGCATCGCGCGGAGCTCGTCCTCCGTGAGCTCGTACGCCTCCGGCTTCTCTTCCGCGCCGATGGCGCTCGCCTCGATGCTCCGCGAGATGATGAGGTCCTTCCGGCGGAGCGTCTTGTGCACGTGCTTCTCGAGCGTGTGATCGAGAAGGAGATCGGTCACGACGACGGCGTTCTTTTGACCGATGCGGTGCGTGCGGTCCTCCGCCTGCGCGTTCAGGGCGGGCGTCCAGTCGCGGTCCACGAAGAGGACGTTCGACGAGCGCGTCAAGGTGATGCCCACGCCCATCGCCTGGATTGTGCCGGCGACACCCTTGAGATCGCCCCTCTGGAACCGCTCGGCGATCGCTTGCGCGTCCTTCGAGTTGTCGCCCGTGATGACCGCCCAGCCCTCCCGCCCGATGAGCGCGTCGACGGGCGCGCGGTGGCGCGAGAAGACGACGAGCGGCTCGTTCGCGTCCTCGTAGGACTCGATCACGTCGATCATCGCCGGGATCTTCGCGGTCGCGATGGCGGCGCGGATCTCCGACACGGTCTCGAGCTCGACCGCCTTGCCGTGCGACGCCTTCGCGAGCGCCTCCGCACTGTCGAGGTCGACGCCCGCGTCGGCGAGCGCCTTGACGAGCTTGTCGAGGAGCTTGCCCGTCTTGGCGTCGAGGTCGACCACGAGCTCCTTGTACGTCTTGTCGGGGAGCTCGGAGAGCACCTGCGCCTTCTCGCGGCGGAGCGAGACGCGGCGGTAGCGCTCCGCGACAGACTCGTCCGGCTGGCTCGACCATCGGACGCCGCCCCACTGGTCGACGCTGCCGCCGTTCAGGGCGAAGAACTGCTTGTAGGAGCCGAACGCCTCCTGGGCGACGCCGGCCGCTTGCATGACCGCCCAGCCCTCGCTCGGGTTGTTCAGGACGGGCGTGGCCGTCACGACCCACGTGCGGCCGCCGTGCGCGCGGACGGCGTTCGCGAGCGCGCGCGTGGACATCGTGCGCTTCGCCTTCGCGTTCTTGAGCGCGTGCCCCTCGTCCATGACCATCGTGACGTTGTCCGGACAGGCGCCGACGTCGTCCGTGAGCTCCGGCTCGAACGCGTCCTTCGCCTTCGCGGCGGCCGGAAGGATGTCGTAGTTGACGATCACCATCTCGTGCGGCATCGGCCAGCGGAACGAGCCGCGTCCCTTGAGGACGGAGATGCACGTGATGTCGGGGCGCCACTTGCCCGCCTCGGCGACCCACGTGCCCTTGAGCGACGACGGGCAAACGACGAGGAGCGGGCCGTCGGTGGGCGCGGCGATGAGCGCTTGGATGGTCTTTCCGCAGTTGTGCACGACGATCCCGTTCGCGACGAAGTTGCGGTGCGGATCGGCGCAAACGATGTCGTAGACGTGCGCGGTTCCGTCGTCCTCGACACCGACGACGCGATCGACGCGAGGGAAGAAGACGACTTCGCCTCCCTTGCCGCCGACGGCCCCGTCAAGTCGGCGGTAACCACCGTTGCGACCGTGGTGACGCATGTGCTCGCTCGACGAGGGCAAGAGCTCGAGATTCTCGAGTCGGTTGTCGGACGGGTCCTCGTTCTTATGGTGAACGATCTCGTCGGCGCGCACATGACGCCCGAGATGCGCCTCGTAAACGAGGATGTGCTCGTAGACCTGACCGCCGTGGTTGCGCGGATGGTCGTGCAGTCCGCAAACGCGCACGTACCCGCCCTTGTCGACGAACTTCCCGTTCGTGAGCACGAGGTCGCCGACGCGAAGCGAGTCCGCGCGAAGCCAGATCTTGTTTTTCCAGTTCTCGTTGCGAACCGCGATCTCGTGGTCGGGTGTCACCCGGATGCTCTTGCCGCTCGCGAGCGACACTTTCACGACGGGTTTTACGCCCTTGTCGAGGACGCGGCGAATGCGATTGAGGCGGAGCTCGTCGCCGCAGAGCGACTTCACGTAGGTCGGGATCGACAGATCCCAGCGCTTGCCGTGACCCGACTCTCCGCCGTTGAACTTGCGATGCAGGTTCGCGAGCATCGTCTTGCGCGTAACGCCCGCGCGCGAGTACGAGACGACCGCCTCACCGTCGACGCAGCCCATCTCGTCGGCGAGGAGCGCGCCCGAGCGGCCGGCGAGCCATTCGATGCCGATCCGCTGAAACGGGTACAAGCCGAGGCCGCGCTTCTTGAGCACCTCTTCGACGGCGTCCGTGCGCGTGGCCGCCTTCTCGATGAAGAGCTTCCTCTGCGCGGTGAGCGCCTTGAGCGCGTCGCGGAGCTCCGTCGAGAGCTCGGCCGTGAAGCCGGCGTCCTTCAGGCGGTGCAGGATCGGCATCGTGACCGCGAGCGGCGCGCGGTTCGACTTGTCGCTCGCCTCGTACCGCGCGCCCTCGATGCACGCGCGGTACTTGCCGAAGAGGTCCGAACCGAGGAAACCCGCGAGACGGAAGACGGCGACGTCCCCCTTCGGGGTCTTCGCGAGGCTGATGGCGATCTGGGCGCGCTGCGTGCGTTGCATGCGTTGTCCTTACTCCTTCGGAGGTCGCGGTCTCGAAGGCGCCGCGCTGCCCTTACTGTTCATTCGACGGGCGGAAGTGGAGTTTTATTCAAATCGCACACGCGCCTACAGATGTCGCACACCTCGCGCGGCGCGACCGTCTTCTTCCAGTGGAACACGACGAGGTGGTACCCGCACGCCGTGCGCGGGTCGCACAGTCCGAGAACGACGTGCACCGTGTTCGTCGAGCGGAAGGTGACGTAGAACGCCTCGCTCACGTCGTCACTCTCCGGACGGTCGGACGCGGCGTGCGCCGCTCGTTCCGGTAGGCGCGCACGAACATCGCCTCGTGGTCGGCGCAGAACGTCCCGACGACTGCTTCGCCGTCCTTGAGGGTCGCGACGGCCGGCCGCCCGCATTCGTCACACTTCTTCGCTTGCTTGTTCGCTTGCTTGTTCGCTTGCTTGTACACGGAGCTCCTTCAGGGCTTGCTTGAGGGTGGGGTTGGTACGGCGGGGTTTGCTTACGCGTAAGCCAACGAGACTTTTGCGCATGCGTGCCGCGATGTTCTTTTTGATCTCCATGCGACGCACGAGCTCGCGGTTCATCTGGTCGGTCGTCGCGCGCTCGAACGAGCCGTCGTTCCAGTCTTCGGGTTCGGTCTTTCCGGCGCCGTAGACGAGCTCGACGGTGATCCCGGTCGGCGTGACGGGGTCTCCGTTTTCGTCACACGTTCGCGGCTTGCTGCCGTCTCGCCACGTCGCGAGGAGACGCCCGACGATGCCGTTGCGAACGAACCACTCTTGTTCTTCGAGGTTCATCGCCACTCCTCGCCGTCGTCGAGCGACGCGTCGACGCCGATCGTGCTGCCGCACGGGCAGTGACGGAAGACGTGCCGGGTGAACGGCGCGTCCGGTTCGAGCGACGCGACGCACATGTCGACGTACGCGAACGGGAGCGCCGCCCACTCGGCGCGCGTGAACGAGCGGCCGCACGCGTGCGCGCGCAGGATGTCCGGGCCGAGCAGACACGGTGACGTGTCGGCGAGCTCGAAGTCGGTCGGGGTCATTCGTACGGCCCCGATCCGGAGATGCTCGTGTCGAGGATGATGTGCTCGGCGTGCTCCTCGCGCCGCGCTACAAGCCCCTCGTCGATGACGAGCTGGAGGTACTCTTCGAGGAAAAAGTCGTCCGTCCGGGTCGTCGTGACGACGACCTCGATGACGAGCTGGCGTTCGTTCTTCTTGTTCTTCTTGGACATGGTCAGGCCTTCACGTCCAGGCGGGAACCGACGACGTGCGCGCCCTCGACGTCCGCGCGCTTGACGGTCAGAAACGGCAGGACGCGCACGCCCGCGACGCCCTTGCCGTGCGAGATGTAGTCGCGGAGCTCGGCGAGGTCGACGAGCGTGCAAGCGCCCTCGCACTCGACCTCGAAGAAGAACTTCACCGTCGGGGGAAGCGGATGCTCGTTGCAGTCAGGGCTCTTGCAGTACCAGCAGGGCATGTCAGGTCTCCTTCGCCGTCTCGGATTCGGCCGGCGTGGACTCTTGAACGGTCACGATGCCCATGTTCTTGAGATGCATGAGCAGCGCGCTCATGCCGTCGCGGAACGCGACGAGCGCGAGCTCGGCGTTCTTCTTCGTGCACGTCTTGCGGGCGACCTGCCCGTCGAGCATGCTCGCGAACTGGCCGACGACCTGCGCCTGGACCTGACCCATGATCTCGCGCGTCGTGTATCCCGAGCCGCGCACTCCGTCGAGCTCCTCGATGTTCCTCTTGCTCGTCGCGTAGCCGTCGAGACGCGCGGCGAGCGCGTCGACCGCGGCGACGTCCTTGTAGTCGACGAAGAGGTCGAGCTCGACGGGCACGCGCGGTCCGTTCACGACGAGAAGGTCTTCGGCGATGAGGTCTTTCAGGATCTCGAGCGCGGCGGACTTCGCGGCGGCCGCGTAAAGCTCCTTCACTTTCTTCAGGTTCGTCTTGTTCTTCGGCATGAGAAACACCTCCAGACGGTGCGACGGACGAGACAAGAGTTTTATTCTTATCCTACACGTCGTCCTGGGTCAACCGTTTCGCCGCTTATGCGTAAGCAGGTCGCCGATCGACGCGCGAAGGCCGGCGAACGCGGGCGCGTCCGCGAGCTGCCGTTGCCGTTCGCGCAGGCGCTTTCGGCGCACGCGGTCTTCGAGCTCGAAGAGCGCCTCGCGTGCGGCTTCTTTCGGACTCATTCCTCGCGCGTGGAGCTCGATCGCGCGCCGTTTGCCCCACTCGAGCTCGGCGCGGGTAAAGTCGTCCTTCATCCCGCGTCCTCCCATCCCGGATCGGCGTCCGGTTGTTCGAGCGCCATCTCCTTCACGGCGGCCGCCTGCTTGCCCTCGGGCGTCGTCTCGCCCTTGTACGTCGAGGACGTCTTGCCGCCCGCGTCCCGGATGTGCAGGCGCGCGAATGCGCCCCCCTGCGCGATCGCCCGCTCGCGCTTCGGATGCGGGTCGAACGCGATCTCGATCGGCACCTCGCGCCACATGCCGTAGACCGACTTCGCGCACTTTCCGCAGAGCGAATCGTTCGGACTGAACGGGAAGCCGGCCGCGAAGGCGTCGCTCGCCCACTCTCGTCCGTGCTTCTTCATCTCGGCCGCGCAGGAGACGCAAAGGCCTTCACGCCGCGCGAGCTCGACGGGACGACAGAGCGCGCTGCACGCCTCGCAGCGGTGCACGAGACCGGGATGCATCTTCTTGCAGTGCACGTCGACGCACATCGAGAAAAAGAGGATGCTCGACTTCGCGCCGAAGAAGCGCCGGCTCTTCGCCCGAACAGTGTAATCGACGTCCTTGCGATCCCACTTCGCGAATCCGTCCATGATGGCCGCGCGATGCTCAAAGAGCTCGCGCCGGCCGAGGCCGCGGCTCTTCAGGTCTTCCGGCTTCTCGACGTCGAGCGGCAGGTACAGGCCAGGCTTCGCGAAGAACATGCCCTTCTCGTTCACCTTCGTCTCCCATCCGCCGAGAGGCTTCCGAATCTCCTTGCCCTCCGGGCCGACAATGAGGTCCGTGCCGGTCGGCTCCGGCTTCGGCAGGTCAAGGTTCTCGAGCGCGAAGATGCCGTCGGTCGCGACGCCGATGACGTTCCATCGGTCCTTCGCGGAGGCGATCGCGTCGAGGAGCTGGCCGCGCGTCGTCGCGGTCGTCATGCCCGCCCAGATCCAGTTCTGGAAGGGCGGCGCGTCGCCCTTGCTCTGCGCCGTCTTGCCGTATGTCGCGTTCATCCCGAGTTTCAGGACGATCCCCGGGCCGTCCTTGCCGATCTTGTTGCGCTCGACGTAGCACGACGGGATGAACGCGAACGGCTTGTGCTCCGCGCGGCAGCGCTTCGTCGTCGTGTAGACCCACGCCTCGCCGGCGTGCTCGACGAGGTCGGGCCAGCCGCGCTTGGCGGCGTCGAACTCCGGCCTCCACGCCCAGCCCCAGAAGTTCGTGGGATAAACGATGCTGCCGTCCTTGTCGCGGAAGGGGAGCGGCATCCACGGGATCGTCTTGCGTTTGGCGGCGCTCACCTTCTTGACGTGGAACTTGACGAGCGCGAGGTCGGCTTTCCGAATGATCGCCTGGAGCCTGTTGCCTGTTGCCTGCACGTGCTTCCACTCGCCGCACGCGAGGCACGGCAGCTCGGTCGCCTGCGCGTACGGGTACGCCGAAGAGATGTCCTTGTTGTAGACCGGCACGTCGAAGCGGCCGATCGCGCTGTTCTCGAACCGGCCGCCGAAGAAGGCGCGCATGATCGCCCGCTGGAGCTTTCGCGGAAGGCGGTGGAAGGGTTTGCCCTTGTACTTCTTGACGCCGTACTTGTTGAGGAGCGCGGCCGCCGTCGAGCCGGCGCCGTAGAAGTCGCGCAGGTTCCAGCCGAGCGACTCGTGCGCCTGAAGGACCTTGCGCATCATCATCGCCAGAAGATGACACTCCTCCTTGCAATAGCGCTTGATCTCCTCCGGATCGACGACGTCGAACGCGCCGCGCTTGTCCTTCATCGCGGCGATGCGCTTCTGTTGCTCGCCCGTGCCGACCTTCCACTCCGTGATCGCCTTGACGAAGCTCGACTGGAAGAACTTGAAGGAGTCCCAGATCGTGCGCGTTTCCCACTTCGGACTGGTCGTCTTCCGCGTCTTCGGCATGAGCGTTGAGACCGAGAAAAGGCCGCTGAACCAATCGTAGCCGCGCCCGTTGTAGACGTGCTTCGGGCGATAGCTCCGACCGCGCTTCGCGTGGCAGCGCGGGCAGCGCGCATCGGGCGGATCCCACTGCTTGCCGCACGTCGTGTCGGAGCACACGTACCGCACGCGCTCCTCCGGACGCATGAGCGTGTAGATATCGTACGGCGGCAGATCGCGTAGGATCATCGTCACGTCGTAGCCGCCCATGAACCAGAACGAGAGCGCGTTCTTCGGCAGCTTCAGGATGACCCGCGAGATGCACTCCTCGTGGGATAAGCCCGCCGGGTTGTACGCCTCCGCGACGGTCACGCCGTGCTCGTCGACCGCCGCGAGGTACGTGTAGATGTGCCGTCCATCCTTCGTGTCGTGCCCCTCGCCGTCGACGCCGATGATGCGGCTCTTCTTCTTCGCGTGCGCGCGCTCGGTCTTCTTCTCTTGCAGTTTACGACGCGCGCGTTTGCTGAAACGGCGGTGCGCGCGCGCGGACACGCCGCACCGCGCGCACGGGTCGCCCTCGGGCGCGTGCTCCGGGCGAACGCGGCGGTCAACATACTTACGAGGCGTTCGCACGAACGAGCTCGCGGCAGTTCTTTGCTGCGTCCTGACCGGACAGGTACGTCGTGACGAAGTCGAACTCGCGTGCGAGCTCGTCCTCGGTCAGCATGAGGCGCGCTTGTTCTTCGAGGGAAGCGAGGAGCTGGGCGTGCGCGTTCAAGTCGCCCGTCTCGTCGAGAGTCGACTTGGCGATCACGAGAACGCGCGTACGCGAAGAAGACGGCAGCTTCGCGAAGTCGGCTTTCATACGCATGTTCATCATACGGAATCTCCCACGCGCGGCACGCGCCGGTTGCCGTTCGCGTCGTAGCCCGAGCACGGATCGATCCACTCACCGACGAAGAAGCGGTCGATGTCGCGCGGCCGGCGCGCGTAGAGCGGCGGTATGCCGATCGTCGCGCGCACCCACTCGATGAGCAGCCGGTCACGGCCTTTCATGCGAACACCTCCTTGCCGTACTTCGGGCTGAACCACTCGTTCCGGATGTCGCGCATGCTCTTGCCGAGCTTCAGGCCGAACTCGAGCCACTTGCGCCACTCCGGCTCGTTCTTCTCGATCATCATCCGGAGCGAGCGAACCTCCGCGCGGTTGACGTTCGCCGCGAGTGGCGGACCCTGCTCGACGCGCTCTTTCCGGAATTTGCGCGTCGCGTGCCCCTTGCTGGACGCCTTCGAGCGCCGGATGAAGTCCTCGCGCTCTTTCGCGCGGCGACGCTTCCAACCGAGCTTGGCGGCGCGCGAGCGCTTCTCGGCGAGCTGCTTCTTGCTCGGCTTGCCGCTCTTGCTCGGCTTCCGGGCCGCCTTTTTGGGTCGCTTGGTCATGCGTGCTTACGCGTAAGCGTCAGGCGGGTTCGTTCTTGAATCCCGGAAGGAACTTCACGCCGACAGTCGGCACGACGGCGGGCCGCCACGTGAATCCGCACTCCTGGCACGAGTGCGTGTGGTGCGGTCTCGTCGCCCATTCTCCCTCGTCGATGTGACGTGCGCAGCACATCGGGCAGGTGAGAATGATGGGGATGGGCGTCGCTGGCCGCATGCTAACCGGCCTGCTTGACCGGGAGCCGCTCGCCGAGCTCGAGATCGCCCGCCTTCGAGATCTCGGCCACGAAGTCGGCCTCACGGTCCTTACCCATGCGCGCCTTGATGACGCGCGAGCTCGATACGGCCATTCGCACGCGCGTCGGCGCTTCGGAGATCTCCTCGATGACCGCGCATTCCGGATGAAGAGTGACGTGAACGTTCATGACTCGAAAACCTCCATGGCGTGTTTCGTGATGGCATCGACTTCGTCTTTCGTCGCGGGGCGAGGCTCGGCGCTCACCCACTCGGTTCCGATCGGCCAGAACACGTGCGCGAGCTCGGTGTTCGACTTGAACGTGCGTTTGCAGAGCGTCACCGCGCCGCGGCTCGGGTTGGACTCGTGGATGTCCTCCGCGAACATGCGGTAGCTCGTGCACGCGTCGACGTCGTTCGTCCGGTCGAGACGCGGGTAGGAGCGCGAACGACGAGACCGAACAAGACGAACGGGAACGACGTGTTTCGCGCCGCGCTCCTTCGGGTTCGGACCGCAAACGATGATGCCCATCTGATGGGTCATCGCCACGCCGTCTCCGCGTTCGTCGAGGTCGAGCTCGTACACGATGTTTTCGATCGTGCCCGACACGATGGTCGAGACGAAGTCCCATGGATGATCGTGGATCATGCTCACGTTCGGGACGCGGAACCGCTCGTCCCAGATGTGGAGGCGAACCTCGGACGTTAGGTACGCGCGAAGCATGCCCATGCCCTGAAGGCTCCACTCGCGCTTGTGCGGGTTCTTTAGGACGTCCCGGACCAGAGCTCGGATCAGTTCAACGTGCATGACGCTCCTCGTTGGATAGAAAACGTTGCAGTCTCTCTTGCCGCTTCTCGAGCGTGTTCTCCGAGAGCGTGAGGAACTTCGTCCGCGGCGCGCCGAACCGGCTCACGAACGCGCGCACGACGCAGTCGTAGACCTCGTGGTACGCGCGGTTGTGCACGCGCGCGGCGTCGTCGGCCGTGTCCTGGAAGACCTCGACCGGACAGTAGACGACGTGCGTGTAGTACCGCATGTTCGCGCGGCAGAGGTCGAGCGCCTGGCTCGTGACCGCCTCGATGCAGTGGAGCGTCGCGTACGCGAGGTTGTCGATCGCCGCGCGGTCGGTGACGAAGAACTGCCGCGCGCGCTCCCAGGACGCCTTCTCGAGCGCGAGGCGGCGCTGGAACTCCGCGCGCTTGCCGTACTTGTCGACGTCGTACGGACTCGCGAAGCCCATGTCGGCCGCCACGGAACGGGAACCGACCGGGTTCATCGGGAGCGAGTGGTTCGCCGCGACGATCTTTGCGAGCGTCGTCTTGCCCGTCCCGCTCGCGCCCGTGAAGGCGACGCGGAGGAGCTCCGGCTCACCGAACATCGTTCGGCCTCTCGATCTTCAGGAGGTCGGAGTTGTGCTCGACCTTCATCAGGTCGGGCCGTCCTCCCCTCGTTCGCGGACAGATGACGTAGAGCGTCGGCTTGTCGTGGAAGAACGGCGCCGGGAGCGGCTCGAGAGCGACCATGCGGTGGACGCCGACGCCGCCGCAGTCGGGACACATGAGGCTCACGAGTCGTAATTCCGGATCACGAGCTCGTTGATCTCGCCACGCTTGTCGCCCTTCGAGTTGACGTTCCGGCGCGCCCTCACGCGGACGATGTTGAACCCGTCCTTGCCGTAGAGCTGCCACGACGCGAACGTGTCGGAGTTCGACAGCATGAACTTGACCTTCCGCTCGTCGAGCTCGCGGCAGAAGTCGCGCAAGCGGATGTGGTCGTCGTACGTGAACCCGTCGGCCGTGTACTTCGTGAAGTCGGCCGTGTCGTCCATCGGCAAGTACGGCGGATCGAGGTAGACGAAGTCGTCCGCGAGCGGCGGTCGGTGTCCGACGAGGATGCTCGAGAAGTCGCGCTTGCCGACCGGCACGAAGCGGCTCAAGAGCTCGGAGAGCGTGTAGATGTTCTCCGCGTCGCAGATGCGCGGGTTCTTGTACCTGCCGATCGGCACGTTGAACTCGCCCTTCCTGTTCACCCGGTAGAGTCCGTTGAAACACGTGCGGTTCAGGAAGATGAAACGGGCGGCTTCTTGAAGGTACGTGGTCGGCGCGTGCTGCGCGCGGACGCGCGCGTAGTACTGCTTCGGCGCTTTCGCGTAAGCGGCCGCGTGCTCCCTCAGGTGAGCGATGAGCTCGGACGGCTGGTCGCGGATCGCCTGCCACGCCGAGACGAGATCGGCATTCGCGTCCGAGAGGATCGCCGGTCCGAACGCGTCGCGCGGCCTGGAGTGCGCGAGGTGGAGGAACGCCGCGCCGCCTCCGAGAAAGGGCTCGTGGTACGCGTGGAACGTCTCCGGGAAGAGCGGCTCGTATTGTTCGAGGAGCTGGCTCTTCCCTCCCGCCCACTTCGCGAAGGGTTTCGGTACCGGCAGAGTGACGTTCTCGAGCTTTTTTGCCGTGGACGTCTTCATCCCGCCCTCCGCATCTCTTGCAGGTCTCGCTCTTCGAGCTCGGCAATGTCCTTCTTTTCGATCTCGCGAAGCTCGGCGATCTCCTTGTGCGAGAGCGGGCCCGAGAGCGGCGAGTACTTCGCCACGCGCACCGCCGAGATGACGCTCGTGTGATCCATGTTCCAGATCGCGCCGATCTCCGGGTACGAGAGGCCGCGGTCGTGGAGGAGCTTGAACACGTGCGCGCGCGCGAACGTGTGCTGACGGCTGAACCGCGAGCGCTTGCCGTTCGCCCTGCGAAAGACGATCGAGTGGATGCCGCCGCGCGCGAGGCAGATCGCGAGCGATTCCTCCCAGAGTCCGCGTTCGCGAAGCTCGTCCTCGACGGCATGGATGAACGGGATCTCCGAGCCACAATGCGAACACACCGCGCGCTGAGTCATGTCGCCTCTTTTTCCGTTTTTGCAATCTCAATACAGAAAAACCGTCGCGACGCGTGCACGTCGCGCGTGAAGTAGCGGAGGACGCGCCGCGAGCGGAGCGTCTTGACGAGGATCATTCCGCGACGCTGTCGCTTCGACCTTCGAGCGAGCGTCACGCGTTCGACCCGGTTCGACCTCGTCCAAAGTA
>Ga0335076_10000206_pt1 | contig 49940 bp, 56 predicted proteins | sample Lox_Sample_25_FD_206717 | JGI IMG/M metagenome (GOLD analysis project Ga0335076, IMG submission 206717) | Soil microbial communities from Loxahatchee National Wildlife Refuge, Florida, United States - Lox_Sample_2.5 | ecosystem: Environmental > Terrestrial > Soil > Wetlands | place: USA... | reverse complement strand
GGCTCCGCGGAGCAGTTCGTCCGCCTCGTTCACGGCCCGTTCCTTGGTGGCCTCGGCGTCGCGCACCATCGTCTCCGCCTCGAGCTGGGCCCCTCGTCTGATCTCTTCTGCGTCGCGCTCGGCGGCCGCCTTCAGCTCTTGCGCCTCCTGCCCTGCGCGCCCACGCGTCTCCGCGGCGTCGCCGGCAGCCCTAAGCTTGATCGCGCTCGCCTGCTTCTCGCCCTCCGCCTTGAGCCGCTCCGCCTCGATCACGGCGTCGGAGATCGCCCGTTCCTGCTGCACGCGGCTCTCGAGCTTCGCGGTCGCGTCTCCCAGACGGTTGCTCGCGTCCGCGAGCTTCGCACGCAACTCGTCCCGCTCGGCGATCAGAGCGCGATAGCTCTCCTCGATCTCGCCGAGCAGCTTGTCGACTGCCTCACGGGCATACCCGTGGAACGCGGTCGGAAGCTTGCCGTTCGGAGCGCCTTCATCCATCGTTCGGAGAGTTTCCCGCATTCGAGGGCTTCCGGCAAGTCTCATCCCGAGCGGATGATGCGCCGCGCCCGTACCAGCGAGATCGTTGGCGGCCGATGGACGATCTCGGCTCCAAGTTCTGGCTCAAGTTTGCGGGCGTCTTCCTCGTCGGCGCCATCATCCTGTTCCTCTTCACCGTGCTCTTGCTGCACGCGGTGTACGCGTGGGGCATCTTCGGAGCACTCGTGGCCGTGGCCGTCATCGGGTTGGCCCTCGGCTGGATGCACGACCGCCGTGAGCGGCGCCTTCGTGCCGGCCTCTAGCCGGTAGCGGCGGCGGCCGCGTAGGCGGGGCGGCGTCCACGCAGCGAATACGTCCGCCCGTCGAGCTCGAACCGAACCTGCGGAATGCCGTTCTCGGCAACCCAGGCCTCGAGCTCGCGCAGGAGCGCGGCAACGTCGCCGGGCTCGGTGCCCAGGACAGCCGCCACGAAGTGCGCATCGTCCCGTTCCAGCACCCAGGCCATGCGGCCGGGATGCAGGCGCAGCCACAGCCGCTCTGCCTCGCTTTCGCCCGGCATCTCGACCAGTACGACCTCGTCGAACGTGAAGTCCATCGATCCAGGGTGGCTGCCTGCCTTCGAGCCCGCCTGACCAAGCCGTGTCAATTGTCTCGTGGACGACTGCACACGCTCGCGTAGGATTTGAGCACGGGGTCCAGTCCACCGCTCGCGCCGGAAAGGTGCTGCTGTCCCGTTGTTCAATTTCGCCGTCAAGCCCGTGCCCGGACTCGATTCGCTCGAGATCGAGGGGCCTCGCGACCCTGCGTTCGGGACGCCGCTGCGGAGGTTCGACCTCGCAGTCGCAGCAGCTGCGGTTGCGGGCTGCTGCGCCGCAGTAGCGATCATCGCGACCGGCGGAGTCGTCGCCGAGCCCACGGCATTCGCCGCCGTCCTCGTCGCCAACGCGGTCACGCTCACCCTCGGGGGGCTGCTCTGGCGGCACGGGCGTCCGTCGAGCTCGTTCGGGTACCTGCTGCTGGCGGTGGCCGCGTTGAGCCTCGTCTCGGCCCTCGCAGGCTCCGCGGTCCCGGCCCTGTACCTGATCGGGCTTCTCGCGGGTTGGGGGTTCGCTCTCGGTGCGACCTGGCTGCTCGTCTCCTTCCCGGGCATCCGGCCGAAGGGCGCAGCCTGGGTCGTGATGTGGTCCGCCTTCCTGACCTTCCTCGTAGGCGGGCTGCCGCGGCTCCTGGTCTCGAGCCCGGCTCCGAGCCATTCCATCATCGGGCGTTGCGCCGGCTCCTGCCCCGCCAACGCGATCCTGGTGGCCGACGCACCGGCCGTCGCGGCCGCGTTCCGCCATGTGGAGGGTGCGCTTGAGAGCATCTGGGGGATCGGACTGCTCGTCTTCCTCGCGGTGGAACTGGCCCGTGCGAGCTACCCGCGAAGACGTCTGTTGGCGCCGGTGTTCGCCGCATCGATTCCCTTCGTTTCCGTCTTCGCCGTCAATGCGCTCGTCTCGGACGAGCTCGGTCACGTATGGGGAGCCTGGGCTCGTGCCGTGGTGGCCGGAACGCGGATCCTGTTCCCGCTCGGGTTCATCGCCGCGCTGCTCTTCGCGCGTGTCTACGCCGGTGAGGCGTTAGGCCTCATGGCGAGCCGGCTCATGGGTCGGCCGTCCATCGCCGCCGTCGAGCAGCTCGTGCGCCGCGTCCTGGACGATCCGAGGGCGCGGCTCGCCTTCTGGCTGCCACGTAGCGCCCTCTACGTGGACCGCCATGGCACGGAGGTCATCCTCGACGAGACCGCGAAGGGAAAGTCCTGGCGGGCCTTCGGCGAGGGCGACACCCGCGTCCTGGCCATCGTGCACGACGAGGTGCTCGCCGACGATCCGGAGCTGCTGGACGCCGTCGGCGCCACGACCCTGCTCGCGCTCGAGAACCGTCGTCTGGAGCAGGACTTGCTCGACTCCTTCGACGTGCTCCATGCGTCGCAACGGCGGCTCGTCGCAGCCGCGTCTTCGGAGCGCCGCAAGATCGAGCGCGACCTCCACGACGGCGTGCAACAGAAGCTCGTCGCGCTACGGATCCATCTGGAGCTCGCTCTCGAGGCCGCCGGCGGCGAGAGCGCCATGGGCGAACGTCTCGCCCGGCTGGGCGTCGAGTTCGACGAGGCCCTGGACGAGCTCCGGGCGGTGGCGCACGGCATCTATCCGCCGCTTCTCGCCGAAGGAGGGCTCGCGCCGGCGCTCCAGGAAGCCGCACATCGCTCGACTGTGCCGCTCGCCTTGGAACTCGGCGACGACGTCGGGCGGTTGTCCGAGGACTGCGAGGTCGCGATCTACTACAGCTGCCTCGAGGCGCTCCAGAACGTTGCCAAGCATGCCGGGGAAGGTGCCGCCGCGTCGCTGCGGCTCTGGCGGGACCCGCGGTCGGTACGGTTCTCCGTGACCGACGACGGCGCAGGATTCGTGCCGCGTTCGGAGGGGAGAGGAGCCGGACTCACGAACATGAGCGACCGGCTCGGAGCCGTCGGCGGGCGGCTCGTCGTGAGGTCGGCGCCGGGAGAAGGGACCACGATCGAAGGACGGGTCGACACGGCCAATGGCAACGGGAGTGGTGATGTCCACAACCTCTGAGCCCTCTGCCGAGGCGCAGACCTATCGCCTCGTCGTAGCCGAGGACGCGTACCTGATCCGTGAGGGAATCCGGAGCGCGCTCGAGCGGGACGACCAGGAAGTCGAGGTCCTCGAGTACTGCGCGGACCTGGGGTCGCTCCTGCGCGCGGTGGAGGAGTACCGGCCCGACGTGGTGATCACCGACATCCGCATGCCTCCGACGGGCACCGACGAGGGCATCGCCGCGGCGGCCACGTTGCGGGAGACCAATCCCGAGATCGGGGTCGTCGTGATCAGCCAGTACGTCAGCCCTCACTATGCGCTGCGGCTGTTCGAGCAGGGCTCGGCAGGCCGGGCCTACCTGCTCAAGGAGCGCGTCGGCCATCGCATTCAGCTGCTGGAGGCGATCCGCGAGGTGGCGTCGGGCGGCTCCGTGGTCGACCCGAAAGTCGTCGACGTGCTCGTCGAGGCGCGGATGCGGGTGAAGAACTCGCCGCTGACCCAGCTCTCGTCGCGCGAGCGCGAGGTGCTGGCCGGCGTCGCCGCGGGCAAGTCGAACGCCACGATCGCGGAATCCCTGTTCCTCACGAAGCGCGCGGTCGAGAAGAACATCAACTCGATCTTCGCGAAGCTCGACCTGACGCGTGACAACACGGTGAGCAGGCGCGTGCGGGCGGCGCTGCTCTTCCTCGCCGAGTCCGACGCCGAAGCGCGGTAGCCGGAGGCGCACCTGCCCCGCGGCGAGGTGCTCGCTCCCTGGCTGCACGCACGCCCGGGTGATGCCATTCCTGCGTGGTGCTTTCGGATGTGGGTCTGGATTCGATCCCGGACCTCGTCGAACCGATCGAGGCCTGGCGGGTCTGGCGGGTGGCCCTGCGCCAGGGCCGCGTCGTCCTCACGAGCGTCTTCACCAATGTGATCTGGGAGCCGGCGGTTCCGCTCTCGGCGTTCTGCTCTGTCGGCCACCGGTCGCTGTCCCGGCCCTGGCGGGTCGAGCTGAACGATCATCAGGCTCCGGACATCGAGTGCCGCTGCGGGATCTACGGCGTCTCCTCGGTGGCCGCCGCCCGGCCGTATCTCGAGCGCCCGCCCGTGCTCTGCCGGGACGAGCGCGTGATCGGACGCGTCGCCCTCTGGGGAGCCGTCGTCGAGGGGCAGTCGGGATGGAGGGCCTCTCACGCATATCCGATCGAGCTCTTCGTCCCTGCACCGGTGGCGATGCAGAGAGGACTTCGCCGGCGCGCCTACGCAGACGAGATCCGGGTCGCCCTGGAGGAGTACCGGGTTCCGGTCGACCTCGTCGCCACCAGCGCGCTCGTGGCCCACTGACCGCTCAGTCCAGCGGACACGACTCCCCGGGACGCAGGACGCGCACGTCCACGGCGGGGGTAAGAGTCGCTGCGAGCTCCGCGAACCGGGTGGCCGGCGTGTCCGGGCCGTGCGGACGTCGCCACGGCGCATAGGTTCCCCAGTGGATCGGGACGGCGATGCGCGGCCGGATCCGCTCGAGCGCCTGGACCGCGGACTCGGGGCTCAGGTGTCCTGCCGGGAGCCGAGGCCCCCATCCCGCCACCGGCAAGAGTGCGACATCGACACGCCCGAGCGAGCTCATCGCGTCGAAGAGGTCGGTGTCGCCGGCGAAGTAGACCGTCCGGGTGCCGTGGATCAGGTAGCCCACCGGCTCGGTCCGAGCCGTGCCCATCCTGCGGCTGGAGGAATGCTCGGCGTGGGTCACCTGTACTCCCACCGAGCCGACGTCCACGTCGTCACCGGGGAGAACCTCCCGGACGAAGTGGAAGCCGCGGCGGCGCAACAGGCCGCCCGCGCCGGCCGGCACGAGCACCTGGGCGTCGCGGTTCAGCTGGTCGAGCGAAGGGAGGTCGAGATGGTCGTAGTGGATGTGGGAGACGAGGATCAGGCCGACCCCGTCGAGCGTGACCGGGTCGACTCGGTCCTTCCTGCGCAGGTGGAAGACCCGCTTCCGGAGCAGCGGATCAGTGACGACGAGCAGCCCGTCCAGCCGGATCCCGACGGTGCTGTGCCCGAGCCACGTCAGCGTTCCCGCGCTCGTTCCGGCGCTGGGGACGGCGCCTTCTTGCGGCACGCCGGTCAGTGTCTGGTGGCTGCGGCCCGGATGCCCGCCACTGCGATTCCGGCCGCAGTCAGCGCTGCCGCCGCGAGCAGAAGGCGGCGCCGCTCCCGCTCCCGCTGCTCTCGAGCGCGCGGGTTGGGAAGCAGGTGCCGGAGGCCGTCGGCACCTGCCGCGATCGCGGCCGCCTCAGCCCAGTCCAGCAGGTCGATTCCGTCCTTCCGCTTGCGGTGCCGGCTGCCGCTGCGCCTGCTGGTCGTCGGGCTCATCGTGCGGCGCGGTTTCGGCCGGGGCTGGGCGCCCCGAAGGGCGATCGCCCGACCCGGAGGAGCTGCCCGGCCAGCCACAGCAGACCCACGAGGTCCGCGATCCTCTCGTGGGTCCGCCGGAAAAGCGAATGCCGGCCGGCGAATGAGGCCATCATGGAGAGTGTCGTGCCGCGGTGGACAGGTGCACAGCAGGCCGTCATGCGACCCGCCGGGATGTGGGCATCCGCGGCCCGGACGGCTGGCGCGGCCTGCCGGCCCTAGGTGCGCAGGGCTTCGGCCTCCTCGAGCTTCGTCGTCGAATCGCGCGGTGCTTCGTCGGCGCGACCTCGCCTCACGAGCTAGTAGGAGCGGTCGCGCTCCGGCGGCTCAGGAGGCGTGTGGTGGCTCTCGCGGTATGCCTCCGGCCAGGTGTTCCAGATGAACCAGAACAGCAGCCCGCCGCCGACGGCCCCGCCGATAACCATCGCGTTCACCACGATGGCCCAGAAGGTGTTGATATTCATCGGACGTGCACCTCAGGCGAAGGGGAGCCAACGGGAGACGGCGCCGCCGAACGGGTCAGCGGTGTCCTTGGCCAGTGCGACGGTGATGCAGTCGGTCTCGATCGCCGTCACCGAGTCGATCGGGATCGCGGCCGCCCCCGTGTGTGACAAGCGGGTGTGCTCCAGCACGACGTGCGTCAGCGCGTCTCCCGCGACGAGGAAGCCGTCGACTCTGCCGATCTCCTCGCCCTCGACCGAGACGACGGCGCTGCCGCGACGGAGCTCGACCGAGGTTTTCGGGATCACGTCGTACGCGATCCCGTAGGTCCCACCGAAGTCGCCGGCGAAGTCGCCGAACTCGATCGCGCCGGGGCCGGGGAGGAACTGCACGTCCTCGACTCCGATGGCGCTTCGCTCGTCGCTGCTGGGCAGTCCCTCGAGGCCGACGACCGAGAACGACCGGATCGCCTCGCAGGCGGCGAGATCCGCGCTGCTGCAGGAGAGGACGACGGTCTTGTCGAGTTGCGCCCCTCGCAGGAAGAGATCTGCCGGCACGAGGCGCGCCGTGCCGTCTCGATCCTCGACCACGAGATGGGTGACGCGCCGCTCGTCCGGGTCGACGAGCACGTCGGTGAGTCGCCCGGCCGGACCATCGCTGCACGAGACTTCTCGTCCGAGCGGAAGCGGGCTTGTCTCCTGCGCGCTCAGTTCGCGCACCGCAGTCCGTCGTTCGGCACCGCCACGGCCTCGTCGATCAGGCCGAGCGCGACTGCACGCTCGATCGCTGCGCTTCGGCTCGAGACGCCGAACTTGCGATAAACGGCGATGGCCTGCGTCTTCACGGTGTTGCGCGAGACATAGAGGCGCTCTCCGATCTCCCTGAACGAGAGGTGTGTCGCCAGCAGCGGCAGGAGACGTCGCTCCGCCGGAGTCAGGCTCGAGGCCCAGCGCCCCTCGGGCTCGGCGAGCGAGTGCGTGCGCCGGTCGAGCTCGGCGCTGCGCTGCACGAGGATCCCCAGCCGCGGGCGGACACGAAAGATGTCGCCGACGAGCCGGACGAGCGAGCGGGCGGCGTCCGCGTCCGCCAGCGCGAGCCGGACGTGCACGAGCTCGAGCAGAGCGAGTGCGGCCAGCCACGGGACGGCCGGAGTCGCGAGCGGGAGCAGCCGGTCGGCGTGCTCGAGCCTGGCAGTCGCCTCGGTGAGATCGCCCCGTCGCGCCGCGACACGGGCTGCGACCGACTCGAGCAAGAGGGTGACGAGCGATTCCTCGGGCGGCTCGGCTGCCGAGATCGAGACCGCTTCGGCGACGAGCGCGTCGGCGTCCGCCGGTTTGTTCGTGGCGTTCGCGATCAACGTGCGGAGGCAGAGACCCATGATCGCCAGCTCCGTCGCTCCGGCGGCGGTGGCGAGCTCCGTCCCCTCGACGAGCTCGCGGTCCGCCCGCGGGTTATCGCCGGCGAGCAGCAGCGCAGCGCCGTGCGCGAGGACGGTGGCGGGTCGCCAGGGGTGGCCCGGCCGCAGCGCCTGGCACGCCGCGTTCGTGTCGTCGAGCATCTGGTCCGCGCCGTCGCGGCACCGAAGCGCCCTCAGAAGGTGAAGCCGGGCGTCGTTGCCTTTCAGGCCACGCATCGCGGCGTCGGCCCAATGCTGCGCATTTGCGGAGCGACCACGCAGGGCGTGCAGCCATGCCGCGGCGATGCAGAGGTCGGGGTGGGCCTCGACACCGTCCTCAGGAACGAGGTCGAGCCACCGCTCGAGCGCATCCAACCGACCGCGACCGCAGGCGGAGACGGCCAGCCGCTCGGCGAGATCCGCGATGCGGCCGACGTCGCCGGCGGCCGCCGCATGCTCGAGCGCCTCCTCGATCGCGCCGATCTCTGCCGCCCTGCCGGCCGCGGAGCGGTGGAGTGCTCGCGCTCTCTCCGGGTCGGATCGCGCGAGCTCCGCGGACAGGAGGTCGCGGACGATCCGCGGGTAGCGGTAGCGCCGCCGGCAGTGATCGAGAGGCACGGCCAAGCCTGCTCTCTCGAGCGACTCGAGCATGCGGGCCGAGTCGGATGCTTCGAGCAGCCAGTCGCAGGCCTCCGACGTCAGCTCTGTGAGCACCGACGTCTCGACGGCGAACTGACGCAGGGGTGACGACACCCCTGCGAGGTGCTCCGTCTCGAGGTAGTCGGCGATGAATCGGTCGTCGCCCCCCAAGCCTGCGGCCTCTGCCCCGCTGTGCAGCGAGAGTGCGGCGAGGAAGAGCGCGGCCGGCCAGCCTTCGAGCCGCTCGGCGAGCGCGACAGCCTCATCCCGGGGAAGCAGGACACCGGCGCGGCGGAGGAGGGTCTCGGCCTCGCGGTCCGCGAGAGCGAGCTCGTCGGCGCCGATCTCGAGGAGTCGGCCCTCGGCGCGCAGGCGGGCGATGGGCAGCTGGAGCGGGCGCCGTGCCGCGAGTCCGACAGTCGTGCCTTCGGCCGTCTGGCCGAGCAGCCGCTCGAGCGCGTCGAGTGTCGTCCGGGCCTGCGCGGCGTGCGCGTCGTCGACGATCACGAGGACACCGGGCTCGTCGGCGACCGCTTCGAGTCGCGACTCCACGAGCGCAAGGTCGCCGTCATCGGGCTCCAGGTCGACCCACAGCACCTCTCGTGGGTCGCGCTCCGCCCACTGGGCGAGCAGCGTTGTCTTGCCGTAGCCCGCCGGTGCAACGAGCGTGACGATCGTCCCGTCGGTTGCGCCGGCCAGCCGATTGAGGAGCGTGGTGCGTACGACGGCACGCCCCGTCGCTGCCGAGACGACCCAGGACGACGGCATTGCGTCGGTGCGGCTCAGCGGTTCCACGAGGGCCACTCGACCAGCTTGGGGATGATTCGACCCCCGGCCAAGGGCGCAGGCTGGTCGTGTTTACGCAGGTAGACCTTCCCCGCCGCGTGACCCGGGCACCCCCTCCAGAGGCCGCCCGGGTCATCTATGTCAGTTTCTCCGGAGGGCTGGTTCCTCACCCCGTCACGAGGCGGCGATCGTCCGAGCCTTGAGATCCTCGAACTCCGCGTCGCTGATCGCGCCCTCGGTGCGAAGCTGGTTCAGCCGGGCCAACTCCTCGGCCGTCGAGGTGCGTGCACTTGGTGCGTACCCGGATCCCGTGTCCCAGCCGTAGTCGTCGCCTGTGGTCGGTCGAGCGATCGTGTACGTGACCGCCCCGATGATCGGCAGGAAGATGATGAAAACCGCCCAGCCCGCCTTCGCCCAACCGGAGTGGTCACTCCGGCGGAAGTTGTCGATCAGGAGCAGGATCACCCACGTGATGAACATGATCCAGGCGAAGAAGACGATCATCGTCCAGATTGCGTCCCAGAACGTGTAGACGCCAAGCAGCATCGGTAGCTCCTTTCGTCGGTGGCCCGAAGCTAGTACGTCCTCCTCGACACCGTCAAGACGCGCACACCCCACGAAGTAAGCTGAAGAGATGTTCAAGGCCCGCAGGGTGAAGCGCCGTCGGGCAATCGCCCGTACCGCCGTCGTGGGCGGCCGCCGGGACGAGCAGCAAGGGCACACCGAGCCTGCGGGCACTCCCAGCCCCGCGCCGGACCCTGCCCAGGTCGGCCAGATAACGGAGCTGCGCGAGCAGGGGATCCTCACCGAGGAAGAGTTCACCGCGGAGAAGAAGAAGCTGTTCGGGATCTAGCTGGCGCCGGGCTGCGCTAGCCCTGATGCGGGCGCAGGCGGAAGGCCGTGACGAGCTGAAGGATCCCGTGCACCAGAGCCGAGGCCCCGACCCACACGACGAGCAGGAACGCCTTGTGGCCGAAGTCGCCGGCCGCCCAGAAGGCGAGCATGACCTGGATGGCGCCGAAGATGAGGCCGACCCACCAGAGCTCGGCCGGGCGCACGACGAGCGCGGCGGCGATGTCGAAGATCCCGCGGAGCAGGAGGTAGAAGGCGAACAGCGTGGCGAGGACGTTGAACGTGTTCTCCGGGTGCACGTACGCGAGGACGCCGATGATCGCGAACGCGATCGCGAACCCTGCGTGTGCGACGCGCCACCAGCCGGTGGTGCTGAAGACCATCACCGTCTCGAGCAATGCGGCGGCGACGCAGACCGTCCCCAGCAGGATCGAGAGCGCCGCGACGGTCGTGTAGTCGAAGCGGAAGACGATGAGGGCGAAGAGCACCCACAACGAGCCGGTCACGAGCAGGAGCCACCAGAGCGGATCACCCGTCTCCTCGCGGTCGGTCGGCGTGGACGCGCTCATGACGGGTGCGTCTTGCATCCCGGAAAGGTTCGTCCTAGGTGGGCGCGCTCCTCTTCGCGCCCTCGCCCTCCTCCTGGGGCTTCTGCGAACGCGCGAGCTCGTCGGGGCTCGAGGAAGCCGGAGCTCCGCCCGCGGGAGCGGTCGCGGCTGCGGGGAACTCCTGCAAGGTCTGCCGCCGTAGGGCGACGACGCCGAGCGCGATCAGTCCGCCGAGGAGCAGGATGCCCCACCAGGTGCGGAGCGCGTGCGTCCCGCCCCAGAAGATGGCCAGCAGGAAGATGAAGCCGACCCCGGCCCAGACGAATCCCTGCTGCTCGTTCAGCACGGGAGCAAGCCGCCGGCGCAGGCTCGTGGCGACGTGCGTCGGCCCTGCGAACACAGCGGCGAGCGCCGCAATCACCCCGTACAGCAGCACCGCCGCACCGATCTGGCCGAGGACCGAGGTGCCGATGAGCCACAGCCGGTGCGTCGCGGGCTGGTATCCGGGAGACGCGAGCGAGTTGACGATGTAGTTGCCGAGCAGCCGCCTGAGCACCAGGCAGAGGAGACCGACGAGCGCAAACGCAATACCTGCATTCCGCAACGTGGCGCGCCGGGCTCCACGCGCGAGGTAGATCGCGAGCCCGTAGAGGGCGAGCACGGCGACGAGCAGCCAGACGGTCGCGACGCGCACGGCCTGGACGCCCGTCTGCGCGGCCGAGAGCTGGTCCGAGCGCATGAGCGTGAGCGTCCCGGCGTCTCCGGGCAGCTTCGCCAGCGTGCTCGACGAGATCCCGAGCTCGGTACCGACCTCGACGACCAGCTCGTGCAGATTGAGCGTGACGACGCCGTTGCCGGTGGCGATGCCGTAGCCGGTCTTGTTCTCCAGCACGTTGATGAGCTTCTGATGGGCGACGGCGCTGACGCGGATGAAGAGCTGCTGGATCTTGGGCCGCTCGAGGGCGAGCTTCACCCCCTGCGTCGCCGGCTGCTGGAGCGCGCCGGCGAGCGTCGGCGCGAGAGCGTCGAGGTTCGAGGGGAGGCGCTGCTCGAGGGCCTTGGCGACATCGACGTTCGCGTAGAGCTGGTTGACCGTGTAGGTGGCGAGCGCTGTTTGCACCTTCGGGTCCTGGATGATCTGGGCCGTCGCCCTGTTCCAGGCGCCGTTGTCGAGCATCTGCCGCTTCACGAAGGTCGTCAGGATCGAGACCAGCAGGAGCACCGTCGCGAGGACGATGAGCGTCCAGACGATGATGCGGCGCTTCCGGCTGAGTGGAGCGGCTGCGGCGCTCGAGGCTCCCACTGCTGCAGTGTTCTGCCGAAGCGCCTGCGGCGGCATCGTCCCATCCGGGTGAATGGCTCAGACGGTTTGGCGTGTGGCCGGGCGCCGCGCGCCTGACGCTCCGGCAGCGCCGGCCGGCAAGCGCGCCTAGCCGGCCGCAGGCTGCGGCGTCCCCGGCGCAGGTGACGGCGACTGCGGATTCGCCGTCTCCCTGCGCCGAAGCACGAACTTCCGGGTCTCCGTCACGACCACGACCGCGAGCGCGACCACGATGCAGATCAGCCACTGGTGCAGCCTCAGGTCGGTCGTGTGGAGGATCCGGTGGAACAGGTTCATCTCCGGAGCGATGACGATCGCGATCACCGACAGCCCCGAGAACATGAGGAACTTGCCGTCGCGCAGGACGTCGAGGCTGAACACCGACTCACGCTCGTCGCGCTCGCAGAACGAGTAGAAGAGGTTTGCGATGGCGAACGACGTCATTCCCATCGTGCGCGCGGCGTCCCTCGTGTAGTTGTGGTCGGCCCACACGAGCACGCCGATCGTGGCCAGGCCCATGACGAGGCCGACCAAGGCGAGCCAGAGCAGCTTCGCGCGGGGCAGGATCTGTCCCTCGGCGTCGCGAGGCTTGCGCTTCATCAGGCCCTCGGCAGGCTCGCCGTAACCGAGCCCGATCGCCTGGAACACCTGCGTCGTGAAGTTGATCCACAGCGTCTGCAGCGGGATGAAGGCGACGCCGCCGACGACGTTCCCGATCGCTGCGCCGAGGAACGTGATGACCATCCCGAACAGGACGCCCATCTGGAAGCGGATGTACTTCGTCAGGTTGTCGTAGAGGCCGCGGCCCAGCTCGACCGCCCGCACGATCGTGGCGAAGTTGTCGTCCGTCAGGATCATGGCCGCAGCCTCCTTGGAGACCTCGGTGCCGGTGATCCCCATCGCGATCCCGATGTCGGCCCGCTTGAGCGCGGGCGCATCGTTCACGCCGTCGCCGGTCATCGCGACGATGTGCCCCTTCTTCCTCAGGGTGTCGACGAGCCGCACCTTGTGCTCCGGGGTGACGCGGGCGATGACGCCGATGTCGTCGATCGCCTCGCTGAGCTCGTCGTCGCTCATCGCCCCGAACTCGGCGCCCGTTATCGCCTTGCCCTCGATGCCGAGCTGCTTCGCGATCGCGGCGGCCGTCACCGCATGGTCGCCCGTGATCATCCGCACCTGCATGCCGGCCGAGTACGCGGTCGCGATCGCATCCTTCGCCGTCGGCCGCGGCGGGTCGACGATGCCCACGAGGGCGAGCAGGGTGAGGCCGTCGAGGAGCGGAAGCAGGTCCGCGTTCGGATCGAAGCTCTCGGGGTCGAAGTCCTTCCGGCCCGTCGCGAGCACGCGGAGCCCCTGCCGGCCGAGCCGCTCGTTCTCCGCCTCGTAGCGCTTGCGCATGTCGTCGTCCACGGGCACGGGGCCGAGGTCGTCAGCGGCGAGCGTCGTCGTCCCCCGGGCGAGCAGCTGGTCCGGCGCTCCCTTGACGAAGCAGCGGACGACCTCGCGGCCCGAGTCGTCCTTCATCCGGTGGAACGTGGCCATCATCTTGTAGGCGGCGTCGAACGGCAGCTCCGCGACACGCGGATACGTCTCGCGTGTCGTCGCCGTGTCGAGCCCGCCCTTCTCGCCGAGCACGACGAGGGCACCTTCGGTCGGATCTCCGATCAGCTCGCCGTCGTGCACGACTGCGTCGCAGGCGAGGATCAGCGGCTGCATGAAATGATCCAGGTCGACGTCGGGCTGCCCGGCGACCTTCTTGATCAGGCCTTGGGTCGAGTAGCCGTTGCCGTCGATCGAGTAGCGCCGGCCGGGGACGGCGAGCTCGACCGCCGTCATCTGGTTGAGCGTCAGGGTTCCGGTCTTGTCGGAGTTGATCGCGGAGGTCGCGCCGAGCGTCTCCGTCGATCGGAGTCGCTTCATGATCGCGTTCGCCTTCGCGAGGGTCTGCGTGCCCATCGACAGGATCGCGGTCACGACCGCGGGAAGGCCCGTCGGGATCGCGGCGATGGCGAACGCGATCGCGGCCAGGAAGACCTCCTTGAAGGCGTGGCCGCGGGAGGTGTTGATGACGATCGAGATGACGAGCGCCGTGCCGGAGATGACGAGGATCTGGCTCGTCAGCTTGTTGAGCTGCTTCGTCAGCGGGGAGGCGGACTCGGTCTCCTGCGCGAGCATCCCGGAGATGTGGCCGACCTCGGTGTTCATCCCCGTCGTCGTCACGACGAGCTCGCCCGCGCCCCGGGTCACGTTGGTGTTCATGTAGACCATGTCGGTCCGGTCGCCGAGCGGCGCGTCTTCCTGCGTGACGGTCTCGATGCCCTTCGAGACCGGCATGCTCTCGCCGGTCAGCGCCGACTCGGCGACCTCGAGCGTCGCGGCGCGCAGAAGTCGGCCGTCGGCGGGGACGACGTCGCCGGCCTCGATCGAGACGACGTCGCCGGGGACCAGCTCCTCGGCAGGCACCTGGACGAGCTCGCCGCCTCGGCGCACCTTCGCCTTGATGATCATCATCTTCTGGAGTGCGGCTACGGCGGCGGCGGCCTTGCCCTCCTGGTTCAGGCCCAGGACGGCGTTGAACAGGGTCAGGAAGAGCAGGACGAGGCCGGTGCCGAGCTCGTGCAGCGGCCAGATGCTGCCGATCCCCGCGACGAGAAGGACGATCTGCATCGGGTCGCGGTACTGGCGCACGAAGGCGTGCCAGCGCGGCTCGGCCTCGGCGGCCACGAACGCATTCGGGCCGTACTGCTCGAGCCGCGTTGCCGCCTCGGTCGGCGGGAGCCCGGCATGCTCGTCGACCCCGAGCTCCTCGGCGACGGCTTCGCCCGAGAGCGCGAACCACTGCCTCTCCTCGGTCGCGGGGGAGGGTGGTGCTGCCGTGGTCGTCGACGTCATCGCTCCGCACTCCTTTCAGGCGTCCCTGGAGATCGGGCAGGTCATGCAGTGCCCGCCGCCGCGCCCGCGGCCCAGCTCCTGGCCCGCGATCGCGTGCACCTCGACGCCGGCCTTCTCGAGCTTGACGTTCGTCGTCTCGTTCCGCTCGTAGGCGACGATCACGCCGGGCGCGAGCGCCACGACGTTGTTTCCGTCGTCCCACTGGTTCCGCCCGGCCTCGAACTCGTCGCCGCCCGTCGTGATCACGTTGAGGCGCTCGAGCCCGAGTGCTTCCTGCATCTCCTCGAGGAAGCTGCGCTGCGAGAGCTCGGCCGTCACACCGCCGTCGCCGTCGGGCCGGTAGAGGACGGGCAGGACCTGCGAGACGACCGGCTCGTAGATCGTCACGACGTCGCGGTTGCAGAAGGTGAACACCGTGTCGAGGTGCATCGCCGCTCGGTCACGAGGCATCTGCACCCCGATTACGAGCCTCGCGGCGCCGGCCGCGAACAGGTTCTGGGCGAGGATGCTTGCGGCGTGCGCGTTCGAACGGTCTCCCTGGCCGACGAGCAGGACGCCGTTGCCAACGGGCATGACGTCGCCGCCCTCGAGCGTTGCGCTGCCCCAGTCGTGGTCGACGCTGCCGAACCAGATCGGGAACTCGGCGCTGCGGAAGCGCGGGTGGAAGCGGTAGACGGCCTCCACGTTCAGCGTCTCCTTCTGTCGCGCGGGCCAGTACATCGGGTTGATCGAGACGCCGCCATAGATCCAGGCGCTCGTGTCGCGCGTGAAGAGGTGGTTCGGCAGCGGCGCGATGACGAAGTCGTTCGGCTGCATCGCGCGCCGGACGAGCGATCCCATCTCGCCCGGCAGCTCCTGGGCCGTGACCCCGCCGGTGAGGCGCGTCGCGAGCTCGCCGGCGGGCATCTCCGTCATCCACGCGGTGAGCTCGCGCGAGAACACCGTCGTGACCTCTTCCGGCCTTAGCCGCCGCCAGAGGAGCCATTCGCGTGCGCCTGCGTCTTCCAGCGTCTCCGCCAACAGGTCGTGGAGGAGGAGCACCTCCACGCCGAAGTCGCGCATCACGTCCACGAACGCGTCGAACTCCTCGCGTGCTCGGCGCACCCAGATGACGTCAGCGAAGAGCAGTTCGCGGCAATTCGCCGGCGAGAGCCGCTCGTGGGCGAGGTCGGGGCGGTGAACGAGGACGGTCCGCAGCGTTCCAACCTCCGACTGCGCTCCCAGCGCCGGCGCGGTGACGGTGAAGCTCGTGTCGCCGCAGTTCACCCCGGGCTCGGGATCCTCCTCAGGCAGCGGCCGCTCGACCAGCGTCGTCCGGCGGCTCGTGTCGGCCATGTGGCCGATCCTTCGCGCGCCCGGCCGAGGCAGCATCACCCGTAGAGGACGATGTTCCACGGCTGCCGGGCGGGGAGGCTCCCTCCGACGATGGAGGCAGCCCCACCGGAGCAGCCGCGGCGCGTTTCACGCATGGCTGCGCACCTCGTCGTCGGCGTCGACGACACGATCGCGAGCACGGTCTTCGGAACGATCACCGCCATGGCCACGATCGCCGCGTACGGACGGGTGTTCCCGGACAGTCCCTGGAGAGTCGAGGAGCTGGTCGCCACCACGGCGGTGGTGTTCTGGATCGCGCACCTCTACACGCATGCGCTCTCGGAGAGCATCTCCGAGCGGCTCGCGCTGCGTTTCGGCAGGATCCGGACGCTCGCCCGCCGCGAGCTGGGGATCTTGCTCGCCGCCGTCCCGCCCTGCGTCGCGCTCACGCTCGGTGCGCTGGGTCTCTTCGACGAGACCGCCTCGATCTGGCTTGCGCTCGGCTTGGGTCTCGCGACGCTGGCTCTGGAGGGTGCGCGCTACGCCCGGATCGAGCGCCTGGGCGGTACCGCCACCCTCGTGGCGGTTGCGGCGAATGTCGGGCTGGGGCTCCTCGTCGTCTTGTTCAAGGCCGCCGTACTGCACTGACGACGTCGGCGCGCCTCCTAGATCGCGCCGAAACGCTCCCCGAGAAGACCGTGCCGCAGGCCGCGGTCGGAGACGATGAGCTTGTCGCATTGGAGCTTGTCGAGCACCGTTCGGACGATGCACGCGCCGGCGAGGATCACCTCGGCCCGCTGCCGCTGCAAGCCGACGATCTTCCGCCGCTCGTCGGCGGAGCGAGTCCTGAAGAGCTCGATCTCGCAGTCGATCTCGACCCGGTCGAGCACCGTCCCGTGGACGACGTCGGCGTCGTACCGGTGGAGCCGGTGCCTTACGGAGGCGAGGTTGGTCAGTGCGCCGCCCATGCCGACCAGTGCGTCCGGGCGCCGACGGCCGTCGAGCGCCGCGAGCTCGACTCCGATCGCCTGGAACGCGTCGGCGAGCTGCTCGTCCGATGCGACGCCGTCCAGGCCGAAGCGCTCGGTGATCCGCGCGGCGCCCACGTCGAGACTGAAGCGCTCCTTCACGGTGTGGGCAGCGCCGAACGTGAACTCGGTGCTCCCTCCGCCCGTGTCGAAGACGACGAGGGATCCCTCGCCCAGGTCGAGCTCGGACGTCGCCGCAAGATACGCAAGCTTCGCCTCGTCCTCGCCCGAGAGGACCTCGATGCCGACGCCGCAGCGTTCTTGCACGGCTTCGACGAGCTCCGCGGAGTTCTCTGCCGCCCGCATCGCCGCGGTCGCTACCGCAGCCACCTCGGCGACTCCGGCGTTCCGCGACTCCTCGACCATGCCGACCACCGCGTCCGCCGTCCGCCGGAGTGGCTCCGGCTGGAGCACGTCGGCCACCATCCCCTCGCCGAGCCTCGTGACCTCGGCGCGGTCGACGACCGTGTGCCAGACGTCGCCGGCGCGCCGCTCGCCGACGTGGAGCTTCACCGAGTTCGTCCCGACGTCGATGACCGCGAACCGGACGGGCTCGAAGCCGATGAGGGTCTTGAGCCCACGCGCGAAGCAGACATTCGGACGCCCTGCGAGGCGCAGCTCGCGGAGGGCGGCAGCGACGTCCGCGGGATCCTCCGACTCGAGGGCGAGGGTCGGGGCCGAACCCCCGGGAACGGTCACCTCGGAAAGCTCCGCCATGCACGTGCCGAGCAGGTAGTGGACGCGCCGCTTGTGGACCGCGATCGCGGTGAGCGACGGATTTGCACGCACCTCGAAGAGCAGCCGCTCGAGCGTGTACGACTCACGCTCCACCGCCTGTTCGGGCACGCCGAGCGCGGTGAGCATCGTCGAGACGTCCTCGGCGGCGATCGGGAAGATCGCCTTCAGCACCGGCCGCCACTGCTCGAGACCGTCGCGGTCGACCGCCTCCAGCTGCTTCACGTCCAGGAGGCCGTCGCGGATCTTGACCGAGGCGTCGCCGTGCAGCGAGAGCAGATAGAGCTCGTCGCTTTCGTCCACGCGTTCGGGGTCGAGCAAAGCCAGGCGGCCCTGGGCCGCGCTTGCGCTCTCGCCGAACGTGCGCCACTCCCACCGCGGCACGATTCCGGCGAGCGGGCCGGCGGTCCCGGCCGGGTGGGTGTCGGTGTTCAGGCTTCCACCTCGGCTTGCTCCGCCGCGAAGTACTCGAGCGCTCTGCGGGTCTTCGTCTCCTGCTCCCCCGAGAGATCGACGCCGTGCCGGACGAGGAAGGCGCGGGTCTCGGCGGCCACCTGGAACGCCTCGGTCGTCTCGCAGCGCGTCGAGAGCTCGAGGATCCGGGAGCCGTCCGGGTAGAGCCACGTCTCCGCGACGAGCCTGCGTTCGAGCCGGGGCGGGACGAACCGGAGCTTGAGGACGAAGATCGGGCCGAGGACGGTGAGGTCGTCGAGGCCGATGCCCTCGGGGGCGTGAATGGCGAAGAGCTGGCGCTGCTCCTTCGAGAAGAGCTTCCGCAGCGGCAGCTGCCCCTTCGCCGCTCGGAGCACGTCGGCCTGGTCGGGCGTCCCCTTCAGCGTCCCCGAGCAGACGAAGCCGCCGGGGAGCGCGTCGACCTCGACGCGGAACGCGCCCGATCGCCGCAGCTCCGCCGGCAACTCGCTCGGCGTCACCGGGCGCAGCTTGACGATCGAGTCTGCTCCCTTGCCCTGGATCCGCCGCGCGCGGGCGACGACGCCGTGCGCATCGAGTGCGAGGTCGGGTGTGTCGAAGAAGAAGACCTGTCGGATCTGGGCCTCGAGCGGATCCAGTTCGAGCGCCGCGACGGTGGAGCGCTGGTGCGGCTCCGGGACCGTCAGCTTCAACTCGACGCTGTCCGCCTCCTTGAGCGTCTCGACGAGCCGTGCAAACTCCTCGTCCGAGAGCGCAGGCGCGCTCGTGGCAGGCATCTCCGACTCCTCCCTCTCTCTGCCGGAAGCTTCCTGCCGCGGATCACGTGGGACGTCATCACAAGGGGGTGAAACGGCTTGGAGGCATGCGCGCACCCGCGTCCTCTTCGCAAGGGCTTCCCGGCGACATGTGGAACGAGGTGCGAACGTCATCGGCGACCTGTCCCAAGGAGGAGAAGGCAGTGGCTACCGCTACCCATCGAGAGGCGGCATACGACGACGAATTCGAAGGAGCCGGTTGGCTCGTCTTCGCGGCGTCGATGCTCGGCCTCGCCGGCATCTTGAGCATCATCGACGGCATCGTGGCGCTGTCGAAGTCGAGGTTCTATACCGCTGGTGCGACCTACGTGTTCAGCGATCTACGCACGTGGGGCTGGATCACGCTCATCATCGGCGTCCTCGCCATCGTCGCGGCCATGGGCGTCTTCACCGGCTCGCAGTTCGCGCGCTGGTTCGGAATGATCGGAGGCGGCCTCGTTGCGATCGAGCAGTTTGCGTTCATGCAGTCGTACCCCTTCTGGTCGCTCGCCATCTTCGCGTGCAGCCTGCTCGTGATCTACGCGCTCGCCAGGTACGGCGGACGCAACGTCGCGGACTGAGCTCCGCGCCGGCTCGGTCCATGCAGGAGCCCCGGACGGGCCGCCGCCCGGGGCTCCGTTTTTGTGCCGCAGGTGGCGCGGCAGGCTCCGCGGCGATCAGCCGCGGTTGCAGCTGGACGTACGGTGATGTCCGCCACAGTTGCGGCAACGCACCCGCTGCTCCAGCACCTGCGCCGAAACGGCGTACGCGATCATCAGCGCGCCTGCCAGACAGGTGAGCGCGAATGCCGCCGCGACCTGAACGGAGATCACTCCCATCGCAGCGGCATTCTCCGCGACCGAGGCTTCGGACGGCAGAAGGCAACCACGCCCGCTGTCGTGAGGCCGGCACCTCAGTCTGCGGATGCTCGTCTCGTGGCCGTTTCGCCGTAAGGCTGGAAGCCTTCGGTCGGCGTGGCGGATCAGACGAGGCTCGTCGTCGTTTCCTGCGCCTCACGTCCGGAGGCGGACGACGCATTGGCCGCCCTCCGCAGGCTCGGCGTAAAGGTTCGGGACGCGGCAGTCGTCACCCGCGGCGAAGGGGACCGCGTGGAGCTGCACCAGACGCACCAGATCGCGGCCGGCGAGGGCATTGTCGCCGGCGGCACGATCGGCTTCATCGCCGGGATGCTGCTGGGGGGACCGATCGGCGGCGCTCTCCTGGGCATGCTCGGCGGCGGGGTCTGGGGCGCCCGCGACACGGGCGTTCCCGACGCGCGGCTGCGCGAGCTCGGCGACTCGCTCGTCCCGGGAGCGGCGCTCCTCTGCGTGCTCGTGCGCTCGGGCGACACCGCGGCCGCGCGCGACGCCCTCTCGGCCTACGGCGACGTGGCCGACGCCGACACGTCGCGCGTTCCGTAGCGGTGCCGGTGGAGCAGGTACGCGATGCCGCCCACCGGGAGCGGGAGCCAGAAGGTCAGCAGGCGGTAGGCGAGCGTCGCGACGACGGCCTGGTGTGCCGACGTGCCGGCCAGGGTCAACAGGCCGGTCAGGCCGGCTTCGACGAAGCCGAGGCCGCCGGGGGTGAACGGGACCATGGCGAGGAGCGACGCGCCCGAGTAGGCGAGCACGACGAGGGACGGGTTCGGGCGAGCCCCGACCGCGGCGAGGCAGCAGACGAGACCCAGGTAGTCGAACGCCGGCTTGCCGATGACCGCGCACAGGGCGAACGGCCATCGTGCGCCGAATGCATCGCGCAGGCCGTCACGCTGCTGGAGGAGCCGCTCGCCGGTCCCGTGCGCTTCCCGCTTTCCCGGGAGCCGCCGGAGGACGGCGTCGACCGCGCGGCCGACCTGCCGCAGCGGGTTGTCCCAGAGGAACGCCGCGAGCCCGGCGAGAACTGTGAGCACGAATGCGCCGGCGCCGATGTAGGCGGTCTGCACGAGGCCGTGCGGCGCCTTCAAGCCGCCGAGAATCGCCGGGAGTGCCACCACGGGGAAGGCGAGGATCGTGGCGGTGTTCGCAACCGTGACCGCCGTCAATCCCCCCGCCACGTCCTCGCCTCGCACACCCGCGCGCACGAGCATGCGGTAGGAGAAAGCGCCGGCCGTCGCTGCGCCGCCCGGGATCACGCTGCCCGCGGCGTTGCCGGCGAGCTGTGCCGTCCCGACGCCGAACCAGCTCGGCGTGCGCAGCGCGATTCGCCACAGCTCCCAGAGCGCGGTGGTGCTGGTGGCCTCGAAGACGAAGGCCAGGAGGAGCCACCATGGGCTGAGCTCGCCGAGGGAGCGCCACTGCGTGAAGACTTCGACGAGGCTCGGAAACAGCAGATAGAGCGAGACCGCCGTGGCGAGCAGCAGGAGCACGCGGAAGATCACGCGCCAGGGTCTTCTCCGCACGGGCTCCTCGGGGGCCGCGTCCATCACCGACACCGTACGAGCCTTTCACGTGGCGCTGCGTCGTCTGGGTTCAGGTTCACCCTGGGGGAGATGTCACGTACTCCACCGGCGTGTGCGCCTCCTGGCGGGCGGCCCCGGAACCTGATGCGATCGTCCTGCAGGCGTGACGAAAGGATGCAAGTGATGGAGATCGGGAAGCCGCTGAGGAAGATCGTCGTCGAGCCGATCCGCGACCCGGTTCCGGAGCGGACACCGAAGCCGGTGCCCGAGCCCGCGCCGAGACGGCCGGCGCCGGTTCGCGTCCGGGTGTGAGCGAGGCTTCAGCCGCCGACGCGCCCCCAGCCGGCGGCCGGGCGTCGGCCGCCGGCGCTGCGGGTGGGCTCATCCTGCTGACACTGGCGGCGGGTCAGTTCCTCATGACCCTCGACAGCTCGGTGATGAACGTCTCGATCGCGACGGTCGCGAAGGACGTCGGCACGACCGTCAGCGGGATCCAGGGGGCGATCACCGCCTACACGCTCGTGATGGCGTGCCTGATGATCACCGGCGCGAAGATCGGCGCTCTGATCGGACGCAAGCGCGCCTTCGCAATCGGATGCGTGATCTACGGGTGCGGCTCGCTGACGACCGCGCTCGCTCCGAATCTCCCCGTGCTCCTGCTCGGGTGGTCGTTCCTCGAGGGCGTCGGCGCGGCGCTGATCCTGCCGGCGATCGTTGCTCTCGTCGCATCGAACTTCCCGCCCGAGCGTCGGCCGGCGGCCTACGGGTTGGTTGCGGCTGCAGGCGCCGTGGCGGTCGCGGTCGGGCCGTTGATCGGCGGCTTCGCCACGACGTACTTCTCCTGGCGCTGGGTCTTCGCCGGCGAGGTCGTGCTCGTCCTCGTGATCCTCGTGCTCGCGCGGCGCATCGCGGACTCGCCGGCGACCAAGAGGCCGAGGCTGGATCTCTTCGGCGCAGCGCTTTCCGCACTCGGGCTCGGCCTGTTCGTCTTCGGCATCCTCAAGTCGGGCGAGTGGGGTTGGATCCAGCCCCGCTCCGCCGGGCCGAGCTGGGCCGGCCTCTCGCCGACGATCTGGCTGCTGCTCGGCGGCCTCTTCGTGGTCTGGGTCTTCTTTCGCTGGGAGGACCGCGTTGCAGCTCATGGGGGAGAGCCGCTCATCCGCCGCGAGCTGTTCCGGAACCGGCAGCTCAACGGCGGCCTGACGATGTTCCTCTTCCAGTACCTCGTGCAGGCCGGCGTCTTCTTCGTGGTCCCGCTGTACCTGTCGGTCGCGCTCGGGCTCTCGGCGATCGATACCGGTGTCCGGATCCTGCCGCTGTCGATCACGTTGCTGGCGGCGGCGATCGGCGTTCCACGGCTCTTCCCGACGGTGTCGCCGCGGCTCGTGGTCCGCAGCGGCCTGCTCGCGCTCTTCGTGGGAACCGTCGTCCTGCTCGCGGCACTCGACGTGAACTCCGGCCCGGAGGTCGTGCTCGTGCCGCTGCTCCTGATCGGGCTGGGGATCGGCGCCCTCGCCTCGCAGCTGGGTGCCGTGACGGTCTCCGCCGTGCCGGACGAGCAGAGCTCCGAGGTGGGTGGCGTCCAGAACACGATGACGAACCTCGGGGCGTCGATCGGGACGGCCCTCGCCGGTGCGATCCTCATCTCGACGCTCACCACGTCCTTCGTCGCGAACATCCAGAAGAGCGACGCGATCCCGCCGAGCGTGAAGTCCCAGGCGCAGGTGGAGCTGGCGGGCGGCGTCCCCTTCATCTCGGACGCCGACCTGAACGCTGCGCTCGACAAGGCGAACGTGCCTCCGGAGCAGTCCGAGGCAGCTCTCGCGGCGTACAAGGACGCCCGGATCGCCGGGCTCGAGTCGGCGCTCGCAGTGCTCGCGCTCGCCGCGGTCATCGCGCTCTTCCTCGCGCAGAAGATCCCGACCCGGCAGCCGGGCGCCGAGCAGGCGGCATCGGATGCCGCGGAGGCCGCCGCGAGCTGACCGCCCGGTCGTCGCTCAGCCGAGGATGCCTTCGGCCGAGCTCGAGGGCTTCGGCTAGCGCCTGCGGAGCAGCCCTGCTCGCCGCCTCAGACGTCGGTGTAGGGCCAGACGAAGCCGCCGCCGAGCATCCCCCGCTCGAACTGGTCGACGTAGCCCCAGTCGACCGTCGCCTCGGGCGCCTCGTGCTCCGGCGTCGCCTTCACCTCTGCCGTGCTGACTCCCAGCGTCACCGTCCGACGCTCGTGGTCGACGTTCCTCACCGCCCCTGCAGGCACGACGTGGTGCCTCTCGTGAAGGCCGTCGCGGTAGCTGACGACGAGGTAGCTCTCGCCGGGCTTGTAGTCCGCCCAGGAAACCTTGCCGACGTGGCCGTCCTTCGCCTCGAGGTCATAGCCCTTGACGCTCTCGTCGTGGCCGACCGAACCTTCGGGGAAGCTCCACATCGGCCGCTGCCCTTTCTCCGTCACGCGGGGGATCGTGCCACGACCCTCGGCGCGAGCGCTCGTGCCTGCACGCACACGGGCGTCGGCTGCGCACCCCTGTGTGCCGGCACGCGCGGAGGCAGACTCGGCGCATGTGCCGCTGGCTCGCGTACTACGGCAAGCCCATCCGGATGGACAAGGTTCTGTACCAGGGCCAGTACTCGCTGATCGACCAGAGTCTCGAGTCGCGCCTCGGCGCCGAGCCGACCAACGGGGACGGCTTCGGTATCGGCTGGTACTCGGCGGCCGGCGATCCGGGGGTGTTCAAGAGCACCGAGCCCGCCTGGAACGACCGCAACCTGCGCGAGATCTCGGGCCACGTCGAGTCACACCTCTTCCTCGCGCACGTCCGTGCCACCACGGGGACGCCGGTGCAGCAGACCAACTGCCATCCGTTCCACTACGGCAAGTGGCTCTGGATGCACAACGGGCTCGTCGGCGACTGGATCACAGTCAAGCGCGACCTCGTATTTGCGGTCGACCCGTCGCTCTACCCGCTGATCGAAGGCACGACCGACTCCGAGGTGCTGTTCTTCCTCGCGCTCACCTTCGGGCTCGACGGTGACGTGCCGGGAGCGGTCGAGCGGGCGATCGGCCTCGTCGAGGAAGTCGGCCACCGCCACGGTGTCGAATACCCGTTCCAGGGCACGATCGCGACGACCAACGGCGAGCGGCTCTGGGCGTTCCGCTATTCGAGCGAGGGCAAGTCCCGCTCGCTCTACTTCTCGACGGCCTACGACACGCTGAAGGCGCTGTATCCCGACGATCCCCGGCTCGCCGACTTCGACGAGGAGTCGCGCCTCGTCGTCTCCGAGCCCCTCGGCGATCTCCCCGGCGTCTGGAACCCCGTTCCCGAGTCGAGCTGGGGTGTCGTGCAACCGGGACAGGACGAATTGAACGTGTTCCGGCCGACCGCGCCGGTCGCTGCTTGACCCTGACCCAGGTCCGCGCGGCGTGCGGTCGGCCGGGACGGTGCGTTACTCGTCGGCTGCGTCGTCCGCAGGCCTCGGGGCCGCGTATGCGACCAGCTCGGCCATACAGTCGGGGCAATAGTGGATCCGGAGCGCCCCGGCAGGCCCGAGCACGGTCACCCAGGCGGGCTCGGCGGGATCCTTCTCGCGGCTGCACTCGACGCACTGCACGACCGACCACGGTAGAACTGCTCCCCGGTCTCCCGGCTGATACACGTGGGTCATCTCTCCCGGCGGAGGATCCCCGTGCGATGGGCGACCGCCAGCGCCTCGATGCGGGAGTGCGCACCGAGGGCGCGCAGCATCAGCCGGATGTGGTTACGCACCGTTTCGACGCTGAGGTGCAGCTCGGCCGCGATCTGTGAGGTGGAGCGACCGTGCGCGAGCAGGTGCAGGACCTGGTTCTGGCGCGGCGTCAGATGCGGGTGCGGACTGGGCGCTGCGGCCGGCTCACGGTGCGAGACGATGCCGAAGACGCCGACGATCCGGCTTCCCTCGTGGATGGGCACCGAGCTGATCTCGACCTGGACCCGCTCGCCGTCGGTGCCGACCACGACGACGGACGTATCGGTCGCGCGCTCGGTACCCATCACCTTGCGGATGAACGACTCCCTGGCCTCACGTGCCTGCTCGGGCACGACCACGGAGAACTGCTGGCGCCCTCGGACGTCACCGACGAGCGCCTCCGCTGCCGGGTTCAGCCAGCGGATGACCCCGAATCGGTCGACGCAGTAGCTGGGGACGTTCACGTCCTCGAGCGCGCGCTGGACGTCGCCGGGGATCCGACCGTGATCCACGGCCGCCTCGGCCGCCTGGGCTCGCGCGGCGGATCCCCGCACTCCGGGCATCGGGCTTCGGAGCGGCTAGGCGGAGGTGCCCGCCGGCTCCTTCGGCGCCAACGCGTCTTGGAGCTTCTGCGTGTCCTCTTCGGAGAGCGAGGTCTTGATCACCGTGCCGCCGTACCCCTGCAGCGCGGCGATCGCCTTGTCCGGGGTCGCCTTCTCGATGATCATGAAGAGCGCGGACGTCCCCGGCTTCACCTGGTCGCGGACCTGCTCCTGGAACTCCTTGTCGATCGCCTTCTCGCCCAGGTGGCCGAAGAGCGCGCCGAAGCCGGCTCCCAGGGCGAGCCCGGCGAAGGGGACGAAGAAGATGAGCCCGAACAGGAACCCCCAGAAGCCGCCCCAGACGGCGCCGCCGCCCGTGGAGCTGCCCCCGTGCGTGGTGGTGATGTGGTACTTGCCCTCGCTGTCGCGGCGAATCGAGGCGACCTGGTCGGCCTGGATGACGAGGTCGTTCTCAAGCTCCGCCACGGTCTGGCGTGCGGCCTCCGCGGTCGTCTCGTCCGGATAACCGATCGCGACGAGTGTTGCCATGACTTCTCCTTTCTCGCGTACCTGCGGCCTCCGCCCACGATTCCCACGGCGACCGCGGGCGGCATCATCCGGTTCGGATGAGCGGTTCACCGCCGGCCGGCGGCGGCTCGGCGGTCGCCTCCCCGTCCGCACCGACCGGCGCTGCCAGCTCCGTGGCGATCCGGACGGCGGCGGAGGTCAACGGGGCCGCGAGCACGAGGCCGAGCATCCCGAACAGGCAGCCCGCGCCGATCGTCACCACGAGCACGACGAGCGGGTTGAGGTGGAGCGCGGCTCCCATTGCGAAGGGTTGGAAGAGGTTCTGCAGCAGGCCGTTCGCGAGGATGACGACGATCAGCATCGCGACCGCGACTCCGGCTCCCTGCGCTCCGAGCGCGAGCAGGACGGCGAAGGCGCCCGCGACGACCGCTCCGATGTACGGGATGTAGGCCGTGACGAAGGTGACGACGCCGATCGTGCCGGCGAGCGGGACGTTGAGGAGAAGCGCCGAGAGCCCGACGACGACGCCGTTGAACGCGGCGACGATGGTCACGCCGCGGAAGTAGCCGCGCAGCGAGGTGATAACGGAGCCGCTGATCGTGCGCGCGACCGGCTCGGGCAGACCGACGTGCCGGTCGACCCACCTCCGCATCACCGGTCCGTCCTTGAGCAGGAAGAACGTCCCGAGCGCCGCGAACGACAGCCCGAAGAGGACCGAGGCGAGCCCGCGGATTCCGTGGACGACGCCGTGCACGAGCGTCGAGATCGCCTGCGGGGCCGCGTGCTTGGCGGTCGAGGTGGCGCCGGAGGCGCTCGACGAGTCGACGCCGACGCTCTTCAGCCAGCCCTGGAGCCGGTCGGCACCGGCCGCGGCCCGTGCGGAGAGCTCCGCGCTCTGGCCGGTGATGCCTGCGATGACGATCACCACGACGACGACGACGATGGCCGCGACCGCGAGCAGGACGAGCGCCGCCGCGAGCGCCCGCGGCATGTGCCGATCGAGCAGGCGAACGACCGGCATTGCGACCACCGCCACGATGAGCGCGCAGACCATCGGCCCGACGATCGTGTAGGTGGCGGCGAGCAGCCAGATGAGGCCGAGGACGACCAGGAGCATCCCGACGAGCAGCCACGAGCTCCGGCCGACGTCGCGCAGCCACCGTGGAGTGCCGAAGGAATCCCTCAGCTGCATCCGGCCCGTTCCGGCCGCGTCGTCTCCGCCGCTCGCGCTCACAGCGCATGGAGTGTCGTACGTCCGAGAGGCGGCTACTTCATCCCACCGGGGTGAGCTACGAGGACGTGCCCGCCTCCGTGCCCGAGACATGCGCGCCCCGTAGTAGCACTGCGCGCTAGGCGCGAGGGTTGAGATCGGCCACGGAGGAGGTAGCGAATGGCGGTCGGACCGGTCCAGCTGCTCGTGCTCGGATTCGACGAGCCGAATTTCCACGGCGAGGTGACGCGGGAGCTCGAGAAGCTCCGCGAGAGTGCCACCGTCCGAGTGATCGACGCGCTCGCCGTGCACAAGGACGCACAGGGCGAGATCGAGGTGCAGCACCTGAGCAATCTCACGAAGGACGAGGCGATCGAGCTCGGGAGCAGGGTGGCGGCGCTCGTCGGTCTGGGCATCGTCGGCGAGGAAGGCATGCATGCGGCCGCCGAGATCGGCGCCGAGGCTGCCGCTGCGCACGGGATCGACGTGTTCGACGACGAGGTCGAGTGGGACGTGATCGACGAGATCCCAAACGACTCGGCCGCGGCCCTGATCCTGATCGAGCACCACTGGGCGATCCCGTTGCGAGACGCGATCGCTCGCGCGGGCGGTTATCGCATCGCCGACGGGATGATCTCGCCGTACGACCTGCTCGCAATGGGTCTCGCCAGCGCCGAGGAGGCGAGGCAGCTGCAGCAGCAGGAGAGGAAGGCAGCGGCGAGTGTTCGGTAGGACCCGCAGGGTGGCACGGCGCACTGCCAGGCGCGTCTGTCGGCGCCGGTAGCAAGACCGCTCTCGTTTCATCCGCCCCGCATGAGGCGGACGCCGTGCGCCCCGTCGAAGCTGCGTGCGGTAGATGGAGGGAGGAGCGATGGGCCGGCGGAAGTCACTCGAACCTGCGGCGAACCGCGCTTCGCTCACCTGTGCGCCGGACTATTGCGAGCCCTTGAGCGCGTGGCGCATGTGGGAGGTGGGTGATGTCGACACGGCCCCGCGGCTGCTCAGCCTCTACCGGAACTGCGTCTGGCCCGTCGGCGTCCCGTTCGAGGCTCGTTGCGAGGCGCACCGGTTCCGGCCCTGGCGCCGAGACCGCCACAGCGCGCCGAACACGACGTGCACCTGTGGCATCTATGCCGTCTCGTACGAGTTCATCGGGAGGCTTGCGCGCCACGACCGACTGCCCGAGGCGCGAGTCTTCGTGATCGGCGCCGTTTCGCTGTGGGGGGACGTGGTCGAGTGCGAGCGGGGATGGCGCGCGGCGCGTGCGTATCCGACGCGTCTCTTCATCCCCGATGCCGGCTCGGACGCGGAACATCATGCGGCGGGGCTCGCCGACTACGGCGTTCCCGTGGAGGTACTCGGTACAAGCAGCGTCACCGACGTGCTCGATGCAGTCGCGGAGCTCGCGGCGTGACGACCGTCGCGGCACCCGAGGGAACGACGCCGGCGGCACGGTCGCGGCCGCTGTGGCGGCGAATGGTCTTCTGGGCCTTGCTCGTCGTCGTGATCGGCGCGGCGGCCAACCTGCTCGGTTGGGATATCAGGGGCTGGTTCAAGAGCCTCTGGGACACGATCACGACGATCTCCGTGGCGTCGCTGATCGCGGCGATCGCCCTCATGATCGTCCAGACGACGGCCACGGCGTTCGCGTGGTACTCGATCCTCCGCTTCGCCTATCCCGAGCGGGCGAAGTGGCGCGACATCCTCGCCGGATACGCGGTCTCCGTCGCCTTGAACGGGATCCTGCCGGCGAACATCGGGACGCTGGTGTTTCTCATCATGCTCACCGTCCTGATGGGGATCAGCTTCGTCGCCGTGCTCGGTGCGTATGCAGTGGAGAAGATCTTCTTCACCGTCGCCGGCGCCTTCGTCTACATCTACCTCTTCCTCACCGTCGGCGGCTCGTTCGACATCTCGTTCGACTGGGTGCACGTGCATCCCGTCGCCACGATCGTCGTGTTCGGCGGCGGCGCCCTGCTGATCGTGCTGCTCGTGCAGCGATTCTGGCCGCGCGTCGTCGAGTGGTGGGGGAAGGCGAAGGAGGGCGGCGCGATCCTCGGCCGGCCGCGCGCCTTCCTGGGGCGCGTGTTCCTGCCGTCGTTCATCGGCTGGCTCGCGATGCTCTCGACGATCGGCGTCTTTCTCAATGCATACGGGATCCCGGTCAGCTTCGACACGCTGATGCACGTCGCCGGCGGCAACTCCCTCGCCAACGTCACCTCGTTCACGCCGGGCGGGGTGGGGGTGACCCAGGCGTGGAACGTCGCGTCGCTGCAGCACGTCGCCTCGCCGACGGACGCGACCGCGTACTCCGTCGCGCAGCAGCTCGTGGGGACGGCGTGGAACATCATCTACGCGCTGATCCTCATGATCTGGGCCTGGGGCTGGGGCGGCGGCAAGCAGCTCGTCTCCGACTCCTACGCCGAGGCGAAACGCCGCCAGGCCGAGGAGCAGGAGAAGCGGCGCGCGAAGAAGGCTGCCCGCTCCGCCGGTTCGGAGCAGGCCGCGCCGTGAGCTCGCCGTACGGCGAGGCGCCCGCCTGGACGCCCGCGCGTCCGCGGTACCGGCCGGGCCAGGTCCTCCTCTCGTGGCTGCTCGCCGCGCTCTCCCTGTTCATCGCCGCCAGGCTCGTCCCGGGCGCGTCCTCCTCGACCCTGGGGGCGACCGCCGTGACGGCCGCGGTCATCGCGGTGCTCAACGCAGTCCTGCCGCCGCTCGTCGCGGCGATTCGCCTGCCGTTCACCGCGTTGCTCGGCTTCTTCCTCGTTCTCGCTCTCGACGCCCTCATGCTGCTTCTCGCCGACCGCGTCAGCGACGGCCTGACGATCGACTCGTTCTGGTCGGCGCTGGGTGTCGCACTCGCGGCGGCTGCGGTCGGCGTCGTGCTCTCGGTCATCTTCGGCACGAACGACGACGACGCCTACTCCCTTCGCGTCGTCCAGCGCATCGCGCGGCGCTCCGGCGACCGGGTCGTGACCGATCGCCCGGGGATCGTGTTCCTCGAGATCGACGGGCTCGCCCAGCCGGTGCTGCGGCGGGCGATGCGTGACGGGCACGCGCCGACCATGGCGCGCTGGCTCGCGGAGGGCTCGCACAGGCTCGCCGAGTGGGAACCGGACCTCTCCTCGCAGACCGGCGCCTCCCAAGCCGGGATCCTGCTCGGCTCCAACGAGGACATCCCCGCCTTCCGTTGGGTCGAGAAGGACCGGCAGGTGCTCGTCGCCTGCTCGTCGCCGGAGGATTGCGCCGAGCTCGAGCGGCGGCACATGACGAAGTCCGCCCTGCTCGCGGACGGCGGCGCGAGCCGCGGAAACCTCTTCTCGGGCGGCGCCGATCACATGATCCTGACGGTCAGCCGGATGGAGGAGGATCGCCGCTCCAACCCCGGCTACCGCGCGTTTCTCGCGAACGGCTTCAACGTCGCGCGGACGTTCGTCCTCTTCGGCTGGGAGGTCATCCTCGAATGGTCGGCGGCGGCTCGGGCCCGGCGGCGCGACGTTCGTCCGCGCGGCCACCGCGGCGGCGTCTATCCGTTCCTGCGCGCGACCATGTGCGTCATCGCGCGCGACCTCATCGTCTACGGCGTCCTCACCGACATGATGAAGGGGAGGCCCGCGGTCTACGCGACGTTCGCAAGCTACGACGAGGTCGCGCACCACTCCGGCCTCGAGCGCGAAGACACGCTCGAGGCGCTGCGGAAGCTCGACCAGCAGTTCGCCCGCATCGAGCGCGCGCGTCCCTACGCGGCAAGGCCGTACGAGCTCGTCGTCCTTTCCGACCACGGCCAGACCCAGGGGGCGACGTTCCGCCAGCGCAACGGCTACGGCCTCGACGACCTCGTCGAGCGGAACCTGGACCACGGCGGCGTCAGCGCGGTCGCAGGAGGCGACGAGCAGGACGCGATGGTCGGCCATGCCGCGGCCGAGGCGACGGGCGTGAAGGAGAAGCCGGCGAAGAACGACGTCTCCGGCCGGGACGTGGTCGTCCTCGGCTCGGGCAACCTCGGCCTCGTCTACCTGATGGAGGAGGGCCGGCGGATGACGCTCGAGGAGCTGCAGTCGCGTCACCCGCAGCTCGTGCCCGCCTTGCGTTCGCATCCGCACGTCGGCTGGGTGCTCGTCGGGTCCGGCGAGCACGGGGCGATGGTGCTCGGCGCCAACGGCACCCGCTACCTCGAGGAGGACCGCCTCGAGGGCGAAGACCCCCTTGCAGCCTTCCCACCGACGGCCGCCAGGCACCTGCTGCGCACGCACGGATTCACGCACGCGCCGGACCTGCTCATCGGCAGCTTCTACGACCCCACGCTCGACGAGGGCTGTGCGTTCGAGGAGCTGATCTCGTTCCACGGCGGGCTCGGGGGCTACCAGACGCGGCCGTTCGTGCTGTATCCGGCCGGGCTGCCGGAACCGGAAAAGCCGGTCATCGGTGCGGAGGCGCTCCACCACGTGCTCGCCGGCTGGCGACGGGGACTCAACGGCGGCCGCGAGTCGCCGGTGCCGCCGGCTGCGACGCCGGCGCCCGTGGCGCCGCGATGATCGGTCCCGCATGGCGGGTACGCGGACAGCGATCGTCGTCCTCGGTCACGGCAGCCTCGGGTCGGACGGCGTCCACCGCGTCTCGGAGCGCTGCCTGCGGCTCGTCCACGAGGCCGAGCTGCTCGTGAGCGGCGGAGACGCGGACGTCGTCGTCTTCAGCGGCTGGTCGTCGAGCGGTGGGCTGTCGGAAGCCGCGCAGATGCGGGACGCGTGGCGCGGGCCTGACGTCGAGCTCGTCCTCGAGCCGACGGCGCGCAACACCGCCGAGAACGCGGTGCGGACGCTGCCTCTACTCGGTCACCGCGGGGTCGGCCGCGCCGTCGTGGTCTGTGCGCCTTCGCATCTGGCTCGGACGCGAATGCTCTTCCGGCGCCTCTATCGCGACTCGGGCATCGAGCTCGCGTTCCGCGCCGCGCCGCTCGCGCCGACCGTCCGCTCGATCGCGTGGGAGCTCGTGGCGTTTCCGCTCCTGCCCGTGCAGCTCCGCGCGGCGCGGGCCGAGCTCGCCCGGAAGCCGCAATGAGCGACACCGTCGTCTTCATCCCAGCCTGGAACGAGGAGGACAATCTCCCGGCGGTGCTCGACGGGCTGCACGAGCAGGTCGCCGACGCCGATTTGCTCGTCGTCGACGACGGCTCGACCGACCGCACGGCGGACGTGGCCCGCGCGCACGGAGCGCAGGTGCTCTCACTCGGGGCGAACCGGGGCCTGCGAGTCGGGATCGCCGCGGGATACCGCTGGGCGCTCGAGCACGACTACGCGTTCTGCGGACGCGTCGACGCCGACGGCCAGCATCCCCCGCGGGAGCTCGCGAGGCTGCTCGAGCGCGTCCGTGCGGACGAGTGCGACGTCGCGGTCGGCTCCCGCTTCGTCTCCGGGAACGGCTACGCGCCGTACCGGTACCGGCCGAGCGCAGCGCGCCGTCTCGGCACGGGACTGTTGCGGCGCTCGGTGGCCGTCGTGCTGCGCCGACCGTTCCGCGACGCGACGAGCGGCCTCTACGCGGTGAACGCGAAGGCGTTGCCGCTCCTCGCCAGGCCCTACACGAGCGGCGCGCCGGAGGTGGAGGGCCTGATCCGCCTCGTCGACGCGGGGCTGCGGCTCGAGGAGGTGCCGGTGGACATGGCGCCTCGGGCGGGAGGCGAGTCGAAGCTTCGTGGCAGCAAGGCGGTCAAGCTCGTGCTCACGGTGGTGGCGACCCTGGGCGTTGCGCTGCTCGCCCGCGGACGCCGCCGCTAGGGCTTGCCCTCCGGTCCGTCCCGCTCGAGCAGTTCCTGGAGTCGCTTGAGCTGCGCGTCCAGCTGCCGGGACTGAGCGGCGAGCTCGCCGAGTTGCTGGTCGACCCGGACGAGGCGGGCGATGACGGGCGCTTCTGCCTCCTCCTCCCCGAGCGCCCGCTCTTGCTGGGCACGCGCGACGAAGACCGAGGTGATGGCGGCCGTGATGATGGCCAGGAAGGCGATCCCCCACAACATGACCACCGACGTGAGGATGCGACCGATCGTGCTCGTCGGCGTGAAGTCTCCGTAGCCGACGGTCGTCACCGTCTCCAGCACCCACCACATGCCGATCCAGACCGAGCCGTACTCGGCGTGGTCGAATACACGCATCATCGTGCCGCCCACGACCACGACGAGGGCAGTTGCGGTGACGATCACGCTCGCCGCGAGCCGGACGGACGGCGCTTCGCGCAGGAACTTCGACATGCGCCGCTCGATCAGGTTCTGCGGATGCGCGACGTCGCGGATCCTGCGGAAGCGGGTCTGTCCGGGCGCGTTCATCCGCTCGAGCCCTTCTGCAGTCGCCACCTGCGGTAGCCGAGCCAGCCGAGCGTTGCGAGGGCCGAGAAGACGAGCATGACCAGTGCCGCAGTGACCCAGTGGTCGCCGCCGAACGAGAAGCCCGCCAGGAGGCTGACGAGAGCGAGGACGATCGGAAACACGACCATGAGCGCCATGCGGGCGAACGCGATGAGGCCGCCGCCGGCGATGAACCCGGCGTCGGGAAGGGCGACGGCTGCCTCCGCCGTGCCTCCGGGCGCGTAGAGCCTGCGAGCACGGACCGCCACGCGTTGGGTGCTGCGGTGCATGGAGAAGGCCATGTAGGGGACCCACACCAGCGGGAGCGCGAGACCGATGAGGAAGAGGAAGCCGATGCCGATCCAGCCGATGGTCTCACGAAACGTGCTGCGCCTCTGATCCGGCGGCCCGAGGAGCTCGACCAGGTACGCCAGACGCTTGACGGCGTCGATCCGGGTGCCTGCAGGAAGGCGCGGGCCCTCGCGACCGCCGGTGTCGCGCGGCACCTTCGCCAGCGCCGCCGCCGCCTCTTCCCTGGAGGGATAGGCGCCGAGCAGAACGAGGAGCTCGGCCGCCCGTAACTCCCCGGTCGGGTCGCGCCCGGCGACGGCAGCGAGCTCGAAGACCATCTGTCCCTGGGCGAGCAGCGCCGCACAGAACGCGACCGGGATCAGGACGATGAACGGCCCGCCGACGAAGGCGCCTTCGGTGGCGGCGACCCGCATCTGCCGCTGGACGACCAGCTGCTCGAGCTCCTGGCGGTCGGCGGACGGCTCGCGTGCCCGGAGCTTCGCCACCGCGGACTCCGCCCGCGGGCCGAAGCGCTTGAGCGACCAGAGGGCGAGGTGCTCGGCCGTGTGCTGCGGGTCGGCCCAGATGATGCGCAACACCGCAGGCGCCTCGGCGAGCGCGCCGCCGTCCGTGTCGTGTGACGGCGTGACGTCCGGTGCGCGGAGCCGCTGCTGCTCGACGCTAGCCACCGTTGCCCCATTCGCGGCGGGCGGCCGATCTCCCGCGCCGGCCTGCCACGCTACGCGGGCTCGTCGTACACGACCACCGTGCGAGCGAGGTAGTCCGGCAGGGCGCGGCAGCGGCGATCGAACAGGGCGGGGAGGAAGCCGAGGAAGCACGGGATGATCGCGAGCACGAGCCAGACCGTCCGCCACAGCGCCCGCCACGGCGTCAGCCTGCCGCCGGTGCGCGCGGGTTGGACGCGCACGCCCATGAGGCGCATCCCGGGCGTCTGTCCGGCCGTGCTCCAGAAGAGGGTGAAGTAGCCGAGGGAGACGACCAGCTGCCCGAGCCCGAGGAGCAGGCCCGCGAGCCAGTCCGGCCGTATGCCGCCGGCGAGCGATGCCACGAGCCCGACGGCCGCGCCGACGACGAAGGTGACGGTTGCAATCGCGAGGGCGTCGACGAAGAGGGCCACGCCACGGCTGGCGACGCCCGCGGATGCGGCCGACGCGCGAGCGGACAGGCGGCGGTCGAGCGCCTCTCCCGCGCCTCGGAGGCCTCTCACCACCGGATCCATCAGGCTCGTGGACTGGGAAGCGACGGCCGCCCGCACCTCCGGGCCGCCGATGGCTCGTTCGAGCACGTGCTGCATGGCGTCGCTCGCCAGCAGCAGGTCGACGAGCTCGAGCGACTTCGGACTGGCGAGCGCCTTCTCGAGCAGGACCTCGAGCTCGCCCGACTCGGCAAGCTCTCGGACGACGCGCTCGGCGACGTGATGCCGGACCAGTGACCGCGCCAGCTGCTCCGGCAGTGGGCCGGCCATGGCCCGGTCGAGGATGCGTGCGGCCTCCGGCGCCGACAGGACGTCGTCGGCCGCCGTCTCCAGCTGGTCGCGCCAAGCGCGGGCCGCGACGCGGGCCGGGCGGACGGCGACGTCGCCCAGCGCCGCCACGAAGCCGGACCGGCCGCTCCCTCGGTCTGCGGCATCCGCGGGTGCCATGCGAGGGACCATCGCACCGGGCGGACGATCGCAACAGGCAGCCGGCACCGTCGAGCGGGGGAGGCACACGCCCCCGTCGGGTGGCGGGCTCAGACCGGGGCGGCGTCCGGCGCTGCGGCCCGGCGCTGCCACAGCCGTGTGAGCAGCATGGGTGAGAGCGACCGCTTGTCCGTGAGCGGAATCGAACGTCTTCTCAGGCTGGGATCGGCACTGACGAGGACGACGAACGTCTCGGGCGAGACCACCGCGATCTCATGCGCAGCTTCGGTCCCGTCGAGGTCGGGCATCGACTCGTCGATCAGCGCGAGATCGGGTCTGAGGCGCGCGGCAATCGCGACGGCTTCCCGGCCGGAGCCGCAGGTGGCCGCGACCTCGAAGCCCGGCGTCGCTGCGACGAGCGTCTCGGCGGCGGCCAGGAAGACGGGGCTGTCGTCCGCCAGCAGCACGTCGACCCTCGTGCTCACACCGCTCTCGTCGGAATCACCGCCGTGACCCGGGTGCCGATCCCGCGCGGGCTCTCCACGGCGAACATCCCGCCGAATGCGTCGACTCGCTCGCGGATGCCGCGCAGCCCGCTGCCTGCCGACACGCTCGCCCCTCCGACCCCGTCGTCCTCGACGACGACGTGCAGGCCGGCGAGCCTGGATGCGACACGGACGCGGATCGTCGACGCGTGGGAGTGCTTCTGCGCGTTCGCGAGCGCCTCGGTCACGATGAAGTACGCGGCGGCCTGGGTGTCTGGGTCGACCATGCGCGTCGGAAGCTCGACGAGCTTGACGGGGATGGTCGACCGGACGGCCAGCGTGCGGACCGCGTTCGCGAGACCGAGCTCCGACAGGACGGACGGGTGAATTCCGTGCGAGAGGTTGCGGAGCTCGTCGATCGCCTCGTTCAGCTGCTCCTCAGTCTCGACCAGGAACTGCTCGAGCGCGGGAGTGGTCGCCTCGTCCTGCTGCAGGCCGAGCCGAATGGCCAGCGCCAGCAGACGCTGCTGGGCGCCGTCATGCAGATCACGCTCCATCCGCCTGCGTTCCGCCTCGGCTGCGGTGAAGGCGCGCGCGTTGGATACCCGCAACCCCTGCTCCGCCTCCTCCCGCTCCGCGACGAGCGCCGTCCAGCAGAGGCTCGAGACCGCCGCGACGACGACGAACAGCTGGGTCTCGGAGACGCTTTGCGAGAAGGCATGGACGGTGAAGTGCCCGTGTCGATCGGTCTCTCCCCAGACGACGAAGGCGATGCTGACGAAGACGGCCGTCGTCGCACCGCGCGAACCGAAGCGGATTGCCGCGAGCGCGAGGATCGGGAAGATGACGTAGGCGGGAAGGATCCCGCGTGCCGCGACCCAGCTCAGCACGGCGACGACCGCGACGATGGCGACCGCCTCGATTACCGACCGGCGTGAGAGCCGCCTCCGCATCTCCGCCAGGGGGCTCCAGGCAAGCGCGAGCGGAAGCACGAGCAACGCGCCGCAGGTGTCGCCGAGCCACCAGGTCCAGGAGACATGCGGGAACTCGCCGAACGACAGCGGCCCGGTGGCCGCCAGTGTCAACGGGCCCACCAGGGCACTGAGCGCGGTGCCCGTACAGATGGCGGCGACCATCCCGAGGACGCCGCTGAGCGTCGTGAGAGGCGACCGGCGGCGGATGATGCTTCGCATGAGGAAGGCGATCAGGACGACCTCGGCGAGATTCCCGAGTGACTGCCCGATCGCGCCGCCCACCGGCAGCGAGGAGTACTGGTTCGCGAGCAGGTCGCCGACGAAGGCGCCGGGCCAGAACGAGAGCCCGCCGATAGTGAGGAACGCCACGCCGACTCCCACGGGCAGCCAGACGATGGCGGCGATCGGGCCGGAGAATCCGAACGCGTATCCGAGCTTGGCGACTCCCCAGTAGAGGAGGACGAGCAGGACGACGCCCCACAGATAGGACCCCGCCAGCCACGCCGGCGCCCGCGCCCCCGCGGTGGAATGGAGTACCCCGGCCGAGCCTTGCTGCGCGGCCGTATCGTCCGGGCGGAGGGCATCGCCGCGTCTCACTCGCGGCAGCGAGATCCCCGCCCGTTCGCGGCTTCCTCCCACGTGGAGGATTCAATAGGTATGGGCCACATCAGGGAGGGGTGCCCGCACCACCTCGCCCATATCCAGGCGCTTCGCCGACACCCGTTGCGACGCAGGGCCTCCCCGGTCGGCGGGCGAGCCGGGGAGGCCGTAGCTTCGACTAGGGCAGGAAGTACATCGGGTTCGGCAGCTTGAACGCGCGGTCGGCGAAACCGCCGTTCAGATCGCTGAACTGGTCGCCGAAGTTGGCGACGATGTCGTAGCCGAGCGACTCGATGTGCTGGCGGGTCAGGGTCTTGTACTGGTCGGTGGTGCACGACGTCGCACACGGCGAGAGCCAGGTGTCGACTCCGTAGTCCTTGAGGTAGACGTTGCTGTCCGCCACGTCGTAGCCCACTTTCGTCAGGTTCCCTTCCGTCGCGGCACGCTGGGTGCCGGGCCGCCCGGTCAGGAAGAAGACCGTGTAGCCGAGCTTCTCCGCGTACTTCTCGAGGTCGACCATGTGCGGCACGGCCGGGAAGACCTCGGCATTCACGAACTGCCCGTTCGTCCCCGGGTCGTAGACGAAGTTGCTGAAGATCTCGTAGCTGTAGGTGTTCAACGTCGTGTCGTCGACGTCGAAGAGCACCGCCTTCGTCCCCTGCGCCGACTGATGGCGAACGCGCGGGTGCCGGAGGTACCCCTCGGCATGCGAGACGATGTGGCCCATCTCGTGCGCATAGGCGCCGGTGGGACTGAACGTGTGCAGATCCTTGAGGCCGGTGACCGGGTCGACGGTGGTCGTGTCGAGCGTGTCGCCGTAGTAGGCCTTGATGGCTGTCTTGACCTGGTCGATGTTCTGGATCTGGTCGGCGCTCGTCGGATTCGCCGGGGGCGGCGGGACCGCGCGTCCGAACACGCGGGCGAAGCCGGGAACGGTCACGACGAGTACCGCGGCCGCCAGGACCGCGACGACGAGCGCGACGCGCATCGCGCGCCCATGGATGGACGAGAAGAAATGCTGCATAGAACCCCCTCTTTGCCGGTGTAGCTGGTCTGGGACCTGCGAACCCTACAACGCCGACCGTCGAGGCTCAGTCGGTGGTGCGGCGCCGGTAGAGGACGGCGGCGAGGGGCGCGAAGGCGAGCAGGATCGCGACCGACCAGAGGAGCGACGCCGCGACCGGATGCTGCATCGGCCACGCGGCGATGGCGGCCGACGGATTCGGGTTGCCCCACAGCTGACGTGCTGCGGCCGTCACCGCGCTGACGGGATTCCAGTCGGCGATGACGCGGAGCACGGTGGGCATGTGCTGGGTCGGCACCATCGCGTTGGAGACGAACGCGAGCGGGAAGAGGACGATCAATCCGAGCCCCTGCGCCGATTCCGGGCCCTTGCTGACGATGCCGAGGCAGGCGCAGGCCCAGGACAGGGCATAGCTGAAGAGCAGGAAGAGGCCGAAGCCGGCGAGCATGCGCGTGGCGCCGTCCTCGGGACGCCAGCCGATCACGAGCCCCATGAGCGCGACGATCGTCGCGCAGAGCGCGGCCGTGAGCAGGTCGGCCAGGGAGCGGCCGGCAAGCACGGCCGGGCGCCAGATCGGCAGGGTGCGGAAGCGGTCGATCGCGCCGCTGGCGAGATCGGTGCTCAGCCCGACCGCGGTTCCCATCGACGAGGTCGTCAAGTTCAGCGCGAGCAGGCCCGCGATTGCAAAGGCGTCGTAGCTCCCGTTGTGCGGGAGGACGACTCCTGCGCGCAACACGGAGGCGAAGAGGAGCGTGAACAGAACCGGCTGCACCGTCACGTCGGAAAGCTGCAGCGGCTCGCGCCGGATGTGCGTGATGTTGCGGGCCGTGAGCACCCAGACGTCGCGGAGGATCGTCCTCATGCGGCGAGCGCCTCCTCGTCGTCCTCGGCTGGGTGGCCGGTCAGTGCGAAGAACACGTCGTCGAGCGACGGCGGATGGATCTGTACGTCGTCGACTGTGATGCCGGCGTCGTCGAGCGCGCGGACGATGCGTGTCGCCAGGCCCGGCTCGTTGCGAACGGGCGCGCGCAGCCGCAGCCCGTCGTGGCTTGTATGCACGCCGCCCGAGACGTACGGCCCGAGCGCGAGTGCCGCCGCACCGTCGGGCCCGGTCAGCGTCACCTCGAGGCGGGCGCCGCCGGTCTGCGACTTCAGCTGCGCCGCGGTTCCCTCGGAGATCGCGCGGCCCTGGTCGATGACGAGGATCCGGTCGGCGAGCTCGTCCGCCTCGTCGAGGTACTGCGTCGTCAACAGCAACGTCGCGCCGTCGCCGACGAGCTCGCGGATCACGCCCCACATGCGCACGCGGCTCGTCGGATCGAGCCCGGTCGTCGGCTCGTCGAGAAAGAGGACGCGCGGACGCGTCACGAGGCTCGCGGCGAGGTCGAGTCGCCGTCGCATGCCGCCCGAGTACTCCCGGATCATCCGGTCGCCGGCGTCCGCGAGCTCGAACTGCGCGAGCAGCTCGTTCGCACGGGCCCGCGCTTCGCGCCGGCGCAGGCCCGAGAGCCGGCCGATCATGACGAGGTTCTGACGGCCGCTCAGCACCTCGTCGACCGTCGCGTTCTGCGCCGTCACGCCGATCGCTCGCCGAACCGCGTCGGCGTCCTGCACCACGTCGTGACCGGCGACGCGTGCACGGCCGGCGTCCGGTAGCGCGAGCGTGGTGAGGATGCGCACCGCAGTCGTCTTGCCGGCGCCGTTCGGCCCGAGTACGCCGAGGATCGCGCCGGCCGGCACCGCCAGGTCGAGCCCGTCCAGGGCGATGGTGTCGCCGAAGCGTTTGCGCAGCCCGTGTGCCTCGATCATCGCGTCCATACTTACCGGGCGGCAAGTTAGCACGCTTACTGACCGGCCGTCAAGTAAGATGACCGGATGACGCAACAGCGCACCGGCATGCGCGAGCGGATCCTCGACGTCGCGCTCGAGCTCTTCAACGACCAGGGCTACGAGGCGACCTCCCTGCGCGAGATCGCGGAGCGGCTCGGCGTGACGAAGGCCGCGCTCTACTACCACTTCAAGAGCAAGGCCGACATCCTGCTCGCGCTGCATCTCCGCCTCCACGAGCTCGGGGCGGGCGTGCTCGACGAGCTCGACTCACTCGCGGACGAACGCGAGGCAGTCGCCGCCTGGCCCCACCTGGTCGACCGCCTGATCGACGAGGTGATGGCGAACCGCGACCTCTTCCTCGTCCACCAGCGCAACCAGCAGGCGTTCGAGCAGGTCGCCAACACCGAGGAGCACCGGCAGGCGAACGACGACATCGAGCAGCGCTTCCGCCGCGTGATCGCAAGCTCGGCCATCCCGCTTGCCGACCGCGTGCGCATGGCATGCTCGGTCGGCGCGGTCATGGTCGGCCTCATGGGCGCGGACGTGATCTTCGGCGACGAGCCGCCCGAGCGCGTCGCCGAGCTCGTTCGCAGCACCGTGCACGAGATGTTTCGCTAGACACGCCGCCGAACCGGCCAACGCATCACGACAGGGCGGGCAGCGGGCCGACTACGTCGAGACCCCCTTTCGCTGACGATGAGTTTCTGAGGCACGCGCCGTCTAAGAGGCGTGATCCGTTACGGCGCTTCGATCTCACTCGACGGCTTCGCCGCCGGCCCGGGCCAGGGACGGGAGAACCCGCTCGGCGTCGGCGGCACGCAATTGCACGGCTGGATGCGCGAGCTCGCCGTCTGGCGCGAGAAGGCGGGCGTGGGGGAAGGCGGTGCCGAGAACGCGAGCGCGAAGGTGCTCGAGGCGGCCGGCGCCAACCTCGGTGCTTACGTCATGGGCCGCAACATGTTCGGCGGCGGCCCGGGCCCGTGGGGCGACGATCCCTGGAACGGCTGGTGGGGAGAGAATCCGCCGTTCCACCTCCCGGTCTTCGTCGTCACGCATCACCCGCGGCCGCCGCTCGAGTGCGACGGCGGGACGACGTTCACCTTCGTGACCGAGGGGCCCGAGGCCGCGGTCGCGCTGGCGCGCGAGGCTTCCGGAGACGGCGACGTGATGATCGGCGGCGGCGCGACCGTCGCGCGACAGTGCCTCGAGGCCGGGCTCGTCGACGAGCTGACACTCGATCTCGTGCCCGTGCTCCTCGGTGCCGGCGTGCGGCTGTTCGACGGCACGCGCCTGCCGATCGAGCTCGAGCAGACCTCCGTCGTCGAGGCGCCGGGCGTCACACATCTGACGTACCGCGTGATGCGCCGCTCCTGATTTCACCCGGTACGGGTGACCCTCCGGGTCGCTGCTCCTGGGAGCGTTGCTCCGATGGGGCAGGCAATCGGGCAGCTGTTGCCGTTCGCGGTCGGCGTTGCTGTCAGCCCGATGCCGATCGTGGCGGTCGTGCTGATGCTGGTGACGCCGCAGGCACGGAGCAACGGGCCGGCTTTCCTGTTCGGTTGGCTCGCCGGCGTCGGGGTCGGCGGCGCGATCCTGCTCGCGCTCGCGGGTCCCGCGAACGCCAGCAACGACGGCGCTCCCGCCGACTGGGTGTCGTGGCTGAAGCTGGTGCTCGGGCTCGCGCTCGTGCTGCTGGCGGCGAGGCAGTGGCGGGGCAGGCCGCACGAGGGTGACGAGGTCGCCACGCCGAAGTGGATGGGTGCGCTCGACGACTTCACGCCGGTCAAGGCAGCGCTGGGCGGGGTCGTGCTCAGCATCGCGAACCCGAAGAACCTGCTCCTGATCGTCGGCGGCGCCGCGGCCCTCGCCCAGTTCGGCCTCTCCGCCGGCGACGAAACGGTCTGCTGGATCGTGTTCACCGTGATCGCGTCGATCGGGGTCGGCGCTCCGGTCGGCATCTACTTCGCCATGGGCCACCGCGCGGCAGCCATCCTCGACGGGCTGAAGTCCTGGATGGCACGCAACAACGCGGCCGTGATGGCGGTGCTCTGCCTGATCATCGGCGTCAAGCTCGTCGGCGACGCGATCACCGGGCTGTCGGCGTAAGGGCCTCACTCGGATCGGGCTCACGCGACCGGAAGATGGTGTCCCGACCCGATCGCGGCGAGCGGGTGCTGGCGCGAGGCTGCTCGGACCGATTCGCGACCGGAAGGAGCAGGCGAGATGGAAGAGTTGGTGATTACGCGCGAGGGTCTCGAGCGCCTGAACGAGGAGCTCGGACACCTCAAGGGCGAAGGACGGCGTCTGGTGGCCGAGCGGTTGCGCGGAGCTGTTGCGAGCCAGGCAAATCTGATCCAGAACGCGGAGTATCTCGACGCCCGCGCAGAGCAGGCCCAGCTCGAGGGTCGCATCGCTCTGCTGGAGAGCCGGCTGCATTCGGCCAAGGTCGTCGGGCCCTGTCTGGGCAACGGCCGCGTCGATCTCGGAGAACGTGTGCGAGTGCGCGACCTCAGCTCCGGGAGGCCGCTCGAGGTCGAGCTCGTCGGTCCCGTCGAGGCCGATCTGACCGCAGGACGAGTCTCGGTCGCATCGCCGCTGGGACAGGCCCTGGTGGGTCTGCGCGAGGGCGAGATCGCGAACGTCGAAGCTCCGCGTGGCAGGCTCGGCTTCGAAGTGCTGGCGGTCGAGGTGCCTGCCCGTGCCGCTTGACCGGTTCAGCCGTCGATCTCGACCACCTCCAGCCGAAGGATGCGACCGTCGTCCTGCACGGAGATCACGTCACCGACGTGCCGGCCGAGGAGCGCGGAGCCGAGCGGGCTGTCGGCCGCCAGGTCTCCGCCGGCAACGTGCTCGCCGGCCGTCCCCACGAGCCGGTAGTCGCGCACGACGCTGGTCGTCAGATCGAGAACTGTCAGCCGCTCGCCGATCTCGGCCTCTCCGTCGCACGCCGGCGATGGAGGCTCGTGGCCAAGCCTGATCATCTGCAGGCCTCCTTCCCTCGGAGTTCACCTCGACGGTGCCCGCCCGAGGCTCGCGGCGCCATCGGGTCGCGGCCCCATCCCTGCTAGGGCTGGATCAGGCCGCGGCGGATCGCGTAGCGCGTCAGCTCCACCCGGTCGCTCATCCCCAGCTTGTCGAGGATGTTCTGCCGGTGTCGCTCCACCGTCTTGACGCTGATCACGAGCTCCTGGGCGATCTCTTTGGAGGTGTAGGCCTCCGCGATCAGCTTCAGCACCTGCAGCTCGCGTGGGGTCAGGATGTCGAACTGCTCCTCTTCCGGCCGGCCGCGATCGACGAAGTCCTTGACGAGCGTGGAGACGGCGGACGGGTAGAGGAACGACTGGCCGCGCATCGTCCGCCTCACGGCTTCGACGATGTCCTGGTCGGCGTCGGACTTGAGGACGTAGCCGGACGCGCCGGCCTTCAGCGACTCGAACAGAAACTGCTCGCTGTCGTACATGGAGAGCATCAGGAGCTTCAGTTCGGGCTTGCGCTTGTGCAGCTCGGCCGCAGCCTGGATGCCGGTCGTCTTCGGCATCGACACGTCGAGGATCGCGAGATGGACGTCGTCGCTCAGCGCCTTCTTCACCGCGTCGGCGCCGTCCTCGGCTTCCGCGACGACCTCCATGTCCGCTTGCGCGTCGATGACCTTCGTCAGGCCCGAGCGGACGATGGGGTGGTCGTCGGCGATGAGGATGCGGGTAACGAGGGGAATCGGCATCAGCGTTCGCCTGCCGGCACTTCGAGCCTGACCTCGACGCCGCCCTCGCTGCTGTGCTTGACGGCGAGCACGCCGCCGACGAGCAGTGCACGCTCGCGCATCCCGCGGAGACCGCCGTGGCCGTTCGGCGAGAACGCCTCGGGTGCCGCGATTCCCCGTCCGTCGTCGGCGACGCGGAGGACGACGCTGTCGGCTCCGGGCCCGAGCGCGATCCGGACTCGAGATGCGTCCGCGTGGCGCGCGATGTTCGTCAGGCTCTCCTGCGCGACCCGGTAGACGGCGAGCTCCGTATCGTCGGAGAGCGGCGGCAGGTTGGCCGCGAAGTGTCGCTCGACCTCGACGCCGCTCGACGCGGCGAACCTGCGCGTGAGCTCGATCAGCGCGCTGACGAGCCCGAGCTGCTCGAGCATCTCCGGGCGCAGCTCTCGCGCGATCCGCCGTACCTCCTCGAGCGCCTGTCGTACCGCCTGCTTGGTCTCGTCGTCGTCGAGCCGGAGAAGCACGCCGGTGAGGACCTGACCGACCTCGTCGTGCAGGCCGCCGGCGATGCGGCGGCGCTCCGCCTCCTGGGCACGCAGGGCTCGCTGGCCGCTCTCCCGGCGCTCGCTCTCGAGCCGTTCGAGCATCTCGTTGAACGTGTGCGTCAGCTCCGCCACCTCGACTCCGCCCTCCTCGGGAATGCGTTGCCCGGGCTGGAGCAGATCGATCCTGCGCATCCGCTCGACGAGACGGTCGATCGGCCGCAGTGTGTGCCGGAGGAGGACCAGGTTGGCGGCGAGCATCACGACGAGGGCCACCGCGAGGTCGAGTCCTTCGACGATCGCGATCCGCGCGTGGACCGTGACCGGTGTCAGTGCGAGCAGCAGCGTCGCGACGACGAGCAGTGCCGCGTTGATGGCGAAGACGCGCCAGAGCAGGGGTAGCCGTGAAAGACGCATCGGTGGCCGGATCGTTCCCGAGCGTACTAGCGCGTAGCCGCGCCGGTTGCGACCGCAAGCCGGTGATCGCTGCGCTTGCGGGTCGTCGGTGGGACGACGACCACCGGGACCGGCGTCGACGCTTCGAGGTCGCGCGCAAGCGTGCAGTGAAGCCTGCGACTGCCGAGCCCGGCCGCCCGCGAGCCGATCACGATCAGGTCGGCTCCCTCTTCGGCCGCGACCCGTGCCAGCGCCTCGGCCCGGTCTCCGACCACGATCCGCTTCTCGGCGCCGTTGCCGATGTCACGTCCGATCTCGTTCAGGATCCGCTCGGCCCCCGCCTGTCGCTGCCGGGCGCTCAGGCTCTCCTGCGTTCCGCGCGGTACGCCGTCTACGACATGGACGAGCACGAGCCGTAGCCCGAGGCGCGCCCCGAGCGCTTGCGCGAGCTCGGCGGCGCTGCGGCCGTCGGGTGTTTCTGTCACACCGCAGACAAGGGTTCCTTCCATCATCGACCTCCTAAGGTCGTAAGCGTTCACGGCCTCCAGCGTGCCGCGCGATGGGCTCCGGAGCGATGGGGCGCGGCCCCCATTTGTGGCTCGCGGATCGGCCAGTCCGCCGTTCGGCCGGGTGGGGCGGCGACGGCCCGTGGATCGGGTGACGGCCCCATGGCCGGAGGGCGGCCAGATCGGAACCATTGGAGTCAGCGGAACGGACTCCAGGCTGTTTCACACCTCTGGGGCAAGCGGGCAGCGAGCTCCGTGCCGCGAGACGAGCAAGCCGGGGCGCACGCGCACGTGCGCCCCGGCCGGCCGAGACGGTTCAACGGAGGAGGCCCAGATGCGAACTCCAGTGCGGCGGAACCCGTTCAGGTTCCTGCTCGGGACGACACGGCGCGAGCAGTACGTGGAGCGGTACGTGCTCCGCGAGCATCGGCAAGGCAGAGCTCTCGCCGAGATCCTCGAGGACCCGTACGTACAGGCGTGGTCGACTGCGGACGAGCGAGCGAGGCTGCTCGAACGTCCCGAGGTCGTCGCTGCGGTCGGCGCCGGTGCGATCGGCGACCTGCGCGCCGCAGTGGCCGACGGCGCAGCCGCGACCAGGAGCCGCTAGCTCGGCAGCGGCCGCGGCTCGCGGCGCGTCGGCCGCACGGGCCGGTCTGATCGGGCCGGCCGGATGCAAGGCGCTCGCGGAACAGCCGCTGCATGCACCGCTGCTTGCGTTCGGGCTGGCTGCTGCGCCCGCGCTGCTCATCGCGCTCCGGCGTCGCCTGTTCAGGGCGAGCTGCGCGCCGAAGATGGGGCCGCCAACCCATAGGCGCGGCGGGTGCGGCTCGACACCCTGTCCAGAGAGCCGCGAAGAAGGAGCATGCCGATGGACGCGAAGAAGCTCAACCTCAGATGCCTCCGCTGTGGGTACGGCGTGCTTCGGCCGACGCCGCCTGAGCGCTGCCCGATGTGCCAGGCGGAGAATGCGTGGATCCGCGCGGCGTGGCGTGGCCCGAGCACGGTGCCGAGCCGCTGACGCACCCGGCTCAACTCGTCCAGATTGTCGGCGCGTTCCTCAACATGGGGGCCTTCGCGCTGCTGCACTTCGAGATCGCGCCCTCTTCGGCGCTTCGCTATCTGATCCCGAACTGGCTGGGATCGGTGCTCCTCGTCATGTCGGCGTACGCCGACCAACAATGGGGGTTCCTCTTGCTCGAGGGCGCCTGGCTTCTTGTAACCGGCTACGCGATCGCCGGACGGATCACCGGGCGTCAGACCCGTCCGACCAACGGGCCCGCCCGCACGTGATGTGGGCGGGCCCGTTCTCGCTCGGTCTGCGGCTTAGTGAACGGTGATCGTCACGGTGACGGTCTTCAGCACCGCGGGCAGCTTGGTGGTGTCGACAGCGAGGATCTCGCCGTCGTCCTCCTGGCCGGTGCCCGGCAGCACCTTCTGGTGCACCGCCCAGGAACCGTCGGCCTCGGTGCACGGTGCGGCGTCGCCGCAGTTCCCGATGTAGTCGATGCCGAAGTCGTCGTCGTTGGACAGGTACAGCGTCTTGCCGGCATCGGTGGTGGCCACGCCCTCGACCTTGTCGTGGCCGAAGAAGGCGCCCGTCGGGTCGAGCTGGCTCACGAGCGTGCCGATCTGCAGGTACGGCTGCTTCTGTGCCACGTGCACGCCCGCAGCGGTGAGCGCGGCCAGCGCCGTGTTGGTGTCGTCGGTGGCGACGAACGCCTCGGGCGACTTGCCGTCGATCTGCAGGTTGGAGACATCGGTGGCGCCGTTGATGTCGACCTCGTACAGCGTCTTGTTGGCGAACGGCGCGAAGTTGCCGTCCCGCTCGTCCACCAGGAACTTGGTGTCCGAGAGCGCGGTGATCTCGCTGTTGGCGTCGCCGGTGGTGGCCGGGTTGTCCAGCAGGTAGAGGTACTGCTTGGTCTGCAGGGTGTGCAGGTTGATCGTGATGATCCTGGTGACCGCGACCTTGGAGGCCTTGGTGCTACCGAGGTCCGGCACCTGCAGCGCGGACTGCATGGCGCCGACCAGGGTCGAGCCGTCCGGTGTGATGGTCAGGCCTTCCATACCCTTGTTCTTGAGGCGATCCGCGTACACCGAGGGCAGGTAGCCGACGATCTTGTGGTACTGGTTGTTCGGGCTGTTCTGGTCGGGGGTAAGCCGGCCGATCTCGTAGCCGTTGGCATCGAAGTGGGTGATGTACGGGCCGTACTCGTCCGAGACCCAGAACGTGCCGTCCTTCAGCGCGACCAGGCCCTCGGAGTCGTAGCCGTCCGGATCGCTCGCGACCGGGACGCCGGTCGTGCCGTGACTCGCCGCGACGTCGTCGATCACCTCGGAGGTGTCGGGGGTCGGCGGGCGTCCGCTGTAGGGCTCCCCGAAGACGCCGTCCGGGCCTTTGACGTTCTTGGGCCCCTTGAGGCTGATCGTCTTCTGGAGTTCGGCCTTGCCGTCGACTAGCTTGAACTCGCCGATCTCCGGGGTGAAGTTGGGCAGCGGCTCGGACTTGTTGCCCAGCGGATCGTCGGCGTTCGGGCCGCGGTCGGTGAGGCCGTAGAACCAGCCCTGCTTGCCCGGCACCGGAGCCAGCGACGAGCCGAAGCCCTCAGCCGAGATTGAAGTCGTGGTGCCGTTCGGGCCGGGGACGGTGCCGAGCGGCGGCAGCGGCGTGCCCGACGCGGTGGTGTCCCGGAACAGCGAGACGGCATCGGTCGCCGTGTACGTGAAGCTGTCGGTGCCCGTGAACCCGGCATTCGGGGTGTAGGTGAACGTGCCGTCGGCATTGACGGTCAGCGAGCCGTCCGCGGAGTTGGTGTGGCGCACGACGGCGGTCGCGCCGTGGTCGTTCTTGAGCACGTTGCCGGTCACCGGCTGCGCGTTCGTGCTGTACGAGTCGGCCTTGACCTCGAAGTCATGGGAGGGGGCGGAGAGCCACCCCTGGGCGCGAGCCGTCCCTATCGCCGTGCCGGCCAGGATGACCACAAAGGCCGCCGCGACCACAACTCGGGCGTGCTTGTTCGCGAGCGATGTCAAGCTGAGAACCTCCTGCTGGATGAGAGACGGACACCGATCTCCCCTCGAGACGGCACCCGCAACGGCCAGCACGACGCTAGTTCGGCTGCAGGCCGCGAGGTGTGACGACGGACTGACGAACCCGTGACGACCTGGTTACCCACGGCCGTGGCAGTGCCGACGGCGAGCTGGTCGGGCGTCTTGGGCTGCTGATCTACTGCGCGTGGTGAATCGGTGAACGGTTTGGCTGCCACGCTCGCCGTTCTTGCGGCGGTCTGCTTCGCGCTCGCCGCGACGCTCTGGCAGAGAGCTGCGCTCGGGCTGTCCGGAATCTCCTTCCGCAGGCCCAGGTCGCTCGTGTTGCTGTTGACGAGCTGGGTCTGGCTGCTGGGCCTCGTCGCGCAGATCGTCGGGGTTGTCCTTCAGGCTGCTGCCCTCGATCGAGGTCGGGTCTCGATCATCCAGCCGCTGCTTGTGACGACGGTCATCTGGGCGTTGCCGCTGGGGTACTTCCTGACGCGGCAGAGGATCGGGGCGCGAGAAGTGGTCGGCGCCGGGATCATCGTCGTGGGTCTCGCGCTCTTCGCCTCGTTCGGTCACCCGGCGGCCGGAGTGAACAACGCGCCGGCTTCGGACTGGGTCGCCTCGATCCTCGTCATCTGCGCCGCCTGCGTTTCGCTCCTCGTCTTCGCCAACCGCGGCAGCCTGTCGATGAAGGCGGCGTTACTCGGGACGACGGCGGGACTGCTCTACGGCCTCTCCGCGACGCTGATGAAACCGGTTGTCGAGAGCCTCCACACCGAGTCGCTCGGGGCTGTCGTCGCAGGTTGGCAGTTCTGGGTTTGGGGGGCTGCCGGGCTCATCGGATTTCTGTTCCAGCAGTTGTCGCTTTCCACGGGCCGGCTGGTTCCCTCGGTGGCTGCCGTCTCGGTCGCCAATCCGGTGGTCAGCGTGATGCTCGGCGCGCTGGTTCTGCAGGAGCGGCTCGAGAAGAGCCCGCCGTGGCACGCCGTCGTGGCCGTGGGGGCCCTCGGCCTGGCCCTCGTCGGCTCCGTTGTGATCTCGTCCGCGAGGGCGAACGAAGACGAGAGCGAGGAACGACTGCCGGAGGCTTCCGTATCGGCCGCCGTCCAACCAGCTGACTGAACCCCTACGCGGCCAGGTCGTAGGCGCCGCGGACGATCAGAATCACGCCGATGACCATCAGTGCGATCAGGGCAATCGAGCGTGAGTTCGCGACCAGCCACGCGCGCCAGGACGCCAACACCTCGTTCGAGCGCCGGGGTGCCGCCACGACCACGACCACCGGCGCAGCGATGGTCACGATCGACGTGGCGGCGAAGACCACTGCAGCGATGGAAGCGGCAACGGTGCTCACGTTCGCCTTCAGGATCTCGGCGATCGCCGCGAGCGAGAGTGCGTAGCTCAGCATCACCGCCCCGGCAACGATGCACAGCGACCAGTGCACGCGCTCGACCCGGTCGAGCCACTTCGGCGGTGACTCCGGCCCCTTCGCGGTCTTCGGTCGTCGATAGAGGCGAGCGGAGCCGACCGTGATCAGGG